>Ga0134126_10013912_pt1 | contig 10157 bp, 7 predicted proteins | sample KB31752_FD_96881 | JGI IMG/M metagenome (GOLD analysis project Ga0134126, IMG submission 96881) | Terrestrial soil microbial communities with excess Nitrogen fertilizer from Kellogg Biological Station, Michigan, USA - KB3-175-2 | ecosystem: Environmental > Terrestrial > Soil > Unclassified ...
CGGCATGGCGAGGCGGCGTGATCGCGGCGCGCTTGACTACCGCGGCCTTTTTTCTGTCGCTGCTCACAGCCGCAAAGGCCTCGTCCTTCAGCGCTGGATCGGAAATTGCAACGCGCATGAAATCCATCCAGATCGGCAAAGCCGCATGGCCGCCGGTCTCGCTCTCGCCCAGGTCCTTTTTTTCGTCGAAGCCCACCCACACTCCGCAAGTGAGGCTGGGCGTGAAGCCCACAAACCATGCATCGGTGTAGTCATTGGTGGTCCCGGTCTTGCCCGCCACGGGATGGTTCAGTTTTTTCGCGTTGCGCGCCGTTCCGTGCTTCACCACTTCTTCCAGAAGCGATACCATCGTCCGCGCCGTGCGTTGACTGATGACGTCTTTGGCGTCAGGAAAATCCTGCTCCAGCACGTGGCCTTCATAGTCGGTAACTTTGCGGATGTAGCGCGGCTCAATGCGCAGTCCGTCATTGGGAAACACCGTGTAGGCAGAAGTTTGCTCATAGAGCGTGACATCAGCGGCACCCAGCGCGACAGGCAGGAATGGCAGGACCGGCGACGTGATTCCAAATCGACGCGCATATTCGGCCACGGTGGGCATACCGACGCGTTGCGCCAATTTTACTGCCGGAATATTGCGCGACTCCGCCAGTGCATGGCGAAGCGTGATATTACCTTCAAACTTGCGATCGAAATTTCGTGGAGAATAGGGGACGCCGGCGCTGTTGAATGTGGTGGGCGCATCCATGATGAGATCATCCGGCTCCGCACCCTGGTCGATGGCCGCGGTGTAGACGAACGGCTTGAAAGACGACCCCGCCTGACGCGATGCCTGCGTCGCGCGGTTGAACTTTGATGAGTCGTAATCGCGTCCGCCAACCATGGCTTTGATATCGCCGGTGGCATTTTCAATCGCCAGCAGAGCTCCCTGCGCGCCGGAATCCTGCTCTAGAGAAACTTTCGCTGAACCATCCGGGTACAAGGCAAGTACCTTGACGTAAACAATATCGCCCACTGCAAGTATGTTCCTGGGTAGTTTGTGCCCGGTCCAAGCCAGTTCGGCCGGTCCCAGCGAAGCACTGCTGTGGCCCAGTTTGATCTTGCAGAATTGCAGCCCAATATCGACCACCAAAGCGTGAACGTAATCGCCAACGGCGAGCGGTTTTTGCCAGTCAACGTCTTGATATTTGCTGATGCTTTCGCCGTTCTGGACTACATTTTTCAACTGGCCCTTCCATCCGTGGCGGCGCTCGTAAGCGGCCAGTCCGTCCAGCACTGCCTGGGTGGCGCTTTTCTGCAAGTCGAGATCAAGCGAGGTGTAAACCCGCAGACCGCCTTCATGTACTTCATCCGCGCCGTATTTCTTTTCCAGCAAGCGGCGCACTTCCTCCACAAAGTTCGGGGCCGGTGATCGGTCAGGCTGGATGTTCAAATGCAACGGCGAGGTCTTGGCGCGCCCTGCTTCCTCGGCGGTAATTTTGCCGTCTTCCAGCATGTTGTTGATGACCAGGTTGCGGCGTTTCAGAGATTTGTCAGGAAAATTGATCGGCGAATAGAAAACCGGGGCTTTGGGCAATCCCGCCAGCAACGCTGCTTCTTCCAGCCGCAGGTCTTTTGCATGCTTATTGAAGTAGTATTCGGCTCCGGCTTCAAAGCCATAGACGCCGTGCCCCAGGAAGATCTGATTGCAATAAAGCGTGAAGATCTGTTCCTTGGTGAAGCGCCGCTCGATCTGCAAGGCGAGAAGCGCTTCCTGCACCTTACGGCTGAAATGACGTTCAGGAGAAAGAAACAGGTTGCGCGAAAGCTGCATTGTGAGCGTGGAAGCGCCCTGCGCCCGCGAGCTTGACGTTATGTCGCGATAGGTGGCGCCAAAGACGCGCCAGAAGTTTATTCCCCAATGCGTTTCAAATGTTTTGTCTTCCGTGGAAATGATGGCGTCACGCAGCACCTTGGGAAAATCATCATAGGAAGCCAGCACGCGGCGTTGTAAGGCGAACGATCCGATCTGCCGTCCCTGGTCGTCATAAAGTTCAGTGATGGTGCTGGGACGGTAGCGCTCGAGTTCGCTGATCTGCGGCAAATCAGTGGAATAAACGATCAGCAGGCCGGCTGTGGTCCCCAGGAATGCCGCCGTTAATACCAGCGCTGTGAACACAACTCTGCCCACCAGCGGTTTCCCAGCTACTTTGACTGGCGAAGGCTCAGCAAGAGAGTCCATGGGGTGAGATCAAGGCCAGAATAGCATGATTTCCAAAGCTATCCAGCATGACAACAGGACATGCAGAATTGGAAACGCAACATGCACTGTTGCAGAACAAAAAAACGCGCCCGTAAGGCGCGCCTGTTGGAGATGAGTAATACCTTAGCTCTTTTGAGTCTTCGTTTTCAAAACTTCAATCGCGCGGCGCATCTGCTCGTCTTCCTTCGGCTGCGTCTTCTGCGGCTCGTCATTGGGGTTGCTGTCATCGTCATCGGAGACGGCAACAATGTCATCGCTGGACGCCACCTGAATATTCGGCGTGATGCCGGTATCCTGTATGACCTTTCCGTTCGATGTGTAGTACTTGGCGACTGAGAGAATCAGCGCCGACCCATCCGGCACTTCAATCAGCTTCTGTACAGAGCCTTCGCCAAAAGTCTTGTCGCCCACTACGTCACCGCGGGTGTTATCCAGAATTGCCGCTGCTACCAACTCCGCGGCCCCCGCAGTTCCTCGATTTACCAACACAGCCAATGGCAGGTCAGTAATCTTCTTCTGCGGATCAGCCGTATAGGTGACTTTTTCAACCTTCTGGCCTTGCAGCGATCCTATGGTGCCTTTGCCCAGGAAGAGATTGGCCACGGCCACGCCTTCTTCTTCTTCGCCCTCAGAGTTATTGCGCAGATCCAGCACCAGCTTCTTTGCGCCTTTTTTCTGCAGTGACTTGATTTTTTCTGCGATTTCAGCAGCTTTGCCTTTGGTCAGCACCTGGGCCTTGATGATGCCGATATTGTCGGCCGCCATCTGTTCTGTAACTGGCGGAAGAGCCACAATGTCTCGAACCACGGTGATTTTTTGCGGTTCAATCTTGCGCGTCCGGATGATCGTCAATTCCAGCCGGGAGCCGGGCTCGCCCACCAAATGGTTCTTCACCGCAGCCAGTGAGAGATCATGCGTGCTCAAGCCTTCCACCGTCTCAATGATGTCTCCGGAGTTCAAGCCAGCCTTGTCCGCTGGGCCGCCGGGAATCACCGAAACAATGGCGGCATAACCAAACCTCTTGGAAACGGTAGCGCCAATATTGGCTTTGCCTTCCACCTTCTTCTGCTTGAAAACCTTGTATTCAGATGGTGTGAGATAGCTGGAGTCCGCATCCAGCGATTCCAGCAAGCCGTGCAGAGCGCCGTTGGTGACCGCGCTCATGTTGGGCTCTTCCACATATTCCGCGCGAACGCGATAAAGAACTTCGCTGTAAACGCCAATGTGCTTAAGGGTAACGTCACCGCTGCTGCTGGCGCCGGAGGCATGTACGCCCAGGCTGCCAATCATGACAAAAGCGATGATCAACATGGAGCTGGTCAGGAGGAGGACTTGGATCTTTTTCGACATCAGAACGACCTTATATTCCTTATTGAGACGAAAGAACGCCTGTAGGGTAAGCTACTACTTATTATAGCCACCTTTTTTGGATGCAGCTCAGCTTTCCCATGGATCAGGAAAAATCTTAAGTCACTGTCCGCTGAGGCGTTCGTCCCAATGTCAGAACGGAGCTGCTCGCAATTCCTTGCGGGTTAATGGCGTGAACTGAGGATTCCCAGGATCTCTCTAAGCCCTTGGCGTACTTGCTTTAACTCTCCCCGGCCGGGGGTTGGGAGGGCGAAAGGCAAAGGCGATTGTTTGCGCTTGGTTTCCGCCCGCAACTGCTGGCGCGCACCGGCGATGGTAAAGCCCTGATCATAAAGGAGCTTCTTAATGCGGAGAACGTTCTCCACATCGATTTTGCGGTACATCCGCTGGCCCGTGCCGCTCTTTGAAGGCTTAAGCTGGTTAAACTCGGTTTCCCAGAAGCGGAGCACGTAGCTGGGGAGGCTGCAAAGGCGGCTGACTTCGCCAATGCGAAAATAAAGCTTGTCCGGAATCACGACTTCGCCTGAAAGGTGTTTCCGGGCGGTAGTCTTTGCAAGTTTATGCATGAGGGTTCCACGGACGAAGCGGCTAAGCGGATATTAAGTCCGATAACGGCGAGCCGTCAACCGAAATAAGCGCTTCGCCGCTTCGTCCCAGAGTTTTTATTTCTGTGGAGGCGGGGTTGGGGTGGGCGCGCTCTTGTCTTCTACCTTCGCGGCGCCTTTGCGCGTGGCATTAGCGGATTTATTGACCACCTTCTTAGTGCCTTTCTTGATCTTGTGGCCGGTCTTCTTGGCGGCCCTGCCCGTGGAGTGGGCGGCGTCTTTTGTGTCTTGCTTAATTCCGTTGTCAGTTTGCTGTGCGATGGCGCCCAGAGAAAAAGCAAATGCCACCACCATCGCAAATAAAAACTTCAATCGCATTGATTCACCTCGGTGGAATCGGATTCGCGCGGTGAACCGGGAGTTGCCCGTTCCACCGGGGGCGAGAGCCAAGCTCAAGCAGCAACTTGCAAACAGCCGTTTTGCAAGCAGCAGCTAACAATCGGCAACTCAGCTTGAGAGAGGAAGCCGGCCAGATGCCTTACTCGATGCAACGCTGCTATTCGCCCTTAACGTCCTAATAAATAGTTCAAGGGGGAAACCAGATGAAACATCTTATTGCAGCACTCATAGCGGCTCCGCTCGTGATCCTTATGGGCGGATGTTCACACCATCACGTAGCTACTACGGCCAGCGGTAAAACCGTTTACGGCGAGCAAGCGCAAATCATCGAGCGGCTGCGCAACGCCGGCGACGATTTGAAACAGCTGATGAACGCGCCCGATAGCGCAATTCCGGCGGACGTATTGGCCGACGCCAAATGCATCGCTGTAGTCCCGGACATGGTAAAGGGAGGATTCGTTATTGGCGGGAACCACGGACGCGGCGTTGCCACGTGCCGCACAGGAAACGGCTGGAGCCAGCCGGCATTCTTTGCCATCACCGGTGGAACATGGGGAGCGCAGATCGGCCTGGAATCTGTAGATCTGGTGATGGTCTTCCTGGGCGATGCGGGAATGCGGCAGTTATTGTCTTCACAGTTCAAGCTAGGGGCGGAAGCCGGAGTCGCGGCTGGTCCGCTGGGACGTGAAGCGCAGGCCAGCACCGACTGGAAGATGAAAAACAAGATCCTGGTCTATTCGCGCACCAAGGGATTATTTGCGGGTATTGACTTGAGCGGCGCCTCGGTGAAGCCGGACGATGATTCTAGCCGAGCATATTACGGGCAGCTAGTCCCGCCGCATGAGACGCTGACTGGCCAGGGGCCGCGTAATGATAATTCAAAACTGTTTCTATCGGATGTAAGAGAGGCGTTCCGCGAGTCCAAAGCCAAGGAAGCTTCAAATTCCAAATAGCTTCGTTGGCAAACAGAAGGCGTGCTCAACCGCGCCGGCCTTTTTTCATGCCGACGAGGGTGCTGTACATCGGTGGCATAGGGGAGGGCTGGTGCATCGGTAGAATTAATAGATCGGTCCATGTCGGAATCTAAGAATTAAATTACCTGATAAACACCTGCGCTTCCAACGGCAACCTTGTGGACTCGGCGGGAATCCATCGCACAGGAGTCTCCGGAGAGAAGCCAGCTAGGTTTTGGACCGTAACGGTTTCCTTTGTTCTGGGATACGGGTTGCAGCGGTCATGCAAACGTCCAGGTGCCACAAATGGTTTCGCACTCTCATCCACAATATCTCCGATATTGTTGCTCTGATTGATGCTGAAGGGCTCCTGCGCTTTGTAAACCCCCGCATGGAGACAGTGCTCGGTTACCGGTCCGGTGATGTACTGGGGCACAACATCTTTGACTTCATCCATCCGGACGATATTCCGCGCGCTAGCCTGGAATTTTCTGAAACCGTCCAGCGGCATGGAGAAGGTGTCCCCTCGGTGTTGCGGCTTCGCGACACTAGTGGAGCATGGGTGCCTTTTGAGATCATTGCCAACAACCAGTTGAGCGACCCCGAGATTGAGGGCATAATTTTCACGGCGCGCGACGTTCGCTACCGGGAGGAGGTTGAAGAAGCCATCCGCTCTGCCAATGTGGACGTACAGGAAAGCGCTGCAGACCGGACGACCGAGCTTGCAAAACGCAACGCCGCTTTGCGCATTGAAAACCAGGTCCGCCTCCAGACCGAGAAGCAGCTCCAGCAGGCAATCTCACTGCTGAACGCCACGCTCGACGCCACTGCCGACGGCATCCTGGTAGTCTCCACGGAAGGCAAGATCAGCAGTTGTAATGGCAGATTTCTGGAGATGTGGGGCATAGATTGTAGATCGGCAATCGGTCATCGCGACGAAGATCTCCTGGCCAAGGCGTTGCCGCAGCTGCAAAACAGCGCGGAATTCCTGACGAAAGTGAAGGAGCTTTATTCCAGCCCCGAAGCCATTAGCTTTGATGTTCTCCACCTCAAAGAGGGACGCATCTTTGAGCGTTACTCCCAGCCGCAACGCATTGGCGACCGTGTGGTTGGACGCGTCTGGAGTTTTCGCGATGTTACTCAGGCTCGGCGCCTGGAGCAGGAGCTGCGCCAATCGCAAAAGATGGAAGCCGTTGGCCGGCTCGCCGGGGGAGTGGCGCACGATTTCAATAACCTCCTGATGCTGATGTCAGGATATCTCAGCCAACTCGCCAACGATCCCGCATTGTCCTCCGACCACAACAGCATAGTTGAGCAGCTTCTGGCGACCACAAAGCGCGGCGCGTCTCTGACCAGGCAACTCCTTGCCTTCAGCCGCAAAGACCAGACCACTCTAATCGTTGCCGACTTGAACGCCATTGTCTTGAACATAGAAGGGCTGCTGCGGCGTCTTCTTTCCGATTCCATCCACCTTGAGATATTTCTCTTCGGAAACCCTCTGTACGTTTTTCTTGACGTGAATCAGATTGAGCTCGCCATAATGAATCTGGCGGTCAATGCCCAGGACGCTATGCCCAATGGGGGAACGCTCTCAATCAGCACCCGAAGTGAGTCGCTTGCCGTCACAGAACCAAGCGGCGAAACATCGGTGAGCAATTATGCCGTTTTTGAGGTGGCCGATACCGGCCACGGAATGACCCAAGATACTCAATCGCACATCTTCGAACCTTTTTTCACTACCAAGGAACCAGGTAAGGGGACGGGGCTTGGCTTGGCCACAGTGTATGGAATCGTGCAACGTGCCGAAGGCCAGATCAGGATTAGTAGCGGGCTCGATCAGGGCACCAGCTTCCGCGTGTACCTGCGGCAGACTTCCGTCGCACCGGGAACAAAGAACGCGGCTCCGGAAAAGCTGCCGGCTCCTGGCGGGCATGAGACGATCGTGCTCGCCGAGGATGAAGCCGGAATCCGGGCCATGACTCGCACCTATCTTGAAGGACTCGGTTACCGTGTGCTGGAAGCTGCTAACGGCACTGAAGCTATTACGCTCTCGAAGGAGTATCGCGGCTCCATCGACCTGATACTGACTGACGTGATGATGCCGGGCGTGCGCGGCGATGCGGTTGTCAAAGCCATTCGACAGGACCGGCCTGGAATCCAGGCCATCCTTATATCCGGATTTGCCGAGGGAACCAACATTGACCGTTCTCTGGAAATTCTGGAAAAGCCCTTCGAGTTTCCTGATCTGGCTCGTCGCATTCGGACGCTTCTGAACCATGGCAGAGCAGGCAGCAGTGACACTGCCGCAGATTAGTAATGAAATGATGGCATCTGATGGCCGTGATTCAACGGCGAATCAGGCGAGCGGACATAGTAAGGGATGGGCGCACTCAGTCAATCAGCGCGCAGCTTTAGTACGGTTCCTTCAATGCCGAAAGCTGCTGGCGATGGCTGCGACTGAGCGTGACCTGCTTGCCTGAGACAAGAGTCACAAGGTACTTGCCGCTGAATGACCGTCGCAACTCATGAATGCGGTTACGATTCACAATGACTGAGCGATGGATGCGGACAAAGTCGCGCTCCGGCAAACGTGTTTCCATGGTGCTTAGTTTCTCGCGCATACGATAATGTGCCTCAGCCGCATGCACACGCACATAGTTGCCCGATGCCTCAAAATATTCGACTTCATCCAGCGGTACAAACACTGTCCGTCCGCTTTCCTTGATGGGTAATCTGCCGCTGGTTACTGCGCCTTCTAATGTGCTCATAAACTACACCTTGTTCGCTTTCTCTGGCGAGTTAGACGAAGCAGATAACAAATGGTCACAATCTTTTGTCCCACGGATTTTCCTGCCGCGATGTTTGCTCCATACGGAGCAGCACTGTTGCGCATAGGCTTTTGCCTGAAGCTGGGTTAAGCTTTGCCTAAGCATGCCCATCAGCCTTCCAAAGGCGCGTAGCGCGGCCGCTCTGGCGGAGTTGGACGCTTTACGCGACGAGTTCCGCGCAACTATTGCGACGACCAGAAGACCAGCGGCTTTTGCGTCGCGCGTCGGCGTGGTCCTTTCCGGCGGCGGCGCGCGTGGCGCTTATGAGGCTGGCGTGCTCATGGCTTTTCAGGACGCACAGGTCCCCACCCACATCATTGCTGCTACCTCAGTCGGCAGCATCAATGCCGCTTCTTTTGCCGCACAGGCTGAAGGGCTGGTCGGCCAAGCTGAACCTCTGATCGCTGCCTGGCTCGACCTCACGCCTGCCACGCTCGGCATTGACTGGTCGCGTTACATCTTTCTTCTTGCCGGACTAGTGGCGGCTTCAGCCGGCATTGGCAACTTTCTCTGGCTATGGCTGCAGGAACACGGCATCTTCCTGCACGCGCACCATCCCAAAATCACATGGCTGGCGCTGGGCGTTGCCGGGATCTCTATTTTGCTTTTCGCCGACAAGCTTTCTTATATCGGCTACGTTGGCCTTAAATATCTCCGCAAGCGGGATTGGGAGCCGGACTGGCGCAAGACCTGGGTTTCTTTTGGCGCAAACGTGCTGGTATGGGGCTTTATCGTGCTGTTTCTGAGCTTCACCTATATCCATCTGCCGCTCGATGGCAACGGTTCCTACAGAATGACGCCGCACGTGCCCATGATCTTTGCCATCCTGATTGCGCTGGGTTTGTACCGATTGTTGCAGGACCCGCTCAGCAAACTGAGCCACCGTTTTCTGCGGATGCCATTGCGCACCGGCCTGTTCCCCAATTTCGATCGCATCAAGTTTCTGCGCGCGCGCATTCCTGACGGCAAGCTGCGCAACTCGGCCATTCGCGTGATTATGACGGCTACTGACATTCAGCGCGGAGCTGCCCGATTCTTCTCCAACGCCACTGTTGAGACCCTGGTCAACGATCCCGGAGCGCATGAAGAATTCATCCGTCGGGAAGTGGAAAGCCCTCAAGACCTGGTGCTGGCCGCGGTGGCGTCTTCCGCTTATACCTTTGCCTATGAGGCCGTTACCATGGACGGCCGCTTGTGGACCGATGGCGGCATCATGACCAACCAGCCGGTGTTGCCCGCGTTGCGTCTGGGTGCCGACGTGCTCTTCCTGGTGTTGATCGCCCCGCTGGAAGGCGCAGGCGCGAACCAGACGGAAGCCATCAAGACTTTTCTCGATGTCGGTGTCCATGCCGTCGATATCCTCATCTCCAAAAACTTCAAATCGGATATTGCCATGCTCAGCAGCATCAATCGCCTGTGTACGGTCTATGCCGCTGAGTTGGGCGTAAAGCCGGAGCAATTGGAACTGGAGATCGGGAAGCAGCATTATCGTTTTGTGAAGTTCTTCGACATTGCGCCGCAAAAACCGCTGCTTGCCGACGCTCTGGATTTCGATAGCGAAATTGTCAGCCCCATCATCGTCCAGGGATACCGCGATGCCCGCTCCGTGATTCAGCATTTTCTGGAGTATGAAGCTTCGCGTCCCGCGAGCGATTCCCGCCGCATTGTCCGGCTGGCCGCTGAACGTCCTGAAGGCAACTTTCATATGACCGGCCGTTGAGCCCATTCGATCTTTCTGGCAATTCCCACGGCCCTCTGCCCGTCCATTCAGTGGGGTACGGACCGGGTAGCATGCAGGCCCCCTCCCCATTCATCCCAGGTCATC
>Ga0134126_10013914_pt1 | contig 10156 bp, 8 predicted proteins | sample KB31752_FD_96881 | JGI IMG/M metagenome (GOLD analysis project Ga0134126, IMG submission 96881) | Terrestrial soil microbial communities with excess Nitrogen fertilizer from Kellogg Biological Station, Michigan, USA - KB3-175-2 | ecosystem: Environmental > Terrestrial > Soil > Unclassified ...
CAGGGTGTTGCGTCCGGCGATCCCTATCCCGACAGCGTGTTGATCTGGACGCGCCGCCCGCCGGTAGCCGGCGATACTGCGTCGCGCCTGACGGCGCAGGTGGCCGAAGACGTCGCGTTCCACAACGTCGTGGCGGAGTCGATCGTGCCGCTGTCGGCCGATGCTGACTGGACGTGCCGGGTGTTGGCGGCGGGGCTCAAGCCGCGGCGCGAATACTGGTACCGGTTCATCGACGATCGCGGCAACGCGAGCCGCGTGGGCCGGACGCTCACGGCGCCGTCGGCGAACGATACGAAGCCGCTCAATTTCGTGTTCGTGTCGTGCCAGAACGTGCAGCAGGGCTCATGCAACGCGTACCGCCGCATGATCTGGGAGGACACGCGCCGTCCGATCGAAGATCGGTTAGGCTTCGTCCTGCACCTGGGCGACTTCGTGTACGAGCTCGTGTGGTATCCCGAAGACCGTCCGCAGGGCATGTACGACCGGCGCCTTCGCGACATCGTGCGCTATCCCGCCGGCGAAAAGCACGCCGACTTTCACGTGCCGACCACGGTGGACGGCTACCGCGCGCTCTATCGCGCGTACCTCGCCGACCCCGATTTGCAGGACGCGCGCGCGCGATGGCCGTTCATCTGCATGTGGGACAACCACGAGTTTTCGTGGAAAGGGTGGCAGAGCCAGGAGAATTTCGGACGCGGCGTGGTGCCGGCGCAGACGCGCAAAGTCGCGGCGGCGCAGGCGTGGTGGGACTATCAGCCGGCGCGCGTGGTGAAGTCCGGCCCGGGCGGCTTGAACGAGTTCACCCCGCCGGTGGTGCGCGACGCTCCGTTAGGCCACTTCGATTCCAACGGGTTGGGCGAAGAGCCGGGCAACCTCGAGGCGATCAACGCGCTCACGCTGTACCGGACGTTCAAGTTGGGCGCGCATGTCGACCTGGTGCTCACCGACAATCGGTCGTACCGGTCGGAACCGCTCACCGACTGCCCCGAGTGGGCGCCATTTCGCCAGCCGGGTGTGCCGTTCTTCGAGTCGCAGGATGCGTTGACGATGCTGGACGCGGGTCGCGTCGCGCACGAAGGGTCGCCGCCCGAGGCCGTCGCGGCAGGTAGCGGCGACGTGCCTAACCCGCGGCGCGCGTCGCCGCCGGGCACGATCCTCGGCGCGCGGCAGCGGGCGTGGTTCATGGAGCAGCTGCGCGGGTCGCAGGCGCCGTGGAAGCTCTGGGGCAATTCGGTGGGCTCGCTCGACTGGCGCACGGACTTGCAACATTTCCCGCCGCCCAAGGGCGCGCGCTGGACCGCGCCGGGATACGGCGTGATCACCGAGGACGACTGGTCCGCCTACCGCACGGAGCGCAACGCCATTCTCGATGCGGTCCGCACGAACGGCATCGCTGGCTTCGTGTCCATCGCCGGCGACCGGCATGCATTCACCGCGGGTCGCATGTCGACGACCCTGCCTCCCGAAAAGTTCGAACCCGTTGGCGTCGAGTTCATCACGGGGTCGATCTCGGCGCCGGGTCTGGTGGAGGCGGCGAAGTACGTGATTCCGAAGAATCATCCCTACCGCGCGCTCTATTTTCGCGACGCGCCGAACGCGTCGGCCGCCACGATCAACGCCGCACTGCGCCACGGCGTGAAGACGTGTCTCGTGTTGCACGAGGGCGGGGACATTCCGCACGCGCTCGCGGAGCGCAACCCCGACGTGGCGCCGCACCTCTCGTTCGTGGACCTGGGCGGACACGGCTACGCCACGGTTCGCGCGACGGCCGATGCGCTCGACGTGGAGTTCGTGTGCGTGCCGCGGCCCATCGAGCCGGCGGCGGCGGAGGACGGGGGGCCGATTCTCTATCGCGTGACGCACCACGTGCCGCGCTGGAGCGCGGGCGAGACGCCGCAGCTCGTGCGGCAGGACATTGCGGGGACGCCGCCGCTGCTCGCCTAACGGAAGATCAATCGGCGCGCTGCGCGATCAGCTTCGCCACCGCCCGGATGTCGGCGAAGAACGCCTTCTCGGCGCGGGCGCGCTCGCCCGATGGGCCGACGAACGGGTGACCGGCCTTCTCCTCCTGGTCGCTGGGCTGTTCCCCAACCAGCATCACCTGCGCGGTCCGCGGCCCCTCGCCGAACACCGTCCGGCCACAGGTCCAGAGGTCGCAGCCGCGACACCGCGCCGCCGCCGCGCGCAGTCCCGACAGCGACGCGCGCGGCGGGATGAAGTCGGCGGCCGACTCCGCATGCCTAACGGCGGTGCGTGACCCGCTCCCAGGCATCGCGGACCGCCTCCTTCATGTGCTCCCAGGTGCCGCCGCCGCGGTGCTCCTCCCGTTCCCAGCCCAGCCGCGCCTCGTGTTCGATGTCATCCCACCGGTGTCCCTCGTACCGCACGCTGCACTCGGCGCCGTAGCGGTACGCCGGCCAGTAGTACTCGAATCGGCGGTCCGCAACCACGTACGGCCGCTCGAGCCAGTGGTCGCGCCAGTGGCGCTCTTCGGCGTCCAGGTCCAGCTGTTGGTTGGTGGCGCCGAACCCCTGCGTCGGGTTTACATCGCGGTTAGGCATGGGAAACCTCCTTCGATTCGCTTCGCGGGCGTGCCGATCCGTATTGCCCGCAGAGAGGATGCCACGCCTCCGGCTTCGCGCCGAGTGCTCCGCAGCGACAAGCCCAGAAGGCCGGCCGCGAGGGGAGGCTCGTGACGGCATCAGGTAGCAGGTGCCTACTTAGTAGGTGAGTACTATCAGAGGGCGCCTTCGACCCCATATCGCACTATTGCATGGATCAGGTCGCCTGGCGTACCACCGCCGTTCTCGCCGAGTGTCATTGGACGGCTGGCGCTCGGCCGCCGGCGCGCTAAGTTCGGCACACTCCACTCATTAAACGCGACAGCAGTCGCTCTCTCCGTCCCGAGGACCCCCTATGAGATTCGTGCGTCCAGCGCGCCGAATGATGCCGTCACCGACGACACTAGCGACGGCGGTTGCGCTACTGTCCGCCGCGGCCTGCGCGACGTCAAAGTCGACGTCCCAGTTGGCCTCGACCGCGCCCGTGTCCGCCAGCCGTTCGTCCGGCACTGCGCCCAATCCCGATCCGCGCGTTGGCCTCAAGGCGGGACTCTACGATGCCGGGGTCGCGACGTGGAACATGAAGCTCGTGTCCACCACGCCGCCGACCGGCCAGTTTTTGCACAGCACCAACAGCGATCTCGCATTCACCGGCCACTACGCGATTCAGGGCAACTACAACGGCTTCCAGGTGTGGGACATCAGTGATCCCGCGCATCCCACGCTCAAGAAGGGCTACTTCTGCCCTGCGTCGCAGAGCGACGTGTCGACCTACAAGAACCTGCTGTTCGTGTCCGCCGAGGGTCAGGGCGGACGCCTCGACTGCGGCGGCGAGGGCGTGAAGGACACGGTGAGCAACGAGCGCGTGCGCGGGCTCCGCATCTTCGACATCACCGACATCACGAATCCGAAGTACATCGCGAACGTGCAGACATGCCGCGGGTCGCACACGCACACGGTGCTAGTCGACCCCAAGGACCCGGACAACGTGTACGTGTACATCTCCGGCTCGGCAGGCGTGCGTTCGCCGAGCGAGCTGGCCGGCTGCTCGCGCATGAAGCCGAGCGACGATCCGAACTCGGCGCTATTCCGGATCGAGGTGATCAAGGTTCCGTTGGCGAATCCGGAGCAGGCGGCGATCGTGAGCTCGCCGCGCATCTTCAACGACCTCGTCGCGCCAGCGCATCACGGCGAAGCGCCGGCGGACAAGGCGGCCATCGCAGAAGCGCGCGCCAAGGGCGCGTTCGTCGTGAACATCCCCATCCTGGGTGAAGAGATGGTGATGCCGCAGCGGTTCGTGACGCCGATGTTGGACAGCGTCGTGAAGGCGCGTGGCGGGACGGGCGCTCCGACGGCGGCCGACAGCGCGGCGCTCCGCGAGGCGCTGCCCGGCATCATCAACAAGATGTTGGGTGCGGCGCCGGGCAGTGGTCCGCGTCCCGGTCCAACGCAGTGCCACGACATCACCGTGTATCCCGCGATCGGCTTTGCGGGCGGCGCGTGCGAAGGCTATGGGATGCTGCTCGACATCCACGACCCGGTGAACCCGAAGCGTCTTTATGCCGCCAGCGATTCCAACTTCTCCTACTGGCACTCGGCGACGTTCAACAACGACGGGACGAAGCTGCTCTTCTCCGATGAGTGGGGCGGAGGCGGACAGCCGAAATGTCGCGCGACGGACCCCAAGCAGTGGGGCGGCGACGCGATCTTCACGATCGAAGGCGACCAACTGCACTTCCAGAGCTACTACAAGATGTCGGCGCCGCAGACGCCGTTCGAGAACTGCGTGGCGCACAACGGGTCGATCATTCCGATTCCGGGGCGCGACGTGATGGTGCAGTCGTGGTATCAGGGCGGGATCTCGGTATTCGATTGGACGGACGCCGCGCACCCGAAGGAGATCGCGTTCTTCGACCGCGGGCCGATCGATTCCACGCGCATGGAGGATGGCGGCACGTGGTCGGCGTACTGGTACAACGGCGTGATCGTGAGCTCGGAGATCGCGCGCGGCCTCGACATTGTCGAGTTGACGCCGAACCCGCAGTTGACGCAGAACGAGATCGACGCGGCAAAGTCGGTGCACCTCGACTATCTCAACGTGCAGGGTCAGCCCAAGTACGTGTGGCCACCGACCTTCGCGCTGGCGCGGGCGTACGTCGATCAGCTCGAGCGGTCCAAGGGACTGTCCGCCGATCGGATCAAGTCCGTTAGGCAGTCGTTGGTCACCGCCGAGCAGGCGGCGGGGGACGCTCGGCGAACCGCGTTGACGCAGCTCGCGTCGCAGATCGAGGGCGATGCGAACGGATCGTCGGATGCGGCCAAGGTGCGCACGCTGGCGACGGCGGTGCGGGACCTGGCGGGGACGGCGATGTAACGGCTGGTGCCTAACGCGAAGCTTCGCGCGTCGAGGCTGGCCAACGACCCGGTGCGCGGCATGCGCGCCGGGTCGTTGCGCACGTGGCTGTGATGCACGCGACGCAGCCCCTCGTTGCGCTGCTGCTGGCCGCGGTAGGTTTCGTGGCGGCGACGCTCGCCGCTGTGACCGGCTTCGGCGGGGCCGCGGTATTGTTGCCCGTGCTCGTCGCGGTATTCGGCGTGCGCGAAGCGATTCCGATCCTCACGGTGGCGCAGCTCATCGGCAACGGGAGCCGGGTCTGGTTCAATCGCCGCGAGGTCGACTGGCGCGTGGTGGGCTGGTTCGCGCTCGGCGCGGTTCCGTTTGCGTTGGCGGGCGGATTGTTGTTTGCGCGCGCGCCGCTCTCGCCGCTCACGAGGCTGCTCGGTGTCTTCCTGATTCTCGTCGTGGTGTGGCGGCGACTGCATCCGGGACCTCCACGCCGGCCGCCGCTCAAGAGCTTCGCCGTCATCGGTGCCGGCGCTTCGTTTCTGTCCGCTCTGTTAGGCAGCGTTGGGCCGATCATGGCGCCGTTCTTTCTGGCGTTCGGCCTCGTGCGGGGCGCCTATATCGGGACCGAGGCGATGTCGACGGTGGTGATGCACGTCGTGAAGCTGGTGGCGTATGGCCAGGGAGCGTTGCTCACCGGGGAAGCGATGATCGCCGGACTCGCGCTCGGTCCGATCATGGTTCTCGGATCGTGGGCCGGCAAGCGAGTCGTCGACCGGCTTCCGGAACGCGTGTTCGTGCTGTTGATCGAGCTCACGCTCGTGGCGGCGGGACTGCTGTTCCTGATTCGCGGGAGTTAGGCCGACGCCGCGTGAACGCAACACGGACCGGATCGGGTCTCATCGCGGCCACGCACCATCCGCGATCATCCCCGCGTGCCACATGGGATCCCAGACGAGCCGCGTGTCGACCGCGCCGATGCCGTCGACCATTCCCGCGGCCTCACGGATCCCGGCGGTGATGATGCGCTCCATCGGGCATCCGGGTGTCGTGAGCGTGTGGGTGATGCACGCCACGTCGCCCGTGATCTCGATGCTGTACACGAGACCCAGCGTCACAATGTCGAGCCCGATTTCCGGGTCGATGACGGTGCTCAGTGCGTTCCAGAGCGCGCGCTCCCGCTCGTCGCGAGTATCCATGAGGACTCCGCCTTCGCGTTGTGTCTAACGTGGTGGCGCCGCGACATCGGCACACCACGGCGAAGCATCGCATGGACGGCGCGCGATCCGGGTGACGGTTGTCACACGGCGCGCCGCAAGTGGCGCTGGCGCAATCGACAGCCCCTCCATATTTCAGGGCATGACGATCAAATCCGTACTGCGCGGCATTCCGCTCTTCTCCGGCATCGACGACGTATCACTGACGCGCCTTGCCGGACGGTGTGTGTCGCGACTCGTGGGAGCAGGACACGTGCTCTTTACCGCCGGCGAGTCGTGTCGCGGCCTGTACATCATCGAATCGGGACGCGTGCGCATCTATCGCACGAGCCCGGAAGGGAAGATGCAGGTCCTGCACGTCGAGGGGCCGGGACGTCCGGTCGCGGAACTTCCGCTGTTCGATGGCGGACCATACCCGGCGTCGGCAATCACCATCGACGAATCGCGTCTCATCTTTCTTCCTCGCGACGACTTCGAGCAGATCTATCGTACGCATCCCGACATTGCACAATCCATCATCCGAGAGCTCGGCCGCCGGTTGAGGCACCTCGTGCACGTCGCCGAAACGCTCGCCTTCCGCGACGTCGCGGCGCGACTCGCACTCCTCATTGTCGACTACGCCGAGCGCGCGGGACGCGCGACACCGGCAGGCGTCGTCGTCCACCTCGAGCGCACACAGGAAGAGATCGCGGTCGAAATCGGTGCCGCACGCGAGTCGGTCTCGCGCGCGCTCAAGCAGCTTCGCCGGCGCGGCCTCATTCGCCCGGCCGGACGCCACGATATCCTCGTGCCGGATCTCGGTCGCCTGCGCGCGCTGCTCCCCGCGGCCGAACCCTTCGCGGCGCGCTGAGACATCCGTCACGCCGCCCGCGCATGGCGTACGCGACCATTCGCGTATGGAGCGCGATGATCGCACCACCGCCATCAGCGACCTGACCGCCGACGCGGTCCACGCTGCGCTGCGCGAGGTGCGCTACCCGAACCTGAACCGGGACCTCGTGTCGCTCAAGATGGTGGACCACGTGAGCGTGTGCGCCGGCCGCGTGAAGGTCCGCCTAACGCTGCGCACGGCTGATCCCGCCGTTCCGGCGCAACTCGAGCAGCGCATCGGCGATGCGCTTCGCGCGCGCGGCGCTGTTGCCGTCGCCGTGGAGATCGTCGCGCCGCGGCCGGTGGCGCGTCCCGGCACACGCCCGGCGACCGATCCATGGAGCGAGCAGGTGCACCTCGCGAGCGTCCGCCACGTCGTGGCTGTCGGTGCCGGGAAAGGAGGCGTCGGCAAGAGCACCGTCGCCGCGAACCTCGCACTCGCGCTGGCACGCGACGGCCTCGGCGTGGGACTCCTCGACGCCGACATCTATGGACCGAGCCTGCCGATTCTCCTCGGCATCGAAGATGGCGCGCGCGACGTGCGAATGTCCCCGGAGAAGCACATCATCCCGCTCACCGCGCACGGTGTGCCGGTCATCAGTTTTGGGTTCTTCGTTGGTGAGGGCTCGCCGGCGATTTGGCGCGGACCGATGGTGTCGAAGGCCGTGAAGCAGTACGCGCGCGGCGTGGCCTGGCCGGCGCTCGATGTGCTCGTCGTCGATCTTCCACCGGGCACCGGTGATGTCCCCCTGAGTCTCGCGCAAGCGGTTTCGCTTTCGGGCGCGCTGGTGGTGACGCAACCGCCGCGCGTCGCGACCGCCGAGGCACGAAAGGCAATCGAGATGTTCAATGCGCTGGAGGTGCCGGTACTCGGCGTCGTCGAAAACATGGCCGGTACGTTCGGCCGCGGCGCCGGACGCGTGATTGCAAGCGAGATGAATGTCCCGTTCCTTGGCGAGATCCCGTTCGACGGTCGGATCATCGACGAAGGGGATGCGGGAGTGCCGGCGATGGTCGCGCGTCCGCTCAGCGCAACCGGCATGGCGTTCGATCACGTCGCCCGCGGCGTCGCGACGGCGCTCGGTTGGCGCCACATCGACGGGGAGTGCGTCTGATGACTGCCGTGATACCGCCCCGTGCGGCGCGGCTGACGCTCGACGCGCACATCGCCCACGTGCCCGGCGCGATGACACCGGCGCCTAACGCAACGCGCCTCGCCGGCGAGCACTTTGCCGCCGCGACGCTCTACCTGCTGGCGGGTGCACTCGGGCTCACCTGGATCGCGCCCGAGCTCGCAGCCGGCGCGTATCTATCACCGCACGTCGCCGCGGTCACGCACCTCTTCACGCTCGGCTGGATCACGATGACGATTTTCGGCGCGCTCTATCAGTTGCTGCCGGTCGCCCTCGGTGCGCCCGTGCGCTCGACAGGCGCGGGGCATGTCAGCTTCTGGAGCTTTGCGCCGGGCGTCGCGCTTTTCGTGGCCGGCGTCGCAAGCGGTTCGACGGTGCTGCGCCACGCGGGCATCGCGTTAGTCGGATTCGGCGTCATACTCGCGGTCGGCAACGTAGCAGCCACGCTGCCGAGGGCGCGCACACGCGACGCCACGTGGACGGCCATTGCGCTCGCGATCACGTTTCTCAGCTCGACGCTCGCGCTCGGCGCCATTCTCCTCCACAACCTCCAGACCGGGTTCATCGCTGCGGCGCGCGGACGTGTCCTGGCCTCGCATCTGCACGTCGCACTCATCGGGTGGGCACTGATGTTGATCGTCGGCGTGTCGCACCGGCTTCTGCCGATGTTTCTGCTCGCGCACGGCGCGGACACGCGATGGACGCGCCCATCGCTCGCGATGCTCGCCGCCGGCGTGTCTGTGCTCGCAACGGGCATCATCACACAACTCGTCGCGCTGAGCTGGACGGGCATCGCGCTCATTGAACTGGGTGTCGCATGCTTCATTCGACAAGTGTTCGCGTTCCATCGCGTGCGCGTGAAGCGATGGCTGGATATCGGAATGTTGTTCGCGGCAAGCGCTCTTGGCTTCCTTGCCGTCAGCGCCGTGCTCGGCCCCATCGCATTCGCTGCCGGCGAAGGCCACGGCCGACTCGACACCGCGTACGTGACGGTAGGCCTTCTGGGTGGCATCGTGCTTTTCATAGTTGGTTTCTTCTACAAGATCGTTCCGCTCCTCGCGTGGACAGCGCGGTATCGCGGCCGCATGGGAAAGGAGCGGGTGCCGACAGTCGCCGAAACATTCTCCGCGCGCGTCGCGCACGTGCAACTCGTCGCAATGGCGTTGGCGATCGCGCTCCTCGGCTCGGGCATCGCTGCGGGCTCGGTGACCATCGTGCGCCTGGGCGCCGTGCTCTTCGTCCTCGCCGTGGTCCTGTTCGCGAGTCAGCTCGGCCGCGTGACACTGGGGACGCCGCGATGAAGGCGCCCAACAGCAACCGCCCTGTCGCGGCGAGCGATCGCGTCAGCGAGGTGCTCTCACGGGACACGTCGCTCGTCGAGGTGTTCGTCCGCGCGGCGCCGCAGCTCGCCAAGCTTCGCAATCCGACGATGCGCCGCGTCATGGCGCGGCTCGTGACGATAGAACAAGTCGCGCGCATGGCCGGGGTGAGTTGTGACACTCTGCTCAACGATCTCAATGCGTCGTTAGGCATTGCGACGGCCGCACCAATGGCAGCCGCACCACCATCCGATGAGCGTACCGCAGGCCCGACGGTCGGCTCGGCTGCGCGCCCAACGGGCGCGACCGAAGTCACACTCGATGTCCGTGACGATCTCCGCGCGGGACGCGAGCCGTTCTCCACCATCATGGCCGCCATCGCCAAGCTCCCCACGGACGACGTATTGCACCTCCGAACGATCTTCGAGCCGCTGCCGCTGTACGCGGTGCTCGAGAAGCGCGGGTTTGCGCACGAGACGCAGGCGCACGCGGACGATGATTGGTCGGTGTGGTTCTGGCGCGCCGCGGAGCGGAACAGTTCTCCCGCGACTGCGACTGCGAGCGGTGGAGCTGCGGGCAGAGCTGTGTCCGAGGTCATATCGGACGTCGGATCGAACCCGAATGTGGTTTGGCTCGACGTGCGAGAATTGGAGCCGCCTGATCCGCTCGTTCGTACATTGACCGCGCTGGAGACGCTTCCCGCGGGCCACAC
>Ga0134126_10013916_pt1 | contig 10156 bp, 5 predicted proteins | sample KB31752_FD_96881 | JGI IMG/M metagenome (GOLD analysis project Ga0134126, IMG submission 96881) | Terrestrial soil microbial communities with excess Nitrogen fertilizer from Kellogg Biological Station, Michigan, USA - KB3-175-2 | ecosystem: Environmental > Terrestrial > Soil > Unclassified ...
AGCTGTAGGGGAAGGCACCGCCAGCGCCGGCGCGCGACAAGTCTCCGGCAGGCACACGGGATGGGTGAGACGCAGTGCAGCCACGTAGTCCTCATCGGCGACAGGTCGTGCCGCGCCGCGCTACGCGCCGGCTGATCGCGACGGTCCCGCTGCTCGCGCTGGCGCTGCTGCCGACCGGGCCGTCACAGGCGAGTCTCCCGCCCGCCGACCCCATCTTCGGCCCCTTCATCACCGCTGATCCCGGGGAAACCACGCTGAGTCAGTTCACGCAGTTCACCGTCAGCGGTTCGAGCCTGCCGCTGGGACAGGCGACCGTTCGGCTGCGTGGCGTCGTCGCGGGAACGGTGCACGTGTCCGCGGCGAACCCGGGCGACACCACAGGCAGCTTCGGTCCCACGGACCTTCCGGTGCCCACCGGCGCGGCGGCATGCGGCTCGGACGCCGTGACGATAGACGGCGTGACCACGCAGGCCACGATCACGGTGCTCTGCCCGACTCTGACCATCACCCCCAACCCGGTCTTCTCGGCCGGGACGGCGACAGACCTCGAGATCACGGCAACCGGCATGGCCACGGACCGGACCATCACCCTGGCCATCGACGGGCGGGCCCTGCCCGCCTCCGCCAGCGACGAAAACGGCCGGATGACCCCGGTGACCGTCACCGGCAGCACGCTCGCTTGCGGCGCGCATCAGCTCGCTGTGACGATCCAGCCGCCCGCTGGACCGGTGATAGAAATCCGGCGCCGCCTCGCGGCCGCGGCGACGACGTACCCGCTGCCCACCGTGACGCGCACGATCACCGTGCTCGGCTGCGCGTCATCAGCGCCGCCGCCGCTGATCTTCGCTGATCCCTTCGAGACAGGCATCGAGCAATTCACCCAGTTCTCGGTCGAGGGCTTCGATCTGGCCGCGGGACCGGCGACGATCAAACTGCGTGGCGTGCCGGCGGGCACGGTCACCGTGGGTACCGATGGGACGTTCCCCCCGACGGTCTTCACGGTGCCGGCCGGGGCCGCGGCCTGTGGTCAGGATCCTGTCACGATCGACGACGTCACCCCGGCGGTCGCCCAATCCGTCATCGCCGTGTTCTGTCCTTCGGTCACCGTCGCGCCGAACCCGGTGTTCTCCGGCGGCGCTCCGGCGGATCTGGCCATCGCAGGGGTCGGATTCCCCGGCAACCGGGCGATCGACTTCACCATCGACGGGCAGGCATTCGGCACCGTCACCAGCGACGCCGCCGGATCGGTGCATAAGACGGTCTCCCAACTCGCCTTGGCTTGCGGCGATCACCAGGTCGTGGCCACTGCCCAGCCGGAGCCGGTGGAGCCCGGGTTCGTCGGCCGCGCCAACTCGGCGCACACGCTCGGCGCGCGGGCTACCGTGCCGAGCGACCCGCCGATCCCCGCCTCGGCCGACGTCACCGTCCTGGGCTGCGTCTCCTCCCCCACGCCGCCGCGGATCCACGCCATCCCAATCGAGACGACGCTGCGCCAGTTCACCCGGTTCTTCGTCGACGGCGCGCTGCTGCCGGCCGGCCCGGCCACCATCCGGCTGCGGGGCGTGATAGCTGGCACGGTGCAGGTCAGCCGGGCCGGAACCTTCCCCGCGACAGATCTGCAGGTGCCGGCCGGCGCCGCCGTCTGCGGTCAGGATTCGGTGACGATCGACAAGGGCGGCCCGGTACTCGCCACCGCCTCGATCGCCGTGTACTGCCCGTCGATAACGGTCACGCCGAACCCCGTCGTGTCGGGCGGCGGCGCCGCGGCGCTGAACCTGAGCGGCGTCGGATTCCCGCCGAACCGGACCGTCGATCTCGGCTTCGACGGACAGAACCGCACCACCGTGACCAGCGACGCGGCGGGCGCGATCCACGGCCAGATCCGCGGCATCACCCCCGCCTGCGGTCAGCATCAGTCCACTGCGACGGCGCGGCCGCCGGCCACGGCCGTGAAGCTGCCGCAGGCTTTCCTCCCGATCAGCGCCTCGGCATCGGTCCTCGTCGTCGGCTGCGCCCGGATCATCGCCAATCCGGCGGTCATCCCGCAGGGCATGCTCACCCATGTCACTGGAACCGGGTTCCTGCCCAGAACCGCCGTCACGCTGACCTGGCAGAGCCCGAGCGGTACGGTGCTCGCCCTGTGCGCCCGCGACGCGGTATCCGTCCCGGCGATGACGACCGACGCGGCCGGCCGCATCGACGTGTTCTGCCTCGCCTTCCCGCATGAGGCGATCGGCGCGGTACGGCTATCCGCATTGCAGAGCCCTGAGCAGGAGTCGGTAGCCGTCATCATCGAGGACGGTTCGATGCAGCCCTCATCCGGTAACCCTGACCAATTCATCTACCGGAACTGATCAAGGGCCCGCTGGCCGGCCGCCGGATGCCGGCCGGCCAGCCTGCCTTGTTAGTGGACTGTCACCCTCGTGCTAGCCCTCTCGGCAAAGCCCGGAAGCCTGCGTTAGACTTTCGAAACGACACATACCGACACGGGGTCGGTACGCCAACTCGCGATCAGCTATGCACGGGGGCACAGTGGATACGTTGGTTGTGCAGCTTCCTGACCTGGGAGCTAACCTGCGCGACCGTCCCGAGGCGCCCCGGCTGCTCTCGCTCGGACCCGGCGAAGTGGTCACCTTCGGGCGCGGCTCGGCGGACTGCGCGACGGACATCCGGATCCTCGGCGAGGGCGTCTCGCGCTTCGCGGGTGAGATCGCCGCGGTCGACGATCACTGGCGGCTTTCGAACCTGAGCCGCTCGACCACGTACGTCGTGGAGAACCTCGAAGGCGCCGGCGAGTACGTAAAGGTCGCGCCCGGTCGGCTCGGCGCGCCGATCCCGTTCGAGCTGTCCCGCATCCTGCTGCCGCTGACATCCGGGTTCGTACAGCTGCGGATCTTCGCGCCGCAGCACACGTACTTGGCTCCGGGATCGGCTCACGGCGCGGGCGAGTACACGGTCATGCCGTTCGCCCTCGACCCGACGGCGAAGTATTTCCTGGTGCTGCTGGCGCTGTGCGAACCCCGGCTGCGCGACCCGTCCAGCGTGGCCATTCCGAACGTGAGCGAGGTGGCCGCGCGGCTGCGGCCGCTTCCGGAGTGCGCCGAGCTGACGCCGTCCGCCGTGAACTACCACATCGACTATCTGGCCGTCAGCAAGTTGCGAGTGCGGGAGCGCACCGGCACCGAGGAGCTGGCCCGCCTCGACTGGAAACGGGAGGCCGTGGTCGCCATGGCGCTGCGCTTCAATCTGGTCCGCGAGGAGCAGCTGTCCATGCTGCCATCGCGGCGCACCGCGGGCAGTGCGCTGTGACGTACGAGACGCACTCGCGGCCGGTGACCGTGCCGGCCGGTTACCAGGTCGACCGCTGGCAGGTCGGTGAGCTGCTCGGCGACGGCGGTTGGGGCAGCGTCTACTGCGGTGAACCGGTGGCCCCGCACGATGATCCGGTGGCGCTGAAGTTCCTGCCCCCGGCGCAGCTCGCGCCGGCGCAGCGCTCGTTGCTGGGCGAGATCGTGGGACGCGAGACCGAATTCAGCAAGCTGGCCGATCACGCCAACCTGATCCATACCCGCGCCGTACTCACCCTGCGCGATCCCGGCGACCCGCGGCTCGACGGCGCGGTCGTGCTGGTCATGGACCGCGCCAAGACCAGTCTCAGGGAACTGCTGGTGGACGCGGAGGCGGGCGCCGCGTTGCCGGAGGCGGAGCGGATCCTCGTCGAGGTCTGCCGGGCTCTGGTCGAGATGCATTCGCGCGGGTGGATCCACGGCGATCTGAAGCCCGGCAACGTGCTGCTCATGGCGGACGGCTCGGTACGCCTGGCGGACTTCGGTCTCACCGCGCGGGTCGAGGGAACGCATGCGTATGTTCCGCGCATCGGCTCCTCCGACTATCTGCCGCCGGAGTGGTGGTCCGAGCGCGTCGGCGAGCGCGGCATTCCGCAACGTCCGAGCGCCGACGTGTGGGCGTTCGGGGTGCTCGCGCATCAGGTCCTTACCGGCGGACTGTATCCGTTCCCTGGTACGAGTGCGCAGGCACGCGCCTTTGCCGTGCAGGCATACGCGCGCGGTACTGCGCAGCTCAGGCTCGATGACCGGATCCCGGCCGCCTGGCGGTCGCTGATTCTGAACTGCCTGACCTCGGATCCGGCGGTTCGCAACCAGATCGCGATCACCGACGTTCTTGACGGTGCCGAGGCGATCCAGCGCGGTGGCGCTTACTCAGGGCCCGGATCCGATGCGGCCACCGGCAATGGCGCGGGTAGCCGGACGTCGCGCCGCCGTGTTCGTGTGCTGATTTCCGTTGCCGGTCTCACGGCTGTCGCCGCAGCGGGTGGTGGTTGGTGGCTGCCCAGCGACGTTTCCCCCAGCGCGCCGCCCGCCGCCGGGAGCCTGAGTGCCCACGCGGCGGTGCCTGCGGAGTATCGCGGCATCATCAACAGCGCGGCGAACCTCTGCGCCGCGCCGGAGGTGTCGCCCGCGCTGATCGCCGGAATCCTCAAGGCCGAGAGCAATTTCGATCCGAACTTCTCCGATCCGCAGACGGCCTCGTTCGGCATCGCGGGCTGGACGCCGGACGTCTTTCACGCCTGGGCGAAGGCGCCGCAGGCGGACTACATGAAGCCGAAGGACGCGGTTCCCCCTGTCGCCAGCTTCCTGTGCTGGCTCGACAAGCGGTTCACTGACGAAAAGGTGCCCGGCGATCGTGCGGCTCTCCTGGCCGCGGGCTATTACACAAGCGACATGTCGGTCATCCGGGCGAAGGGCGTGCCGAGCATCGCCGCGGATTTCGCCGCCTCGGCAACCAGATACGCAGACGAATTCCAGCACTGATCCAGCCCGGTGGCGGTCCACCGCACAGCCTGTGCCGGCCGGTTACGACGCGCCGCGCCGGCCGGGCGCTCAGCACGCGCTAGGCATCGGACCCCGGCTCAGGCCCGGCCACGGATCCAGACTCAGATTCAGCCTCAGACACAGGCTCCGCCGCCGGATCAGACGCCGGATCAGCGCTCGCCTGCGGGTCTGCCAGGGCCGCTCGCGAGGTGTACTCGTCGCGCACCAGGCGTCGCAGCACCTTGCCGATGATGTTGTAGGGCAGCTGGGTGCGGAACTCGACGACCTTCGGCACCTTGTACGCGGCCAGGTGCTCCTGACAGTGCTCGATGATCTCGTGCTCGGTGACGTGCGCGCCGTCCTCGAGGACCACACAGGCGAGGACCGTCTCGCCGCGGTACGAGTCCGGCACACCGACCACCGCGGCCTCCCTGACCGCCGGCAGCGCCATGAGCACATCCTCGATCTCGGACGGGAACACCGAGAATCCGCTGGCGATGATCACGTCCCGCTTGCGGTCGATGATGGTGAGGAAACCGTCCGGGCTCATCACCGCGATGTCCCCAGTGCGCAGCCAGCCGTTGCGCAGCATGACCGCGGTGTCCGCGGTCTCGTGCCAGTACCCTGCGAAGATCTGCGGTCCGCGCACGATCAGCTCGCCGGCCTCGCCGGGCGGCAACTCCCGGACGCCGTCATGCTCATCGATGATCATGACTTCGGTGTTGGGCAGCGGAATGCCGACGGTGCCGGGGCGGGCGTTCACCCCGATCGGGTTGCAGCAGACCACCGGCGCGGCCTCGGTCAGGCCGTACCCCTCGACCAGTTGGCAGCCGGTGGCGGCCTTGAACGCGTCCACCGTCTCAGAGGGCAGCCGCATCGCACCCGAGATGCATGACCTCAGGCTCTTGAAGGGCCGCAGCGCATTGCGGTCCGCCGCGAGCATCTGCGAGTAGATCGGCGGGACGCCCGGGAAGATCGTCGGGTGCAGCTCCTTGGTCGCCCGGAACAGCAGTTCGAGGTCGAAGGTCGGCAGCTGCACCGTGGTCGCGCCGATGAGCACCGCGGTGAGCGCGAAGATCAGGCCGTAGGCGTGGAAGCCGGGCAGCACGCCGACCGCCACGTCCTTGCCGGGGACCAGGTTCGGGTCCCAGGCGATCACCTGATGCGCGTTGGCGACCAGATTGCGATGGGTGAGCATCGCGCCCTTCGGCCGGCCGGTCGTGCCCCCGGTGTACAGCAGCGCGGCGATAGCCCGTTCTGGATTGACCTTGGTCTGCGGCCTGGGCCCGAGAGCCTGCTCGAAGATGTCGTTCCAGTCGAGGACCGCAGCGTCTTGCGGTACCTCGGCGGTCAGCCGCGCCTTTGCCTCGCGGGCGCGGCGCAGCGGCAGTCGCAGCGCGAGGCGCAGCTTGCGCGGCAGATACTCGCTCAGCGAGGTGAGCACGACGTGGTTGAGCTGGGTGTCCGCACGGATCCGCTCGACGCGGTCGTACGACTGGTCGAACGCGATCGCGACGGTCGCCCCGCTGTTGTGCAGCTGGTGGCGCATCTCGTCGGCGGTGTAGAGCGGGTTGAACGGTACGGCGACCGCGCCGAGACGCAGCACGGCGAACCAGGCGATGGTGAACTGCGGACAGTTCGGCAGGATCAGCGCGACCCGGTCGCCGCGTCGCACGCCGAGACCGGCAAGACCGTCGGCGAACAGGTCGACGAGCTTGAGAAGCCGTGCGTAGGTGATCTTCCGGCCGAAGTAGACCAGCGCGGTGCGGCGGCCGTACCGGGCCGCCGCGTCATCGAGCAGTTGGGTTAGCGGCACGTCCGGTATGTCGACGGTGTGCGGAACTCCGCGCGCGTAGAAATGATGCCACGGGCGCGCGAAAGCAACATCCGACACTGAATACCACCTGTGACCTGACAATGACTGTGGGAACAATGTTGCGGCAGAGCCGCGCTATAGCCTCGCCTCGGCGGGCCGTTATGTCCAGCGCAGCACGGCTTGATTTCGTCAAGAGGCAGAAAAATGAATGCACAGCTCGCAGGCGGCGCGCGCCCGGTTTCTTCGCGCACATGCTCGATCCGGCGAGAACGTTTGACCGAATTTTAAGAGGCCTGCGACAGGAAGCGCTTCTGGGCCGCTGGCGCATAACCGCCGCCCCACCGGCTTCGGCTGGCGGTTTTACGGCCGTGGCGATTCCGGTGGTGTCGGAGATCGCATTCCCCCGATCCGGTGAACGTGTGCGGGCGCAGGGCACCTTCAGCGCACGCACGACACTCGGGGCCTGAGTGCGTGTACTCATCCCCAGCGCGCTACGGCAGTGGCGGGAGCGCCGTCTCGTCGAGCCATTGCGTGAACAGGTCGTCGAGTCGGTAGACGCTGTACCGGTTGGCGTGCTCGATGAATCGGGACGTGCTGACGACGCCGTGCCGGTGCTCGATCGCCCATTGTTTGAGCATGACGAAGAACGGCCCGTCGCCGAGTGTGCGCCGCAGTGCGTGCAGGACGAGTCCGCCGCGCCGGTACAACCGATCGTCGAACATCTTGCGCATGCCCGGATCGCCGAGCCGGAGGGTCTGTGGCAGCCTGCTTAGATGCGCGTGGGATTCGGCGGCCAAGTCCGCGGCGCTCGCCACGCCGTCGCCGCAGCGTTCGGACCACAGCCATTCGGCGTATTTGGCGAAGCCCTCGTTGAGCCAGATGTGCCGCCAGTCGGCCACCGTGAGGCTGTTGCCGAACCACTGATGTGCCAGCTCGTGCGCGACCAGTCGCTCGCTGCCGCGCCGGCCGTCCACGTGATTGGCACCGAAGGTCGACAAACCCTGCGCTTCGACCGGGATGTCAAGGTCCTCATCCACCACGACGACCGTGTATTCGGCGAAGGGGTACGGGCCGAAGAGCTCCTCGAACAACTGCATCATCTGCGGTTGGCGGGCGAAGTCGTGCGTGAAACGGGCGCGCAGCCGGGCCGGGTACGCGGCGTCCTGCGACACCGGGTGCTCGGTCAGCCGGGTCCGGCTGTAGCGACCGATCTGCACGGCGGCCAGATAGCTCGCGGTCGGCGCAGGCTGTTCGTACACCCACTTCGTGGTGCCGGCCGCGACATCGTAGGCGACGAGCGTGCCGTTGGCTGCGACCGTGTAGCCGTGCGGAACGGTGACGGCGATCCGGTAAGAGGCCTTATCCGCGGGCCGGTCGTTGCACGGAAACCAGGACGGCGCGCCGATCGGCTGGGAGGCGACCAGCGCGCCATCGCTCAGTTCCTCCCAGCCCAGGGTGCCCCACTCGCTGTTCACCGGACGCGGAGTGCCGCTGTAACGGATGACCGCGGCGAAGCGGGCCCCAGGCTGCGGCGGCACGGCGGGGCGCACCCGAAGCTTCCCGCCGCGATGCGTGTACTTGGCAGGGGCACCGTCGACTGTGACCCGGTCGAGGCGGAACGCCGCGAGGTCGAGAGCGAACTCGCGCAGTGGAACGTCAGCGTCCGTAGCCACCGCGGTCAGGCTGGCGGTGGCGGACAGCCTGTTCCCGGCGGGACGGTAACGCAAATCCAGCTCGTAACTCAGCACCCGATAGCGCGTGTCACCGTGGTCCGGGAAATACGGATCCGCGGTGCCGGCACGCATTTCGGCTCCGCCTTCACTTCGCCCAGCAGGGGCCTGATGGTGCGACACGGATCAGTCCGCTCCGGGCCAGGCCTCGATGGGGTTGCCCAGCCACCGGGTGTTCGCCGGGACCGCCTCGCCGCGCATGACGAGTGAGGCGGGACCGATCGTGACGCCCGCGCCGAGGGTGGCGCCGGGCAGCGCGATGCCGTGCGGGCCCAAGGTGGCGCCGGCCTCGATCCGCACCTCGTCCAAGCGCATGATCCGATCATGGAACAGATGCGTCTGAACCACACAGCCGCGGTTGACGCTCGCGCCCTCGCCCAGACTCACCAGATCTGCCTCCGGCAGCCAGTGGCTCTCACACCACACACCGCACCCGATGCGCGCGCCGAGGCCGCGCAGCCACAGGTTCATCAGCGGGGTGCCATCGACGGCCCCCACCAGCCACGGCACGGCGAGCGACTCGACGAAGGTGTCCGCCAGTTCGTTGCGCCAGATGAACGCGCTCCACAGCGGATGCTCCGCCGTCGTGAACCGGCCGACGAGCAGCCACTTGGCGGCGATCGCGAGCGCGCAGGCGACCGTTCCGGCCGCGGGCAGCACCGCGGCGCCGAGCAGCCCGGCCGCCCACCAGCCCCACGCCTGCGCGGCGGCGGCGAAGACGGCGAGCGCGAGCAGGGCGAGCGCGACGGAGCACAGCACCGGCACGACCCGGCACAGCTCCACGGCCGCCCGCGCGATCAGCAGGCGGCGGGAAGGCTCGAAGGTGCGGCTCTGGTCGCCGGCTTCCACGGCGCGCGGCAGCTTCATCGGCGGCATGCCGAGGTAGGAATCCCCGGCCTTGGACTTCTTCGGCGCGGCGGACAGCACGCCGACCAGTGCGTCGCGCGGCACCCTGCGTCCGGCGGCGGTCATGCCCGAGTTGCCCAGGAAGGCGCGCGGGCCGATGCGGGCCTCGTCGATGCGCAGCCAGCCGCCGCCGAGCTCGTAGGAGGCGATCATGGTGTCGTCGGCGAGGAACGCGCCGTCGCCCACGGTGGTCATGCTCGGCAGCGCGAGTACCGTCGAAGCCTCGACGCCGCGCCCGACCTTCATGCCCAGCGCGCGTAGCCAAAGCGGTGTCAGAGAACTGGCATAGAGCGGGAAGAGCACGGTGCGCGCGCCGTCCATCAACCGTTCGGTGGTCCAGGCCTGCCAGGCGACGCGGCCGTAGAGCGGATGCCGCCCGGCGCGCAGCCCGAGACTCAGTGCCCGTACTGCGATCAGCACCAGCAAGGCGTAAGCCAGCAGACCGGCGAGCGCGGCGGCCGGGGAAACGGCAAGCGCGGAGCCGAGCGCCGCAGGCAGGTTCGCGGCGCCGCGCACGGCCAGGCCGATCAGCAGGACGCCCGGAAGCGCGGCCAGCAGCGGCAGCAGGCTGAGCACGAAGGCGGTCCCCGAGTAGGCCAGCGCCCAGTGCGGCTTGCGCGCCGGGCGGTCACCGGGATAGCGCGTCGCGCGGCCGGTCTTCGCGGCGGGCACTCCGGCCCAACGCTGACCGGTCTTCACCGTGCCGGCCGTCGCGGCAGCGGAGACGACCGAGCCGGGCGCTATCTCCGCGCGCTTGCCGACGCGGGCACCCGGCATCAGGACACTGCGGGTCCCGACTACTGCGCCCGCTCCGACCCGGATCGGCCCCAGATGCAGCAGATCGCCGTCGAGCCAGTGCCCTGACAGGTCCA
>Ga0134126_10013917_pt1 | contig 10155 bp, 12 predicted proteins | sample KB31752_FD_96881 | JGI IMG/M metagenome (GOLD analysis project Ga0134126, IMG submission 96881) | Terrestrial soil microbial communities with excess Nitrogen fertilizer from Kellogg Biological Station, Michigan, USA - KB3-175-2 | ecosystem: Environmental > Terrestrial > Soil > Unclassified ...
ATACGACACCATCCCGACGAGGGTGTCATGCATCGTCGTGACGGGGATATGGTGGAATCCTTTGTGTGACATGCTCGCCCAGGCGTCCAGCAAGGTGCTGTCGGATGGAAGAGAGAAAACCGGAGCACGCATGAGGTCCCGCGCCAGGACCGCAGGTTTCGGGTATGGGCGGTCGTTGCTCTGCTGTTGATAAGCCGTTTGTGCCGCCAAAGCGGAGCGATCCAATGAAGGTGAGTGTTGTCCATGATGCTCTCGCTCTCCAACGGATTCGGCGCGGCCATTTCGTGGGCCAACCGGCTTGATCGGATACGTCTCCACGATTCCATTGACCGCCAAAATGATGGGCATGCGCAGCTCCTCAACTGCCGTATCGGAATGTTCGGGAAATACTTAAGCTGAGGATGTTGCAAAAGCTCTCCAACGCCGTTTCGCGGGGCTTCACTGCCTCACTATCTCGATCTCGGCGGCGCTCCTTCTCTGTCTTGTCCGCTCAACTGCCTGAGTACTGCTACTACCTAGGCGTTCCAATCGGTTGCTTCCGTTTTGAGCCCTATGCTATAAGGATCGTCGTGTGACGTGGTGAGTGTTGACAAGCGGTGCTGGGGCAATAGACGAAAGGCGTACTTTACCAAAAGCCTGCACGTCCTCCAAGTTTGACATCATATATTCCACAAGCCTCTATTTATCTCTTCTTTATCTTGCAAAGGGGGGTAGTCATGGGCAAGACATTGTTGGCGGTCTTCCTCGGCCTTGGAATGGTGTTGGCTGGGGCTTCCGGTTCGTATGCGCTTCAAGCCGGTGGTGTTGAGACCGGTGATCTGGAAACCGGTTCAGTGGTTGGACAGCCATTTAAGGAGCTGACCGTGGATGCGTCGTTCTACTCGATCGATATCGGCAACATGAAGACGTGGTATCCTCCCACGACCGTCATCGATTTTAAGGGGCGTCCCGGTGCGCCGGTGCTGATAAAAGTGACGAATAACTCCGCTGCTGAACATGGCTTTCAGCTGAGTGCTGCGGTCAATCAATCGGGACCGTTTGTCTTGGATACCAAATTAGTGCTCAAGCCGGGAGAAACGCGTTACATCGGTGTTCCAACCAGCGATTTGTTTTATGCAGCGGGAAACGTCCTTGAATATCGTTGTCACTTGCACCCAGCTCATGTCGGCGGCAAGTTGGTTATGCTGAAATAGCGTATTTCGTTCGGACTGTGAAAAAGGCCTCGGTGGAAGCTCACCGAGGCCTTTTCATTTTTCGCCACAACGGTCCAAAACAAAGGGCCCTGGTTCTGGACAGAACCAGGGCCCTTAAATAAGTGCACTAGAGAATCAGTTTCTTACCCCACTCCATACTTTGGCGGCATCGATCGCTTTATCGGGATTCAAAGTCTTCGCCCTTTCCAGAAGCACATCCGTCGTTTCAGGATAGAGAGGGTCTGAAATACAACAATTATCAACGGGGCAAACCGCAGCACACTGAGGTTCGTCAAAGTGGCCGACACACTCGGTGCAGCGGTCGTGCGCGATTACATAAATATTATCGCCGATGCCCTGCCCATCGCCGACGTGATTGCCTTTGGTCTCAGCATCGCTTCTGGTTTCAAAGATCGCTTCATTCGGACATTCCGGCAGGCATGCTCCACAAGAGATGCATTCATCCGTAATCAATAAAGCCATGACCTAAGCCTCCTTTATCACGTCAAAAGACTATAAGAACATTGACAAGTCCACGCGCCTCACACCATAGTGCCTCGGTGGCTTATGGCGAGTAACAACGCGGAAATGCATTCTATTCCGTGATTCTTTTCTAAGTCAACTGAACGGAATCCGGTCAGAAGACCTAGCCCATTATTGTGTATGGGCCATTGGGCCCAACAGAGAAGAAAGCGCCGGTCGTCATCAGCATGGCATCTGATCAAGCTCAGGCGAGTAATAGAGAACAGCGGAAAAAGCGGATCATCATGATGATCCTGCTCGCCGTTCTCCTGATGAGTGCTTCGGTTTTCCTCGTCGAACGCAAGGAATCGAGCATCATCGTCATTACGTTCCCGAGCGGCGTTGAGCTGGAAGCCGAAGTGGCGGACACGCCGGAGAAGCTGCTCTTTGGGCTTGCCTTTCGCGATGCGTTGCCTCCAAACGGCGGCATGCTTTATATCTTTGAGCAAAACGGGATGCATCGCGTGACGACCAAGGAATATCGATTCCCCATCGACATTCTGTGGGTGGATGAGAGTCATCATGTGGTGCATATGCTGGAACATGCAGAGCCATGTGCTCACGAGCCTTGCCCCCTTTTGGGGCCACCACTCGAAGCTGTTCGGTATGTGATCCAGGCAGAATCGGGGTTCATTAAAAAAGCGGGAGTTGCAAAAAGCGACGAGCTCAAGTATGCCCTTCGCATGTAGAGGTTGGGACACAGCAAGAGGAATACGCACGATGGATGAGTTTCAAAAGGTTGCACAGCTCGATGAGGTACCACCGGGAAAGTCAAAGATCGTCAAGATCAATGACCGCTCGATCGCGTTGTTCAACGTCGAGGGAACGTTGTATGCCATCCATAATAGCTGTCCTCACGAGGGTGCTCCTCTTATTGAAGGAAGACTCAAAGGGTATGTCGTGGCTTGTCCCTGGCATGACCTGGCGTTCGATATCAGAAATGGGCAAGGTATCGACGGCGGAGGGTACTGTGTAGGAAGTTACGAAGTCCGGGTGGACGGGAACGATATTCTGATCGGCCCTCGGCGGAAACTATAAAAAGGGAGATCCGGCTGAACGGTTGTCTTCACGACGCGGATCAGGGTATCGACGTGAGTATTTCCAGTGCCGATCACAACCCTGCTTTGGACGACAGCCATTGTCGCAAGGTCATGGTCGACCAGTCATTCTTCATCCATTTATGGGAAGATCGCACCAGAGGTGAGCAGTGGGTGCCGTCTTACGACACCCAAGGACTTGCGCTTCTCAGTGATGAGTTCCTCTGCGTCGCGAGCAATAACGCCGTGGAAAACGGGCAGCGCATCTTCGAGTTTAAAGCCGTGCAGTCAGGTGTTCATCAGCTGATTTTCGAAAAACGCATGGGATGGAAATTTACCGCTGAAGATCGGCGCTTGTTCAGAATTGAAGCAGAGCCACCATCCAGGAATTGATCTCATGCCCGACATTGCGTTCATCAACGGCCGCTTTCTTTCTTGGGAGGAGGCGACTGTTTCCATCGATGATCGAGGGTTTCAATTTGGAGATGCCGTCTACGAAGTCATTCGAGCCTATCGAGGGAGCCCGTTTGAGCTTGCCGCGCATCTTGCTCGGTTGGATCGGAGTGCAAGAGAGCTCTCGCTTCGCCAACCCTATACGAGCGTTCAGTGGACGCGGTGGATTCAACAAGGACTCAGTCTGGCCGGATATCAGGATGCCAAGGTCTATATCCAGATTACCAGAGGGGTGGCTCCCCGTGAGCATAGTTTCCCCTCCGATATTCTCCCGACGGTTGTCATGACCATCAGAAGGTTTCATCCCTTGGCGCCAGAAGTCCGCCTGGCCGGCGTCAGCGCATGTACAAGGGAGGATCTTCGATGGGGACGCTGTGATATCAAAAGTGTCAATCTCCTGGCCAACGTCCTTGCCCGTGAAGAAGCGAAGAAGGTCGGTGTCTTCGAAACCATTTTGGTCAGAGACGGCTTCGTCATGGAAGGTGCGCTGAGCAATGTCATGGCTGTTCAAGATGGGGTCGTCATCACGGCTCCGGAAAGTACGCGAATCCTATCCGGCGTCACACGGACCGTGGTGTTAGAGCTGGCGAAGAAGGATGACATCGTGATCGAGGAACGATTCATACCGGTCGACCTTCTGTACCGCGCGGACGAGGTATTTTTGACCGGAACCACGCTTGAAGTACTCGGGGTGGTCCAGATCGATGGGAAGACCATCGGCTCCGGCCAACCAGGTCCTATCACAAAAATGCTGGCCGCTCGCTGGGCGTTGTTGACCGGCTAGTACCCTTGCTTTGCACTGGGGTGCATGGTATGGTGCTCCCTCTGTAAGTGGGCTCATGCCCACTTTTTTGTTTGGACACATGTCAAAGGGAAATGGGTTGAGCATACCGGGCAATGGTCCGCAGCCGGTTGCCGACCGGTTACGCGAGATCATTTCGCCGATCCTATGGACGCTCGGGCTTGAGTTGGTTGATGTGGTGTGCGTGGGGCAAGGTCCTCGCTCGATCATTCGTGTTCTGATCGATAAATCTGGTGGAGTCAGCATCGCAGACTGTGAGCAGGCACATAAGGCTCTAGGGCCGGCGCTCGACGTGGCCGATCCGTTCCCCCATGCCTATACTCTTGAAGTCTCTTCTCCGGGTCTGGATCGACCCTTCAAGAGATCTCAGGACTATCAACGGGCAATTGGAAAACAGGTGAGCCTCAAACTTCGGCAACCGCTCGAAGGCCAGTGGAGGATCACCGGGCAGCTGATGCAGGTGGATGAGCAGGCGGTAGTTCTGATCGTGGCCGCGATGCGGACACCTCAGACGGTGAAACTGGATCGAGACATGATTGCTGAGGCGAAGCTGGTCGTGAAAATTTAGGGGCTGGAGAGTTGGAGATTGTAAGCGGTAACCGGATGCAGGAGCGTGACGTATGAACCGAGAACTGATCTCAGTGATCGACGAAATCGGGCGTCAGAAAGGAATTGACAAGGCCCGAGTCATCGGGGCCATTGAATCCGCCCTGCAGACGGCCGCGAAGAAACGCTTCGGCCAGGCCGAAAACATCCAAGTGGAGATCGACCCGAAAACCGGGGAAATTTCCGTCGTTTCCAAGAAAATCATCGTCGAAACAGTCGGCAATCCCAAAGCGGAGATCTCTCTTCAAGAAGCTCGCCAGTATGATAGTGAAGCGGAGATCGGCGACGAAATCGGATCGCTGATCGAAATGAACGAATTGGGGAGGATTGCCGCACAAACGGCAAAACAAGTCATCTTCCAGAAGGTGCGTGAGGCGGAATGGGAAGCGGTTCAAAAAGAATATTCGACGCGTCAGGGGGATCTCGTTACGGGAATCATTCTCGGCATGGAACGCCGGAATTACCTGGTGGACCTCGGAAAGACAGAGGCCATCCTGCCGATCCAAGAGCAGATTCCGCGTGAAACATATCGGCGCGGCGATCGTGTGAAAGCGATGTTGCTGGAAGTTCGTCGTACGCCGAAAGATGTGCAAGTCATTCTGTCCCGTAGCCATCCGCAGTTCGTGGCGAAGCTTTTTGAACTTGAAGTCCCGGAAGTCATGGAAAAGATCATCGAAATCAGGTCCGTCGTTCGAGAGCCGGGAGATCGGACGAAGATCGCAGTCACGTCACGTGAAAAGGCCGTGGATCCGGTGGGGGCTTGTGTCGGTATTAAAGGCTCCCGCGTGCAGGCCGTCGTTCGCGAGTTGCGGGGCGAGAAGATCGATATCATTACCTGGACCCAGGACCCGCGGGTCTTTATTGCAGAAGCCTTGAACCCTGCGACGATCGAAAAGGTAGGAATCGACGAAGAGAAGAAGTCGGCGCTCGTGGTTGCAGCCGACTCGCAACTGTCGTTGGCGATCGGCAAAAACGGTCAGAATGTCCGGCTTGCCGCGCGTTTGACGGGATGGAAGATCGATATCATCAGCGCAACGGAATACGAAAAGGAAAAAGTAGAACGCGATAAGGAAATTAAAGCGGCGCTCGCAGAGGAAGCCGAGGCTCAACGACTGCAGGAAGAAGCTCGGCAGGCTGTCAGAGCCGAGGAAGCAACGAGCGGATAGAAACGGAACTGTCTCATGGCTATGCGCGTATACGAACTCGCGAAGAAGTTAGGGATGGAAAATCGAGTGCTCATCCCCGAGCTCAAGAAGATGGGGGCATCGGTTTCCTCTCATAGCAGTACGCTCGACGATGAAATCGTTCAGAAGGTATTGGATAAGCTGGGCTCGAAAGCGAAAGGTCAGGGGACGGAAATCGAAGGAGAGCCCGGTGCAAAGTCAGGGGAGCATGCAAGTCACGGCAAAACCATGGCGGCAAGGAGTCACGTGGTCGATGAACCGTCCAAGCCTGACAAGCGTCGTATTCTGATCAAGCGAAAGAAAGAAGATGAACCGACCGAGGTCATTTCTTCAGCTCCAATCGTTGAGGGTGAGCGTCAGGTGCAGCCGACACCGCCCTCATCCACTGAGCATCCCGGCGGCGGTGACCTCGTCGATCGCAATCTTCCAGCGGAAGAAAGTTCAAACGAGATTTCTCCACCCGCACCGCTCGTTGCGAAACAGGAGGAGGTGCCGGCAAAGCCGACCGTCGCTCCGCCGACGACCGGGGCTCCGATTCCAGAGCCGGTGACGGGCAAAAAGAAGAGCATGGCATTCGAGGCCATCGAGGCCGAGGGACAAAAAGACAAGCTGAAGAAAGCACGAAAACCCGGCCGCCCCAGAGATGATCAACAACAAGATGTGAAATTCCGAGAGGATGCCGCCCGTTGGCAAGACCTTCGTGCGATTCCGGTGCAGCGACGGGATGATCGATCCAAGCATATACACCATAGCGCCCCGTCAGAAATCACCAAACCACGTCGGAAAAGCGTGAAAGTCACCCCACGGACGACGGTCAAAGAATTCGCCGAGTTGATCGGTCAACGGCCGGCGGACATCGTTCGGAAATTGATGGATATGGGCCAAATGCTGACGTTCCATCAACCGATGAACCTGGATGCCGCATCGATTTTCGCGGAGGAAGGCGGAGTGAAAGTTGAAATATCGGTCGAGAAAGCCGGGGACGAGTTGCTGCAAGATATAGTCGAGACGAGCGGTGAAGAACGACCGGAACCTCGACCGCCGGTGGTAACCATCATGGGCCACGTCGATCACGGAAAGACGTCTCTTCTCGATGCGATTCGCCAAACAAACGTGGCGGAAGGGGAAGCCGGCGGCATTACCCAACATCTCGGCGCCTATACCGTCTCGGTACGCGGTAAACAAGTGACGTTTCTGGACACTCCCGGCCATGAAGCCTTTACGGCCATGCGAGCTCGTGGGGCCAAGGTCACGGATGTCGTTATCTTGGTTGTCGCAGCAGACGACGGCGTGATGCCGCAAACCACCGAAGCGATCCACCACGCCAAGGCGGCCGGAGTGCCGCTGCTCGTGGCGATGAATAAGGTCGATAAGCCGACCGCCAATCCTGATCGGGTCAAAAACGCCCTTTCTGAACATGGGCTGATCTCCGAAGCATGGGGCGGGGATACCATTATGGTCGAGGTATCCGCCAAACAGAAAACGGGACTCGATACTCTCCTTGAGATGATTTTGCTTCAGGCTGAAGTGCTTGAACTCAAGGCGGATCCGCACCGGCAGGCCAAAGGCACCGTCATTGAAGCCAAGATCGAGCGGGGGAGGGGCCCTGTGGCGACAGTGTTGGTTCAGAGCGGGACCCTACGAGTGGGTGACGCGTATGTCGTGGGAACATTCAGCGGACGTGTCCGGGCCCTCATTAATGATCGTGGCGAAAAAGCGCAACAGGCAGGACCGTCCATTCCGGTGGAAGTGATCGGATTGCCGGGCGTTCCGTCGGCGGGAGACGTCTTTCATGTCGTCTCCAATGAGAGAGTCGCCCGAGAGATCGCGGAAGAGCGGGCTCAAAAGCGGCGGGCGGCAGAACTGACCGGTCCTGCGAAAGTGTCCTTGGATGATCTCTTCGCGAAGATCCAAGAAGGATCTGTGAAGGAATTGGCCATCGTCATCAAGGCCGACGTACAAGGATCGTCCGAAGCGTTGGCAGGCGCAGTCGAAAAGCTGTCGACTGAAGCCGTCAAGCTTCGTGTGATTCATAACGGAGTCGGTGGAGTCATGGAATCCGATGTGCTGCTTGCCGCCGCATCCCGGGCCATCATTATCGGCTTCAATATCCGGCCGGAACCGAAGGCAACCGCATTGGCCGAACAGCAAGGTGTCGATGTCAGGCTTTACACGATCATTTATGACGCCATTGCCGACATCAAGGCTGCGATGGAAGGCTTGCTCGAGCCTACCCTGAAAGAGCGCGTATTGGGACGAGCGGAGGTTCGGCAGGTCTTTACGATTCCGAAGGTCGGGCCTGTAGCAGGGTCTTATGTTATTGACGGAACGATCTCCCGGGCAAGCGCCGGAGTTCGCGTCATTCGCGACAATGTCGTGGTCTATCAGGGCAAGCTCGCTTCCTTGCGGCGTTTCAAGGATGATGTGCGTGAAGTGCAGCAGGGGTATGAATGCGGCTTGAGCATCGAGAACTTCAATGATGTCAAAGCCGGCGATATCATCGAGGCCTATGCAATCGATAAGATTGCAGCGAAGCTCTAGTGGAAGCCTCAGAATTTTCAGGCAACCGTTATCATGAGCCTACTCTAACTGAATCCCCGACCATGGTCGTGGGGCTATGCACGGTGGAATTATTCGTCCCAGGGAGTCAATCGCTTAAAGACAAGCGACAGGTCATTCATGGGCTCAAGGACAGACTTCGGGGTAAGTTTAATCTCTCAGTCGCAGAAGTGGAGGGTCAGGACCTCTGGCAGAAGGCCGTCCTTGGAATGGCTTGTGTTTCGAATGAAAACAAACACGTGAATCAGGTGCTTGACCAGGCGTTGAATCTGATCAAAAGCATGCCGGCGGTCGAAGTCGTCCGAACCCAATTGGAATTGCTCTAGGCGCCCCGCAATGCTGGCGATTGACAACGTCGGAATAACAGGATGTCGAAGACGACCTATAAAAGAGCAGACCGTGTGGCCGACCAGATCCGGATGGAAGTGGCGGATATTCTCATGCGAAAAATCAAGGATCCCCGAGTTCATGACGTGACGGTCACGGATGTCGAGCTCACAGGGGATTTGCGCATCGCTCATGTTTTTGTCACGACTATGGAAACGGGCGAGGCCGAGCGGAATATCTTTGCCGGTCTCTCAAAAGCCAGTGGGTTTGTGCGGTCGGAATTAGGACGGCGGCTCTCGCTCCGCTACCTTCCGGATGTGATTTTCAAGAAGGATGTCAGTGGAGCTCGTGGCGACCGTGTCATGCGGCTGTTGGAAGAATTGCATGGGGAATCGGAAGAGCGTGAGAACCAGGGCTCCCCAAACAATGGGTAGGGGATCGCAGGCTCTTAAGGGTATGGATCGCACAGGCGTCACAACCGACCAAGGAGGCGCTCTAGAAGGAGTCCTCATTGTCCACAAGGAGGCCGGTTGGACTTCACACGATGTTGTGGCCAAGGTTCGGAGCTTATTGCGCGGGAGCAAAATCGGTCATGCCGGCACATTGGACCCGAGTGCAACGGGCGTCTTGCCCATCCTTGTCGGGCGGGCCACGAGAATCGCCGAATACCTGATCGATTGGGATAAGGAGTACCGTGCCGTCTTACGTGTGGGAGAGACGACCGACACTCAGGATGCAACCGGGCGGATTTTGAGCAGGGTCGATGCGTGTGAGGTGACTGAGGACGCGCTTCAGTCCGCGATCACTCGATTCCGAGGAGTACAACGTCAACTGCCACCGATGTACTCAGCCGTGAAAGTGGGTGGACAACCGCTCTACAAAGCTGCCAGAGCAGGCAAAACGGTCGAACGGGAAGAGCGATCGATCGCGATTCATCAGCTGGAGATTCTGGCCGTTCACGGTCGTGACGTGATCCTGCGCATCGTGTGTTCAAAAGGCACGTATATACGCACATTGTGCGCCGACATCGGACGGGCGTTAGGCGTCGGCGGACATCTCCTTGCTCTCGAACGTCGCCGTGTCGGCCCATTGTCGATCGAACAGGCCATGACGATCGATCAAGTTCTCGGCCATCTCACGGCGGGAACGCTCCGTGAACGGTTCATTTCGTTGGACCAACTCCTCTTCCAACTCCCAGCGGTGGTTGTGAATGATGAGCAGGCGCAGCGCGTCCTGCATGGCTCGCCCGTTTTTCCAATGGGAGCCGGCCAACGGTCCGCTGCGCATGCGGCTGTTTCCGTGCGTCTGAAGAATGAAGCAGGCCAGTTGTTGGCCATTGGAACTCGCGATTCCGCCCATGTGGGATCGATTAGAATTCGAAAGGTCCTGAGTCTCTTGAGTCATTAATGCGGAAGGAGTTAGGTATGGGATTACTGAAAGAAGCAAAAGGTGAACTCATCAAGCAATATCAG
>Ga0134126_10013918_pt1 | contig 10154 bp, 6 predicted proteins | sample KB31752_FD_96881 | JGI IMG/M metagenome (GOLD analysis project Ga0134126, IMG submission 96881) | Terrestrial soil microbial communities with excess Nitrogen fertilizer from Kellogg Biological Station, Michigan, USA - KB3-175-2 | ecosystem: Environmental > Terrestrial > Soil > Unclassified ...
AGGGTTTTCTCTTCAGCCCCCCTATTCCGGCGACCGAAATGGTGGCCCTGCTGCGGTTAGCGGAATTTGACGAGGCGAACGTCAAAAACCCGGCAATAACGGCGCCCCTTGCCCTTGCCGCCGTACCGGTCACAGGTTGATTGGGTCGACTCCGAACAGAAGCGGGCACGACGAACCTGCACGATCGGGTTCCGATCTAAAATCTTTCCTGCAATAAGGCGAAAACACGCTGCTGTTTGAGGGCTCAAGGAATCGTGTCTTCGAGTGTCGCCTGCCCATGGGTGAGGCTTACAAGGCAACTCGCGCGTATAAATAGTGAGCCACGAAAAAATGGCTGCGAGCCTCGGTGGGCGAATCGTCGCGCCCGGCATAAAAGGGCGTTACCAGGATGGAATTTGACGAATTGAAGTTCTTTTGCAGCAGCCCAAGAAAATTCTGAAGTGGACGGGTGTGAAGCGTATGCAATCAGGGAAAAAGAAGTTTTTGGCGACTCAGAAGTCTGAGCCAAACAGCATGATGGGCGGAAGCCTGGACCGTCGCCGCTTTCTGGAGTACGCAGCGGGCGTTGGCGCGATGGCCACGCTTGGCGGGCGCATGTTTGGCCAGGCGGCTGTAACAGCCGGTCCGGCCGAGTCACGCCTGCCGGACGGCAGCGAGCATGCGTCATGGGAGCAGCCGCTCACTTTCAGCAAGACGTACTACGTGGACAATGGTTCGGCCAAGGCGGACGACGCGGGGCCGGGCACGAAGGAGCGGCCATTCCGCACGATCAACCAGGCGGCGCAGGTGCTGCAGCCGGGTGAGCGCGTGGTGATTGCCTCGGGCACGTACCGCGAGTTTGTGCGGCCGGCGCGGGGCGGGTCTGGCGCGGACAAGATGATCAGCTACGAGGCTGCGCCGGGCGCGAAGGTTTACATCAAGGGCTCGGTGATCGCGAAAGACTGGACACAGGACCCTGCGCAGGCTTTCCGGGGCCGCGGTGGCCCGGGTGGTCCCGGCGGTGCGAATGGCGCGGCGGCGGCCACGCCTCCGCCGCCTCCGGTTGCCACGTGGGGGTACAAGCTGACCGGCGCGATGTTCCCTGACGCCTACAATCCGTTTGCGCTGGCCAGCGTAGCCGGCGACCGCGTGTGGCTCGATACCAAGAACAACGATATGGGTCCTTACTTCCGCCGGCGCGGGCTGGTCTTTGTCGATGGCAAGCCGCTTGAGCCGGTGGAACAGCAGCGCGAGTTGACGGCCGCACAACTTCCGGGCCCGCCGCCGCCGAATGCGCCGGTCTCCATGGCAGGCACTCCGCCGCGCACGCGTCGCGGGCCGATCATGCAGGAGATTGGCGGCACGCTGAATGGCCGGTTTTATACCGACGCCAACGGTCAGTCGATCCATATCCGCCTGGAGAGCGGGACGCCGGCTGACCATACGATCGAGATCACGACGCGCGAACAGGTGTTTGCGCCGGCAGCGCGTGGCGTGAACTACATCCGGGTGAAGGGTCTGACATTCGCGCATGCAGGCAACGGGTTTCCGCTGCCGCAGCGTGGTTCGATGGTAGATACGGCGGGTGGCGCGCGCTGGATCATCGAGGACAACACGATCGAGTGGGCGAACGCGATCGGGCTGGAGATCGGCGGCGGCGGATTCGGGGGATTTGGCGGAGGCGCTGCCGCGGGCGCACCGCCGCAGGCTACGTCCAACCACATCGTTCGCAACAACACGATGCGCTATTGCGGCATCTGCGGGATTGCCGGCATGGGTACGCGCGATGTGCTGGTCGACGCCAACACCATTGAGTGGAACGGCTGGGCGGATGCGGAACGCGAGTGGGAATCGGCAGGAGCGAAGTTCCACTCGGCGCAGAACATGCTGTTCCGCCGCAATGTGGTGCGGCACCAGCGGCATGCGAACGGCATCTGGCTGGACAGCGGCAACAGGAATTGCCGCATTACCGGGAATGTCTTCGGCGACACTCTTTCCGTCAGCGCCGCTATCCACATGGAGATGAACCGGCAGCCGAACATGATTGACAACAACATCATCTGGGATGTGCGCAATGCGGAACCCGGCACGCCGGGGCAGCGCGGCTGCGCGGGGTCAGGGATATTCATCAATGCGAGCGATCAGATTGTGATCGCGCAGAACCTGATTGGGCGCGTGGACAACTCCGGCGTGTTTGCGATTGTGCGTCCGGACCGCGGTGGAAGCGGGCTGGCTTCGGAAAATAACGTCTCGAACAACATCTTTACCAAGTGCGACAAGACGGCCATCGTCTTCCTGAACCAGAAGAACCAGGCAGACGGGAATGTCTATGCCGGCATGCCGCCCAACTTCCTGGGCTTCTTCAACGGGGACAACAAGCAGTTCGTGGACTTGACCGCGTGGCGAAACACATATGGCTGGGACAAGAACAGCGTTGTGGCAGATTCGCAGATTAACTTCAATCCGGACACGCTGGAGCTGACGATCAACGGGGCGCAGACGTGGCCGAAGGTAGCGCCGGTGAAAGAGGTCGGCGACGACATCTTTGGCAAGGATGTGAGCGGGACGCGCGCACCGGGGCCGCTGGCGAACCCTGGTGCGAAGTCGACGTGGAAGGTCGATCCGCGGACGGCGTGAAGCGAGGTTCGAGGTTCGAGGTGCGAGGGCAGCGGCGATTCGGAGATTCTTTCGATCACCGCTACACTGAAGATGAGAGGCAATGCTTCTTATCCAATGAAAGCCACCACATTTGAATTTCGTTTCCGCTTCTGGATTCTGGTTGCGATCTTCGCACTGGGGTTTACTGCGCCGTGGGACCGCGCGCTGCATCTCGATGGCACGGGGCCAAACACGCATGTGTGGGGACAGCTGGCGGTTGCGCTTTCCCGTGCGGGCGTGAACATCACGGCCGCGTTCAACGTGGTCCTCGTGGTCGGTATCGTGTTTGCGTTTGCGGGAGCGGCACTGCGCACGTGGGCGACGGCAAACCTGGGGCCGGAAGTCATGCGGGGCGAAACGCTGCGTGGGGGTTCAGTTTCCACATCGGTGGAAGGCGCAGAACATCTGGCAGATGCGGAACATGAAGGCAACTCACCCTTCGCTGCGCGAAGGATGGGCCACCCTGAACTGGTGGTCGAAGGGCCGTACCGGTTCGTGCGGAATCCGCTGTATCTGGGAGCATGGCTGAATGCGCTGGCGCTGGCGCTGTTGATGCCGCCGAGCGGCGCGATCTTTACCCTGGTGTTGCTGGTCGTGTTTCAGCTGCGGTTGATGCTGGCAGAAGAAGCATGGCTGGGCGAGAAGTTGGGCGCCGCGTATTCGGAGTATTGCGCGAGGGTGCCGCGGATTGTGCCGACGGTACGCGCGGGAGCGGCGCGATCCCACCCAAGCGGAGCTTGGATGGGGCACCCACAGTTGAAGAGGTGGGGGAACGCGGCACTGGCGGAGATATTTCTCTGGGGAACGGCGATCTCGTTTGCGGCGGTGGGATGGCAGTACAACGCGCATCTGCTGATCCAGTGTGTGCTGGTGTCGCTGGGGCTGGCGCTGGTGGTGATGGGGACTGCAATGCCGGCAGCCGCACCGCAAGCCCGATAGGGTGACAATTTCAGGGGAAAGCAGATTCCTCCGCATTCGATCCGAAAGAGCCGGATCGAACGCTGCGGAATGACAAACGACATCTGCATGAGTGGGCTAGATGCCGAGGAAGGCGTGCAGCATCCACCAGATCAGGAATAGCGCGATGAGCGCGCCAATAACGTGGACGACCCAGTCGCCCGCCGTACGCGGTCTGCCGAAGTTGAACATGCGCTGTCGTTCTCTCGGGGCTAAAGCCCCAATCGGGTTAGAAGCTGTAATGCCGGGACTGAAGTCCCGGCCTATCTCAGAGGCAAAGGCAAAAGCAAATCTTTCTGCAAACAACGAAGCGGATTCTTCGACTGCGCGATTGCTGACGGGAATTGGTTCGCTCAGGATGGCAACTTCTCACTTGATCACCGCACGCCTGATAGCGTGCTCTTGCGAATCGCGGCAGACAAAAGGAGCAGTCTCTGGCGGCTAATGCCAGGCAATCATCGGGCCTGCAACAATCAGCGCCCGATCTTATGCCTCGCCTTACGCTGCCGCGAGACTGCTCCACTTGTTTGGATGCAAGCCTTTGGCCCGGGTTTGCTTCCCCCTTGGGTGAATGGGGAGGGCCTGTGTACGCCGCCGGGAGTGTTTTGGCTCGATCCCACTCATCCCGCAGAAGCGCGGGATGAATGGGGCACGAAGCCGTGGCGGTTCAATGCGCCGACTACTTCTTGGGTGGAGCGATGGTGTCCTTGGCGACCTTGGCGACGCGGAACTTCACGACGGTCTTGGCCTTGATCTTGATGGGTTCGCCAGTCTGGGGGTTGCGGCCCATGCGGGCCTTGCGCTCGGCCTTGACGAGCTTGCCGATGCCGGGAATGGTGAACTCGCCGTTCTTCTTGGTCTCCTTCACGGCGAGATCCGCGAGCAGTTCGAGGCCGGCGGCCGACTGCTTGTTGGTGATCTCGAGCTTCTCCGCCATGGTGCGTACCAGCTGGGTCTTGGTCATTCCTTTTGCCATTGTGTTGCTCCTTTTCGTAGTGCAGTGTGGTGCCGGTTCGCGGCGCCCGTCGTTCAGGTCCGGCGCCCTTGCGCGAGGGTGAGAATCGCGAAATCGCCAGTGTTGATGCGGGTGCGGAAAAACGTACCGCAATTCACAATCAGCCTTTCGGCGAAGCTTGTCAATGGGTTTTCTTTGGTTTCCACAGGTTTTTTGCGGGTTTTTCCGGTTTTTGCGGGGTGAGCGGTTGAAAAGGGGCGATTTTCGGGGGATTTTTTTGCTCGTGGCTCAATCCCACTCATCGCTTCGCGATGAATGGGGCACGGATTTGTGGCCGTCTGAAGAGCGCTTGCCTACGATGCCGGCGTTGAGAAAGTGGACAAGGGGGGCAGCGAGCTTAAATCTGCGGACGATCTCATTTAATAGGTCGGGTTGAGTGGCGAAGTCAGCGGGGAGCGTGGCGCTGACGCCCCACTGGCGGTGGACGAGGAGATCGAGCGCGGGTGAGTCGGCGGGGAAGCCGCGCGGGGCGCGAGAGAGCTTGTGGCCGTCGAATTCGTTCATCGCGGCTTTGAGTTTGCGGTCGGCGAGGATGGCGCGGAACTGCTTGTGGTGGCGCTCGATGTGGCGGCGGATGGCGAGGAGCTGGTCCGGGCTGGGCATGTAGGCGCCTGCGGCGATGATGGTTTCTTTGGGAGAGAAGTGGAAGTAGAAGCCTGCGCCCGAGGTTTTCTCCAGGCCGGTGCGCAGCCACCACGCGGCGGCGTTGGTTTTGTAGGGTTTCGCGGGCAGGCCGCGCGAGGCGTCGAAGCGCGTGTCGCGGTAGATGCGCATCATGATCTTATGTGGCGGGCGGATATGGTCGGGCGCGAAGTCCGCGAAGGCGTGGTTGATCTCGTCGATGAGCGCGAGCATGGGCTGGCGCACCTCGCGCTCGTAGATGGGCTTGCGCGGATCGAACCAGGTGCGGTCGTTGTGGCGTGCGAGGCCGCGAAGGAACTTGAGGGCCCCGGGGGAGAATTGCGTCGCCATCCGGCCACTATAGACGCAGAGCGGCGGTGGATTTCTCGTTCGGCGGTATACTGCCCGCACATGTTCGAGCAGTCCGAGTTCCGATCCGACCACGATCCGGCGATTGCTGGGACAGCTGTGGCTCCTGCTCCGGCGAAACGGCACCTGCGAAAGACGATTCGATTCTGGAGCGTCATGGCGGTTGTATATGGTGTGATGTTTGGACTTGCAGCGGGCGGCTTTTATCTGACACGTTCAGCTTTCCGAACCGGCGAATGGGAGAAACTGCTGCTGGCTGTGGTTTTGCTACTGCCGCTTGCTTCAGTGGTATGGCATTTTCTGCGCAACAGAATAAAAACGGGCCCGTGGGCCGGCGATGCAGAGGCCCGTAAGGAGCGCCTCGCGAAGTCAAAAGAGAGCCGTGCTCTAGACCGCAATCAGCCATGGAGTCTCTGGCGTTACGCGCTAACATGGGCGGGATATGTGGCGTTCGAACCAACATGTTCGGCATGGCAGCGCATTGCCGGGTGGATGATCCTTGCAGGCGAGGCAATCATGGTGCTCGCAATAGTGGCATTTGGTTTGATCGCCATCGGCGCGAGCTTTGCGGATGATAATACGCTGGGCCAGCGAGCGATGTTCGTCGGTTTCGGCCTGCTGCTGTTTTTCCTGCCGGGCCGAGCGATGAGGCTGTTGATTCGGCGCAGACGGGCAGGGCAGTTGAGGGTCAGCCGCGAGGAGCTGGATACGTTGCGAGCGCTGCGGGCGGCATGGCGCAAGCGCGAGAGCGAGAAGCCGCTGAGCGCAAAGCTGCTGACGATCGCCGCTGTCGTGGGAGCTCTCGGTTTGCGCTGGGCGATGCACAGCGCCCGGCATCGGCACGACGGTTGGGTGGACGCGGCAATTTACGCGCCGCTCGCGCTGTATGTCCTCTGGGTACAGTTCCGCAAGCCGAAGAGGCCCTCCGAAAATGAGCCGGTATCCCCGACCGCATAGCTCTGCATTCCGATCCATTTTTGCGAAGTACGAGGCGGCGCAAGATCACATGTTCCCCTCGCGCATCTATATTTCTGCCATTGAGGCGCCCCGAAGTTTCTCTGTGACAGTCACGAAAGTGACACAAAGCACAGAGAAAGTGTGCGTGGCGGCGTCCTATCGTGCAGAGTATGCGGCCTCATCTCGCCAGCCTCGTCGATGACTTTCGCGCGCATGCGCAGGAGACTGCCGTGGTCGCGCATCGCGGCGTGCGCCGGTATCGCACAACCTATGGCGAGCTGGCTGATCTTGCCGGGCGGTTCTCGGCGGAGCTGGCGCGGCGCGGGGTGGGGCCGGGCGAGCGCGTGGTGCTGTGGGGCGCGAATTCAGCGGAATGGGTGGGGGTCTTCTTCGGATGCCTGCTGCGCGGCGTGCTTGTTGTTCCGCTGGATGCGGCCGGGTCGGCGGAGTTTGCCGCGCGGGTGATTGCGGATGTGAAGCCGCGGTTGGTGGTGGGGGATGTTGCAAGGTTCGAGGGGCTAGGTTCGCGGTTCGAGGAGGGTGCGAGGGGCGAGGGTGTTAGCGAGTCAACAAGTCAGCGAGTCAGCAAGTCAGCGAGAGGTTTTGACGATCTGGAGATGGCGGCGCTCGGCGGGATTGCGGAGCGGTTGCCGGAGAAGCCGCTGTTTACGGTGGATGCGGCGGTTGGGCCGGATGCGCCGTTTCAAATTGTGTTTACGTCAGGGACGACGGCGGAGCCGCGCGGGATCGTGCATACGCATCGCAATATTCTGGTGACGCTCGATCCGATTGAGCGTGAGATCGCGAAGTATCGCCGATTCGAGCGGCCGTTTCATCCGCTGCGGTTTCTGCATTCGCTGCCGCTGAGCCATGTGTTCGGGCAGTTCATGGGATTGTGGACGCCGGCGCTGCTGGGCGAAGAGGTGCATTTTGCGGAGCAGCTCGATCCTTCGCGGATTGCGGATGTGATCCGGTGCGATCGCATCTCGGTGCTGATCGCGGTGCCGCGTGTGCTGCATTTGCTGCGGGGGCATCTGCTGGCGACGGTGCCGGGGCTTGCGGAGAAGACCTCAGGGGCTAAAGCCCCTGATTCAAACTATGTGCGCAATGCCGGGACTGAAGTCCCGGCCTATCTCACAGGCAAAGGCAAAAACAAATACGGAGATTCTGGAGCTTCGCTCCAGAATGACGAGCGAAGGTACGAAGGCGGTGGTTCTTCCCAGGCGCCCAAAGGCGAGGCATCCTTCGACGAGCTCAGGACGGGCTCTGGGGCAGCCTGCACCCCCACCCGTCCGCAAAGTGCGCGTACGGATGGGGCACCCAGCAAGTCAACGGGGATGGGCGTGGGTGCAGTGCTGAAGAAGTGGTGGCACTTTCGCCGCGTGCATCGCGCGCTGGGATGGAAGTTCTGGGCGATCATCTCGGGCGGCGCGACGCTGCCGGCCGATCTCGAATCCTTCTACAACACGATTGGGGTGGCGCTGATCCAGGGCTACGGCATGACGGAGACGGCGGCGCTGGTGACGCTGAATCATCCGTTCCACATTGCGCCGGGAACGATCGGCAAGACGCTGCCGGGGCGAGAGGTGAAGATCGGCGAGGATGGCGAGATTCTGGTGCGCGGGGCGATGCTCTCCGGCGCGACCTGGCAGCAGGGCGCGATGCATGCGCGGGAGGGTGAGTGGCTGGCGACGGGCGATCTGGCGGAAGAGAGCGCGCATGGCGAGTTGAAGTTTCTGGGGCGCAAGGGTGACTTGATCGTGACGGGTGCGGGATTGAATATTCATCCCGCCGATCTGGAGGCGGCGCTGACGGCGCAACCGGGAATTCGCGCGGCGGCGGTGGTCGCGTGCGAGTTTGCAGGTGGGCCAGAGCCGGTGGCGGTGGTGCTGACGGCGCTGGATGATGCGGGGCTCGGTACGGCGGTTGCGGGTGCGAACCGCACGCTTGCGGAGTTTCAGCAGATGCGGCGTGTGCTGCGCTGGCCTGAGCCGCAGTTTCCGTATACCTCGACGGGAAAGCTGGTGCGGCGCAAAGTGACGGAGTGGGTGAGGGAGAGGTTCAAGGGGCGAGGTTCGAGGTTCGAGGTGGGTGCGAGGGGCGAGGGTGACAAGGCAGGGGATGCGTTGATGGCGCTGATTGCGGAGGTGACAGGCGAGCCACTGAGAGAGGATGACGGCCGGATCCCACCCATCCCGCAAAGCGGGATGGATGGGGCACGGACTCATGAGGGCGCGAGCGATGATTCGCTGCGGCTGTCGGAGGACCTGCATCTGGATTCGCTGGGTCGCGTGCAGTTGCAATCGGTGATTGAGCAGCGGTTTGCCATCGATATCGATGATGATGCGATGGCGACGGCGGGGACGGTGGGTGAGTTGCGGAAGTTGATGGGCGGGGTGCTTATCGAACGCAGTGGTGGCTCGATCCCACTCATCGCGCAAGAGCGCGCGATGAATGGGGCACGGATTGGTGAAGGTTCGAGTCGGCAGGTCACTGAGCATCCCCAGGTGCCCAACCTCGAGGCACCTGGGGCACCCGGCGAAGGATGGGCTAGCCAGGACAAAAACATCTATCCGCGCTGGCCGTGGACGTGGCCGGTGCGGTGGTTGCGGATGGCGTTTATCGAATGCGCGATGCGGCCTTTCGTGTGGCTGATGGCGAAGCCACGAGTGGTATACGAACCAGGAGCGCGCGAAGCGCTGAGCAAAACTTATGATCCTCTTGTTCTCATCTCCAACCACATCACGGCGTATGACGGAGCGCTGGTGCTGTATGCGCTGCCCGGACGGTTGCGCAGGCGTGTGGCGGCGGCGATGTCGGGTGAGATGCTGCGCGACTATCGCGACATGCGCAACCAGGGCGCGTGGATCCTTAATCTGCTTGCTCCTGCGGCGTACTGGCTGCTGACCGCGCTGTTCAACGTGTTTCCGCTGCCGCGCGATCGCGGGTTCCGGCGCAGCTTCGCGCATGCGGGTGAGGCGATGGACCGCGGGTATTCCGTGCTCATCTTTCCGGAAGGCACACGCAGCCTTACCGGGCATATGAATCGGTTTCGCTCCGGAATTGGATTGCTGGCGCGCGACACACAGGCGACGGTGCTACCGATCGCGCTGCGCGGGATTTACGATCTGGTCGCGAAGGGCGAAGGCACTGAATCGCGTGCGCGGTGGTTCCATGCCGGACGCATCGAGATTCGCGTCGGCGCGCCGGTCACGGCTGAAGAGCTGAGCGCACTGGGGCCTGCGGCAATCGCTGCGCGGCTTGAAGACGCACTGCGCAGGCTTGTCGAGTCGGACCAGTCGCCGCCGATGAGGATTCCTTAACAAAAGGCGGCGCCCAGGACCGGTCCGAAGGTAATGCGTCCGCGCTCTCCGCCGATAGGCACTGTAGAGTTTGCGCTGCCATACTCCGAGGATTTGTTTTTCGGTGGCAGGCGCGACTCGACAGGAGCCGCTTCTTTGATTCGACATCGCATCGTTCGTGTTCTATGCGCTGCACTGCCATTGCTGGCGCTCACCGCTCTGCGCCTCCCTGCGCAGAGCATGGACGACCTGAACATCCAGCTCCACGGCTACGCCACGCAGGGCTTTCTCTACAG
>Ga0134126_10013919_pt1 | contig 10154 bp, 12 predicted proteins | sample KB31752_FD_96881 | JGI IMG/M metagenome (GOLD analysis project Ga0134126, IMG submission 96881) | Terrestrial soil microbial communities with excess Nitrogen fertilizer from Kellogg Biological Station, Michigan, USA - KB3-175-2 | ecosystem: Environmental > Terrestrial > Soil > Unclassified ...
GAGAACGGCATCGCCACCACGGTCACCAACAAGCGCGTCTATGCGCGCCCGAGTTATTCGCGCTTTTCCTATTCGCAGGCCAACGACAGCGAGGAATGGCCGAAGGTGTGGATCACCCACGCCCAAGACCAGACCCGTGCGCGCCAGATCCTGCGCGAAATCGGCATCGAACCGGCCACGCGTTATGTGGATGCGCTGGCGGCCGTGCGCGATCCGGCAGTTCCCGACCCGGAACGTCACCGCCGCGCCGCCATGCGCGCGCGGGTCGCGGTAATGGCCGGCGTGGGCGCGGCATTCCTCTTGCTTGTGCTGCGGATGATGTCTGTGTTTTGAGAACATTCTTGCCGGAAGGTCGGATCACCTTGTCGTCGTTCAGGCAAAAGCCGGAATCCAGTTGGGTTTCAAGGAACAGCTAGATCAAAGTGGATTCCGGGTTCCGTTTCCGACAAATCAGGAAACGGCCCCGCAATGACGGCAACAAAGTCGAGGCAACCGTGGCACTGCGTTCCGAACGCGTCCGCCTGTTCCAGACCCTGCCGCATGCCTGCGGCTATTTCCACGCGCGCACTGCGCAGAACCTGGTACTCGACCCGAGCGCACCGGAACTGGCGCGGCTGTACGCGCTGGCACTTGGCCGCGGCTTCCGTCGCGCCGGCGGACACGTCTATCACCCGCATTGTCCACGTTGCCACGCCTGCGAGCCGTGCCGCATTGATGTTGCCGCGTTCGTGCCCGACCGCAGCCAGCGCCGTTGCCTGCGCCGCAACACCGATCTGGAACTCAGCGAACATCCGCCCGCGCTGACCGACGAACGTCATGATCTCTATGCGCGTTATTTGCGCGCGCGACATCCCGGCGGTGGCATGGATGAGGCCAGCAGCGAGGATTTCTCGCACTTCCTGGTCGCTTCCTGGAGCCCGACTGTATTCCTGGAATTCCGCCGACACGATGAATTGCTGGCAGTGGCGGTGACCGACGTGTGCAGCAGCGGCGTATCGGCGGTATACACGTTCTTCGATCCCGACCAGCCGGCACGTGGACTCGGTACATTCGCGATCCTGAGCCAGATCGAGCTGGCGCGCGCGCGCGGCTTGCCGCATGTCTATCTGGGCTACTGGATCGCCAACCACCCCAAGATGGGTTACAAGTCGCGCTTCAATGCACTGGAAGTGCTGGGACCGGGCGGATGGTCGAAGCTGCGTGCCCGACGAGACGCGTCGGGGTGAAGTTCGCCGCTTTTGCGTTCGCGGTATTGCCCGTGCTGGCCTGCTCCGGCACCCGCGCCGCGCCGCTGGCCGGGGATGGCGACCGCGCCCGGATCGTCGCGCTGGAACAACACTGGCTCGCCGCGATCCGCAGCGGCAACCGCCGTGCGCTGGAGAACATCCTGGCTGACGGCTTTACCGATGTCACGATCAATGGCGAGATGCGCGATCGTGCCGACGCGATCGCGCACGTGGTGGCTCCGGCGGGCACTACGCAAACCATCACGCGGTTGAACGTGCGCGTGTTCGGCGACACCGCGATCGCCACGGGGATCAACGCCGTGCATTCGAAGGTGCAGGGCTGGACGGTGGAGGTCGCCTTCACCGACGTGTTCGTGCGCGAGCACGGGCAATGGCGCGCGGCCTCCGCGCAGGAAACCTTGCGCAAGCCTGCCTCCGCGGCCCCTTCCCATTGACGATAAGCGATGCCCGCCGCATTGCGGGCGCGGCAACTTGATTGCGCTTTTGCAAATTGATATCATAATGATACCAACCATCACCTAATCCGGAGCGTGTCATGAACGAAACCAGGGCCTCCTCCATTGCCGGCATACCCACCGCGATTGCGGTGGTGCTGTGCTTCCTCGGCTGCGGCGCCCTGTTCTTCGGCGGCGGCATTACCCAGCAGCCGGGTTACGTGATCGCGGCGGTGATAGCTTTCGTGATCCTGGTGTTCGTCACCAAAGGCTTCTTCCAGGTGCAGCCCAACCAGGGCATGGTGATGCAGTTGTTCGGCCGCTACGCCGGTACCGTGCGCGAGGAAGGCCTGCGCTGGACGAACCCGTTCTTCGCCAAGCGACCAATATCCTTGCGCGTGCGCAATTTCGAATCCTCCAAACTGAAGGTCAACGACTCCGACGGCAATCCGATCGAGATCGCCGCGGTGATCGTGTGGCAGGTGGTGGACACCGCCGAAGCGGTGTTCCAGGTGGACGACTACGAGAATTTCATGCACATCCAGAGCGAATCCGCGCTGCGCCAGATGGCGCAGAGCTATCCGTACGACTCGCACGACGATGCCAAGCCTTCGCTGCGCAGCCACGGGGAGGTGATCAACACGCACCTGCGCGATGAAATCCAGGAGCGGCTGGGCAAGGCCGGCGTCAAGGTCAACGAGGCGCGCATCAGCCATCTCGCTTACGCGCAGGAAATCGCGCAGGCCATGCTGCAACGCCAGCAGGCCGGTGCGATCATCGCCGCGCGTACCAGGATCGTCGAAGGCGCGGTCAGCATGGTCGAGATGGCACTGGAACAGTTGAGCCAGCGCGGCGTGGTGCAGCTTGACGAAGAACGCAAGGCGGCGATGGTCTCCAACCTGCTGGTAGTGTTGTGCGGCGAGCGCGGCACGCAACCCGTCTTGAATACAGGTACGTTGTACAGCGGCTGATTTGGCATGACGGCCGAAAAAAAAGCCTATCCGCTGCGCATCAACCCGCAGGTACTGGATGCAATGCAGCGCTGGGCCAACGATGAGTTGCGCAGCGTCAACGCGCAGATCGAATATGTGCTGCGCGAGGCGCTGCGCAAGGCCGGGAGGATCAAACCCGAATCGGCACACCGGAGTACCAGAAAATGAATCGCACAAACCTGATTGCCGCGCTGCTTGGCGTCGCTGGAACCACCGCAGCGATCGCCGCGCAGGCGCAAACCACCCACGTGCTGCCGGCCACGCCGCCGGCGGCGACTGCCGCGCCATCGGCAAGCGCGATCAATGCACTGGCGCCGGAGGCCGCTGCGGCCAGCATCGAATCCTGCGTCGCCAAGACCGACGCGCTGCTTGCCGCGCTCGACAAGGGCGATTACGCCGGTGCGGAGATGGATTTCACCCCCACCATGCGGGCGGGGCTCCCACCCGACCAGTTGCAGCGGAATTGGGAATCGCTGTCCACGCGCTTCGGCACGCCGGGCCCGCGCGGTGCACCGCACAACAGTCTTAGTGGGGGCTACGTCGTGATCACCGTGCCGATGCCGTTCCCGGGCACGATGCTCGCCGCGCAGGTTGCCTGCGCCGCGGACGGCCACATCGGCGGCTTCCACGTGATGATGTTGCAAGCGCCCGCACCGGCTGCGAGCTCCGGCGCTGCCCCGGCTTCCGCAAGCAGTTGAACAAGCGTGTGACCAGCGGCGAACCGCCCGCGCGCTGCGTCAGCGACGCGCAACGCCGCGCGCTGATCGAGCGCGCACGCACGCTGGGTGTCCCACGCGACTACGGGCGCGCGCGGCATCTGCGCGTGCAACGCGAGCCCGCGCGGCTTGCGTCCATCGGCCTGGATATCCAGCAGCGCGAACAGTGGTTGACCCCGCCCGCGGCGCGCGCGTTCACCGCGATGCGCACGGCCGCGGCGAACGACGACGTCACATTGCAAATCGTTTCCGCGTTCCGCACGATCGAATACCAGCTCGGCATCATCGAACGCAAGCTGCAACGCGGCTTGTCCATCGACGAAATTCTGCGCGTCAGCGCGGCGCCCGGTTACAGCGAGCATCACTCCGGCCGCGCGCTGGACCTCACTACACCGGGTTATGCGCCGGTCGAGGAAGCCTTCGAGCGGTCGGGCGCGTTCGCGTGGCTGACGCGCAATGCCTCACGCTTCGGATTCGTGTTGTCGTATCCGCGCGGCAACCGGCACGGCATCGCGTACGAGCCGTGGCACTGGTGCTGGAGCGTTTCCGCGCGCAAAGCGCGCGGGTGACTTGGTTGCATACTGAGCATGGCGCGCACGCGACCACCGCGCGGCACTGCGTCTGATTGAGACGCCCGCCCGCGAGCAAGACTCCTGCGGCAGTGGCCCGTGGGAGAAACTCGTTCTCGACCGGCGGTCAAGCTGCCTTGTACATCCCCGGCACCGTCCGTGCAGCGATCGAGAGGCGATTCCACGCATTGATCGCCGCGATCGCCAGCGTCAGGTCGGACAACTCCTTCTCGTCGAATTGCGCGCGTACTTGTTCATAGACATCATCAGGCGCATGCGTGTCGGCGATCAAGGTCAGCGCCTCGGTCCACGCCAGCGCGGCGCGTTCGCGCTCGCTGTACCACGGGCATTCGCGCCAGGCTTCGAGCGTGTAGAGGCGCTGCTCGTCCTCGCCTGCCGCGCGCAGATCCTTTGAGTGCATGTCAAGACAGAACGCGCACGCGTTGATCTGCGAAGCACGCAATCTCACCAGATGCAGCAGCACGGGTTCCAGTGCGCAGCCGTGCAGATATTTTTCCAGGCCGAGCAAGGCCTGGTAGCCGCCAGGCGCGGCCTTGACGTATTCAAAACGCGCTTTCATGTCACCCTCCTTGGGCTGAGTGTTACGCCTGCAAGCAGGCTCCTATGATTCTTGCGAACGCTTGACCGGCTTCGCGGTGGGCTTTCTGGATGGGTTGGCCGCTTCGCATATTTTCCACAAATAGAAACTGGCGAGCGTTCGATACGGCGCCCAGATGGCACCAAATTCCTCAAGCGCGAGCGGCTTGGGCAACTCGCTCATGCGATGCACGATCTGCGCGCCTTTGCGAATGCCGAGGTCGTGCACCGGCAGCACGTCGGCGCGGCCCAGCCGGAACATCAGCATCATTTCCACCGTCCAGCGGCCGATGCCGCGCACCTGGATCAGATGATCGATCAATTCCTGATCGGGTATGCGCGCAAGCTGCGCAGCCGTGGGCACGATACCCAAGCGCGCCTTGGCGGCGAGATCGCGCAACGCGGCGACCTTGTTGCGCGACACGCCGGCCGCGCGCAACGCTTCGTCACTGGCCGCCTCGATGCCGGCTACGGTGATTTTTTTTCCGCGCGGCATCAGCTTCTCCACGCGACCGACGATGGTCGCCGCGGCCTTGCCGGATAGCTGTTGATAGAGGATCGCGCGCGCCAGCGCATCCACCGGATCGAAGCGCACGGAAAAATCGCGCTCCAATGGGCCGATTTTTTCCATCCACGCGGCAAGTTTCTTGTCGCGTTTCCTGAGATGCGCCACCGCGGATGCGTAATCGAAGCCGCGCGCAATGGGTGTCATGAAAGCCCTTGGCAAGTCGTGCTCATCCTGAGCGCAAGATCAAAAAGATGGATTTCCTGTTTGCATTTTCACATTTTGCTTCGCTGCATCGACGCGATGCCCAGCGCGATCCAGCCCACGATGAAACACACGCCGCCGACCGGGGTGATCGCTCCAACCCAGGGCGGAAGCCCCAGCGCCAATGCATACAAGCTGCCACAGAACAGCACCACGCCCACCGCGAATAACCATTTCGCCCAGCGCGCGGCGAAAGCCGATGCGCTGCTCCTGAGTGCGAAAGTCAAAACGCGGTCGCCCAGACCGCACTCTTCGCGAGAGCGCTGCATTGTCGCCGCCAGTGCGAATGCCAGCGTGTGCCAGAAGTGGTATTGCACCGCGGTGCGCCAGATTTCCAGCTGCATCGGCGACAACGTGGCGCGCAGCGCGTGCGCCCCGAATGCACCCAGCGCCACCGCACTCGCGCCGAGTATCGCCAGCACGATACCGCTGATCGGCGTCATGCGTGGCGCCACGCTGTTCAAGCAAAAGCCCCGCGTGCACGCCGCCGCCGGTGCGTGCGCCATGCTGCGTAACCCAGCCCGAACAGCGTCAAGACGATCGGCATCAGCAGGATGTCAATGAACTTCAGCCGCGTTGCGAGCGTCTCGATGTCGGCATCGAGCTGGCGTTGCACCTCGCGAAGTTCGCCGCGGATTTGCAGTTTGCGTTTCATGAACTGCTCGACCGCGCTTTTCTGCGGTCCGTTGAGGCCCGGGCTACCGCGACCCTGCAGCGCCGCCAGCCGGGTTTCGGTATCTGCCAGCTCACCCAGCAATTCGCTCTGCTTGGCCTTGAACTTTTCGTCGGCGCCGCGGCGCAGGTTGTCCACGGTGGTGAACGGCCGATCCGCCACCGCGCGGCCGCGGATCGCGATCAGGTCCGAGGGGCCGGCGAGGTTATCCACCGCGTTGACGAAGAAATCGCCGTTGTTGGCGAACGCATTCGCCAGGATCTGCCCGAACGAAGGCGTCAACTGTACCCACAAGCGATCCGACAGCATGTCGGTATCGGCGACCAGCAGCACCTGGCACTCGTGTTGCGCCTGCGCCACGTGACCGGGCTCGTGCCGTTGCGGAAAAGCACTGGCAAAGAGCCCAGTGGCCCGCACGGCGATTGCGTAGTGTTCGCCGGTCGGCGAGTAGCCGGTATACAGCGACGCCGGATCCAGCGTGTCACGCACGCGCCTCGCGTCGCCGAGCATCGCGTCGGCCGAGGTCTGGATCAGCGGGGTCAGCCGTGTGCGTGCGCCAGGTGCAAGTTCAAAATGGCCGGCGCTGGAAACATTGATCACGCCCAGCGCGGCGGTGACAGGGTCGTCCCGGTTGAGATCGCCGTCGGAGAAACCCAGCACCGCCGGATGGCGCACGGGCGCGGCATCCGGGCTGGGCTGGATGGTAAGTGCGCGATCGCGATCAAGCACCACTTGATCCGGATCGAAGGCGATGCCCCAGGCGTGGAACAGCACCGGCAAGTTGGAGGCGTGCCCTGCATCGAGTTCCGCATCGGGATCCACGAACGCCACCAGCCGCCCGCCGCGCAAGACATATTGATCGATTGCATACACCGCATCGGGCGGCAGATCGCGCGGCTGGACCAGCACCAGCACGTCGGTGCCGTCGTCAATCCGTTGCAGCGATCCGGCTTGCAGCAGGCGCACGTCGAACAACTGCCGCAACTGTTGCAGCACCGTCCACGGGCGTTGCGGTTCGCCGTTCGCGGCGCCGCCGCTGCCGCCCGCGATCGGCAATCCACTCAGGATGTCCACCTGCGGTTTGCGCGTCTGGCTGAGGTCGAGCATCAATTTGGCGAGATCGTATTCCAGAAACGGTTCGCGATCGGGCAGGAAGAAAGGGATCGAAGCGCTGCGGCCGTCCTTGAGATTGCGCGCGGCCAATCCGAAGTAAAGTTTCTCGTCACCATTGCTGCCTGGCATCGCGGTGAGCCCGGCTGCGGCCGCGCGATCCTGATCTTCCGAATAGGGTTGCGGGTCTGTCACCTCCAGGGTGATTTGCCCATCCGAATTGCGCGCGATCTCCTCCAGCATGTCGCCAACGCGCTGGCGGTAGGCGCGCAGTTGCGGCAACTCGCGGCTGACCCGGTCGGAGAAATACAATGTGAGCCGCAGCGGCTGACGCAGCGAGGACACGATGTGCAACGTACCGGGAGAAAGCGTGTACAACTTGTCGGCGGTGAGATCCACGCGCGCACCGCGCAAGCCCGCCGAACTGGCCCACACCAGAACAAGATAGATCGCCGCCAGCAATAGCAGCGCCAGCGAGGCGCGCAAGCGCGGACGTCTCGACCACCTCACGCTATGTCCCTCTCTTGGTGTCCAGCACGATCACGCTGGCCGCAAGCCAGAACGCAATCGTCAGGACGAAGTAGGCCAGATCGCGCAAATCCAGCACGCCGCGCGAGATCGCGTTGAAATGCGCATACAGGCTCAACTCGGCCAGCGCATCGGCGACGCGCGGCCAGCCCAGCGTTTGCAGCGGGCTCTGCACCAGCGGATAACCCGCCATCAGCAGCAGCAGGCAGATCGTCACCGCGAGAATGAAGGCGATCACCTGGCTGCGGGTCAGCGCGGAAACGCATTCGCCGATCGCGAGAAATGCGCCCGCAAGCAGGAAACTGCCGATGTAACCGGCCAGAATCACGCCGTTGTCGGGATTGCCTAGATAATCGACGGTCAGCCACATCGGAAACGTCAGCGCCAGGGCCACGCCGATCGCGATCCACGCCGCGATGAATTTCGCCAGCACCGCCTGCCACGCGCGGATCGGCAGGGTCAGCAGCAGTTCCAGCGTGCCCACGCGGCGCTCTTCGGCCCACAATCGCATCGCGATCGCCGGCACCAGCACCAGATACAACCACGGATGGAACTGGAAGAACGGTTGCAGATCTGCCTGGCCGCGCTCGAAAAAGCCGCCAAGATAAAATGTCGACGCACCCGCGAACATCAGGAAGATCACCGTGAACAACCACGCGACCGGAGTGATCAGATAGCCGCGCAATTCCCGCATCAGCACACCGGCGAACGCGTCGCCGTGCGGCTCGGGTGTGGCGTTCAGCGGCGCGTTCCGCATGCCTGCCCCTTTACGTTGATGGATCAAGAACAAACCGGCCTGCAAATGGACGTCGATCAGCGCAAATGGCTGCGGGGCAATTTTGCATTCCCGCATTTTCCTCGTTCGCGTTCGCTCCGCTCATCTGCGGCCCGATGCCACCTTCATGCGGCAGCGCGCGATGGCATTGCAGCCGATTCGGTGATGCGCCGGAACACCTCGTCCAACCGGCCGCGCTCGAGCTGCAGTTCTTCCACCTGCAGTTGCTGCGCTTCCAGCAGGCGCTGCACTTCGCCCAGGATGCGCGCGCCCGCGCGCGGAAACACCGTGACCCGGCCGTCGGAGGGATCGACTTCCACGCTGTCCACTTCCGGCAGTCGCGCCAGCAGTTCGCGCGCCAGGGCGCTGGCCGGTGCATGGAAACTGACCGCGCCGTGATAACGCGATTGCGCTTCCAGTTCCGCCGGCGTGCCCTGCGCGCGCAGCCGACCGCCGCTGAGAATGGCAACCCGGTTGCAGACCGTGCTCACCTCGTTCAATGCATGCGTGCACAGGATGATGGCGCGGTCGCGCGCCATGTCACGGATCAGCGCGTGCACTTCGCGCTGCTGATTGGGATCGAGACCGTCGGTGGGTTCATCCAGGATCAGCGCAGGCGGATCGTGCAATAGCGCCTGCGCGAGGCACACGCGCCGGCGATAGCCTTTTGACAATGTCTCGATGGATTGCTCCAGTACCGATTCCAGTTGCAGCAACGCGATCATTTCGTCCAGCCGGCGGTTGCGCGGGATGCCGCGCAACCCTCGCACGCGCGCGATGAACAACAGGAATTCGCGCACGCTCATCTCGCCGTAGCTGGGCGCGCCTTCCGGCAGATATCCCAGCGCGCGGCGCGCGCGTAACGGATCGCGCACCACGTCGTGGCCGCACACGCGCGCCCTGCCGGAACTGGGCAGAAGAAATCCGGCGATCATGCGCATCGAAGTGGATTTGCCCGCACCGTTGGGCCCGAGCAGGCCGAGCACCTGCCCCGCCGCCACGCGCAGATTCAAATCATCCACAGCTTGCAGCGTGCCGTAGCGCTTGCCCAGCCGTTCGGTTTCGATCATCGCGCTATCTTATGCGATCCTCCCTGGTCGCGGAGATCAAACGGCGGCCGTCCCTGGCCGCGCTTTTTCAATTACGCTTCCCTGCGTGTGACAGCGGTCACATGGCTGCACTTTCAAATGGTCATCCCGCCCATTGCAGCGGTATTCGTGTTGCCGAACCGATGAGCAAAAAAAACCCGCCGCGTTGCCGGGGCGGGTTTTTCGTTTCATCGCGATCGCATCAGCGATGCTTTTTCTTCGCGGCGGGCTTCTTGGCCGGTGCCGGCTTCTTGCCGTTGTCGGCATTCTGCGCAGCCGGCGCGGGCGCGGCGGCTTGCGACCATGCGGCTGGATTCAGCGGTGGCAGCGCGCCGACCTTGCCCGAGGCCTGCTCGGGAGTCTGCTGCGGCACGTCGCCCAGCAGCGGCAGGAACACGCGGAACTGCTGCTGATCGTAAGCCGCGTTCGGCAACGAAACCAGTTCATCGTAATAACGATGCGTGGTGTCGTCGAACGCGTAACCATGGGTCAACGCATAAGACTTCAGCGCAAGACGCATCAGCGGGATCCCGGCCGGCGTGCCCTCCCAGTCGGCTTCCAGCGCCGGGCCGCCCGGCAGCGTGCCGGCGCGCACGTTGGCATCCACGATCAAATTACCCTTCGCATCGGTGCCGCCCGCGGCCGGGGCGGGTGGC
>Ga0134126_10013920_pt1 | contig 10154 bp, 8 predicted proteins | sample KB31752_FD_96881 | JGI IMG/M metagenome (GOLD analysis project Ga0134126, IMG submission 96881) | Terrestrial soil microbial communities with excess Nitrogen fertilizer from Kellogg Biological Station, Michigan, USA - KB3-175-2 | ecosystem: Environmental > Terrestrial > Soil > Unclassified ...
AGCGCGAGCGTTCTCTCACTCGAAGCGGGCGTTGTCGGACGCGGTGACCCGGCCCAGTAGCGGCAGCGTCGAAGCGATCACGGCGAGGCAGACCGCGAGCCCGATGCCCATGGTCACGCCGTACGCATGTCCGGGCAGTTGCAGTGGCGCGCCGTGCGCGAGAGCGTTCGCCACCGGGATCGCCAGCACCAGCCCGGTGACCGCGGCGAGCAGAGCTGTGGCGACTAGCGGCAGCAGCGATTCGAGCAGCACCGTGAGATACAGGCTGCGCGACGGGGTGCCGCTGAGCCGCAACAGGATGAACGGACGCTTGCGCTCGATCAGCCCCGCGCCCATCGCGACCGCGAGGCTGCACCCGGCGACCAGCAGCGTCAGCCCCAGCATCAGGAAGATGATCCGCTGCGCGGCCTCGATTGCCGTCTGCCTGACCTGCGCCACCTCGCCGAAGGTCTGCGGCTGGTTGCCTCCGGCCGGCACGTTCGCCCCCGCCAGCGGCGGGATGTGCACGGCCAGATAGGTGCGGACCCGCTCCAGCGTCGCCGCGTCGCTCGTGCGCACCATGAGGACGCTGAGCCGCAGGCTGCCGAGGTTGCCCGAGTACGCCGGATCACTGCCGCGCACGATCGGGAACTGCATCGCCAGCGGATTGTCGATGAACAGATCGGCGGGCAGCAGTTCGACTGCCTGAGCACCCGTAGGACAGGTGCCGAGGATCGGCAGCTGACGCAACGCCGCACAGCTCATCACACTGTTGGGCGGCAGCGGCTGACTCGGGTCCGGGCCGTTCGGGCCGATCCCCTGCCCGCCCTGCGCGGTGGGCTTACCTGACGCTGGGAGCGCATAGATCGGAAGCACGGTCGCGCCCGAGTAGCTTTGCAGTGCGCTGATGGTCTGCGCGGCGAGCTGCGGCGACAGTCCATCGTTCGCGTCGGCCCCGTCGGGCGTAGGGCCGTCGGTGATGTCGTATCCGACGCGCAGCACGTCGTTCAGCTCCGCGCGAGTGCCGCCGCTGGACGCGTGCAACCCCGTCGCCACGATCGTCCCGATGGCCGTGCCGACGAATACCGCGAGCATCAGACCGCTGACGGTCCGGAAAGCGGCCTTCGGATTATCGGCCAATCGGCGCGCGGCCAGCAACGACGGGGCGCCCTTAGCTACTGCAGCGAGCAGCACGGAGCACTTCATGGTGAGCCACGGCCCCGCGATGACCAACCCGAACATCACCAGCACCAGGCCGGGGAAGGCGATCGACAGGCTTGAGTCAGTGCCGCCGGAGCCGACCGCCGCGACAAAAAGGACCATGCCGAGGACCAGCGGGAGAAGCCGCCACGCCCGCGGCGGCGGCTGGGTCGTGCGCCGGCTGACGCCGAGCGGCGAGACCTGCACGCGGCGCAGCGACCAGACCGCGGCCGCCGCGGCGATGATCGGGATCCCCACGAGGACCGCGGCGTACCCGGCGGCCGTCGGGGTGACGGTGTACCCGAAGACCCTGGCCCCGGTGATGGAGACCTTTGCGACACCGGGCCGGATGAGCAGGAAGGCGCCGGTACCGAGTACGGCGCCGAACATGGCGCCGATCGCCGCGTCCACCGACGCCATCACGTTGATCTGCCGGGCCTTGGCACCGACGAGCCGCAGCGCGGCGTAACGCTCCTCGCGCCTGGCCGCCGAAAGCCGCGTCGCCGTTCCGACGAGCACCAGCATCGGCAGCACCATCGCGATCGCGCCGAGCCCGAAGCCGAGGCGGTACACGTTGGTCGTGCCCTCAGACCGTGGCGCGGAGTCGATCTTGTCCACCGCGCCGGTTCCGTGCATCGCCGCCAGTTGGGCCGGGGTGTATCCGACCACGATGACCAGCTCGTCCGGTCCGGTGAGTGCGGCGTCGGCGAGCACGCCGGACTGCCGGCCCGGGAAGCGGTCGCCGAGTTCGTCGCGCGGTGTGCTGCTTAACAGCGCGGCCATCGCCGGCGAGGCGTAGTAGCGGCCTGGGCCGGGCATCTGCGCCAGACCGGGGATGGCCGGCGCTTTGTCACCGAGGGCTGCGACGTCGAGCCGTTCGATGGTGCGGCCTTTGAAGTAGTCCTCGCTGTAGTTCCACAGGTCGGCGTTGGCGGGCGGCGCCGCGAGGGAGATGTTCGACAGATCGGCGGCGTGGGTGCATTCCCAGCACGGTCGCGCCGAGCCGGCCTGGAAGGCGTGAAAGTCACCGAGGACGGCGAGCAGCACGGTGACGCCCACGGCAACGGCCAGCGCCGTGGCGATGAGCCGGGTGAGCGCTTCGCGGCCACTGCTCAGAGTGAGGCGAAGACCGAGGCGGATCATCGGGCAGCCGCCGCCGCACCGTATCCGGCCGCGACCCGGCCGTCGCGCACCATGACCTCGCGGTCGGCGCAGGCGGCCACTCGAGCGTCGTGAGTGACTACCACGACCGTGGTCCCCTCCTGCCTCGCGGTGCTCACCAACAGATCCATCACCTTCTCGCCGGTCAGCGAGTCCAGCGCCCCAGTCGGCTCGTCCGCGAAAAGCACCTTGGGCCGGGTGGCCAGGGCGCGGCCGATCGCGACGCGTTGAGCCTGGCCGCCCGACAGCTCTCCGGTGCGGCGCGCGCCGAGTTCTTCGAGGCCGAGCCGGACCAGCCAGGACTGCGCGGTCTCGTAAGCCAGCTTGCGCCGGACCTTGCCTAGCAGCAGCGGCAGCGCGACGTTGTCGAGCGCGGTCAGCTCCGGCACCAGCTGGCCGAACTGGAAGACGAAACCGAAGTCGGTACGCCGCATCTCGGTGCGCAGGTTGTCGCCCAGAGTGTCGATGCGGTGGCCGTCGAACCACACCTCGCCGCGGTCGGGCGTGTAGATCCCGGCCAGGCAGTGCAGCAGCGTGGATTTACCCGAACCGCTCGGCCCCATCACCGCGAGTACTTCGCCTTGCGCGACGCTGAGGCTCGCGCCCTGCAGCGCGGGCGTGTTGCCGAAGGCGCGGAAAAGCTCGCGGGCTTCGAGCAGGCTGCCGCGCGCGGTGCCGGGCGACGCGGCCGATTGCGCTGACGATAGGTCAGTTCCGATGGGATTTATGGAGTGCCCGCTGTTCACAAGATCCCCGTTCACAAGATCCCCGTTCATGAGGTGCGCACCATTTCCGCGAGTGAGCCGAGCCGCGCCTCGGTGGCGTCGATCCACCGCAGGTCGGCTTCGAGATGGAAGAGGCCGTAGTCGGCCAGCAGGACATCGATGGTCGGTCCCGAGCGCCGCAGCTCGGTCAGTTCGCGCATCCGCTTGAGGTGCGCGGCGCGCTGGGTGTCGAGGTAGTCGGCGGCCGGGCGGCCGAGCATCAGGGCGAGGACCACCTTCGCGAACAGCACGCTCTGCAGGTGCGGTTCGGGTTCGGCCGGCCTGGTGAGCCAGGTCTCGACCTCCTCGCGACCCGCCTCGGTGATCGCGTAGCGCTTGCGGTCGGGTCCGTCGCCCGGTTCTGCTTCGCCGGCTGTCACCTTTCCGTCCCGGGCCAGCCGGCTGAGGGTCGAGTAGACCTGTCCGAACGGCAGCGGCTTACCGCGGCCGAAGAACGCGTCGTAATCCCGTTTGAGGTCGTAGCCGTGACTCGGTTCCCGGTCCAGGAGGCCGAGCAAGGTCAGTGGAACGCTCATGCCGCCACAATACACTCAGTGTATACACGCGAGCAATAGCGTTCCGAGCTGCGCCCTTTCCGCAGCTCACCCGCGTCGCCGCGCAATGTGGTCAATCCCTGGGCGGGATTTTGCAAGCCGGGCGTGGAATTTCTGTGACCCGGCCCCTACCTTTGGGGTCTCCAAGACTGAAGGGGGACGGAAGCAGTCTGAGGCGAGGATGAGCGTATGGTCGGGCAGACGGATGCGCGGTTGGTGACAGCTGCACGGTCCGGGGATCAGGAAGCCCTGGACGAGCTGGTCGCGCAGTACCTGCCGTTGGTGTACAACATCGTGGGCCGCGCCCTAGCCCGGCATGCCGACGTCGATGACGTGGTGCAGGAGACGATGCTGCGCGTGGTGCGCGGCCTCGGCGGGCTACGCGATCCCGAGCGCTTCCGCTCCTGGCTGGTCGCGGTCGCGATGAATCAGGTGCGCGAACACAGCAGCATCCACCGCGACGCCGCGCGGCTCGAGGAGATCGCCGAGGTGGCCGATCCCGGAGCCGACTTCGTCGATCTCACCCTCGTCGAGCTCGGATTGTCCGATCAACGCCGCGAGGTGGCCCTGGCCACGCGCTGGCTCGATCCGGACGACCGGCACCTGCTGTCACTGTGGTGGCTGGTCAACGCCGGCCACCTGACCCGCGGCGAACTGGTCTGCGCGCTGGATCTGGATCCGCACCACGTCACGGTGCGGGTCGCGCGGATGAAGGCGCAGCTCGACGGCGCACGGTTGGTGGTGCGCGCGCTGATCACCAGGCCGCGCTGTCCGGGCCTGGCGGAGGCCATGTTCTCGTGGCGCGGCGAGGAATCCCCGCTGTGGCGCAAGCGGTTCGCCCGCCACATCCGCGAATGCGGCTACTGCGCGAGCGCGCAGGCGGATCTCATACCCGCCGAGCGGCTGCTGGCCGGCCTTGGCCTCGTCCCGCTGCCCGCCGGCTACGCGGCCTACATGCTGGCCTCGACGCACGGTGCGATGCATGGCGTCACCCATCTCGCGACAAGCTCGATGCCGCCCTCGGATCCGGGCTCTGCGTTACAAAGCACTGGCACTGACGGTCGAATACCCGGGCCGCGTGGCAAGCATGGTTCGCCAAATCGCGTCACGCCGCACGCCGGGCACGTCAGCCACCTCGCGGTGAAGCCGCTGCTCGCCGCCGTCGCGATCACCGCGGTGGCCGGTGTCGGCATCGTGACCGTGCATGCGATGGGCGCGGGTGCGCCGGCCACCACCCAGTCCCCGCGCGCGATGTCGAGTGCCGCTCCCGGGATCGTCAATCTCTCCCCCGGCGCGTCGCCTTCCTCCGCCCTCGCGCCTACTAGCACCGCGCCAAGTCCCAAGCCCTCGCCGAGCGTCGCGAAACCGAGTCCGAGCGCCGCACACGCGCAGAAGCCGCGGGTCACCACGCCCACCTCCGCGGCCGGCAGCGGCACGACGAACAGCAGCGCGGTGCAGCAGGTGCTCGATCTCATCAACCAGGCCCGTGCCCAGGCCGGACTGCCCGCGTACACGATCACCTCGGGGCTGACCAGCAGCGCCACCACCCACAACCAGACGATGGCCGGCGGCTGTGGCCTGTCTCATCAGTGCCCTGGCGAGGCTCCGCTCGGCGACCGCGAGACTGCCGCCGGAGTGCATTGGACCAGCGCGGGAGAAAACATCGGCGAAGGCGGCCCGGTGTCGGACACGCAGGCGGCGATCGCGCAGATGGCGGTCGGACTCACCCAAAGCATGCTTGACGAGAAGCCGCCGAACGACGGTCACCGGCAGAACATCCTGAGCAGTTCCTTCCACCACATCGGAATCGCGGTGTTCCGGGACAGCTCGGGCACAGTGTGGATGACGCAGGACTTCTCGGACTAGGCCGTAGCTCAAAGAAGGACGATGGCGCCGGTCGGCCCGCACTTGGCGACCGGCGCCGGTCCACTGCGCCGTGCTGTCCGGCGAGGCTCGCCCGCTAGCTAAACGTGAACCAGTTGACATTCACGAAGTCGGCGGGCTGGCCGCTGGCGAAGGTCAGATACACGGTGTGCACGCCGGTGACCCGGCCGATGTTGCTCGGAACCGTGCGCCAGCTCTGCCAGCCGCCGGTGTTCGCGATCGCGAAGCTGCCGACCGGCGCGGCACCCGGGCTGTCCAGCGCCACCTGAACCAGGCCGCTGACGCCACCGGCCGCGCCGGAAGCCACCCGGGCGCTGAACTGCGTCGCGCCGCCGCTGCCGAAGTCGACCTTCGCGTAGCCGAGCCAGTCGCCGTTCGCGATCCAGCCGACGTCTTGGCCGCCGCCGGTGTCGGAGCACGCCTCGGTCTGCGTTCCGGACTGCGAGCTGTAGCTCTCGGCCTGGATTGTGGAGAAAGCGCTGATCGTGCCGCCTCCACCGCCGCTGCCGCCGGTCGCGGACGCGCTCGGGCTGGGACCGGGGCCGCCACCGGACGCGTTGCCACCGCCCACCGTGACGGTCAGCAGAGTCGGGTTCGGGTCGTTCACCGCGCCGGATTGATCCGCGCCGCCGGTCGGTGCCACGTCGTCGTAGGGGAAGGCGTAGCCGCGGCCGTCGAGGTTCGTGGCGTGCACGATCCGCGCGTAGTGGTTCGTCACCGCATTCTGGTAGTAGTTCGCCGGGTTCTCGCCGTCCGGCTGGCTCGCGTCGCTCAGCAGCGTGGAGCGGTTGATCGCGGCGCTGATGCGTGCGGTGAGGGCGCCCTTCTCGGCCGAGCCCGGGGCGAAGGGCCCTGAGTTGCAGCTGAAGATGTCGGCCGAGGACGGCATGCCGAAGCTCGCGGCGCCGGGGAAGGTCAGCTGGCCGCCGGAGACCTGGCCGTTGAGCGTGCCCCACTGCGCCTGGGTGTCCACGGCCAGCGGTGTGGTCGAGTACTTAGACCACACCTGGTTGAGGTAGCCGTTGAAATAGCCGGAGAAGAGCGACGGGTTCATCACGATGCCGTTGGTCGGGCTCAGCGCGCGCAGGTTGCGGCCGCCGGAGGTGACGATCAGCTTGTTCCAGCCGGCGCCGTCGGCGTTGTTCTGTGCGATCAGGGCGTTGCAGACCGTGTCGAGGCTGCTGGTGGCCATGCCGGAGACGTGCTGCTGAGCGCCGGAGGAGTTCGCGAGGGTCAACGCGATCGGGATCGAGACGAAGTCGACGTAGCTGATGTTCGCGAACAGCTGGGTGTTGTTGTAGGTGAACTCGCAGAAGTCCCACATCACGTTGATGCTGGGGTCGCTCGGGTTGGTCACGGAGGGCTCGACCAGGGCGGGGCCGGGATTGAGCAGGAAGGTGATCGGCGCGCCGATGGAGAACCAGATCCGGCCGCCGGCGATGTGCGGGATGGTCACGTTGACCGTGGAGCCTGGCGCGCCGAGCGGGATCGCGCAGTTGGCGCCGAGCGGGGTGCCGGTGGAGCTCGGCGAGGACGGGTAGTACGGCGTGCGCCCGTCAGCTTGGAGGAGGAACAGGGCATTGCCGTTGTCGATCGCTTGTCCGGTGATGTACGCGTAGACGGTGCCGGACGTCGTCGCGTTCTGCAGCGCGATGTTGAGCGTAGGCGCGGTAGCCGAGGCGCGGGTGGACAGGACGCTGGCCGTCGCGGCACCGCCGACCAGCGCACTGGACGCCACAATGAACTTCCTGCGGGAGAGCATGAGAGCCACATCTCCTTCTGTTGAATACGCACGGGCCGGCGTGCAGGCAGCGATGCTCGTGCGGGCGCGGACCGCGTCGCCGTGGGTGAGGTCGGGTGGGCGCCGCACCCGACCGGAAGCGTTTACGGACAGCGGCTGCAGCGAGTATGGAAAGCGCAGGCCGCCGCGTCAACGGTTGGCGGGCTTTCGATCTTGACGGAAATACCGCACTTAAGATCGGCTTACGGAAGTGACCGTCCGCCAGAGTGCGGATACGCGACGCACATCCTTGCCACCCCCAGCACGCGTGACCCGGACCAGCGGACCGGCGCGTCGGCCTGGCGATCCGGATTCCCTGGAATAAGATTCTCGGGAATCTAGTTCCGTGGAAGGTAAGGAGGGAGCGCAACCATGGCGAGCAAGTCGGCGGACGGGCTTCGGCAGTTGTTCAGCGACATCGTGCGGCTTGAGATCGAACTGTGGGACGCCGTGGACCGGCGGTTGCGCGAGACGCCAGGCATCTCGATGGGCGATTTCGACGTGATGCAGATCGTCGCGCGCACGCCGTCATGCCGGGTGTACGACATCGCCGAGCAGCTTTCAGTCACCGTCGGCGGCATCAGCAAGGCCGTGGACCGGCTGGAACGGCGTGGCCATGTGGCGCGCCGCAGCAATCCCGAGGACCGCCGTTCGTCGCTCATCGAGCTGACTTCGGACGGGGCGCAAGCCCTCGCCGGGGCCGGGTCGGTCGTGGACGACGAATTGGAACTTCGCCTCGGCTCGGTGCTGTCGGCCGATTCGCTCACCGAGTTGGGCTCCCTCATCGCACGGCTGCGCTCCGGGCTGGCCAAGCCGCCGGACGCGGACCGTTCATAGACACGGAATTGGGAACGGAGCACGACCATGCCTAAGGCAGTTCGATTCGACCAGTACGGCGACATCAATGTTCTGAACGTGGTGGAGGTGCCGCAGCCCGAGCCGGGCGCGGGAGAGGTGCTCGTCGCGGTGAAGGCGGCAGGCATCAACCCCGGCGAGGCGAAGGTACGCGAGGGCGCGATGCATGACCGGTGGCCGGCCACCTTCCCGTCCGGCCAGGGCAGCGACCTGGCAGGTGTGGTCGCGAAGCTAGGGCCGGGCGTGACGGGTTTCGCGGTCGGCGATGAGGTGCTCGGCTTTACGAACCTGCGCGCCAGCCAGGCGCAGTTCGTGATCGTGCAGGCTGACGAGCTGGCGCCGAAGCCGGCGAACGTGCCGTGGGAGGTGGCCGGTTCGTTGTTCGTCGCCGGGACGACGGCGTTCGCGGCGGTGCGTGCGGTGGAGTTGAAGCCCGGCGACACGGTAGCGGTTTCGGGCGCGGCCGGCGGTGTGGGTTCGCTGGTTGTGCAGCTGGCCAGGCGCGCCGGGGCTGAGGTCATCGGAATCGCGGGGCCGGCCAACCACGCCTGGCTGGCGAGCCAGGGGGTGAAGCCGGTCGAGTACGGCGCGGGCCTGGCCGAACGGCTGCGCGAGACGGCGGGGCGGATCGACGCCTTCATCGACACGCATGGCGAGGGTTACGTGAAGCTGGCCCTCGGTTTGGGCGTGGATCGGGACCGCGTGAATACGATCATCGACTTCGCCGCCGCGGCCGAATACGGCGTGAAGGCGGAGGGCAACGGCGCGGCGGCCACGATCGAGGTGGTGGCCGAGTTGGCGGACCTGGTGGCGCGCGGCGAACTGGAAGTGCCGATCGCCGCGACATTCCCGCTGGACGAGGTCCGGGCGGCGTTCGAACTGGTCGAGCGGGGCCACGCGCACGGCAAGGTGGTGCTGCTGCCGTAGCCGACCTGCCGCTGTGCGGTCTGAGCGGGCAGGCTTAGAGCCGCCGAGAATTAGATGTGTCCACACCCTGGTTTTCGCCCAGCGCGCGGCCACGCAACATTTAGTTCTCGGCGGGCCCTTACTCGGCCGGCCGAAACCTGTCCTCCACGGCTGTCCGGGTGAGCGCACGCGCCGCGTGTACAGCGCTGTCGATCGCCTCGCTGGGAGACAGGCCGCACAGGTCGGTGAGGGTGAATAGTGCTTCGGCGGAGACGACCAGTGCCAAGTCACGCTTCAGCTGGACCAGGGCGAAGGCGCTCTCGGCGGCGCTGCCGGAGCCGCCCGCCTGCTCCAACGGCGCGAGGGCACTATCGATGAGGCCGAACCTGAGCCCGGGACGGATCGCGCCACCCTGGCCGTCAGTGATCGCAGCCGACATCATCGCGCGCACGGCGCCCTGATACGACAACACATGTCCGAGCAGGAAACGCGTCGCGTGCTCGATGCGCTCCACGGGGTCCGAGCACTCGGCCAGCGATGCCATCGCCTCCGCCGGGTCGGGCAGCAAGCCGGTGAACGACTCACGCAGCAGAGTACTGAGATCCGGGAAGTAGCGGTACGCGGTGGCCTCTGAAACCAGCGCGGCCTGCGCGACCGCGGGCATGGTGACTTCCCCTCCGCCGCGGATCAGTTCACGGGTCGCGGCGATGATGGCGTTTCGCGTGCGCAGCTTCTGATTGCTGCGCCGCCCGCCCAGTTCCGGACGCTGCGTTTCGGGCGCTTGGTCCTCAGTTCCTGTTCGCTGCCGGGTCTGTGTCACCTCACCATCGTCGCGCGCCCAAGGCCATTCGTCAAAGCTGACTCTCTTCATGAGAGTCCACTTGCACGAAAGTGCGAATCAAGGTAGCTTCATGAGAGTCAACTCTCATGAAGGAGGCGTCCATGGCCGAGGTATCGGTCGTCGGGCCCGAAGACGGCGAGGTCATCACCCTCGGTCCGGCGCGGATCCGGATCCTGGAGGACGGCAGCACGACCGGCCACCGGCTCGGCGCCGCCGAGATCACGCTCGCG
>Ga0134126_10013921_pt1 | contig 10154 bp, 8 predicted proteins | sample KB31752_FD_96881 | JGI IMG/M metagenome (GOLD analysis project Ga0134126, IMG submission 96881) | Terrestrial soil microbial communities with excess Nitrogen fertilizer from Kellogg Biological Station, Michigan, USA - KB3-175-2 | ecosystem: Environmental > Terrestrial > Soil > Unclassified ...
CCGAATCCATTCCGTAGTGATGCATCGGCCCCGAGAGGCCGTACACCGGGCCGCGCGGGTGGATATAGATGCAGCGGTCGAGCGCCTCCGCGCACTCGAGAATCGGCCAGTATTTCGGATGATCGAGGTACTCCTCGTGCGTGTGCGAGTTGAGGATGAAGCCGTTGAGCTTCAACTTACCGATGGCGCGCTCCATCTCCTTCACCGCGCGCTTCGGCGCCTGCGGCGCGAACGCCCCGAGACCGGCAAAGCGTGTCGGATGGCGCCCGATCACCTCCGCGAGCCTGTCGTTGGCCAAGGTGGCGAGCTCGCACGCGGTGTCCGCGTCGAACATCTGCACGCCCGGGGCGGTCAGCGAGAGGATCTGCACATCGACGCCGTGCGCGTCCATCTCGCGAAGCCTCACGCCCTCGAGGTCGAGCAGCCCATCGAGGAACTTCATATCACCGTACCCCGGCTGGGAGTCGTAGATGCCTTGAACGAGAGGCATGTCGGAGCTCTCGCTCGGGGAGCGGGCGATCCTCTGGAGCTCCCTCGCAACCTCGGGAATCGAGAACGCCTCTTCGGTCGCGATCTTCCGGAACTTGGCAGCCATGGGACGGCCCTCGATGATCTGCGGATGATGGGAAGGGCAGCGACGATACACCCGCCTCACCGCCTTACAGCGGATGGCGCGCCGCCGCATCGCCGGCGCAACCGACGGGTGGACGGCCGAAGCTCAGGGCCAAGCCCGGCGTCGCACGAGCGGCGCTAGAATCGTGCGCCAGGGGGATGAGCCATGCCTGATTCCGAGTTCGATTACATCATCGTCGGAGCCGGAAGCGCCGGCTGCGTGCTCGCGAGCCGCCTGACGGAGGACCGCCGTATGCGCGTCCTGCTGCTCGAGGCGGGTGGGGACGACCGGCTCACGCACAACCCGGGGCAGCTGAAGTCGAACCTCATGATTCACGTGCCGATCGGCTTCGGCAGGACGCTCAACGACACCAAGGTCAACTGGCTCTACGAGACCGAGCCCGATGCGTCAGGTCGCGTCCACAAGTGGCCCAAGGGCAAGGTGCTCGGCGGCTCCTCTTCCATCAACGGACTGCTCTACATCCGCGGCCAGTGCGCCGATTTCGACGACTGGCGCGACGCGGGCTGCGATGGGTGGGGGTTCCGGGACGTGCTGCCGTACTTCCGCCGCATGGAGCACCAGCAGCGCGGCGAGAGCGAGTGGCATGGGGTCGGCGGCCCGGTGAACGTCTCGGATTTCAGCAGTCGCCATCCGCTTTCCGGGGCGATGCTCGAGGCTTGCGTCGAGGCGGGCATTCCCCGTTCCGAGGACATCAACTGCGCCGAGCAGGCGGGTGTCACCTGGTTCCAGGTCACAACACGCAACGGGCGCCGCTGCTCGACGGCCGTCGCGTACTTGCATCCTGCCATGCACCGACCGAATCTCAAGGTCGAGACCGGCGCGCTCGCGATGCGCGTGCTCCTCGAGGGTCGCCGCGCGATCGGAGTCGAGTACCGCCGCGACGGCGAGCGCCACATCGCGCGCGCACGAGGTGAAGTGCTCCTCGCGGCAGGGGCCGTCGCCTCGCCGCAACTTCTCGAGGTCTCCGGAATCGGGCGCGGGGAGGTGCTCCAGCGGCACGGCATTCCGCTCGTCGCCGAGCTGCCCGGCGTCGGCGAGAACCTGCAGGATCACTACATGATCGGCGCCCAGTGGCGCGTGAAACGCCAGTACGTGACCGTGAATGAGCTCTCCCATGGGACGCGGCTCGCGGGCGAGGTGATCAAGTATCTCTTCACCCGCCGCGGCCTGCTCAGCTTCGCGGTTGCGCACATCGTCGCCTTCTGGAAGTCGCGCCCGGAGCTCACCCGGCCCGATCTGCAGTTCCAGATGATGGCCGCGAGCATGGATCTCGAGAAACTCGCAAAAACCCAGGCATTGATCCTCGAGCGGCAGCCGGGGATGACCTGCACTCCGTGTCAGATTCGGCCGGAGTCGCGCGGCACCGTTCACATCAAATCCCCGGACCCGGCCGCCTACCCTGCGATCGTCCCGAACTATCTGAGCCACCCGATCGATCGGCAGGTCGCGATTGCCGGGATGAAGCTCACGCGCAAGATCATGCATCAGCCGGCGCTCGCGCCGTATCTGGAGTCGGCCGCAGACGGCTTCGGCGATACCGACGAGTCGATGCTCGCCTACGCACGGGTCGCGGGCAACACGCTGTACCACCCGGTGGGTACGTGCAAGATGGGCCGCGATCCGCTCGCCGTGGTCGATCCGCAGCTGCGCGTGTACGGCATCGAGCGGCTGCGCGTCGTCGACGCCTCGATCATGCCGCACATCACCTCGGGCAACACGAACGCCGCAACGATCATGATCGGGGAGAAGGCGTCCGACATCCTCCTCGGCAAGCCCGCGCCGGCCGCCCCGGCCTTCGGCGCCTCCGAGCGGGCGGCAGTCGAGGCCTAGCGGGTGAGCGGCTGGCGCACGATGCCCGGGGCGGGGTGTCCGCTCCGGAAGTCATCTGTCGTGTTCGCGCGCGGGAACGGCGCGCTCGGAACCGGCACGGCGAGGAACCGGGCGAGCGGCTCCCAGCCCTCCTTCACGTCATAGACCAGCAGCCGCTCGGGCGCGATCGTCCGGCGCACCTGCGCGTTGTGACGCTCATAGGCTGCGATCATGTGATCGCGGTCGTGCATGCGCCCATCGAACATCGGCTCGATGATCTTCGCGAGGATGCCCGCCATCGGCCGCCGTTCGACCTCGACCAGATGCTCTTCGCTGAAGATCGTGGCCTGGGTCGAGCGGAACCAGCTCTCGGGGTCGCGGACGGTGAGGATCACCTTGGCCCGCGGATAGAGCGCCGCGAACACCGAGTAGAAGTGGCATGCCGGCCAGTCCGTGGTCGCGCGAAAGCCCGCGAGGATCGCCTCCCAGTTCACCGGCTCGCCGTCCGCCGCGCGCTCCCAGTCCCGCGCGGTCTCCGGGTGAGAAATCACCTCTCTCATGTGATGACAGCGCACGAATCCCAGCTTCTCGAGCGCCAGCATCAAAGACGTGGTGCCGGTGCGCCCGAGCCCGGCGCCGATCACATCGAGTGGCATCGCCCCCCCTCTCCGATGAAACCCTAGGTCTTGAAGTCCGCTGCGCTTCCGGCATACCGCGCGACACGGATGCGCCGGATCTTTCCCTCCTGCAGCGTATAGAAAATGAAGCTCACGAACTCGACGGTCTTGCCGGTCTCGAACGTGAGGCCGTGCTTCCGGTAATCGCGGAACGGTTCGAAGCGCGACGGCATCACGACAGCGCATGCGTCGCCCTGCAGAGCGAACTGCGCGATCTCCACGTGCTCCTTGCAGTGCTCGTGGAAGTCCGCGTAGAAGTCGGCGATCCCCTGCCCGCTCGTCAGGGTCAGCGTTCCGACCTTATACAGGACATCCGGCGCATAGAATTCGATCTGCTGCGCGTACTCCCGGCGATTGAAATGATCCAGATAGCGCTGAAGATCGGCGCGCGATCGGATGCGCGCCTCAGTCGTGCCCGCCATGCGGTGCTCCTGCGGATGGGACCGGAGAATTGAGGACCGAGAACCGGGTCATTCTAGCGCGATCGGCGCGGGCGCTTGACGCGCCTCGACCGCCTCTGCACATTGCCCGACATGCACTCAAGCCTCGCCCTCGACCGTCCGCTCGCTCCAGCCTGCGCGCTCGCGCTGGCTCTCGGGCTCGCGGTTCTGCCCGGCTGCTCGCATGGAGCATCGAGCGCCTCATCCGCGTCGCACGCCACGCCGGGCGGCGCGCCCTCCGCAGCTTCCGCTTCCGGCGCAGCTCACTACGACGCCCTCTCGCGCGACGAGTTCAACCAACGTGCTGCCGCGCATTTCCTGCCGCTCTTCTGGCGCGCCGATGCGAATCACGACCGCGCGATCGAGCCCGGCGAGATCGCGGTGCTCGTCGGTTATCCCGACAGCGACGTGAATCGCTGGATCGATCAGAGCGGGGACTTCACGCAGCGTTTCGCGGATGCGTACTCCTCGCTCCTCAAGGCGGAGCCGCCGGCGGGCGATGAGGAGGCACGACGGCGCGGACTGCTTCGCGAGGAGCTCGCGCAGGGCATCCCGACGCTCGTCGAGACCGACCTGCACCGCGACACGCCGGAGGATCGGGCGATGGTGCGCCATCTCCTGCGCGCCGCCGAATTGGTCGAGCGCCTCTATGCGCAGCAGCAGGGCGTCTTCGGCCTCGCAGAGCGGATCCCCGATGACGATCTCGTGAGCCGCGCGGTCTTCCACCGCAACCAGTCCCCATTCTGTCAGGCCCCGCAGACCGGGCATGATCCGCTCTGCACCGCCATCTATCCGCGGCCTGCGCGGATCGTCGGGCTGTATCCGGCGGAGGTGCAGCGTGCGCCCGATTTCTGCGCGCGCCTCGCAGCAGCGCCGAATGCCGCGGCGTTGCGCGACCATTTCAGCATCGTCGTGGCAGGTGCGGCGCCGGGCAGCTTTGCGGCGGAGCCCTACTCGAGCGCTTATCGAGACGACATGGAAGCGGTCGCGACCGCGCTCGAGGCGGCGGCCGGCGTCTACGGCGAGATGGAGCCCGCCCTCACTGCGTATTTGAAGGCCGCGGCGCAGTCGTTTCGCACGAACGATTGGGAGCCGGCCGACAGGGCCTGGGTCGCGATGAACTCGACGAACAGCAGGTGGTACGCGCGCGTGGCGCCGGATGAGGTGTACAACGACCCGTGCGCCTGGAAGGCCGGTTTCGCCCTGCAGCTTGCGCGCATCGATCCCCAGTCCCTCGCGTGGCAGCGCAAGCTCGATCCTCTCAAGCTTGATATGGAGCGCGCGCTCGCGGCGCTCGCCGGGCCGCCCTACCGCGCCCGTGACGTCGCCTTCAAGCTGCCCGATTTCATCGAGGTCGTGCTCAACGCGGGCGATCAGCGCAATCCGACCGGCGCGACCGTCGGCGAGTCACTGCCCAACTGGGGCCCCGTCGCCGAGCACGGCGGGCGCACCGTGGTCATGACGAACATCGGCACCGATCCCGACAGCCTCACCCGGCGTACCCGGCAGGCGCAGTCGGTGTTCTGCGCCGCGACCCAGGCGCAGGCGGGCGACTACCATCGCGACTCGCTTCTCGTGTCGCTCCTGCACGAGGCCGCCCACAATCTCGGTCCCGCGCACGATTATGCGGTGGACGGGAAGACCGACGCCGTCGCCTTCGGAGGTCAGCTCGCCTCGATGCTCGAGGAACTCAAAGCGGAGAACTCCGCGATGTACCTCGGAAGCTGGCTGGTTCCTCGCAATGTCCTGAGCGCGAGCGAGGCGCAGGCGATGGAGTACGCAGCGGTCTTGTGGACCTTCGGCCATATCGCCCAGGGTATGTATGCGCCCGACGGTACGCCACGCACCTACAGTCAGCTCGCGGCGATTCAGCTCGGCTCTTTCATCGACTCGGGCGCGATTGCCTGGAAGGCAGACGCGATGGCCGCGAACGACACCGACCGGGGCTGTCTCCAGATCGACTTCGGGCGCCTGAGGGGAGCCGTCGAGACGCTCGAGCGCAAGGTGCTCGAAACCAAATCGCGCGCTGACCGGCGCGCGGCCGAGCAGCTGAAGGCGCGTTTCGTTGACGAGAAGGGCGACGCGTTCGGCCGCGTCAAACAGGCGATCACCGACCGCTGGCGGCGCTCGCCCCAAGCGACCTTCGTGTACAGCCTCGACTTCTAGCCGCCCGAGAGGATTCGCGCCTTGATCGCCTCGTACTCCGAGTCGGTGATGAGGCGGTCCTCGAACAACCTCTTCGCCTCGAGAAGCTTTCGGCCGGCGTCGGGGAGAGAAGGGGGCATGCCGGGCTGAGATGACCGGGTTCCGTCGGCGGGCGAGCTTGCCCCGTCAGACCCCGGGACCGCGCCGCCCCACCCGCCCGGACTGGTTCCGAATGAGCTCGACGCGCCCGCCCCGAGCTGAATTCCGCCCGAGCGCGCCCGCAGCTCCTCGAGCTCTCGGATGCGGCGCTTCTCGCGCCACGCCTGGTCCTGTGCCTGACAAATGCGGTACACCGCCTGCGCCTGCGCCGGGCGAAGCCCTTTGAAGGTGTACAGGTGGGAGCCTCCGAATGAGCCTGCGGAGGCGAGATCGGCCGGCCGCACGGCCCGAACGACCAGGTCCGCTCCGGCGACACCGACGTGCAGCGTCACGTCCTCGAGGTCCTGCCAGCGGATGTTGCTCACGTCGAACCCCCCGAGAAGCCGGCGCGTAATCCACACCAGCCTGCCGCTCGTCGCCGCGACGAGGAGGCGACGGTGACCTAGCGCGAAGACCCGCCGCTGCACGGCCCAGGCTTCGAGGGTCTCCGCCGGAATCAGGACTGCGCGGAGGCTGGCCAGTGCGCCGCTCAGCCCTGTCTCATCACTCGCGAGACGCGTATCGGGCCTTGGCGGCTGTGCGCTCATGGCGAAGCGGCAGGCGCCGCTACCTGGGAGGAGGTGCTGGCGCGGGAGCGGCCCTGGGCTGCGGCGCGGGAACGACCTTGGAGCCTGGCGCCGGTGCGGCGCTCTGCTCGGTCGGGCCGGCCCGCGGCGCGGCACTCTGGGCCCCGCCCGTTTCGGCCGGGGCTCCCTTTGGGGCCTGTCCCGGTGCCGAGTGAGTCGCCAAAAGATTGCGCATCTCACGCAGCTTCGTCTTGATGACGGAGGCGTTCTCGGGACCCATGCGGATCAGCGTCTTCTGCCCGGCGGAGAGCGCCTCGACCTTCGGATCTGCGTACAGATACATCACGTTCGGCTGCACGAGCTCGATCGGGCCCTGCACGTCGGGGGTCTCGAGCAGATGATCGATCACCTCGATGACCCGGTCGTTGAAGTACTCGGTCGGATAGCCCAGGTCCTCGTAGGCCTGCTGAAAGAGCGGATAGAACTTGAAGTAGACACCCGCGAGCGCGCTCGCATCCATGGATTTGACGAAATCGACGAACGGCCCATAGCGCTTGAAGTTGTCCGGATTGAGCGTGAGATGATCGGCCGTGCCGCTCACCTCGAACTCTCCCGAGGTCGGCTTGACCGGGCGGACATCGACGGCGACCTTCTTCCGCGGCAAATTGTCGATCGTCGCCACGACGTGGCGGATCAGGTTCTGCGGGACGAGGAATTTCTCGATGCCCGTGCCGTTCGGTATGCCGGCGAGCGCGCTCGCGATCGGCTGATCGCTGTCCTTCAGCTCGGGAAGCGGCGGCGCGGCGCTCTGTCCCGATGCCGGCACGGGATGCTCGATCGCCGGCTCGCTGGGGGCGGGAGCGGCCGGATGGGCCTGCGGCGGCGGCGCAGCGACCTGAACCGGCCCGCGCACCGCATAGAAGTAGTAAAGAGCGCCGATTCCCGCCAGGACGACGGCGGCTGCGCCCCACATGATCGGCTTTTCGGATGTCATCATATTCCCTTCCCGGATGCGCGCCCGCCCGAAGGCGCGCGAGAGCGGGGCGGTTCGCGCCGGCCCGGCCTGCCTTACGCCGCGCGGACTACCGAGTCGCGCGCCGCACCGCGCGTGAATGCCCAGTCAAGGAGCCGGCTCGCAAGACCCCCTCCGAGGCTCGCGCCAGTCACATCGGCCAATCGATACTCCTCGTCGCGGAGAATGGCCTGCGCGGCGCGGATGCCGCTCCGCACCGCCGGTCCGATGCCTTCGCACATGTCGCGAGTCGCGAGTCCCGCCGCATCGCCCGTCACAAAGGCGTCGTCGATCCTGACGAGGCTCACGTTCCCGCGCAGATAATAACTGTATCCCGCCGGCTCGTAGCGCGCGCCTCGCGCAAGGGTGCGTCCGAGCCGCTCGGTGAGCCGCGCCCAGTGCGCCTTGATGTCCTCCCCGCTCGCCTTGATCCGTTCCGCCATGCCGCCAATGCCGACGTTGAGCCAGCCGTTCGCCTTCGGGACGTACCAGGAATACCCGGGTAGGCCGTTCTCGAAGAACCACAGATGGCAGTCCGGGTCCTGCCACTCAAAGGGGAACTCGTGCTCGAGCGTCACCGTCTGCAGCTCGGTCGCTCTCGGATTCGCCTCACGGAAGAGCGTTCTGTAGACCGGGCAGCGCGTGCCGCCGGCCCCAATCAGGTACCGGCAGCGGTAAGTGTCGTCGATCGAGTAGCCTCCGCCCGGCTCGCGGCGGACGGACCGCACGGTGTGCTGCTCGACCTGCGCTCCCGAGCGCTCGAGCAGCCACGCATCGAACTCGAAACGGCGAATCGAGTGCTGCACGCACGGGACCTTCACGTGCAGGCCCTTCCAGTGGGCGTGCAGCTTCGCGAACGTGAGGAATCGGTGCGGATACTCGGCCGGGTCCATCTCGAGGTCGCGTACGACCTCGGGGGTAATCCAGCCGGCGCAGAGCTTGAGACGCGGGAATGTCTCTTTGTCGAGCACGAGGACGTCCGCGCCTGCGCCTTTCAACTTCCACGCGGCACTCGACCCGGCGGGGCCGCCGCCCACGATCACTACGTCCCGCGTTTTCACTCTGGAGCGCCGCTCAGGAGTACAGGTGCGCGCGAGTCAAAGGAACGTCGTTGTTCTCCCGGGGAGCGAAGACGACCTGGAAGAGCTGCAGCGTGCCCGTGGTGAATGCCGCGATCGAGCCGGCGAGATAGAGCCGCCACGTGCGGACGAACTTCTCGTCGAACATCCCGCGCACGCGCTCCGCGCTCGCCTCGAAGAGCTCGAGCCAATGCACGAGCGTCTGCGCATAGTGCAGCCGCAAGTTCTCCACATCGAGAACGGAAAGGTCCCACGGCTCGAAGATCTCCATCATCTGCTTGAGCGACGGTGGGTTCGCGCCCGGAAAGATGCGCCGCTCGATCCAGGGGTGCAGCCGCGCCGGACGGTTCCGTCCGATCGAGTGGATGAGACCGCGGCCACTCGGGCCGATCGCGCGCTGCGCGACACCGCCGAGCGCCGTGTAATTCTCGACGCCGACGTGCTCGAGCATTCCGACGGAGACGAAGGCGTCGTAACGCCCGGAGATGTTCCGGTAGTCGTCTTCGACGTACTCGATCCGGTCGGCGAGGCCCTCGCGCGCGGCGCGCTCTCGCGCGAAGCGTACCTGCTCGCGCGAGATGTTGAAGGCACGTACTTTCACGCCGTAATGCTTCGCCATGTGAAGCGCGAGCGTGCCCCACCCGAAGCCCGCCTCGACGACCGTCTCACCGGCTTTGAGGCGAAGCTTGCGGCAGACGTGGTCCATCTTCGCGGTCTGCGCCTCATCGAGCGTCGCGGACTCGGTCGGATAATACGCGCAGGTATACGCCATCGTGCGCCCGAGCCAGAGCGTGTAGAACTCGTTGCCGATGTCGTAGTGGTGATGGATGTTGTCGCGCGAGCCCGCGAGCGAGTTGCGGCGCGGCCGGTGCTGCAGGGCGCCCGAGAGCCTGCGCAGCAGCGAGCCGCGCGCCTCGGCCTGCGCGGAGGCGCGATAGACCGCCTCGAGCAGCGCGACGAGATCACCCTCGATCTCGATGCGACCCTCGCTGTAGAGATCCCCGAACCCGAGATGCGGATCGCGCATGAGCGCGAAGGGCACGCCACGGTCGGCGAAGCGGACCGTTGCGACGGGCTCCCCGCCCGCAGGTGCGATGCGCTCCCCATTCGCGAGCACGAGCGCAACCGGCGGATAGCCGAACGACCTGAGCAGGCTTCCAATGAGCCGCCCCTCGGTGGAACGCCCGCGAGGTTCCCCCGACCCGAAGCTCTCTTGCGCCGCGTTCACGGGGCGTTCACCCCGGCCGGAGCGGAAGCGGGAACGGGGGTGATTCTCATGGCCATTTTTTCCTCTTGTTCAGCTGCCTTGGGGACACGGGGTCCGGCATGCCGACCGGCAGGGCCCTGGGAGCCCCGTAATTGCGGCGCACGGATGAAGCAATCTTCCCCCTCCGGCTTCCGGGCTGCAACTCGCGGGCTCGGAACGGCGTTTGCCCCTGGGCAGGGTACTCAAGGAGGCCACCTCGATGACTCTCGCCGCGCTGCACCGGGCCTTATCGCCGTTCTGGCAGTTCGAGGACACGAGCCGGGGCGACATCTATGCCCGTGCCGCGGCCCACCAGCGCAACCTGCGGCTGCGCGCAAGCCTGCCGGGGTATCTTTGGCGATGGCTGATGGTCTCGGGCTGCGCGGC
>Ga0134126_10013922_pt1 | contig 10153 bp, 8 predicted proteins | sample KB31752_FD_96881 | JGI IMG/M metagenome (GOLD analysis project Ga0134126, IMG submission 96881) | Terrestrial soil microbial communities with excess Nitrogen fertilizer from Kellogg Biological Station, Michigan, USA - KB3-175-2 | ecosystem: Environmental > Terrestrial > Soil > Unclassified ...
CGGTTCGATGACAAGCGGGTGTTCGAGTTAGCGTGGCTGCCTGACGGTCGCGGATTGTTGATGATGTATATTGCTAAGGGCATCGGTCGAGGGCAAATCGGATTCCTCTCCTTTCCTGGCTGGAAGTTTCAGACGATTACCCGGGATACAAACGCCTATCGGACACTCTCACTGTCGGCGGATGGCAAGAGCCTGGCTACGGTGCAGGCTAAGATCACGCGAGAACTCGATTTGCTTCCCGGCTCGGGGAGCCAGGAGAGCGCGCCAGGCCAGGCGCTTGCGCAAGAGCAGCCAATCAACGGTTTTAATTGGGCGGCTGACGGCCTTCTGTTGCTCCAAGAAAAGGACGAGATTGTGAAAATCAGCGCTGATGGGAGCGCAAGAAGAATGCTCATTACCGATCCTTCGTTGCGGCCCTCCTCGGGGTCGGGCTGCGCCAACGGGCGCTACATCGTCTTTGCCGGTTTCTCGGGAAACTCGAACGCGAGGAACATCTGGCGCGCAGACGCGGACGGCTCGAACCTTGTTCAATTGACGAATGAGAAAAACGCCACAGAACCCGTCTGCTCCCCCGACGGAAAGAGCGTCTTTTATTTGGATGGCACTGCGGATCAGTTGATGAGCGTGCCCATCGACGGGGGGCATCCAGCAGTTGTTCAGGGGTCCTCGATTCCAAATGGCATCTATGCTGGCGGCGCGCCGGCTGTGTCCGGCAACGGCAGGCTGGTGGCGTTCCTTGCATCGGTGACGGATCCGCAAACGAGGAAAGGCGAGCAGAAGGTTGCGATCGTCAGTGTAAGTTCAGGAGCGGGCTCCCCGCTGCGCCTTCTGGAGCCCAACGCGAACATTGCAGGACCGCCGGGACCAGAATTCACCCCAGACGGAAAAGCGGTGGCGTACCTTGTGCGCGAAAATGGAGTGGATAATGTGTGGATCCAGCCGCTCGACGGATCGAAGGGCCGCCAGATAACCAATTTCAACTCCCAACAAATATTTGAGTTTCACTGGTCGCCCGATGGCAAGACGCTGGGAGTCCGCCGTTTCCGCACTGATTCGGATGTAGTGATGTTGCACGATTCCGGGGCGTCAGCACAGTAAAGGAGCCAGACCGCCAGCCGTTGTGTTGTGCTTCGCTTCTTCGGTTCCCTGCACACACGCAATGCATGTGCAAAAAATTTGCGAATGGACAGACAAACGCGCGAAGTCAAGGATTTTCTCCCTGAAATTAACGAGGCTTGACGCTGTGGAAAAGCTGTGAATGAACTGTGAATGACGCGCACCGACCTTGCGCAGTTTTCTCTTGCTCCTTGGCTTCCGTTTAGGCAGAATCCGCGCTCGCACTTAAACGAGTGCAGAGAGCTCGTAGTCCTCAGCAGTCGCGCGACGGCGCCGCGTGGGGCGGAGATTCTGTCGCGGGATTGAATCATAGGGATAGCTCGACAAAACCCCTTACGCGGGGTAGGGTTTTCCACAACATTTCCACCGGTGTGGAAAATTGGCGGAGTCTTGTTGCTACTGTGAACGCCTGGGACAAAATTCTCCAACACATGGAGCGACGGGTTAACGCCCATAGTTTCTCGACGTGGTTTCGTCCAACGCGCCTGGAAGCGGCGGAAGATGACCGTCTGCTGATTCGCGTTCCCGCCGCGATATTCCGCAAGCGTCTAACACAGACTTACGGCGACCTGCTGCAGGCGGTGCTGGCCGAAGTGGGGAGCCCCAATACACGGCTAGAATTCATTTGCGCGGAAATGGAGCCGCAAACGGGAACGGCGACGGCGCCAGCTCAAGCCAAGCTCGATTTCGACTCAACGAACCATCAACTCAACCCGCGATACACGTTTGAAACGTTCGTTGTCGGCAGCAGCAACCAGTTCGCGCACGCGGCCGCGCAGGCGGTGGCGGAGCAACCTTCGAGATCCTATAACCCGCTATTCCTGTACGGCGGAGTAGGCCTGGGGAAAACCCACCTGATGCATGCGATCGGGCACGCGATCAAACGGCGAAATCCGGCCGCGCGGCTGATTTATGTAAGCGCCGAGAAGTTCACCAACGAAGTGATTGCCGCGGTGCGGTTTGACCGCATGAGCGCGTTTCGCGACCGCTTCCGCACAATGGACGTACTGCTTGTTGACGATATTCAATTCATCGCGGGAAAAGAGCGAACACACGAAGAATTCTTCCACACGTTCAACGCTCTCTACGAGCAACAGAAGCAAATCGTGATTTCGTCGGACTGCCCGCCCAAAGAAATTTCCGCGATTGAAGAGCGGCTGCGCTCACGCTTCGAATGGGGATTGATCGCCGACATTCAGCAGCCTGACCTTGAGACTAAAATCGCGATTTTGCAGAGAAAAGCGGAAAGTGAACAGGTGAAAATCGGCGAGGATGTCGCTGAATTCATCGCGCGCTCAATTAAGTCGAATATTCGCGAACTGGAGGGGGCGCTGATTCGTTTGCTGGCGTATGCGTCGCTTACCGGAGTGGAGCTCAGCGTCGCGACCGCACAACAAGTGTTGAAGAATTTGATCGACACGCAAGAGAAGAAAGTCTCCATCGAGCAGATTCAGCGGCGCGTGGGCGAGCATTTTGGATTGCGCGGGCAGGACCTGAAGGTGCGCAGCAATTCGAGAGAAATCGCATTCCCGCGGCAGGTGGCCATGTACATGGTGAAGCAGCTGACATCGGCGTCGCTGCCGGAAATTGGGCGTCAGTTCGGCGGGAAGCATCACACGACGGTGTTGCATTCGATCCACAAGATCGAGAACCTGCGCCACACTGATAAAGAATTGAACAAAACGATCAACAGGTTACTCGACTCGTTCGGATAGAGTTGAATGGGTTTTCCGCAGTTGCGGTTCCCGTGGCATGTGAATTTCATCGCCGATCACCCGTCGTGACAAGTTTCCTCGCGGGCGCGCGAATCTCCACAAGCATCAAGAAGGCGGCAAGGTGAATAGGCAAAGTGGCTTGGCGAGATTTTCCGAAGAATCCACAGGTGCGGCGGCTACTACGGTATTTCCCTTGTTTATTCAAATAAAGAAAAGAAGTAAAGTACAGCGCAGCAAAACGCAGCCAGTGAGGAAAATGCACGATGGAATTTAGTGTGAAGAGAAGCGACTTGCTCGACGAACTAGATTTGACGCAGGGCGTGATCGAGCGCAAAACGACGATCCCCATCCTTTCGCACCTTCTTTGCGAGGCGAAAGGCAATCGTCTGTTCATTACGGCCACAGATCTTGAGCTGAGTATTCGCACGTCGTGCGAAGCCAAAGTGAAGAAAGAGGGCGCGGGTACGATTCCCGCAAAAAAACTACTTGATCTGGTGCGCCTGCTTCCCGAGGAAGAAATTCGCTTCAAGTTGCTGGACAACCATTGGGTCCAGATTGTCTGTGACCGCAAGTCGTACAAAATGGTCGGCATGTCGAAAGAGAATTTTCCGGCGCTGCCTGAGTTTCCGCATACACAGGTCAAGCTGCCGGCAAAGCTTTTTTCAGGCCTAATTTCGAAGACAATCTTCGCGATTTCACAGGAAGAGTCCCGGTACACGCTGAACGGCGCGCTTGTCGTGCTGAATCCCGGCACACTAACCATGGTGGCGACCGACGGGCACCGGCTGGCCATGGTGGAGATGAGCCACAAGCTCACAGGACTGCCTGGAGAAGTCCGTGTTCTCGTGCCCAAGAAGGCGATGACAGAGGTGCAGCGTTTGTGTGGTCACGTGGATGACGACGCCGAAATGGAGTTTGCGCAGGACGAAAGCCACCTGTTCTTTCAATTCGGCGGGCGGTTGCTGACTTCTCGTAAATTGACAGGGACGTTTCCGAATTACGAGGCCGTGCTGCCGCGCGAGGTCAATAAGACCGTGGTGCTCGAACGCGCGGAACTGCAGGATGCACTGCGCCGCGTTTCACAACTCGCCGACCAGCGTTCGCACGCGGTGAAATTCATGCTGGCGAAAGAGGGCGTCGAAATTTCCGCCTCGAGCCCGGAATACGGCGAAGCGAAAGAAGCGATTGAAAAGGAATTCAAGGGCGAGCCGATAAGCATCGGGTTTAACGCACAGTACCTTCTAGACTTCCTTTCGGCGACAGCCGACGGACCCATCTCCGTGGAATTGAAAGATGACCAGTCGGCGGGGCAGTTGCGTCCGCTTGCCGACGAATCGTGCCGCTACCGCTACGTCGTGATGCCCATGCGCATCTAGGGGCGTTTCGCGTCATAGCACAGCCTTCAGAGCAGCTTCGAATTTCGACGGATAATCGAAGCCTATGGTGCGTTTGCGAATCAAACCATTCTTATCGACGAGAATTGTCGTGGGGATACCCCGCAAGCCAAACTTATTCTGTACGGGCATCGTTCCCATCAACAACGTGTAATGTACGCCCAGCTTTTGCGCAAACATCTTCAGATTTTTTGGTGTATCCATCGAGAGACCGATCCCAATGACAACCAAACCCCGCGCACGATAGCGCTCCTGAAACTTCTCGTATGCGGGCATCTCCGTCTTGCACGGGCCACACCATGACGCCCAAAAATCAATGAGCAGGGTTTTTCCACGGAATTGACTCGAACAAACTGTGCGACCGTCGAGATCGTTGAGGCAAAAATCCGGCATTTGAGCGCCGACTCGGGCGCGCGAATGTGAATTAACTGCCCGAGCCGGCTGCGAGCCGGCCATTCCTGTTTGCGTTGCGGCACAGACACAAACCGCCAGAACGACGAGTGCCGGCAGGAGAATTCTTGGTGACGATGTCAATTTTACATTACCTCCTGAACTTCGAATTTCAGCGGCGGAGACTCTTTGGATTTTTTCTTCTTGCCCGCTGGTTTCGCGTAAATCCTTCCCTGCATTCGAACCGTGGCGCCTGATGCAGCAAGCGCTTGCATTTTGTCGGCGAAGGCGCCACTTGCGATCGGATAATTGATCTTCGGCGTGACGGCGAAAATCAATTCGCCCGTCGAATTCTTGACGATGTGTCCGGTCGCGATAATGCTGATGGCGGTAACGGAAACACCGCTGTCATATGTGAGCTTGAGCACGGAAGCGGGATCGAAACCGCCATCCTGCCTGGGCGTGATGGTCACGTTTCCGCCGAGCAACTCCACTTTCACTTTGGCGACGCCATCCAGGCGCCGGAGGGTTTGCTGCACCCCGTACGCTCAATAGTTTCAGGTCATGCCTTCGACTTTCAGGTTCACCTGCTGGATAGCCGCGAGTGCGTGCGGCGCGAAGAGCAGTGAGGCAAAAAGCAGCAGCCAAATGCGCTTGTGTCCCATGTCGTACCTCCTATTTTAATTTCCCCAGAAAAAATTGCCGGGTGATTCCGATGCTGAATTGGCGTGCGAACCGCGTCGCCGCCCCGGCACGATCCTGTACAGCGGGGATTTGCATGGCGAACCACAGATGCAAACCGGGCGTCGGACTGAAGTATGTTGTCACGCCTGGAGCGAGCACGTAGCCGCCACTGCCGGGTTGCTTCACTCCACTAACTTGATCCCGCGCGTAACGATGCAGACTGAGAGTAGGGCCGATGAACCATTCTTTGTTCAAGAATTTCGTTTGATAAGGGCGATAGGAGAGCCAGAAGCGGGAGTCGAACTCGGGTCCCAGCCGGAAATCCTGCGAGCCTTGTGTGCGTAGCGAATAACTCACGGATTCGTCCGCAACGAGGCGCTTCAAATTGAACAGACCAGTGTACGTGCCATCCAATTCAAAGAACACATCCGTTGAGCCAGTGCCAGGCTGGAGCGGCACGGGAAGCAGGGCGCCGGAGCTGTCCCGCAGGTTCGTGCGGCCCGTCGGCAGCTTAGGCCCTGCGGTGAACGACAGCTGTGTTGTGCCGCGCTTCGAATCGCGCCGGAGGAAACGGTATTTTACGAGAAGGGCGGCATCGCCGAGTCCGGTGCCCCCCACAGTCGTTGCGGCAGTGTCGAGATGCCGAGTAACAATGGGTATTTCCGCCATGACTTCCCAATTCGTCCACATGCTCCACGCGAGGCGGAAGATGCCGGTATGCGTAAAAGTCGGGCGTGCCGTCGGGGATGCCGGATCCGCGAATGTGCCAGGCACAAGATCGCGCGATTCGAAAATGGAGTTGTATGAAACAAAAGCGCCTCCTGGGAACTGTGTTGGGGCTGATTCCGGACTTGAACCTTGGGCGAGAGCAGGCGATGGGAAGAAGGCAATACCTAAGACAAGAGCCAATCCGGCCGAAAAGTGAACGGCACGCCGTAACAAATCCGCGGACTTTGAAATCATAAAAGGAAACTCCAACTTTCTCGTCGCGCCGTAATGACGACGGCACGAATTCAGATGATTTCAGAAAAGCACAAATGAGAGACAAGCGATCACTGAGAGCTGGTTGGCTTCGAAGGAAGGACTAGATTCTAAGGGGTTGATGAAAGGCGGACAATTCTCCGGGCGGAGGATGTTGCGTCGTTTCCGAACGTTGGGCGGAAATCGCGGGATACGCGGTCAATCGTACCGCGGGAACCATGGCAAATTCCACCAACGGACTGGACACATTGGCGCGCGCAGGCGTCAGCGAAAACACGCTCGGAATTTGGACCATTTTCTTGCAGCAATCGTGGTTGGAGTTTGCTGGAGTGCATGGCATTGAGCGGCAGCATGCCTTCGCGCTTGCGCCAGCCTGAACCTGGCCCATGCAGTCGGGAACCGCAGCGGTGACGAGCAGCGCCGCGAGAGCCAGAACCGTCAGCCTTACTCGAATCATGGCTAGAAGTATACACCCGGGACACAGCATCGTAGTGACTGCCTGACCGTGAGGACAGGGGATTCGTTGAGGACACACGCGCTAGGATGAAGCCACAAAGTTGCCGGTTGCGTTTAGGCTAGAGGGGGCATGGGGCCTCTGGCCCGGGCATTTCTCGGCATTTCATTTTTGCGAGGCGGACCATGGAAGTGGCGGGGTGTCGATGAAACTCAGTTTTAATTTCAGGCCTTCGGCAGAAGAGGCCGGGCAAGCGGCAGCGGTCGAGGAAGAATCGAAAGCTGCAAGCGCACTCAATTATTGGTGCCGGAAATTCGGCGATCCAGAGCTGGACGAGATCGTCGAAGACCATCGCGCGTGGGTGGAGTCGCGCGGGGAGGCCGGCCGAAAAGCTGACCTCATCGGCGCAAATTTCGAAGGCGTCGACTTGATGGGAGCTGAGCTGCCCGGCGCGAACCTGTTACGCGCGAATTTGAAGGGCGCGGATCTGCTGCTGGCCGATTTGCGCGGCGCGTGCCTGATTGAAGCGGACCTGAGCGAGGCGAACCTAGTGAGCACAAATTTGCGCGGCGCGAGTTTGGCGGGCGCGAATTTGGCTAATGCCACTGGACTGGTGGCGCGGCAACTGGCGGGCGCGAGTCTTTTCGGCGCAGAGCTGCCCGAATCGATCTATCCCTTCGAAGGACTCACGAAAATCGCGGCGGTATCCAGAATCCTGCGCGTGCTTCTGGTTGGGATGACGATCGTATGCGCTCTAGTCTGGTTAGTTGTCGCCAGGACCAAGGACGTGCAGCTCCTCCGAAATTCCCCTGCGGTGGGCAATGCAATGCCAACACTTGCTTTTTACTTGATTGCGCCGCTGCTGCTCGCGGGGGCCTACATCGGTTTCCATTTCTTTCTGCAACGATTGTGGGACGCCTTGGGCGAATTGCCGGCTGTGTTTCCGGACGGACGAAGAATCGCTGAATATGTTCCGGCGTCGGTTATCGCGCTCGCGCCCGCGCGTCTCGACGAACTGGACGCGGACCGAGCGTCGCTTCGTTTCTTGCAGCGCACAATTTCGAAGCTGATGGCGTATTGGATCATTCCGGCGACACTGATCTTGTTGTGGGCCCGCTATCTGACCGAGCAGGACCTGCGCGGCAGCCTGTTGCAGATATTTTTTATTCTGCTTGCGGCGGCGATGAGCGGCTTTCTGCCGGGTAACGCGAGCAGCATATTTGCGCCGGCGCGAGGTCCGAGCAACGCGAAACAACTCGCGGCGCCATGGGAGAGCGGCCGGTTCACGGCGTTGACGCTTGGCGCATGTTTGTTCTTGCTGATGCTGTCGGTGGGCGCGATTCTAGGCGCTCCGCACGGGAACGGGCGCGCTCCAGGATTGAGTCCGACCAACTTCCGCCGCTGGAGCGCCGACATTTTTTGGGTGGCGGGTTATGACCTATTTCCCGATATAACGAGCGCCGCAGTTTCAGCGGCCCCCGCAGGATGGTCCGGAAAAGACGAAGACTTGAAGCTGGTGAAAGGAGCACGGCTGCCGTATGCAAGTCTCCGCTATGCGCAGGGGTCCGGCGCTTTCTTCGCGAATGCGCGGATGCAGAGCGCCGACTTGCGGGGAGCGTATCTCTCACAGGCGGATTTTCGGGGCGCGAATCTGCGGCAGGCGAATTTCAACTCAGCCGTTCTCGACCGGGCGGATTTGGCCAGCGCGGATCTGACCTACGCTTCCTTTGCTGACGCGATCCTGGCTGGAGCAAAGCTCGACGGTGCGAATATGTACGAGGCCAATTTGACCAATGCGCAACTGTCGCGCGCGAGCTTCCAGAAGGCTGATCTACGCGACGCCGACCTGGATAACGCGGAAATGAACCAGGCCGATTTGCGCTTCGCATATCTCGGCTCGGCCAAACTGGAAGGCGCGAAACTCGAAAACGCCCAGTTGAACGGGACGTTTCTAGATGCCGCGGATTTGCGGGGCGCCGATCTGCGCAGCGCGGTTTTGCAAGGAGCCATTCTGAGCGGCGCGCAATTCAATGGCGCAAACCTTGACGGCGCTGATTTCCGCGGCGCGCTCGCGGTTTCCGCGGCGCAGATATGCTCCTCCGCAAGCCATCACGAAACGCCAATGGAGGCGACTCTCGAGCAGCAAGTCACGGCTCTGTGTGGCGGCGCGCACTAAAAATTGACAATCCAGAGCTGCCTCGGAACCTGTATGAGTGTTACTTGGTCTTAGGAACCGGCGTGGCGAGTTGATCGGGGCGCGCGAATTCAAAAACGCCGTGGGGATCGTCGGCCAGGAGCAAGCGATGCGGCTCGATGAGGATTGACGTCGGCGTCAAATCTTCGCCGCTGGTCGTGAGTGTGCGGTACTTTTCGATGCGGTTGCCGTCCTTGTCGAACTTCATCAAATCGTCGCCCAGCGCCACCCAAACTTCCTCCGTCGCCGGATCCACGCCGATCGCATTGATCACTTTTTGCAACTGGGGAGTCGTGCTCTGCTGATCGAGGCGATAAATCGCGCGGCGCATGGCTTGCGCCGTAGGATATATATCAATTGTCTTGAGCGAAATCTGGTAGGCGCTATAGCCGAACGCATCGTATTTGCGGACGGTCGGCTCGGGCATATAGCTGAACGCATAATAAATGTGGTTTGCGGGATCTCCAGCAAGGCGCCCAATATTAAGCAAGCGATTTAAATCCTCATGCTCAGCCAGGTCAGAGAGGTCGCCGAATTCGCGCAGGTCTTTGCCGGTCATGCCGTAAACCGTGACGAGTTCGCCAGACTTCATGGCAGCGACAGCGATTTCGCCAGTGGGCAGGGCGACAACCGAAGTAGGCGCGTTCACCGGAATGGAGAGCGCAAGTCTGCCATCGTGGGTGTAAACCTTCACAGCATTCGCCCCGCGGTCCGCTACGTACACTCGCCCTGAAGCGTCCACATCCATATCATCGCCATAGACAATCGCTGCCGGACTCTTGGCGTCGGTGGGAATTTGCCCGAGAAAGGTGTTATCAGCGGCGTAAACGCGAACGGCAGGGTCTGTTGTCGATAGGAAGTAGTAGTGTCCGGCGGCGTCACGCCTGACCGCCTTGATGCCCGGACCAATGTCTGGGAACAGGCGCGCGCGCGCCGTAATCTCGATCTCCATGTCGTCGTCGCCCTGTGCGCGGGAATTTCGTGGCGTGAACAGGACGAAAGTAGCGCAGAAGAGCACTCCTGCGACGGCGGCAATCATCATTCGGCTGGGCGAAATTTTCATGGGCACAGAATTATACAATGGAGCGTCCGGTCAATTGAGATGCGAAGACATGCGTTTAGGATTTATGCGCGCTGGGCAGATTATTCGGCGCGGAAGACGAGCGGCTCGATGGAACGGGCATGCCCGGAGGATTCATCGACGTCAATGCGCACAGCGTGCATC
>Ga0134126_10013926_pt1 | contig 10153 bp, 7 predicted proteins | sample KB31752_FD_96881 | JGI IMG/M metagenome (GOLD analysis project Ga0134126, IMG submission 96881) | Terrestrial soil microbial communities with excess Nitrogen fertilizer from Kellogg Biological Station, Michigan, USA - KB3-175-2 | ecosystem: Environmental > Terrestrial > Soil > Unclassified ...
ACGGAGACGTCGGCGATCGGGCGTGCGCTGGCGAATCTGGGGTTCACGGTTGCGAAGGAGCGGCCGAGTGTCGAGGAGATGGCTAAGGCGGGTCGAGCACGGAGAAACCGTGAGTTGGCGGCTGCACATCGCGATAGTGTCTCGATGGTGTCGGAGAGAACGCCAGAATACCAGCGAGCATCTGCCGACCTGCTGCAGTTGCTCGGGGACGCCGAGCGAGCCGGACTTCGCCGCAGCCGCGCTCAGCGGTTGCGGGACCAGTTGGAGTGCGGGCCGGTGCTGTTGCCGTCGCGAATCGCGGAACTCGAGCGGTCGTTGAGGAACTGGCTGTACCGCCGGGAAGGAAAGGATGTCACCGGCTCCCGTCTACTTCCATGAGAGACCGAATCTGAAGATTCGGTGAACGCGAACCTGGTTGGAGGAGGGGGCTCGTGCCGGTGGAGGAGCGGAGCGGTGGAGATGATGAGGGGCCGGGCCGGCGTGAGCGAGACTTCGGCCTGCTTGCGGGGATCCGGCGGGCGGAGCTGAAAGCGCTACACGCGTTCGTCAAGCGTTTTGACCCGATTCTGCTGGACCAGGCTCGGCGGCTGGGGATCGATCGTCCGGAGCGCCGGATTCTCGTCACGGAGTTTCTGGACGACATCCTGGTAAAGCTTGCGGCTGGCGGCGCGGAGCCGCGCTCGCTGACGTCCTTCGTCGTGACCTCGTTCCGGAATCACGTAACTGACAGACGGCGCGAGTCGGCAGCGCGAGACAGGTACGTACGCGAGCAGCGCACCGACGAGCGTGCGGATCAGGTAGCGGCGGCGGGTTGCTCGGAGTTCATGCTTCGCGCGGCGGAAGGTCCATGGATCGACGAGACGAAGTCACCGAGTGCGGAGTTGGTGGAAGTGCTGTTCGCGCGGTGTTCCGTACAGGACAGGCAGCTCCTCGTGTGGAGTACGCATCGGGTGCCGCTGCGCGAGTGCGCTGCGTGGCTGGGGATCAGTTACGACAGCGCGAAGCAGAGATTGTCGCGTGTGCGCGCGAGACTCCTGCGGGACAGCGTCGCACATCTGTCGCAGCTCGGCGAAGCTGATCGCGCGTTGCTCGTGAGACTGCTGCGCAGAACCGGCGTGAAGGTCGACAACGACAATACCAGAGGAACCGCGGCATGAACGGAGCGAAAGGACACGGGAAATTCCCCGGCGACGAGCATGCGGAGCGTCGGGCGGACGGGAGCGTTGAAGCGCGCGATGCATTCGCGCGGCTGCTCGGACAGGTACTCGACGCGAGTGGCGACGGATGCGCGTACGAAAACGAGGAGTTCGCGGCGTGGCTGGAGCGTGAGGTCGAGGGCCGGATCTCCAGCGTCGAACGGCGTGAATCGGAGCAGATTGCGCGAGGGATTGCGAGCAGCGTACAGGCGCGCATTCGGGCGGCTCGCGCAGCCGGCGCGCTTCCCATCGCGGCTTTTCGTCCGAGGTCTGCGCCGGTAATCGGCAACGCGAGCCAGGTTGCGAGTGCCGCATTGGAGTCGCGTTGCGCACCGTGGGTGGAATCGGCGGCCGTTGCGGCAGGCACGGGGCGCGAGATATGGGATGAGCCGTGCGAGCGGTGGGTAGAGCTGCCGCGCGACGCCGGAGCGGGCGATCATCTCGCGCTCAGCGTCACGGGTGACAGCATGGTTCCGTGTCTGCATGGTGGCGACGTGATCCTGGTCAACGTGCGCAAGCCGGTGACGCTCGATTGCATTGTTGTCGCGCGGCGCGCGGAGGATGGCTACGTAGTGAAGCACGTGACGCGGTGCGACAGAGCGAGGCTGGAGCTGTCATCGTTCAACCGGGAGTACGCGCCGTTCGAGATCGAGCGCAGGCCCGGAGCGATCGTGGGGGTCGTCGTCGCGAAGCTCGTGCGCGGCGCGGGAGGGGATGCATCATGAGCAGAGGCGGGAGCGTGCTCGCCGCGTGGCTGAGCGATGCGGTGCCGGAGATTCGGCAGGCGATCGTGCGGCGTGCGATGTGTGACATCGGGATCGTGGAGGTGCCGTCCGGTTCCAATCGTTCACCGCGTATCGACGAGTATGTTGCCGCTGTCGGCTCGCCCTATGGTTCGCGCTGGTGCGCTGCGGCGGTGGCGGCGTGGTGGCGCGACTGCGGCGCGGCCGTACCTCCTGCCGATGGTGGGAGCTGCAACGCGTGGATGGCGTGGGCGAAGCGTGTGCGGACGTGGGGTGCCGTTCCGCGTGAGGGCAGCGCCGTCGTGTACGGCAGAAATGGAATAGCCATGCATATCGGCGTGATCGTGCGTGTGGCGCCGGAGCTATTGAGTGTGGAGGGGAACACAAGCATTGCCGGCGGGCTCGACGCTGACGGGGTCGCGGTAACACTGAAGCGCGTGTCGTCGTCCAGGGTGCTCGGATACATCGAACCGGGAGGTGTCGAGCAGATCACGGAATGAGAGACGGAAGTGACGAGCGCGATTTTTCTTCGAGTGGAGGTGTGATGCAACAGGTGCAGGACGTTTCGATGCAGAACAGGATCACGAACGTCGTTGCGACGACGGTTGCGGTTGCCGGAGCAATAGTGGCATCTCCGGCGGCGGTGGAGAGGTTGCCGGGAGCCATCGTTGCCGTACTGAAGACTGCGACGACACTCGGCAACACGACGCAGCCGTTGATCGTTACGGTGGTGGGGATCGTTGTGGCGGCGGTGACACATCCGCCGGCGTGGATGAGCAGCCTCGTGCACGGAGTGCGAAGCAGGCTGTAGCGGGCGATGGTGCGCATCGCATGTTGCAAAATGTGACACGCAGATTGTTGATGTGAGGAGAGCGGCCCTTCGATGCGAAAGGCCGCTCTTTGTCTGAGTGTCACCGGGTTCCGTCTGTAAGGGTGTGGGCTATGTGGATGCGTGGCCACGAACTGGAAGTCGAACCCGGGAGTGAATCGTATGACGAGGGAGTTGCGGAGTTGGAATGGGGTTTCACGTAGTACGCACGGGTGGTCGCCGGGCGCGTGGTGGATTGGCGTGGTGATGGGGCTGTTGCTCACTGCGTTGTCGGCAGCGCGCGCAGCGGCACAGAACGGCGGGACGCAGCCACAATCGATGACGCCGTCATCCATCAATCCCAACGGCGGCTCGGGTATGGTGAGCCCTAACATAGATAACGTTTTCGTATCGGGGAGTGCCACGCATACGTATACGTTCTACGTTGTCGATACCAGCAGCGCGAGCGCGACCGTTTCCGTAGCGATGTCGCAATGCACCGGGGCGATGAATACATGTTCAGTCACGCCGAATCACTTTACCGTATCCGCGCACAACAGTACGGCGGTGACGGTTACGTATCATAGCGGTGCGGTGGGCGCCGGTACCGTTGGGATAATCGCGACGTGGCCGTCAGGAGCGAATACCTATGGCGTGCTCAACGTGACATTGCCGAGTGCACCGCCGGTGATAACGACGAGTGCCAATCCCAGATATGCACCGGAGAATCATTACATAGACGATCTCGACTTTTCGGTAAAAAACAATGGTAACACGGCGTCGTACTATTCCTTCATGGTGACTCAGTGCTCCGGGAACGTTTCGAGTTGCTCGATGACGACTTCCAACACCAGCATCGATCCCGGCGCAGCGCTGCTGGTTCCGGTAGACGATACGACCGGGCCGTTCCAGGCCGGCAACGGCACTATTACGCTGCAGGCGACGTCGCTGCTCACGGGTGAGACGAGCAGCGGAAGCGTTACGATCGTCCCTCTATCACCTGCGGTGTCCGTGACTCCGGATGCGGGTTCTACGAGTGCGGATCCGGCAAGTACCGGCACCGCGGCGTTCAGCGTCGCTGATGTCGGCAACTCGAGTCCGGTCGTGTACGATCTTTCCTGTGGGCATTCCGGGGCCGTAGTCGGTTGCTCGGTGGCATCCGGCATCCAGTTGTACGCCGAATCGCCCCAGAATGTGAACGTCACGTATACGACTACGAGCGACCTTGCTGGTGGATCAGGGACTGTGACACTCAGCGCCACGCCGACGGGCTGGCAGGCACACGATTATACCGATCAGGGAAGTTACGCAATCGGCGTGCATGATGTCCGTACGTACACCGTAGCGGTGGCTCCGGACAGCAACGATTATTACTACGAGCAGGCGGCGCCAACGCATTACGACTTCACGGTAACGAATAGCGGCAACGCGCAGGCGAATTATTCGCTGAGTGCCGCGTGCACGGATGGCGAGTCCGGATGTACCCCGAGTCGGAACTCCGTTCTGCTGAACGGCGGCGAATCGGCGACTGTCTCCGTGAATTTCAGCACCGGAACTTCTGACGCGGCCGGCATCGGCATGGTATCACTCACCGCGACCGGTCCTTCCAATGCGGCTACTGGCGAGATTCACGTGATTCCGCAAGCACCATGGGTACTCGTTACACCGCACAGTAGGCGTGTAGCGGCGATGCCGGATGATACGGGGAGCGTGACTTTCACCGCGACCAATACCGGGAACGCTGGAGCCGAGACATACGACATCAGAGTGGTATGTAGCGGAAGCATTTCGGCCTGCTCGGTTCCCGACTCGACGATCACACTCGCCCAGGGGACATCGGGTGAGGTTCGCGCAACATATCATGCAACGAGCGATCACGCAGGCGGCGACGGTAGTATCGTGCTACGTGTATACAAGGCCTACTACCATACGTACGAAGATTCCGGGGTAGTGGATATGTCCGTGCTCGACGACCGGAGTTACGGCGTGTCCGTGACTCCAAAGGGTCAGAGCCTCAGCTATCTGCACGACACCTCGCAGTCGGCGCAGTTCTCGGTGATGAACACCGGCAACGTGACCAGCACGATCTCGGTGTCGCCACTATGTTCAGGGACTGTAAGCGATTGTTCCCGCGCGCCGACGACCCTATTGCTCGCACCGAATGCGAGTGGGTCGGTGACGCTGACATTCGACGTCGGCGCGCCAGGCCAGGGGCTCGCCGGGATCGTGGCAACGAGCAACTCCGTATCTGACACGGCGAGCTACACCGTTACGGCGAATCCGAGCGCCGGTATTACGCTGGACGCGGCAAACGCTGGCGCCGCCATCGCGCGCGACCAGTGCGTCACCATATCGCTTGGGAGTGGAGCGGCGTCGGAGTGCGGCGATCTGCGGGTCGTACATGCTCTACCGACGGTTCGCACGCTGAATAGCGATCGTGCGCCAGTGTTGCTGTACAACAGCGGCAGCGCGTTGCCCTTTCCCATCATCACCGGCGATGTTACGCTTCCTGCTGGGCAGCAGGCGACGGCGGTGACTACCGCAATCAACGCGGATGGGGAAGACCCGTTGGTGACTGGAACCTGGGACGGCGCTGCGTGGGGATCATCGGGCGCGACGCGACGCATCGTCGCAATAGCCGCACCGGGACCCGCGCCAACCGGTGTATATCCCTTCACGGTCACGGTCACTCCGCAGTATGCCGCAGGTGGTGGCACCGCATATCAAGCTACCGACACGTTGATAATCGTGGACCGTCTGCTCAGTCCGTTCGGCGCCGGATGGTGGGTCGCGGGATGGGAGCAACTCTACTTTCCGAGCGACACCACCACCAGACTCTGGGTTGGCGGCGATGGGAGTGCGCGCATTTATCGAAAGGCCCACGATTCAGTCTATGTTGCAACGAGAATACTGAACCGTTCCGATTCGATTGCATGGAGTCCTGGGGCAGGTAGGTACATCCGTTGGGGCGCCAACAAGCTACAGGTTCGCTTCGATACGACTGGGATGCATCGCGAAACCATCAACCGATTGGGGCACACGACGATATTCGCCGGAAGCATCTCGCAACTGGATTCGATAGGTGTTCCAACGGCAACATCAGCGAAGCTTTGGTATCACTTCACGTACACTGATGGCAAGCTTACAAGGATATCGGCACCCGGAGCGGACAGCGCGCGCAATCTCGTAATTTCCCAGGTCGACGGGAATCTTACCGATATCGCTGGTCCGGATACGACGCACGTGCACTTCACGTATGATGACGGGACAGGTTGGATGACTGCCCGGCAAGATCGGTCAGGAAACACAGCTCGGTACGGCTACGATGTCACAGGCCGTATTATCGCTGACACTCTCATGCCGAATGATACGACGCTGATAGTGACGCGATTCCGTCCTGCAGAATCGCAGATTGCGGTTGCCGGTGTGCCAATTCCCGTGGACAGCAACTATACGCTCATAATCGGCCCGCGCGGCGATTCTACACGTATTCACATCACACGCTATGGTGCGCCGGAGAGCACTCAGAATGCGCTGGGGCAGATCACGACGGTCGAGCGCGGCAACACGAGCTTCCCCGCGCTGGTGACTTCCATGACGGCGCCGGGTGGGCTCGTGACACGAGCGACGTACGACGAGCGAGGGCACATCACCGCCGATACAGTGGTCAGCCCGTACGGCGGAGCCAACGCGGCGACGAGCTATTGGTGGAACGGCAGCTGGGACATGCTCGACAGTACGCGCACGCCGACCGGAATCACATCGCACTTCGCGTACGATTCACGCGGCAATCGCGAATGGGAGCAGCTCGGCGGCAGCAGCCTGCGACGCGTGAGCTACGGATACGATGCGACGCTCGGACTGGTTCGGGCCATCACGACGCCAGCGTCGTCTACACCGGATTCAGTATTCTACGACGGCATACTCGGCAACGTGGACTCCACACGGTCTCCGATGGGAGTGACGAGTGTCTCGCTGGCCGACGCAATCGGCCGCGACACGCTGAGCTATCTACAGAACGACCCGCTACACGCGCGGACGGTGACTACGTACGACGTGATGGATCGTGTGGTTCGTTCGGTGAGTCATGGTGATGGCGGGACACGTCCGGCGTTCGTGGGGGTTTCGGGCAGTCCGCCGGCGGACAGCCTGGTTGTGACGAATCAGTATGACGCGGAAGGCCGGCTGATCTACAATACCAGATCGCTCGGCGTCAATATGATAGGCTATGCAACTCCATCCACCGGCTATTCGTACGACGGCATCGGCCGATTGACTGACGAGACGGAAACCGGACGCACGACGTCCTACAAGCGCGACCTGGCCGGTAATGTTACGAGCAAGTCGATCGCTGGCCAGACGGTGACAATGCAGTACGACCTGCTGAACCGGCTGACAAGGCGCATCACCCCCACTCGTACCTACGACGCTATCGGGTGCAGCGCACTGTCGCAGACGATCAACGGATGCTCGTTCTCGCTCCCATCACCGGTGCACGTGACGACCAACCTGTACGGCAAGGCTGTGTGCATCTCTGCCGACACGGCGGAATTCGAGTACGACGCAGCGGGCAACATGATCCGCGCCGACAACGGCGACGCGCGCGTGCGGCGCGGCTACTATCGGAACGGCCAGCTTCGCGCGGATACGATCGCGATTCGGCAACTATACCGCACGGTGGCGAATGAGTGTGGCGGAGCTGCACCTCCTCCTCCGCCTGACTCCGTGCCCATGTGTGGGGACTCGATTCACGGGACTCACCCGTGCGAGATAACGATGTCTGCTCCCAGTAGAGCGATTGATGCAGAGCGCATTCGCAGACTGGCTGATCGTGGTGTGGAGGCGCTGCCTCAGCCGATCGCGCAGCTTGCGCTGGCAGACTTTGGATCACGTGGTGGTCCCAATGCAGGCATCGATGCGGACCTTGATGGCGGCCTTGGTGCAGGCATCGGCCGGGATCGTGTGCCGTTCGACTTCGGGAACTCGCTCATGCGCGCGTTCCACGCATCGGTGGCGTCGTCGGTAATGTCATCGGTGGGCGACTCATTGGACTTCCAGCAATACGTGTATGTCCTGTCGTACACGTACAACCTGGACGGGAGCCGGGCGACGCTCGTGCATCCGTCGAACATCACCTCGGGGCCAGCACAGTCGTACGGCTATGACGCGGGCACGGGTGAGCTGACGTCGGTCACGGATCCGCGCGGTCTGCCGTATCACATGACCTACGACAGCGCGGGACGTCTCGCCAGCTTCAGTGCGTTCGCAGCACCCGATACTGCGCTCGAGCTACTGGCGTACGACGATGATAGTCGTTTCGCGCGGCGCTTGGTATTCGCGCCGGGCATCGCCTCCGGAGACACTCTGGCCTACGATCTCAACGGCCGAGCCGCAGAGGTGGTTCACGCTCACTCGGACGGCTACGTCAACATCGGCTACACGCAGGTGAACTACTACAATGGCTTGGGTGCCGTGGTAGGGACAGAGACGACGGGTTCTGGTGGCAGTGCGGACGAGGCGTTCCTCGTGGATGCACTGGGGAACAGGATCAAGAGCTGGCGGGTGGATGACGATCCCAATGCAGCGGACCCGACCACGGCGCGTGTGCTCACCTATCAATCGGGCGAGGCTCTGACAGATGTGTCAGCGCCGAGCAACGACTCGACCGCTGGACACTACTACAAGGAAGGCCGGGAGTACGACGGAGCGGGGAACGAGATGTTGATGGGCGTGGCCGAGCGGCACGACATCAACTCGGACATGTCGTTCGCGCAGCGGGTGAGCTTCTACGACGCAGACAACAGGCTGCGCGTGATGGAGCGTCACCTGGGCGGGTTCTCGCAGGGGAATCTCAACACTGCGACTGATTTCGGCGCGTATGAGGAGTATCGCTACGATGCGCTGGGGCGGCGAGTGTTCGTGGTGAGCCTGAGCGGAGGCGGCGGCTCGTACACGGAGCGCACGGTCTGGGATGGGGACCGGATGCTGTACCAGATGAGGGATGTGTATCCGGGCACGAATGCAGGGACGGGTGGCGTGACGGGGACGGTGGGATATGTGAATGGCGAAGGCTCCGCGAGTGAGCTGGATCATCCCCTCGGGGTATGGCGTCCGGATGTTGGGACGGTGGCACCATTCATGGACTGGCGCGGCGTGTATGCGCTGGGCTCGAACTCGAACGGTGCGGCGTGCTGTAGTGGGTTTCTCTGGCCAGCGCGTGCGATGACGGTGGATCATGCGACGCCAGCGCAGTCGGGTCTGGTGCTGTGGCTTGGGAGTGTGCTGCAGGAAGGAAGGGATCAGAGTGCTCTTCAGTACAAGCGCAATCGGTACTATGATCCAGCGGCCGGACGCTTCACGCAGTCGGATCCGATCGGGTTGGCCGGTGGGTTGAATGCGTACGGGTTTGCGAGCGGAGATCCGGTTAATTTCTCGGACCCGTTTGGACTCTGGCCGATTTGGGGACAGGTTTGGTCAAACTTCAAAACCGGGCTTTGGCAGCTCTGGAACGGGATGGAGTGCGGAAGGACCCTAGCGTGCAAGAACAACGACAATAGTCCCGCATACAAGGTCGGGAAAGACATCGGAGCTGCGACCGACGCAATTGTCATGTCGCAGACGAGCATCGGCTCGGAGAACGTTGACCCCCAGGATCTTCCCGGATCAAGCGACAATTTCACGAAGCTTCGTGGCGATCAGGGCTATCGAGACAACCAAGGCAACATCTGGCGGAAAGACCAGCTCCACAAAGATCACTGGGATGTTATGGACCGTCGTGGCAACAAGATTAAAGAGGTAGATTTCGAGGGGAAGCAGCTCTGGCCCGACGGCCCAAAAAACAAGAACAAGTAGCAAGGATAAGGCAAATGAACCATCCATATCGAGCGTATGAGAACACGCCACTTTGGGAGCGAGTTCAGAAGGCAATTGACGCGCTGGTACGTAACGGAGATTTGATAGAGCAAACACCGCGCGAGTATATCGTGGGATATCTTTGCCAAGCAGTGACGTCTGAAGCTCTTGAAAGAGGACCAACACGGTAAATGCGGGACCGGAGAACGAAGCCCCCGCCGAATTCCACGGCGGGGGCTTCGTTCTCCGGTCCGTAGCGGCTTCGAGGGTTTTGTCTCTTGGTCACAATGACCTTCGGTGGGTCGTGTGGATGCTTGCAACGAATCAGCAACAAATCATGAGTGCGCGGGTCAGGTCTTGCCCTGTGCGCTGCTCCCGGACGTTGCGCTCTTTCGCTATGCTATGCATTGATGTGATCTTGCAATTGGGGAGCACTTTGGTATCAATTGCCCGCGCGTGAGCCGGGTCATAAGCAACGCAGACGGCGAGCGCGCACGGGCCGGAACCCGAGCTCGATTTATATTCCACGAATGACCGACACTGCTCCGCCAACC
>Ga0134126_10013927_pt1 | contig 10152 bp, 3 predicted proteins | sample KB31752_FD_96881 | JGI IMG/M metagenome (GOLD analysis project Ga0134126, IMG submission 96881) | Terrestrial soil microbial communities with excess Nitrogen fertilizer from Kellogg Biological Station, Michigan, USA - KB3-175-2 | ecosystem: Environmental > Terrestrial > Soil > Unclassified ...
AAAAAAACAATAATAAATTATTAACAAAAAATACATTAAATAAAAAAATAAATAATAAATTTATTAAATAAAAATAATAATTAAATGATTTTAAATTCCAAATAAAAATAAAACTAATTAAATAAATTAATGAATTTAACAATAATAAAAACAAAGACAAACCATCAATTGCTCCATTATAACCTAAAAAATTATATTCATAAAAAATGGTTCCATCAAACCAATAAATAAAATTAAAATAATTTAAACTTAAATAAATAAAATATAAATAAAATATTAATAAAAAAGATAAAAAAATAAATTTAAAATATTTAGTGTAAAAACTAAATAATAAAAACAAAAAACAAAGAACTTTCATAAATTAATTAAATTTATAAAAATTCCCTTTGGCAGGAATTGAACCCACATAATAGAATCCGCAAACCTATACTTTACCAATTAAGTTACAAAGGTTAAAAAATTTATAACAACTAATTATCATTTACAAAAAACTACAATTAGCTTATTAATAATTAATAAATTATTAATAATTTAATTAAATAAAAATTTTTATAATAATTAAAAAAATAAAGCTATTTCAATAATTAAATATAAATTCGATTGGAATTGAACCAATATTAATAACTTAGAAGGTTATTGTTTTACCAATTAAACTACGAATTAATAAAAAAACAAGAGGAGTTGGAATCGAACCAACGCTTTTAGGGCATGAGCCTACTGAACTACCACTATTCGATCCTTAATTTTTTTTATTTTAAACTAGTGAGGAAGGGATTCGAACCCCTGAACTCATAATGAGAATAAATTTACAATCTATCGCCTTTAACCACTCAGCCACCTCAAAAACTTATAATTAACAACAGAAGGATTCGAACCTCCGCTCATGCAGTCAAAGTGCATTGCCTTACCACTTGGCTATGTTTATAAAATTAAATTATTTAAAAAATTTTTCTATAATTGAAAAATTTGAAGATTTTTGAATTAATTCATTATCTAATAATTTTTTTTTTTTATAATTATTATTTGGAAAAATAAATTTAAATTTTATCGAACTAAAAAATATCCAAAAAAATAAAAATATTAAATAAAAATAAATTGAATAACCATAAGTAAAAAGTAAAAATACATTTAATCCAATATGTAAAAAAAAAATTATATAATTATTATAATTAAAATATTTTTTTAAAAAATAAACATAATATAAATTTAAATAAATAAAAATAAAAGTACTAATATAAATATAATAAAATAATAAATTAATATTTATTAAAAAAAAAGTAAACCCAAAATTAATAAAAATTCGATGTCCTAAAATACTAATAATATAAAAAAATAAACAAATTAAATAAAAATAAATTATAAAATTTGAAAAAAAAAAAAATCCATATTTTTTTGTTTTTATAAATGTTCCATATAAATCAGAACTATTTACATCATTATAAATATTAAATTTTTTAAATAAAAATAAACACAATATTAAATAAATAAATAAAAATTCAACCAACATCAAGTCCAGCAATAAATCCCCAACTATAAATATGAAAATATAAATATATAATAAACATAAAAAAACCAACAAATACTATTATAAAATTATTAAATTTTGGTTGATCTTCACGGTAATATTCTTCCATAAACATTAAAAATAAACTCATAATAATAATAATTATAAATAATTTATAAAAAAAAAATAAAAAAGGACTATATAATCCTAAACTTGAAGTAATTTGATGATTTAATGATAAAAAATTATATAAAATATCATTAAACAAATATGCTATTGCTTTATGAATATAAATAATCATCTTTCGAACAACCCAAAAAAAATCATTTTCAAAATATTTATGAATAAAAAAAAAATAAATTGGTTTATAATAAATTTTATAATAATCAATAAAAGCCAAAAAAACTGAAAAAAAAAGTATTTCCAATTGTTTTGAAATTAATTTCCACAAATATGAAAAAAAATATAAAAATGAAAAATTTAAATGTTCTGATTTTAAATCAATAAAATGTAAAACAAATTCATTAACATTAGTTAATAATTTTAAATAATAATTATCAGCAATTTTATTTTTATAACGATAATAAAAAGTTTTAAAAAACATAAAATCAAAAACTGATTTTTTCGTCATTATAGAATGTCCAAAATTACCTCCTATTAAACGTGAATTTTTCTTAAAAAATTCTAAATAGTAATGCATTTCATAATCTTTATGCGCCATAGAACTAAAAAAATTATAATCCGGATAATCTAAAAAAAATTCATTTAATTGTTTATTAGTATTAAAACCTCCCGCTCCATATAATTCATATGGAAAAAACATACGTGCTGTTGAAACCAATAAATCTCCCTCACCCCATCCAGTTGCTAAACGAGCATCAGCAATATTATCAAATATATATTTTATATTATTATTATTCATATCTTTTAAATACAACATATACATTAAATAAAACACATTTGAACGATATTCAGTTTTAGGATCCCAATATGGAAATCCAAAAGCTAATTCTCTATCATACTGACGAAAAAAATAATATTGCTCAAAAAAAAAATATCTAAATAAAGCACTATCAGATCCTGCCCAATTCCAAAAACTTAATGAAAATAAATAATTATAAATACCAGAAGTAAATAAATTTATTACCCATGTATCATCAATATAACTTCGCCGAAATCCTGGATAAAGTTTAAGTGGCACTCTATATTTAATATAAAAAAAAGGTAAATATGGTTTCAAAATAATTTTATTATTTAATCCAAAAAAATATTTTTTTATATTACTTAATAAATAATAAACACCTGGCGAAGGATATACCTTAGTAAACGTTTGCCAACCTCTTCCCCCATACCCTTCAGGATCACTTGAAAGAACAGGACTACCTAATTTAGGAAAAGCCATAAAAAAATATTTTTGACCTATTCGTTTTTTATTAAATGAGGTAGGAATAGTTTTTCCATATTTAGGATTAAAAACACGTTTTCTACGTTTAGAACTCTTTAATTGTAAATGTTTCCATTGTTGCGGAGTTAAATGCGTCCATTGACGTGGATTACGTAAAATATGTAATTCAGTACTTAAAATTCGATTATTATATGCACCTGGCCCACGCCATTGTTTAAAAAAAAATACACGTTTTTGATTATTCGATATTAAATCATTACTTGCAACATTAACAAAAGGATGAATATTTGCTAAATGATTTTTTACTGCATTCGATTGATATAAAAAATAATCTTCTAAATCCCAATCTACATTAGCTTTTTTACGAACTCTTACTGGATACATTAAATCAATAAATTGATAAAAATAAGAACGTTTAAAAGATTTTTTCATCTCTTTTGTATTATCTTTATGAAATTTTAAAATAAAATTTTTACTTTTAAATGAACCTATTTTATGAGCAATATATAAACGAGATTTTTCCCAAACATTTATTTTTGAAAAAAAAATTTTCAAAAATGTTTTAGATTGCAAACGATTTTTTTTTAATAATGGTCGTCTAAAACGACCAGTATATTGTAATAATAAAATAATTCTTTTCTGAATTTGACTTTTATATTCTTTAAAAACACCAATATGCAACCCCTTTAATGAATAAAAATAATTCGAAAAAGGTAAAAATGAATAAATAAAAGTTAAACTCAATGCTTCTTTATCAATATAAGTATTTAAAAAATTAATTAATTTATCTGGATAAAAAATTAATATTAAATCTAAAGTATACAAATATAATAAAAGAATAAAACTAATAATAAATATTAAAATAATTACAAATATTTTAATAAATTTAATAAATTTAGGAATATAAGTACTAATTAAATTAGTATTTTTTAATCTGATAATATTTTTAACAAATGGGTTCGTTATAATTTTAAAATATTTTAAAATTAAATTTTTTATTATTTTAAAAATTATTATTATTTTATCCATTAAATTTTCTTAAATAAAATTGATTTCTCCAAAAAAAACGTTCAATTATTACTAATAAAAGTAAATAAAAAAAAAAACATCCAAAATAAAGAAATGTTATTATTTGACTAATAAATACAAAAGGTTCACTTGCAGGCATACTACCTAACCAACCTAATAAAATACAAATACTTACAAAAAACCAAAAAAAAAATCTTGAAAATGGTCGAAAATATAAACTTCGTATTTCAAATTTATATAAAAAAGGTAAAAATAATAAAACTAAAATTGATCCTAACATTGCAATAACTCCAAATAATTTATCCGGAATTGATCTTAAAATTGCATAAAAAGGTAAAAAATACCATTCAGGAACAATATGCGTAGGTGTAACTAATGGATTCGCAGGTATATAATTATCAGTATGCCCTAAATAATTAGGAATAAAAAATAAAAAAAAACTAAAAAATATTAAAAAAATAATAATTCCATATAAATCTTTTAAAATATAATAAGGATACATAAATGTTACATCAAATTCTTTAAATTCAATACCTAATATATTACTTGAACCAACTTTATGTAAAAAAATTAAATGAAAAATTACAAAACCTAAAATAATAAAAGGTAAAACAAAATGAAAACTATAAAATCTATTTAAAGTTGCATTATCAACAGCATAACCTCCCCATAACCAAATAACTATATCATTCCCAATTTTTGGAATTGCAGACATTAAATTTGTTATAACTGTAGCTGCCCGAAAACTCATTTGACCCCATGGTAATACATATCCTAAAAATGCAGTAATTATCATTAATAAAAAAATTATAATTCCAGAAATCCATACTTTTTCACGTGGAAATAAATATGAACTAAAAAATAAACCTCTAAACATATGTAAATACACAACAATAAAAAACATTGAAGCACCATTTGCATGTATATAACGTAATAACCAACCTAATTGAACATCACGCATTATATGTTCAATACTTATAAAAGCCAAATTTTGTTCAGGAGTATAATACATTGCTAAAAAAATTCCAGTAATAATTTGAATTATTAAACATAATAAACTATATACTCCAAAATTCCAAAAATAAGTCAAATTTAAAGAAACTGGATAACTAAAAAAAAACTCATAAATTTCATTTATTATCATAGAACGAACTAAACGCATAAAATATTTTTTTAAATAATAATAAATCGAAAACAACGGGATTTGAACCCGTATCACGTAACTCGACAAGCTAGTATTTTACCAATTAAACTATGTTATAAAAAAAAAATGAGTTTGTCATGATTCGAACATGAATTTCTGCATTCGAAGTGCAATACTTTACCAATTAAGTTACAAATCATTTCATTTATTAAATTTATTAAGAAATATTATCATCAATATAACGTAATCCAAACATTCCATCAGATTCAATAGTATGATCAATTTGTAACATATCAGGATCATAATACCATTGACTAGACCCAACAAAGGCTAAATCAGGTACTAAAAGTTTATTAAAAAACTCAGATTGTTCATAATAGGCATCAAATATATTAATACCTTCACGAGCTTTATAATCTCCTCTCGTATAATAATAATATTCACGATAAACATTTCTTTTAAACTTTATAGGATCATCAGATCGAAAAGTATAACCAGGTTTTTTTGTTGGATCTTTTGGTTTTCGACCAATAACACTATCTCTACCTTTTTCTTCTTCATCAAAATAATAAGTAACTTCCCATGTATTATATCTATGATCTGATTTACGATAAAAATTTAATAAATGATCTGGCCGTGGTCTATAATTTCTCCACATATCAATATAAAATAAATTTGTCATATGCTTATAAAATCCAACTAAATTATAAGGTTTAACTTTATAATAAGCTGCTAAACTTTCAATACCATGAACTATTACAAATTTATCAAATAAATAATTAAAATGAAAAGGATTTCCTTTAAACAATTCAATAAATAATAATAAATATAAATAAATTGGAATTACAATTAATTTAAAATTATTATAAATATATGCAATTAAATAATTTTTAAAATCAATAAAACCTAAATATAAATGTGATTTAAAAAAATATTTAATAATTAATTTTCGTAAATATTTATATACAGGACGAGTTACATCATAAAAATAATAATCTTTTAATGTACCATGTAAATCAGCCCACCAACTTTTAGGAGTATGATGCCATAATGTTAAAAATGTACTTTGATAATATTCTAATCCTTGATTTTCAGGATAAACAAATTCGTTATAAAATAAATAATATAAAGGAGTACCATCAAAATTATTTTTTAATAAAGCTAAATTATACCAAAATTCAATTAAAAAAACATTAATTGAATTAATAAATCCTGACATATACCAAAACCAAACAACTAATATAAATAATTCATAACGAATTAACCACAAATTATTTCCAATTTTAGTAAAAGGATTAATAATAATAATAAAAAGCATAAAAAATAAAATTGTATAAATTAATGAAAATGTTCGAATACTTAACGATAATAATGTATATTTTTCTAAAAAAAATATAAAATTATCATAATTTAAAAAAAAATAAATAAAAATTAAATATAATAATAATATTTTAAAAAAAAATAAAAATATTAATTTTATAGTTAAAAAAATAATTCTAATACTAAAATAAATAGTATTTTTATTATTTTTTTTTAAAATATTTTGAAAAAAATTATAAGTATTTTTAATATTATTAATAAAATAATAAATTAAAATATCAATAAATTTAAAATATAAATATATAAAAAAACTATTTAAAATAAATAATAATTCAAAAATTTTTAAATTAAATATTTTTAATACATTAAAAATATTTAATTTAAAAATTTTTTGAAATAGAAAAACTAATAAATTAAATAATTTAAAAATTAAAAATAATATCAATACATATAAATAAACAATTAAATAAAACGGAAAAAAAAAATAAAAAATCATTATTTTTATAAAATTAAAATATTTATTATAAATTATTAATTTAAAATTAATTAAAATTATAGAAAAAAAAATTGTTAAATATTTATAAAACCAAATAAATAAATCTTGAATTTTTATAAAACTTATATTAAAAAAATTATTAATAAAATTATTACTAATTAAAAATCTAAAATCTTCTTTAAATAATTTACCATTTAAACCTAAAGTATCAAAAACTTCATGATCAAGAAATAAATTATTTCCATAAATCACATTTTTTGTACTATCATTATTCTGACGTTTTAAAAATTCTGTAGTCGATAAAAAATTATTATCTTCACCAGTATAATCTACAAAACCTGTAACATTTTCATTTAAATTATAATTAATTTCAAAAATTAATTCTTTTGCCATTAAATCCCAAAAATTAAAATATAATTGATTATTAAAATCATCAGTTTGTAATTTTATAATTAAATTATTATCAATTAAATTATCATTTAAAAAATCATAAAATTCTAAAAAAATATTAGTAAAATAAAAAATAAATAATCCTTTATTAAAAGTAAAAAAACGAAAAAACTCAAAACTATAAAATTTATAAAAAAATATTAAATCTTTCCAAATACTTAAATCAATATAAATATATCCCAAAAAATTTGTTCCAAAATATATTTTTATAAATAAATTTTTATTAATAAAAAAAATAAGTTTATTTAAATAATTTAAATTTAAATAATAAGACATTACATAATACCATTCATAAGGCAAATAATAATTATCTTCAAATCCTGGCCAATTAAAAATACGTAAAAAATTTAAATTCTCAACTAATTTCATATGTTTATTAGATGAAAATCTATTTCGAAAAATCCATGTTGGTTTTTCATCATTTTTTTTTGGTTTTTTTCGAAATTTAAAAAGACTTTTTCGAAAATATAATTTATAATAAGGTTTATTTATTAAAAATAAAAAATTAAATCGTTTTGATAAATCAAATTTTATTAAATTACTTTGATTTTTTAAAAATCCAATTTTATAAAAATCTCCTAATGAATTATTAAATTCTTTAATTAAATATTTTTCTAAAATAAAAAATTTATAAATATATAATAATTTTAATTGAAATAATTTAAATAAATAAATATAAATAAAATGATTTTTATCTACATTTTTTTTTTTATATTTATTTATATTTAAAATAGTAAATAAATTTGTTTTTTTATAATTTTTTAAAAAATTTATATTAAGATTATTTACTTCAAAAAAATTTTTATTATAATTATAATAAAAATTTTTTTTATTTACTGTATTTAAAAAATTTAATAATATAAATAATAAATTATTATTTAATTTAAATTGATTTAAAAAAAATTTTGAATTATTATTTAATTTTAAAATAGTTTTTTTAAAAAAAAAATCAAAATTAAATAATAATTCAAAAATATTACTAAAAAATAATGGAAATAAAGATTTTGCAGGTTTATTAAAATCAAAAAATTCTTTAAAAAAATATTTAAATAAACTCACAAAATTTCTATACTTACCAATTTTTTGAATTGAAAAATAATATAATAATTTTCTAAAATAAAAAGGTAAATTATTAATACGTAAAAAAAATAAATTAAAAAAAAAAGTATTCGAAAATTTATTAATATTATTTATATACAAATAAAGATTTTTTTTTTTATAATTATTTTTTAAAAATATAAATTTATTAATAATCCCAGTTAAATAATCATTATAATTAAATTTATATTGATTTATATTACTAAAAAATAAGTTATAAAGAAAACCATAAAAAAATAAAAAATCATTAAATTCTTTATTTATAAAAAAATTATTATCAAATTTTTTTATTATTTCAAATTTAAAAAAATCTAAAAAATTATTTAATAACGAATTAGTATTTGAAAATACATCAAAAATTGAATTAATATTTTCTTTAAAAAATGGTTTTTCCAAAAAAAACCAATCTAAAAAAACTTCTTTATGTAACATCAATGTATCAAAATGATCTTTATACCAATTATGATTTAAAAAAAATTTAAATTTATAATAATTTACAAAAGGATAAAAACCAAACTCACTTTTTGGTCGAGTAAAAAAATGTAATAAATTTTTTAAATTATCAGATAAAAAAAATCGATTATCAAATTTATATTTCGAATTCATCGTTAATTTATTATTTAAAAAATTTTTATAAAAATTTTCATTTGAAATAATAGGATAATTAATTTTATTAATAATTTCACTATTATAGAAATTAAAAACTGGAATTCCCGCTTTTTTTTTATCAAAAAAATCACTTATTTTTATATCTGCTTTATTAATAAATAATTTATTATAAATCAAAGTATAAAAATCATTTAAATAATAAAATTTTAATTGTTTATAAAATTCAATTTCATTAATAAATAAATCTTTATTACTTTTATTTTTAAAAAATAAATCATTTATAAAAAATATTAAAATATTATTTAAATTATTTTTTAAAAATATATCATTATTTTTATTTAATAATAATTTTTTTAATTTATTAAAAAAATAAAAAAATATAATAATATTAAAATTATAAATTAATGGAAATTGACTAGATTTTTTTAAATATAAAATATTTTTTTTTAAATGAAAAAAATTTAATTTATATTGTTTAAAATTAAATGAAAATAAATTATTAAATAAAAAATTATCCATATTTATAAAACTATCTTTAAAAAAAAAAGCCCAAATTTTATTAGATTTATAATTTATTAGATTATTTTTATTAAAATTTAATTTATTTACATATATATTTGGTAAAAAATAATTTTTATAATTAAAAATAAATTTATTAGATAAAAAATTATAAAAAAAACGTTCAATTTCAAATAATTTAAAAATAATAAATTTTTTTAAATAATTAATATTTAATTGTTTAAATAAATAAAAATAATTTTTAAAAAAAAATATTAAAAATATAAAATTATTTAATTTATTAAAAATTTTATGAAAAAATATATTATCTTTTTTATATAAATAAAAAAAAAAATCAAAAATATATTTATTAAAAATATTTAATTTATTTTTTAAAATAAAAAATTGATAAATTTTTTTTAAATTTTTATTAATATTTTTATAATTTTTTTTTATAAATAAAATTACAATATCATTATCAAATTTTTTTTTAATTACTAATTTTTTTTGAATAATATAAAATAAAAAATAATAATAAAAATTTATAAACTTATTATTAAAAAAATTTATATTAAAATTATTTAAATTACTAAATAATA
>Ga0134126_10013928_pt1 | contig 10152 bp, 11 predicted proteins | sample KB31752_FD_96881 | JGI IMG/M metagenome (GOLD analysis project Ga0134126, IMG submission 96881) | Terrestrial soil microbial communities with excess Nitrogen fertilizer from Kellogg Biological Station, Michigan, USA - KB3-175-2 | ecosystem: Environmental > Terrestrial > Soil > Unclassified ...
TCCACGACCTTTTTCTCCAACAGCCGCAGGGTCCAGCGCGCGCGTCCCTTGGGAGGTTTGGAACAAGCCAGCGCAATCAGTTTGGCTTCTTTCTCGCCGTCAAAAATCCGTGCAACCGCCGGTATCGCCCGGCGAGGAAGGAAAGCACGAATATCGAGCCCCCGACGAGGTAGAGCCAGAAACCGATTGGCAACAAAGCACCTGTCGTCCTTGGGACAAGGTAGGTCATGAAGCCGAAGAACATCACCAACCCCCGCCCTTATGTCCACGAACAGCGGTCTGCCGAGCTGCTGCTCAAGAATGCGAACTCTTGGACCGACCGTCGTTTGACCGACGTTCAACCGGTCAGCAGCCTTGACTTTCCGTCGAGACGATCTCGAGAAGGGTCCCGGCAAGCTCGGTGTCCATGTTCACACATCGGGCAAAACTGTATTTAAGTGTCAATAGAATTCGTTTGTTTAACGCCTCACCCAGGTAGATCGTAAAGCCTTGGTTGAGACGATGCCGTTACACGAGGCGGCCGGCGACGGCGGGATGCTGAGCTTCCGGTCTAAATTAAACTGCAGGGCGAATACATCATGACCAAGCAAGACGCGATAAGAAAACTTAAATATCTCCAAAATCATGACGAGGGCGCCAACGTGCATGCAGACGCAGATACGATTTCTTTGCGACTTCCTCGATGCGGTCGGCCATGTAGAGATCGCAGGTGAATTTCGGAAGGTCCACGAGATCTATCCCACCGCGACCACCAGATACTCGAAGCCGTCTTGGCGCTAGCCGTCTGCATCGGGGCTCTCCTCGAATCATCAAGAAGTCGTTCTCGCAAAACAACTTTCGCTGATTCGGAGCCCTGATGCGCTCAACTCTGTGAGAAATGCGGGTTAGGCATTGGAACCAAGTCGGCTTTCGGGCCAAAGTGGACTTCGGGTCCGCCCCCGCGACAAACGCCCTGCAGCGTTTGACCGGGAGCGGACATCGGCAGATATATTGCCCAGCGGCAGCGCGATGGCCACGCTTGCTCTCTACATCCAAGAGTACACTGTCGCGGTCGTTGTGTGTACCAGGGTCGAACCCATTCGGCCTTCTCAGGCCACCGCATCAGGTGGATCAAATCACACCGGGGTTTGGAAACAGGAACGATTGACGGTGGGGAGCCGATGTTCAGACAACTTTGCCAAAAACTGCGCCAATTCCAGCTGTGAGACCCATCGCGAAAGCGCCCCAGAATGTTACCCGTATGGTCGGCTTTAGCAAACCGGCTCCTCCAGCTTTCGCACCAATCGCGCCGAGCAGGGACAGGAAAAGCAACGATCCCACAGACACGACTGGGATCAAAGCGTTGGATGGCGCGACCAGGACGAGCGCAAGTGGCGCTGCGGCCCCAATGGAAAAGGTCGCGGCCGATGCAAGTGCCGCCTGCACCGGCCGAGCGGTGCTGATCTCAGAGATGCCAAGTTCATCCTCCGCATGCGCGGCCAAGGCGTCCCTCGCCATCAATTGCTTCGCAACCTCGCGGGCGAGATCAGCCTCGACGCCTAGCGCGACATAAATCTGAGCAAGTTCCTCCCTCTCGAACAGCGGGTCGTCCGTAAGCTCTCGTTTCTCACGTGCGAGGTCGGCATGCTCGGTATCGGACTGCGAACTCACCGAAACATATTCGCCCGCCGCCATGGACATGGCGCCGGCGACTAAACCGGCAACGCCGGTCAGCAGTACATCACCTTGGGAAATAGCAGCCGACGCCACTCTTAGTATCAGACTTCCGGTTGATATGATTCCATCATTAGCGCCGAGCACGGCAGTTCTCAGCCAGCCGATGCGCTCAACCAGATGGCTCTCGCCATAGAGGCGGACTATCGATCTTTCTGTCAAGCGTACCCTCGCCTCTACCGGTCCTGCGGCGGCCGGTTGAAGAACTTGCGACCGGTGAACATTGCCGACGTGATACTTCCACCCTCGTGAATTTCGGTCACGATCACCGCTATCAGATGCATCACGATAACGCCCGCGAGCAGATAGAACGCATAGAGATGGGTCGCGACGATGGGGCTTCGAAACGCACGCATTGCCTTGTATGCCGTCTGATCAATCGTATTAGGAGCGAGGGGAGAGACCGTCGCCGGATCGATCCCGGCCGCGGCAACCCAACCAGCAAACCGTCCCCCGAATGGTGGCCAGTATAGATCGGTACCCGCCAGGATCACGCCAGTTACGGTTTGCAGGACCAGCAGGAGCAGGAGAACTGAGATTGCGAGGCGTGCTGCGGGATTGTGCCCGACATATTCTTGCGGCTCGCCGCTGAGAAAGGCGTTACCGTAAGCGCGCAGCTTACCCCAAAAGCCAGACCCATAAGGCAGCATGGCGCTCCATCTGGCATAGCGGTTGCCGAAAAACGCCCAAACGAAGCGCCAGACGAGATTTAACCCCATGACATAGCCGAGCACGACATGGATTTGTTTGAGAAGGATTTTGCCATTGGCGGAGAGTCCCAGTGCGTCGTCATTGAGCAGAATAATTCCAACGACAATCAAACCGAGCACGGCAAGCGCGTTGATCCAATGGAACCACCGCGTAGGAGCGTCCCACACATTATAGGCTTGGTATTGGTCGGACGACATCGTCGGAGCCAAAGCTGGCCGACCTTGCTTGCTCCCGTCCATTGCAACCTCCCGCAAACAGTCGTGGCATAAAACAGCTTCCCAAGGGGGTGCGCCCTCGGCAATGATCCGGATCAATGTCAGAAATTTCGAGGTCGTGATAGACTTGGATCGGTGTTGCGGTGTTATCGCTGGCCGTAGAGCGATTTCTGTCTAACCCGGTCTCCCTGTTCGACACTACCTGCTTGTTCGAACCAGAAAGCTGGCACACTAACCAGAGGTTGCGTAGGCAGAACCGCGCCCTTTTACGCGGTATGTCTGCTTGTGGCAGGCACATCGCGTCATTTCGCTGCGCTGCGGAATTTGGTGCGCTAAGTCGCTTTGCTGAAGGTGTCCAAAATTCTGAAGGCCACAGGCACGGTTTTCGCGTGGAAATCTGAGGGGCCTCATCGCCTCACGCTAAACTCACAGGCGACTTCCGTAACGCGACTGAGGTTATCCGAATCGTCGATCGCTTCTGGTTTTTAGGTTTCACCAGAAATTCGGACTGATGCAACTACTAAGAATGCTTTGTTTGATTGAGATCAAAGGAGCTTCCGCAGCCGCGCTTATGTTGTTTTGTTTAGCAACCTCAAAGGAGATTTCGTCATGGCGGAAGCTGCCACCAAGTTACCATCAAGTCCGAAACGACTCCGCAGGTCAATAAGGCCTCGGATTGGCAAACCGTTCGCAGCGTTGCGCAACCAGGTCGATCGGTTGTTTCATGATTTCCAGACCGGTTTCCTGCAGGCGCCGTCCTACCGTTCGATCCTGGACATGGATCTGTTCTGGCGCCGTGATTTCAGCTCCAACGTCACACCGGCCATCGATATCGTCGAGAAAGACAAGGCCTTCGAAGTGACGCCGAACTGCCTGGCCTCGATGCGAACATCGAACTCCAACTTTCCGACAATGTATTGACGATCAAGGGCGAAAAGCAAGAAGAAAGGGAAGAGAAAACCAAGGATCGCTACGTGTCCGAACGTCGCTATGGTTCCTTCCGCCGCTCGCTGCAGGTCCCGGCTAGTGTTGACGTCGACAAGATCGAAGCCGGTTTCAAGAGCGGTGTCCTAACTGTCACTGTTCCGAAATCGTCGGAAGCGCAGAAGAAGCAGAAAACGATCCCTGTAACCTCGAAGTGACCGAACTGTTGGCCTCACCAGATCACACGTGATCGACGGGCCGCCGCGGGGCGGATTCAGCTCCGTGACGATCTGACGCTCGGAGATGCGCGAAATAGCTTATAAGCAAATCCTGTTTCATTCTGCAGCCCGCGAAGGGGTCTTGCGCGGAGCAATGCTGCTCGTGGATGCAGTGTGCGTCACGTTGGGCCCAAAGTTGAAATTGATTCAAACGAGCTGGGGTGCGCCGATCGTCTGCAACGATGGCGTGACCATCGCGAAGCAATTCGATCTCAAGGATCCGAAGGAAAATCTCGGAGCCCAAGTGGTTCGTCAGGCCGCGGAGAGAACCGGCGACGTTGTTGGCGACGGTACCAGTTCTTCAATCATTCTCGCGCACCGCGACCATCACCACGAAGCTGGCCGTGACCTCGGCGACATTGCCACCCGATCGACACGCATCCTGGGCGTCGCGGCTGACTGACATGCGCGGTTTCGCGCGCCATGTCGCGAACATCGATCCGAAGACGGAGGTGCCGCCGGCGGAGATCTTGCTGCGCCTGAAGCGCGCCAGCGATGTGGAGATCAATGCGTTGCTGTCGGCGGCGTTGGCCCTGCCGCCTGCAAAGGGACTGCGGCGATGGACCTACCATTATCTGTTCGGGTTGATCGCGGTGACAGGCATGCGTCTGAGTTTGAACGCGAGCGCGCGCTCGGGCGCGCCAATGCCGCCCTTGCGATGTTTGAAACCGAAGCCCGCAATGCGGGCATAAGCTATGGCCTCAAGTCGCTCTCAGACCTTCCGGTCGAAGCCGCAGCAACGGTCGGCGCCTTGGCACGGCTGCACGATATGACAATCGTGCTCGCTGGAGCACAAGGCAAGCTAAGCTGCCATCTTTCCGGCATAACGACAGTCATATCCCCAGTAGAACTTGCGGAACGTTAGACACCTATCTTTGGCTTAAGTTGTTGTCGCTGATGGCAGATGAGCACAGGGCCAAACGAGATTGCGAATCCGAGGAAGGCGGCGGCCCATGCAAACGCTGCAAAGTGCAGCAAGGGCTCGCTGAGGGTCGGGTCAATCACCGCACAAATGCGCGAAAGGGCTGCGAGGACAATTGCAGCGTAGATCGCCTGTGTCGCGGGGGATGCGGTGAGTTGCTGACCGGTGTGTCCGAGCGTCGCGCGGGTCATGACCGCCAGAGTCATGGTGCCCGCCGCACCCGCCATCCAGGCATGAATTCCGGCGCTTGCCGGAACAAGCCCGAAGGCGGACACTGCATTCAGCAGGAACCCAAGCGGCACGAAGGCGTAACCGATATGCAGAATCAGCAACAGTCGCTCTCGCCAGGTCCGATCGCCTGCCCAGCGCCCGAGACGCACGAGATGCAGTAATCCAATAAGCGCCAGGGCCGCGCCGGAGAGAAGGCTATTCGTATCGAAAATCCAAGACAGCAACGCCAACGCGCTGAGTACAACGACGATCATGTCAAACCGGCCGAACGGCACTGGCAAGCGGCCCGGATTTTCGCGCACCAGCCAGTTGCGGGTGAAGCTCGGAATAATGCGGCCTCCGATCAATGAGATCAGTAATACGACGACCGCGACGCCGATGCGGATGCCGATGTCGGCGGCGCCCTCGAAATGGGCCTCGAGATGGAAGGCGAGATTACCGGCGAGCAAAATAAGCACCAGCATCACCACAGTGAGGTTCCGCCAGTTGCGACTTGCAAGAATCTCGCGGGCCGCCGCGGCCGCGACCAGAGACAGAAAGCTTGTGTCGACCAGCATCGCCACCAGCCAGCCGCTCTCTTCGGAAAACGTCACGCAAAGCCGTCCGGCTATCCAGACGATAACGAGCGCCAACAAGGGCGCGCCCCGGACGGGCAGTCGCCCGGTCCAATTCGGAATCGCCGTGAACAGGAAGCCCGTGATCACCGCCGGCAAATAGCCATAGAGCATTTCGTGCACGTGCCAATCGCGTGGCGCGAACGCGGATGTCAGGATGATTTCACCATAAAACACCGGCAACCAGACCAGGATCGCGAGAGCGGCGTAGATCGAGCCGAACAGGAAGAACGGGCGGAAGCTGCCGGCAAGCAGCGACCAGCCTTGATACACTCGAGGACGCGATACCGTCGTCATGTCAGCCTCATATTACGATGCGCGCAATCACGGTGGCTTCCCTTGGTCAATCACCACTGGGGATCATTTAGGGGAATACCGCGCGCCTGGTATTGTGCCAGCGCAAACTTCCGCTTGATCGGCTCATTCAATCGCGGTCTAGACACGGGTCAGCCGGACGCTCAGTGCAGCCTTAGGAAAGTCGTGGCCTGGTGGAAAACGGACGGCAACGCATCGTGCTGCGTGAGCCCCACAAGCTGTTCGTGCTTGCCGAAGAAACTCCCGGCGAAACCGGGCCGCCGATCCGGCCGCAGTCCCGGGTTGCGTTGCGGCGGATCACGCACGGGCGCACAGCGCCTTGAAAAAGGCCTCGCGGTCGACGCAGTGCTGGCGGCAGGCATCGTCCACGGTATGGAAGCTCGCGATCGGACAACCGACGCATCGCATCTTGAACTCGATAAACACGCGGATCGTGTCCGGCGCGCGGCACATCACGTCGTCGACCAGATCGTCAAATCGAATGGACATGCGCGTCTCCGTTCAGGATTGAACGATAAGCCGCCGGCCGGTAAGCCTCTTTGTCCCGGAGCAAGCTTTTTGAGCATTAGTCGGCGGAGGCCCGAGTAAAAAATCTCCCTTCAAACCGCCCGGCTATGCAGCTGCTGCGAGCGATTGAGATGCGCGTCAAAGGCCGCGGCGACGCTGCGAACCAGAAAGTGCGAGTCATTCGCCAGTGCCAGCGAGGTGCCATCGAGCTCGACAATCCCGTCGGAGCAGATGTTGCAGACGGGACGATGATTTCAGTATCTTTTCCGGAGCCGTGTCATGTCGTGAACAGATTTCGCCGAGGTCGACGCCGAAGTCGCACATGATGCGCTCGATGATTTCGGCAAGTAGCCGATCATCCTTGGTCAAGGCGTAGCCTTTGACCGTTGCCAATCTGCCGCTGGCAATGGATTCCTCGTAAGCGCGGGTGTGCACTTCGTTCTGCACATAGCCTTGCGGCAGGTGTCCGATGGCACTGGCGCCGAAACCAAGAAGGATCTCGCTGGTATCGGTGGTGTAACCCTGAAAATTTCGGCGCAGCTGCCGCTCTCGCAGCGCTACCGCCATCTCGTCATCGGGAAGCGCGAAGTGATCCAGTCCGACCTGCGCATATCCGGCGTCTTGCAACGCGTTGGCGATCGTATGAAATTGGTCATGGCGCTCTGGGCTATTGGGCAGCCAGGCCCCGTCGATCTTGCGCTGATGCTTCTTGAAGGTCGGAACGTGCGCGTAGCCGAACACGGAGAAACGATCGGGGCGAAGCGCGACGCATCGTCTGACGGTGTCGAGACACGATGCTACGGTCTGGTAAGGAAGTCCGTAGATCAGGTCGAAGTTGATGCTGCCGACGCCGGCCCGACGCAGCCCAGTGGTCGCAGCCACGGTCTCCTCAAAACTTTGGATCCGATTGATCGCAAGTCGGGCCCCGGCATCGAAGCTCTGCACGCCGAGGCTCGCCGGGTTGACGCCGGCATAGGCCAGCGCGTCGATCATCGGGCCGGTGAGCGTACGCGGGTCGATCTGAACGGCGATCTCGGCCGATGCAACGACAAAGGACTGCCTGATCGCTCCGACCAGATCCGCAAAGCTATCGGGCGCCATGATGGTCGGCGTTCCACCTCCAAAGTGGATGTGGTTGACCCGGATGCGGCGATCGATTTGCCTCGATACCAGATCGATTTCGCACCGCAGGACGGAAGTGTAGACGGCAATGGGCTCGTCACGGCGAGCGACTGACGTGTGGCAGCCGCAATACCAGCACATCGACCGGCAGAACGGAACGTGCAAGTACAGTGAAGCGTCGGAGCCCTGCGGGATAGCCTTCAGCCATTCTGCGTAGGCGTCGGAGCCGATTGCGACCGAGAAATGCGGTGCGATCGGATAGTTCGTATATCTCGGCAATCGTTCCTGTCCGTAGCGGCCGGCAAGATCTGGCCTCATTTTCATACCAGTCCGCGAAAGAATGGGCCGCTGTCAGGCGGCTTCGTTGGCTTTCTAGGTCAATTAATCGATCGGATAGGAACCGGATTTGTGCTCGCGCAAAGAGCGGTGAGTGCCTGAAGGCTGGCGGGATGCCGCCTTTGCATCCTTTACGCCTGTGGCCGGCGAGTCGGGTGGCTTGGATCTTTCCTTAACGCTCGGGATTGTCCGTCCAGCGATCCAGCCATCGTTGGTATTTTCTTGGTATCGCTCAAAAGCAGCACAGATATTAGCCTTTATGATCAGCAGCTTGCGCCCTCAATCAAATGCCGGCCAGCCCAACCTCCGTTTTATAGAAGCCGAAGCAGCGTACGTTGCCCGCCGCCTTAGCGAAGACGAGCTTTGCGGCGGACAAGACCTCCGCGCAGCTGATGTCCGGCTGAGCCTCTTGACCGCCGAAGTCTGCCTTCGGACGAAAGCCTTTGACGGAGCCGGACGCGTTGCTTCTTAAGCTCCAGTGCATCCGACCCTCCAGACGCGCTTTGCTTGGGTCTTCCTGAACTCGCGCAGTGCGCGAGCGTCTCCCCATTCAGGATAAAGCTGCGAACTCATATCTTATTGAAAATAGCCTCGAAATGTTTCCTCGCCAAGACGGAATTCGAATCGAAGATTTAGACCGTTATCGTGCTCGTAACGAGAATTTTGTTCTCGTTTGATGGTGGAGTCAGGCGGCTTTGAGGCCGCTCGGACGAGGGTATTGAGATCATCGATGACACCTTGATAGAGGGAATCGAGTTGGAGATCGCCTTTGGGAGGCGAGCCTGGTTGACGGGGCTGAGATGGCCTGCCGTGAGTGGGGCATACCCGGCTGGCTGAACTCGAGAACACCGACAGATACCGGACCAACTACTTCCATCATTGGTACCCACCCGAAGAGGAAATTGCGGTCGATCCTCCCAAAGAAGAACCTCCTGCCAAGTTGCCATGGGACGGGGACGAGTATACCCGGACACAAACGTCCGCAAAGGAAGGAGTATCGGCGCACCCATACCGAAACGTGAAGCCCAATCCCCAACCGCAAATGACGCCGCACGCTGTTTATCGCTATCCCGGCAAAACCTCTCTCTTGGACTTCAATACCGTTTTCACAGCTACCTCCCGACGACTCGCGCCGGCGGTGTGAAATGCCTGGCGACGCCGGCGAAGCAAGGGTTCGAACTAGTCACATGGACTCTATAACGCGCGAATCTAAAATTTGGATTGATGTCGGTCCGACGAAGACAGGTAGTTGGTCGCGCCGAGTCGCCAAAGGCGGCATTGCTTGAATCTTTTTTTGAAGAATGGGCGGTCAAGTTCCGCACGTCGTACACGGGCCGAGCATTTTTTGGAGGGAGTTTCGGGGAGATGTGTGGCCACAGCCCTTGCTGAAGTTCAGCCCTGGAGATCAGTGCGCGAGCAATGCGTGGAGAAGAATCGATACGCAGCCCCGCTGACCGGCTGGCGAAGCTCGGCCATGATGCACGCCTGGAACAGGTTGGGCGTTAGCGCGCACCTCAGAGGAATCGTGCGCTCCATATACGTTCCGATTGGAACTGTCGTCCTCTCGCCCTTAACGCTTCGTCACAGTCGAATAGACCAGCGACATATCCTCAAAGTCCTCGACCGGGAGCTTAGTTACGTCGACCGAGGTGCGATTTTCCTGCGATGGCGTCATGTCTGCGACCCCGCCGGGACGGCCGGTCGAAGGCGAGTGCGACCGCAGCATGGTGGTTGCCGCAGCGAACAGAGCGGCCGCCGCGAATCCAGAGATCATCAGACGCTTCATGGGAAACTCCGTTCGTAACAAGTTCACCGCATTCTATTTAGCTCCAACCGCGACCCACGAATGTGAACTGCGTCACACCGCAGGCTCATGTTATTACCCTGATGGTGGACCGTTTCTCCCCGGGGATATGCAAAGAGACCTCCATCGGACGGTCACTTTGTTTCCTGAGTTGTCGCACGGCTTGACCGCTTGCACGCCCGTGCAGGTCGCAAGACACTTCTCACGGATTTCATCGAGCTCGATTTTCTAACGCGATAGATTGTGAGGGGCTGAACGATCGCCGCCGATTTATCAGGCGCATCTATTTCTTTGTCGCGCGCTCAAGAAATTGCACCAGCGCGGCACGGTCCTGTTCCGCACCAATGCGTTGCTCGGGCATCTTGGTGCCCGGGGTGTAGGCCGAAGGTCCGATCTCGAACAGTCTGGAAATCGTCTCCGGCGTCCAGACAATATCGAGGCGCTTGAGCGCCTCGGAAAA
>Ga0134126_10013930_pt1 | contig 10152 bp, 5 predicted proteins | sample KB31752_FD_96881 | JGI IMG/M metagenome (GOLD analysis project Ga0134126, IMG submission 96881) | Terrestrial soil microbial communities with excess Nitrogen fertilizer from Kellogg Biological Station, Michigan, USA - KB3-175-2 | ecosystem: Environmental > Terrestrial > Soil > Unclassified ...
GCACTCCGGCAACGCCGGCACGGGGATATTGCGATGCGATTTGAGACCTGGAGCAAGGGGATAAGCACGCTCGACGCGGACTGCCTGGTGGTGGGCGTCTTCGAGGAAGGGATACTGAGCGAGGAGGCGGCTGCGGTCGATTCGGCCTGCGACGGGCGGCTGAAGACGCTGCTTGACCGGGGCGATTTTTCCGGCAAGCTCGCAGAAACGCTGCTGCTCACCGATCTGCCGGGCATCACCGCCACACGCGTGCTGCTCACCGGCCTGGGCGCAAAAAAAAGCTTCAGCCGCAAGGCATGGCGCAAGGCCTGGGCAGCCGCGGCCGCCGCGCTGTCCAAGACCGGCATAGCGACCGTGGCTGTCGCGCTCGAGAGACCCGCGGCGAAGGAGCTGGACGATTACTATTTCGGCCGCGCGGTCGCGGAGATAGGCGCCGGAAGCCTGTACCGCATCAATGACCTCAAGAGCGGCAAGAAGCCGAAGCCAGCGGCGCTCGAGCGGGTGCTGGCGGGACCCGTGCCGAAGAACGGGGCCGCGAAGGTGGCCCGCGGCCTGGCGCATGGCGCGGCCATCGCCGAGGCCTGCTCCGTCCAGCGCGACCTGGCCAACCTGCCGGGGAACGTCTGCACACCCACCTTCCTGGCGGAGCAGACCCGGGCACTCGCGAAGCGTTACCGCTCGCTGCGCGTACGCGTGCTCGATGAGCCGGCGATCCGGCGCGAGAAGATGGGCTGCCTGCTGGCCGTCTCGCGGGGTAGCGCCGAGCCGCCGCGATTCATCGTGATCGAGCACACCGGAACCGGGAAAGCGGGCCGAGCCGCGCAACCCGTCGTGCTGGTGGGCAAGGGTGTGACCTTCGACACCGGTGGCATCTCCCTCAAGGACCCGGGAGCCATGGACGAGATGAAATTCGACATGAGCGGCGCGGCGGCGGTGATCGCTTCGCTGACGCTGGCCGCGGCACTCGAGCTGCCGCTGCGCGTAGTGGGCCTCGTGGCCGCCGTGGAGAACATGCCGGACGGCAAGGCCGTCAAGCCCGGCGACATCGCCACCAGCGCTTCCGGCCAGACGGTGGAGATTCTCAACACCGACGCCGAAGGCCGGTTGATTCTCTGCGACGCGCTGCACTACGCGCGCCGCTTCGATCCCGCGGCCGTCGTCGACATCGCGACGCTGACCGGGGCTTGCGTCGTGGCGCTCGGACATCACCACTCCGGCGCGATGGGCAATGACGATGCGCTGATCGCCGACCTGGTCGATGCGGGAGTGCGCGCCGATGATCGCGCCTGGCCGTTGCCCGTCACGGAGGATTACGCCGAGCAGCTGAAGAGCAATTTCGCCGACTTCGCCAATATCGGCGGCCGGGACGGCGGCGCCCTCACGGCCGCGGCGTTCCTGGGCAAGTTCACGCAGGGGATGAAGTGGGCGCATCTCGATGTCGCTGGCACTGCCTATCAAAGCGGCGCACAGAAGGGCAGCACCGGACGTCCGACCCCGTTGCTCGCGGACTTCCTGATCCGCCGCGCCAAAGTCTGACGCGCGACGACGTCGATCATGGGTGACGGCGAAGGCCCCCGGGAAAAGCCTCTCCGCGTCGACTTCTACGTGATCGAGGGGACCTCGGCGACCGCGCGGCTGAAGGTCGCCTGCCGCCTGGCGGAGAAGGCCTATCTCGCCTCGCAGCGCTCTCTCATCTGGCACACCGAGCGCTCCGAGCTGGAAGCGCTCGATGCGCTTCTGTGGACCTTCGCCGACGGCAGCTTCGTGCCGCATGACTGGCTGACTTCCAACGCGCCCGCGGAGGCACCGGTGCTCCTGAGCGCGGGCTCACCGCCCACGGCGGACGTCGATTTCATCGTCAATCTTGCCGCGGATACACCGCCCTTCCTGCACCTGACGCGCCGGGTTGCTGAGATCATCGACGGCGACGAGGGACGGCGGCGGGCGGGCCGGGCCCGCTTCAAGGCCTACCGCGAGCTGGGCATCGAACCAGGTACCATTCCCATGCGCTTCGCGCAGGACTAACGGGGTTCGCCGGCGGCGAACCCCATCCGTGAAGCGGCGCGAAGCGCCGAAAGAAAAAGCATCGGCGGCTATAATCGCTGGACCTCATTCAGGGCCCGTCATTCACCATGGACAAAGCGTATGCGCCGCAGGACATCGAGCGGCGGATCTACGAGCAATGGGAATCGCACGGGTGGTTCGCGCCGAGCGGGCGCGGATCGCCCTTCTGCATCATGATCCCACCGCCCAATGTGACGGGCACGCTGCACATGGGGCACGCCTTCAACCACACGTTGATGGATACGCTCACCCGCTACCACCGCATGCGGGGTGATGACACGCTGTGGCAACCCGGCACCGATCATGCGGGCATCGCTACGCAAATGGTGGTCGAGCGCCAGCTGGAGGCCCAGGGAAAGCGCCGCGCGGATTTAGGGCGCGAGGCGTTTGTCGAGAGAGTCTGGCAATGGAAGGCGCAGTCGGGCGGCATCATGGCGGGACAGATGCGCCGGCTCGGCGATTCCGTGGACTGGTCGCGCGATCGCTTCACGATGGATGCGGGCCTGTCGCGTGCGGTGACTGAAGTGTTCGTGCGCCTGCACGACGAAGGACTGATCTATCGCGGCAAGCGGCTGGTCAACTGGGACCCCGTGCTGCTTACGGCGCTGTCCGATCTCGAGGTGCAAAGCGAGGAGGAGGAAGGCCACCTCTGGCATCTGCGCTATCCGCTGGCGGACGGAGCAGGGCACGCAGTGGTCGCGACGACTCGTCCGGAAACCATGCTCGGCGACACCGCGGTCGCAGTGAATCCGGACGATGAGCGCCACAAACATCTCGTCGGCAAGCGCCTCACGCTACCGCTCGCTGACCGGTCGATACCGATCATTGCCGACGCCTATGTCGACGCCTCGTTCGGGTCCGGATGCGTCAAAATCACACCGGCGCACGATTTCAACGACTATGAGATCGGGCTGCGCCATGGCCTGGAGCAGATCAATATCCTGACTCCGCGCGCCGCCCTCAATGACAATGTGCCGGCGCGCTTTCGCGGCCTGGACCGCTTCGAGGCGCGCAAGCGCGTGATCGCGGAGCTGGAAGCGGCGGGCCTGGTCGAGAAGATCGAGAAGCACAGGCTGACGGTGCCCCGCGGCGACCGCAGCGGCGCGGTGTTGGAGCCCTACCTCACCGACCAGTGGTACGTCAAAATCGCGCCGCTCGCCGCCCCTGCCATCGCCGCCGTCGAGAGCGGCCGCACGCGGTTCGTGCCGGAGGGCTGGTCGAAAACCTATTTCGAGTGGATGCGCAACATCAAGGACTGGTGTGTCAGCCGTCAACTCTGGTGGGGTCATCGCATTCCGGCCTGGTACGACGCCAAGGGCAATAGCTACGTCGCGCGCACTGAAGCGGAAGCGCGGAGCAAGCACCGGCTCGGCTCCGATGTGACACTGCGCCAGGACGAGGACGTGCTCGACACCTGGTTCTCCTCTGCCCTGTGGCCGTTCTCGACTCTCGGCTGGCCGGAAAAGACTCCCGAGCTCGGCCGCTACTATCCGACCACCGTGCTGCTGACCGGGTTCGACATCATCTTCTTCTGGGTCGCCCGCATGATGATGATGGGTTTGAAATTCATGGGTGACATCCCCTTCGAAGACATCTACATCCACGGGCTCATCCGCGACGAGCACGGCGAGAAGATGTCGAAATCCAAGGGCAACGTCATCGACCCGCTCGACATCGTCGATGGCATCGATCTCGAGTCGCTGGTCGCCAAGCGCGTCAGCGGCCTGATGCAGCCGCAGATGAAGTCGAAGATCGAGAAGGCGACGCGCAGGCAGTATCCGGAGGGCATGGCGCCACACGGCACCGACGCGCTGCGCTTCACCTTCGCGGCACTCGCCTCGCCCAGCCGGGACATCCGCTTCGATCTGGCGCGTGTCGCCGGCTACCGCAACTTCTGCAACAAACTGTGGAATGCGGCGCGCTACGTGACGATGACGGTTGCCGACGATGCGTCGGGTGCAACACACCGCGATGCGGCGACGGGCGCCGCCGTGGAGCTGTCGGTTGCCGATCGCTGGATCCGTTCGCGATTCGGGCGCGCCGTGGAAACGGTGCAGAAGGCTCTCGCGGACTATCGCTTCGACTACGCGGCCGCCGCGCTCTACGAGTTCACCTGGTACGAGTTCTGCGACTGGTACCTCGAGCTCACCAAGCCCGTGCTGCAGTCCGCTTCCGCCTCTGCCGCCGCGCGGGCCGGTACGCGCGGCACGTTGCTGGAAGTGCTCGAGGCGCTGCAGCGCGCCCTGCACCCCATCATGCCGTTCATCACGGAGGAAATCTGGCGCCGCGTCAGCCCTCTCGCCGGCAGGTCCGGCCCAACGGTGATGCTGGCCCCTTACCCCCGTCCGGCCGACTTCGCCGCCGACGAGGCGAGCGAGCGTGAAGTCGGCTGGCTGCAATCGTTCATACTCGCCGTCCGCCAGATCCGCGGCGAGATGAACATTACCCCGTCGCGGCGCATTCCACTCCTCTACCGCAACGCGTCCGCGCACGACAGGGCGCTGATCGAGCGCCATCGCGCCTGGCTCGAACGCCTCGCGGGCATCGAGCCGCCGCGCGAGCTCGCCGCCGGCGAGCCGCAGCCGCAAGCCGCCACGGCCCTGGTCGGCGAGCTGACGCTGCTCGTCCCCATGGCCGGCCTGATCGATGCCGCCGCCGAAGCGGAGCGCCTGGGAAAGCTCCTGGCACGCGCCGAATCCGACCTGGAGAAGACCCGTGCGCGCCTGGCCAATGACAATTTCGTCCGCAACGCTCCCGAGAGCGTGGTCGACGCCGAACGCCAGCGCCTCGCTGAGCTGGAACAAACGGTTTCCCGGCTCGCGGCCCAACTCAAGCGCGTCCGGGATCTGCGGGGGCCGGAGACGATATGAATGCGGCTGAGGCGCCGGACCGCGATGCGGCCGCCGTGCAGCGAGCGCTCGACGCGTTGGAGACGGTGGTTCTCGGCAAGCCGCGCCAGGTAAGGCTCTGCCTCTGCTGCCTCCTGGCGCGGGGGCATCTTCTCATCGAGGACGTCCCCGGCGTCGGCAAGACCACTCTCGCGCACACGCTCGCACAGGTGCTGGGCCTCGCCTGGCAGCGCGTGCAATTCACCAGCGACCTGCTGCCGGCCGACATCATCGGCGTGTCGATCTTCGACCGCGCCAGTCAACAGTTCAAGTTTCGTCAGGGGCCCATCTTCACGCAGCTGCTGCTCGCCGATGAGGTGAACCGCGCGAGCCCGCGTACGCAGAGTGCGCTGCTCGAGGCGATGGAGGAGCGTCAGGTCAGCGTGGATGTGACCACCTATCGCCTCCCCGAGCCCTTCTTCGTCGTCGCCACCCAGAATCCTCATGAGCAGCTCGGGACCTTCCCGCTGCCGGAGTCGCAGCTCGACAGATTTCTCATGCGCGTTACGCTCGGTTACCCCGATGCCGCGCACGAGCGGGAGCTGCTGAGACACGGCGACCGCCGCGATCTGATTCCAAATCTCGAGCCGGTGCTGGGCCCCGAGGCCGTGGTCCGCGTGCAACAGCTGGTGCGCGCAACGCACGTCGCGGAGCCGCTGCTCGACTACGCGCAGACGCTCATCGCCCGGACGCGCGATAGGTCGGATTTGAAGCTCGGGCTGTCGCCGCGCGCCGGGCAAGGCCTGATCCGCGCCGCGCAGGCATGGGCCCGTCTCGCCGGACGATCGGCGGTGATGCCCGAGGACGTGCAGGCGGTATTGCCCGCGGTGGTGGCGCATCGCCTCGAAGGCCGCGAGGCCGGGCGAATCGACTCGTCCGGCTCGCCGGCAGGAAGGGATGTGGCGGACGAGCTGATCAGGACGGTGCCGGTTCCGATATAAATGAAGCGACGTGCGAGGCTCCGACAACGCTTGCAGGAGCGTGCCGCCGACTGGGCGCGGCGCCGCCAGGGACCCGATCGACTGCCGCTGACGCTCGCGCGCCGCCGTCTCTACATTCTGCCGACGCGTGCGGGAATCGCCTTCGGAGCTCTGCTGCTCACGATGCTGGGCGCGGGGCTCAACTATGCCAACAGTCTCGCGTTGCTGCTCACCTTCCTGCTGGCCGGCTTCGCGCTCGTGGCGATGCACGAGTGTCACCGCAACCTCCTCGGGCTGGCGCTGCTCGAGGCAGCGGCCGCGCCGCTCTTCGCGGGCTCCGCCGGTGCCTTGCGCCTGACGCTCGAGAATCCATCGGGGCGCGCGCACTACCGCATCCGGGTCGCGGTCGCGAACGAAGCGGCGATGGTGTTGGATCTGCCCGCGGGCAGCCGCGGGCAGCTCGCGCTGCCGATCCGGGCGTCGCGACGCGGACTGCAGCGGATCGACCGGCTGAGAGTGAGCAGCTCGCATCCCTTCGGCCTCTTCCGGGCCTGGACCTGGGTGCACGCGCCCATCACGGTGATCGTTTATCCGCGGCCCACCGGGTCATTGCCCTTGCCGGCCGACAGGGGCGCCAGGTCCGGCACCTATCCGCGCGGCACGGCCGGGGCGGATGAGTGGCTCGGGCTGCGCCCGTTCCGCGACGGCGACTCTCCGCGGCAGGTGGCCTGGAAGGCCTATGCGCGCGAAGCGCCGCTCCTGGTGAAGGAGTACAGCTCGTCCGGCTCGCCGCTGCGCCTGTTGTCTCTGGAGGATGCGAGGCAGGCGGATACCGAGGCACGCCTGGAGCAGCTCACGCGTTGGATCGTCGACGCCGAGGCAGGCGGGGACCTCTATGGTCTCGAGCTGCCGGGCGAGCGTATCCCGGCCCATCGCGGGCCCGATCATCGGCACAAGTGCCTGCTGGCACTCGCATTGTACGGCTCATGAAGGCCACGCGCGCAGCCCAGTTGGCACCACGCTCACCGCTGCTGTGGGTCTGCATGGTGACCGCCGCGGCCCTGCTGCTGCACGCGGCCCAGGTCTTCGCGTGGATCACGATCGCGGGCCTCGCTCTCGTGGGCTGGCGGCTGGCGGCGGCCGCGGGCCTGGCCCGCCTGCCTGGCGGCGCCGTGCGCATTGTGCTCGGGTTGTCGCTGGTCGCGGGGGTGTTTGCGCAGTTCCACACGCTCAACGGCCTGGCTCCCGGCACGGCCATGCTCATGTTGATGGTGGCGATCAAACTGCTCGAGACGCGCAGCCCGCGCGATCAGTACATCGTCGTCGGTGGCGCGCTGTTTCTGTTGCTGGCGGCGTGTCTCGACCGGCAGACGCTCGCCTGGGTGCCGCTCTACGGGACCGACGCGCTGTTGTGTTGCTCGGCGCTGGCGGTCGTGGCCTACGCCTCGGGGACGGATGACGGAGCTCTCCGCCTGTCTCCCGCCCTGGGGACCCGCGAAGTCATCGGACTCGCCGGGCGTACGCTGCTCTACGCTTTTCCCCTGGCCATCCTCCTGTTTCTTTTCTTTCCGCGTCTGCCGGGTCACTTGTGGGCCTTCTCACCCGGGGAAGACGCCGTGACCGGGCTCGGCGATACCCTGACACCGGGCGGCATCACCCGCCTGACGACCTCCTATGCGATCGCCTTCCGGGCTCGCTTCGATGGCGGGCCGCCGCCACCCGATGAGCGCTACTGGCGCGGTCCCGTGATGCACGAGTTCGACGGCGCCACCTGGCAGGCCGGGCGGTACATGCCCGGTGAGGCCCAGCAGCTCGACTGCCTGTCCGCGCCGTATCGCTATCGCATCTATCTCGAGCCGACCTTTCGCGCCTGGTGGCTCGCCCTCGATACGGTCATGGCCTCGCCGGCACCCAGCGTCCGCTACACGGACGACTACCAGCTCATCGCTTCACAACCGGTGTCGCAATCGTTGAGCTACCGGGCGCGCTCGTGCGCGCACGCCCGGTCGCTCGTACCGCTCTCTCCCGCGGCGCGGCAGATGGACACGCAGCTTCCCCCGGGGCGCAATCCCCGTACGCTCGCGCTGGCCCTGCAACTGCGCAGCCGCGCCGGCTCCGACGTTGGATTCGTGCGTTCGGTGCTCACCTTTCTACGCGCGAACGGATTCACCTACTCGCTCACTCCGCCGCCCCTCGGGGCGGAACCGATCGACGACTTTCTATTCGACACCCGCAGCGGCTTCTGCGGACATTACGCATCAGCTTTCGTCGACCTGATGAGAGCCGGAGGCGTTCCGGCGCGCGTCGTCACGGGTTACCTCGGCGGCCAGTGGAATCCGTACGACGACAGCCTCGTCGTGCGCCAATCGGATGCGCACGCATGGGCGGAAGTCTGGCTCGACGGGACTGGATGGACGCGAGTGGACCCCACCGCCGTGGTCGCGCCCGAGAGGATCGACCACGGCATTCTGGACCTGCTGCCCAACGCCGTGTCGGTCTCGGCCCGCATCGTGCACGCGTGGCCCTGGCTCAACGCGACCCTCCAGCGCTGGGATGCGCTCAACGGCTGGTGGAACGAGCGCGTCGTGGGCTTCAACTACCGCGCCCAACTCGATCTGCTCGGCGACCTCGGCTTCCGCTCACCCGAGCTGCGCGATGCCGCCTACGCGTTCGGCGCAGCACTCCTGGTGTGGCTCGCCTGGATCTCCTGGCAGCTGGGCCGGGACACCCCCAACCGCCCCAGACCCGATCGCCTGGGCCGCGCCTACACCCGCCTGTGCCGCAAACTGGCCCGCATGGGCCTCGCGCGTGCAGCACACCAGGGCCCCCTGGCCTACGCACAAACCATCACCCGCCGCCGCCCCGACCTGGCCACCGAGGTCGGCCCGTTACTCGAGACCTATGCCGCCCTGCGCTTCGGCCCGACTTCCACGCCAACGCCCGACCGCGACCTGCTCCGCCGGTTCGAGCTCGCCGTATCACGCCTCTCGGCACGGCGGCGCAGCGACGGGGACCGCTCCGTCAAACTGCGTGCTCTCTGGTTTCCCTGAACGTGATGTCAGGCCACCGCTCCAACGTCAACTGCAGATTGACCCGGGAAGGAGCCAGAAAAACCAACGCCCCCGCATGATCCACAGCGAGATGATCATGCGCCCGCCCCCGAAACTCCTCCAGCCTCTTCCCATCGCCCGAAACCACCCACCGCGCCGTGTGCACATTCACCGGCTCGAACACGCACTGCACTCCATACTCATCCTGCAAGCGGAACGCCACCACCTCGAACTGCAGCTGCCCCACCGCTCCCAGGATGAGGTCATTGTTGCGCACCGGCTTGAAGAGCTGCGTCGCTCCCTCCTCGCACAGCTGCGACAACCCTTTCTGCAATGCCTTCATCTTCAATGGATCCTTGAGCACCGCGCGCCGGAAAATCTCCGGCGCGAAGTTGGGCACCCCCGTGAAGGCCAGCTTCTCCCCCTCGGTGAACGTGTCGCCGATGTTGATCGTGCCGTGGTTGTGGAGGCCGATGATGTCGCCGGCGTAGGCCTCCTCCGCATGCTCCCGCTCCGCCGCCATGAAGGTCAGCGCATCCGCCACCCGCACTTCCTTGCCGAGCCGCGAATGATAGAGGCGCATTCCCCGCGTGTACTTGCCCGAGCACAGCCGCAGGAACGCGATGCGGTCGCGATGCCCCGGGTCCATGTTGGCCTGGATCTTGAACACGAACCCCGACAGCGCCTCCTCCAGCGGCGCCACCAGCCGCTCGCGCGCCTCGCGCGGCCTGGGGCCCGGTGCGTGCGCGGTGAAGGTCGCGAGGAGCTCCTCCACGCCGAAGTTGCTGATGGCCGAGCCGAAGAAGACTGGCGTCTGCCGGCCGGCAAGGTAGGCCTCAGGATCGAACACCGCGGTGGCACCGCGGACCAGCTCGATCTCCTCGACGATGGCATCCACGCGGTCCCCCAGAAGCTCGCGGGCCGCATCGCCCGTGAGCCCCTCGATCACCTGGTTCTCACCGACCCGGCCGCGCTCGCCCGCGAGATAGACGTAAATGCGATCCTCCGGCAGGTGATAGATGCCGCGCAGATCCCGCCCCATGCCGATCGGCCAGGTGATCGGAGCCGTGGCGATGCCGAGCACCTTCTCGATCTCGTCGAGCAGCTCGATGGGCGGCCGCCCCTCGCGATCGAGCTTGTTGATGAAAGTCATGATGGGGGTGTCGCGCAGGCGACAGACTTCCATCAGCTTGATCGTGCGCTCCTCGACGCCTTTGGCGCAGTCGATGA
>Ga0134126_10013931_pt1 | contig 10152 bp, 11 predicted proteins | sample KB31752_FD_96881 | JGI IMG/M metagenome (GOLD analysis project Ga0134126, IMG submission 96881) | Terrestrial soil microbial communities with excess Nitrogen fertilizer from Kellogg Biological Station, Michigan, USA - KB3-175-2 | ecosystem: Environmental > Terrestrial > Soil > Unclassified ...
AGCCAGGGCGCGCGCGGGGCGACGCGCAATCGATTCGATCGCATGGAGTGGGCCGGGGCCTTCGGCGATCTGGGCACGTTGATACCGTTCGTCGTGGCCTACATCGCCGTCGTGAAAGTCGATCCGTTCGGCATCCTCTTCTCGTTCGGCGCGGCGATGTTGATTTGTGGGCTGTACTACAGGACGCCCTTCCCGGTGCAGCCCATGAAGGCCATCGGAGCCGTCGCCGCGACCCAAGCCGCGCAGACGGCGACCATCACCGCCGGAGCGATCTACGGCGCCAGCCTGGTCACCGGTCTGATCTGGCTGCTGCTCGGAGTGACGGGCGCTGCCCGGCGGCTGACGAGTTGGGTCCCCCGATACGTCGTGGTCGGAATCGTTCTGGGGCTGGGCATGGGGTTCATGCTCGAGGGTATCAAGCTGATGAGCGCCCAATGGTCGATCGCCGCCGTCGGCTTGACGGGCACCCTGCTGCTGCTGACGAACAGGAAACTCCCGGCCATGTTCCTGCTGCTGCTGTTCGGCATCGTCTGCGGGGCGGTGCAGCAGCCGGATCTTCTGCACCATCTGCTGGGCGCCAGGCTCGCACTGCGCTTGCCCGGACTGGCGCTCGGCAGCCTCACGCCGCATGACCTGCTGATCGGCGCCGCATTCCTGGCGCTGCCCCAGCTGCCCCTGACGCTCGGCAATGCCGTAATCGCGATTCGTGAGGAGAACAACCGGCTGTTTGCGGATCGTGCGGTCACCGAGAACGGCATCGCCGTCTCCACGGGAGTGATGAATCTGGGTAGTGCCGTGTTTGGCGGTGTGCCCATGTGCCACGGCGCGGGCGGAATGGCCGGGCACGTGGCCTTCGGCGCACGCACCGGCGGCGCGCCCATCATCCTTGGCGTGCTGCTGTTACTTTGTGCGTTCTTCTTCAGCGGCTCGATCCAGCTCGTTTTCGAGTTGTTCGCCCGCCCGGTTCTCGGGGTGATCCTGTTCCTCACAGGCGCGCAGCTGGCGCTCGGCTCCTGTGATTTCAGCAAGAACAAAGGAGAGCGATTCATCACGCTCGTCACGGCAGCGTTCGCGATCTGGAACGTGGGGCTCGCGTTCGTCGTCGGGATTGCGCTCGCTCAGATCGAGAAGCGCGGCTGGCTGCGGTTGTGACTTCGCTGCGCAGGCGCGCGCGGTTGCGACTTCGCGTCGGCAGGCGCCCCGGCTGTGACTCCCTTGAGACTGCGCCGCGACGGTGCCCCCCTCGGTACCGTCAATTCGCGAGGCGGTAGGGGCTGCCCGCGGTTGCCTCCTTGGCCTTCGCCCACGGCGCTTCCCAGTCACTCAATCGAGCGGCCGGAAAGATCAGCTGGCGGCGCAAGTGAGCGGCAGGGGCATACGTCTTGAGGAGGAGCCGCGCGTCCTGGATCTGCGGCGCGTCGATCGGGAAGCGGATCAGATGCGACAGATCGCTGAACGGCAAGGTGATCCGGAAGCGCACGAGCGGATCTTCAAAAGGCCCGCGGATCACCGGAGAGTAGTCGAATCCACATTGGTGCAGGGGAGGGTTGTGCACGTGGGTGCGCGGATCCTCGAGCACGATGGTCATGCAGGCCGGAGGCGTCCGGGCGCTCACGCAATTCAGGTTCACCGCATCGCCATCCTCATCGATGCCCGTCCGGCACAAACCCATCCCGGCCACCGGGCGCAAGCGCTCGCTGGTGCCCAGCGAGACCTGCGGACGCCCGGTGAACAGCGTGAGGAAGTAATCGACCTCGACCCGCAGCGGCTCGAATTTGAGCTCGGTGTAGACCTGTTTCGGGAGAATGAGCGTCTGCACCGGGATCGCGTACGTCCCGGTCGCGACCGAGGCGTATTCGCTCGGGAAACACGCTGTACCGGTCGAGTAGAGATTCCTGATGCAGTTGCCGACACCCTGGTAGCGCAACCGGTCACCCGGTCCGATCAGACGGACATTGATGCGGTCTACGAACAGAATGCTATCGCGCGGCATTTGCCCGATGCGCACAGGAAGCTGCAGCTGGATCGCCGATCGCTGCAGCGGGGAGCTGAGTCGATCGCCCGGGCCGGCCGCGTCGGCGCCTGTGGCGGGTGTCCTCGTGCGGGTCTCTTGCGCGAGGCCGACATCGATCCTGACCTGCTCGGTTGCTGTCGGCGACAGCCACTGCTGCACGGCGAACGAGGGCGCGAAGGGCAAGTAGGACAGCGGCACGAGTGCCAGCAGGGCGATCGCGGCGACGGTGCGCGCCGTCCGAGTGCGCCGCCGGAAGTACTGGAATACGACGATCGCCGCGCTCACCAGCAACAAACCCGCGTGGGTGACGGCCGTCGGAACCCAGCCGAGCCCCATCGGGCTGCGCGGCGAGGAGTAGGGGGGAGAAGCCGAAAGCACGAGGATCACGGCCGCAAGGCCAAGTGCGACGACAGCGCCCACCAGTATCGCTTCGGCCAAAGAGGCAGTCACCGCCCCGAGCATCAAGGCAGGCGCGGTGATCGCGCAGAACAGGAACACACTGCGGGTGGAGGCAGCGAACAGGGCCTCGCGCGCAGGGGTACCGATGAACGTCGCCTCGGAAAAGTCCAGCAGCAGCATCGGCAGATGGATCAGCAAGATGACGAACAGGAGCTTGGCAAGCAGAAGATCCCGCCGCGGGACCGGTCGCACGAGCCAATCGTGCGCGGTGCCGGGCAGCGGGTCCTGGTGGACGAGGGTTACGGCGAGAGACGCCATGCCCATCAGGACGACCATCGGATACAGAATCGTGACATAGCCGAAGGGCAGACTGGTCACGAAATGGTCTCTGACGAAGTGCAGCGCGCCGTTGACGGCCTGTCCGGCGACGACGATGAGCGCAAACGGCCAGAGCAGCCGCACGTCCTTCTTGAACAGATGCCAGACCACCTCAGCGTTCCCTCGCAGCTCGCGCCAGCGTCGTGAAGATCGCACGCAAGGGTAGCGGCTGCACGTCGACGTGAGTGACACCCGGCAGTATCGAGTCGATCTGCGCTGCGAGGCTGTCGGCTGAGAATCGAGTATGTATGAAGCTCAGCACATTGCCGTCGGCGCTCACTTGCATCCACCCTGGCGGGAGCTGCGCTGGCTGCACAGCGGCGCGTCGCAGAGTGATCCGCACCGCTCGCGAGCGGCCCGTCAACTCCTCCATGGACTCCTCGAACAGCACCTTGCCGGCCTGGATGAAGCCGACGTGAGTCGTGACGTTCTCGATCTCCGCCAGCTCGTGCGAGGAGATGAGGATCGTCATCTCGCCTGCGTGGTGCAGGAGCTGATCCATGAACTCATCCCGGACCAGGGGATCCAGGCCGCTGAAGGGCTCGTCCAGCACCAGCAGCCTGGGCCGAAACGGCAGTGCGCCCGCGAGTGCCATCTTCAGACGCATCCCATGTGAGAGATCGCGGATCCGCTGCTCCGTGGGCAGGGCCAATCGCTGCAGGATCGAGCGCTCGAGCTCAATGTCCCAGCTCCCGTAGAACGGTCGCAGAAACTTGAGGAACTCCCCCACACGCAGCCCGCCGGGCAGGACCTGGTTTTCCGAGACGTAGCCAATCTGCGCCAGCTCCCGTGGCGCAAGCCGCCGCGAATCCACCCCCAGCACGGTTGCCGTCCCATGCGAAGGGACGAGCATGTTCATGAGCACCTTGAGGGTGGTTGTCTTGCCCGCGCCGTTGGCGCCGATGAGTGCGTAGGTACTGCCTTCGGGCACGGCCAGACTGAGCCCCCGCAGGGCTTCGGTGCGCCCGTAGCTGCAATGCAGATGCTCGAGCTGGACGATCACTCATCGCTCCCGGTGCGCGCGTGCTCCAGCTTGGACCACTCGCTGGAGATGGCGTGGATGAGGTCCTGGAGTCGCAAGCCAACGCGCCGGGCCTCCACGACGAGTCGTTCGACCTCCTGGTGAAGCAGCTTCTGGCGCTCACTGGCGCGCGCCTTGGGCGGCTCGGCCACGATCGTCCCGATACCCGGGTGTACCTCGATCCAACCCTCGTGGATCAGGTACTGGACGATCTTGTGAGCCGTGTTGGGATGAATCTTCAGATTGGTCGCCAGGGTGCGCACCGAGGGAAAGGGCTGCCCCGGCTGATACTCCCCGCTCAGAAAGGCCTTGCGCGCGGCGAACACCACCTGGTTGAAGATGGATTCGCCCGGACGCAGCGTGAGGCCGAACAGTGTCACAGCATTAGTGTGACACATGTGACAATGATGTCAACGTGGCTCAAAGGGCCGCCTCATGCGGAGTCGCGGCGGCGTTCTAGGTATTTCTCATAACTTATTGATATCCAAAAGTTTAAAACCGGCGCCGCGCTGACCACCCGCATCCCCGCCTGCGACCACTCGCGCTCGCTGCTATCGTGTCGTCGGGGCAAGCCGACCACGGTCTTGCGTCGCAAATCACTCACCACGGGAGACGGTCCGCTTGGATCTAGGACTCAAAGGCCGTGCGGCTCTCGTCACGGGCGCCAGCAAGGGCATCGGTAAGGCCATCGCGCGCGGTCTGGCTGAAGAAGGTGTGCGAGTCGCGCTCGTCGCGCGCACGGCCACGGTGCTCGAAGCGGCCGCCGAGGAGATTCGCGCGGCAACCGGAGTTGCGGTGCTGGCGCTCCCGACCGACATACGCGACGCAGCGGCAGTTGCCGCAGCGGTCAAACGGGCACACGCCGAGCTCGGCGTGCTGCACATCCTGGTCAACAGTGCCGGAGGTCCCATCAAGCGCAGCGATCGCCAGATCATGTGGCCGGATGCGGACTGGCGCGACGACGTCGACACCAAAACCCTCGGCATGCTGCGCGTCACTCAATGCATGATCCCGCATATGCCCACCGACGGCACGGGACGGATCATCAACATCAGCGGAGTAGCCGGGTCGAGCGTGCTCTCCTCAGCCATGACACACGGGCTGAACAACGCCGCCATGAATCACGTGACGTCCTATCTAGCCGCCGACCTTGCAGCCGCACGCATCACCGTGAACTCGGTCATTCCGGGCCTCATCGCTACCGAGTGGCGCGAGAAGTGGGCACAGAGCTCCGCTCAGCAACGGCAGTTGAGCGAGCCCGCGTTCCTCGATCGGATCTGCACCGATTGGGGGATTCTCGCGGGCCGCTGGGGGACGATGCGTGAGGTTGCGGACGTCGTTACCTTTCTGGCCTCCGACCGCGCGGCTTACGTCAATGGCGCCAAACTCACGGTCGACGGCGGCTACGCGGTCAACGTCCGCAACTGAAGACCGCTGCCGATCGCCCGACGGGCACTGAAAGTTGGCGCGGCGCTCGCGAACCGCGCGTCCGTCCGCGCCTACCAGGGATGGTCCTTGCCGTCGTTGTCCATGAAGCGACCGGTATCCTTGATCGTCAGGCCGTCGATGGTCTTGATCATCTTGCCGACCGCCTCCTGCGGCGGCACGAACCCGGGCGCATGGAAGTTCCCGAAGCTTTCGACCTGAACGCCGCCGGGGTGGAACATGACGACCGTGATCCCGTCCGGCTTGACGGTCGCGCTCAGCAGATGCATGGCGCTGTTGAGCGCCGCCTTGCTGATGCGGTACCAGTAGTGATCCGGCACCGGTGAGCCGTTCGGCATGAACGGCGGCACGGTCACCGAGGCGGCCGCGGAGCTGATGGCGACAATTTTCTTCTGCCGGCTCGCCTTGACGTTGTTGATGAAGGTCTCGCTGATCATGAGAGGACCGGCCACGTTGGTGTGGATGAAGTCATCCAACAGCTTGAAATCCAGCGTGCCGAAGACCTGATTGGTATTGCCGCCGGGCTTGTCGAGCGGATCGGTACGGACCAGGCCGGCATTGCTGAGCAGCAGGTCGATCGGGACGCCTTTGAGCTTGGCACCGAGCGCCTGGATCTGGGCGGCGTCGGTGACGTCCATGCGCTCGATGCGGACCTTCGGATACTGTGCCGCGAGTGCGGCGAGCGTCTCCGGGGTCGTCGTGCGCCGGTGCGTGGCGATGACCGTCCAGCCACGCGCCGCGTATTCCCTGGCAAATTCCAGGCCGATGCCTTGATTCGCCCCTGTGATCAATACGGTCTCGGCCATTGCGTTCGTCCAGGTGCAGCCCGCGGCGATGGCGATCAGCGCCGTGAGGAATCTGATTCCTCGCATGAGTGTAGTCCCCCTGGGTAGCTCTTGTGGCCATCCATTGTCGTCGTCCCGCCGCGCCGCGTACAGACGCCGCTCCAGGTGGGGCGGGCAAGTGGGCGCGGCCTTGACAGGCGCGGTCATGGTACGCCACGGTGCGGACATCCTCCCCGGGTGCAGGACCATGGAGCACAAACAGACCCTCGTTCTGCGCAAGGACCTGAACATGCGCAAGGGCAAGATGGTGGCGCAAGGCGCTCACGCCTCGCTGCGGGCGATCCTGCAGCTCGGACATCGGCAGCAGGAGGGCTTCGTGATCCCGCTCGATGAGCGGCTGGAGCCGTGGTTGCTGGGACGCTTCAAGAAGATCTGTGTGTCGGTGAATTCCGAGGCGGAGTTGCTGTCTGTGCACGAGGCCGCCAGAGCTGCAGGCCTCATCACGGCGCTGATTCAGGATGCGGGTCTGACGGAATTCGGGGGCGTCCCTACCTACACGGCACTTGCGGTCGGGCCCGATCGCGAAGATCGCGTCGATGCCGTTACCGACACATTGCCGCTGTTATAGGTGCTGCTATGCCCAGACAGGTGGATTTCGGGACCGTGCGCGAGATCGCGTCGGCTCTGCCGGGCGTGGTCGTGTCGCTGGGCGCGCGCGGCATGTCGCTCAAGGTGCGCGGGAAAATGCTGGCCTGCAGGGCCATCCATCCGTCAGCGGAGGAGGGGTCCCTCGTGGTCCGAATCGACGCGGCGCGGCGGGCCAAGCTGCTTGCCGCGGATCCCGAGGTCTACTATCTCACGCCGCACTACGCGCCTCATGCCAGTGTCCTCATCCGAGTTTCGCGTATCGGCCGCGATGCGCTCGCCGAGTTGCTGGAGGAAGCGATGCGCTTCGTTACCCGCGGCGCGCGCCCAACCGGGCGAGCATCGCGGAAAGCTCCTCGGGACTGATATAGAAGTGCTCGCACACACGACCCCACAACATCACCGTGGGCACGTTGCGATCGCCTCGCTCCTTCTGCGTTTGATGTAACACGTACAACACGACACGCTCCTCGTGCGTGAGGCCGTCGCGAACATCGGGCAAGCCTGAATTTGGTTTCTCGGATGACATCACTGCTGCGGGCTATGCCGTGGTCTTCAACAGTCTGGTGGCACGAATCGAACCGGTCGCGCGCCACGTCACGGCGCTCAGCACCAGCAGCCCGCCACACAGGGACAGCGGGCCGGGTTTCTCGCCCACGAACAGCATAACCCAGACGGGATTGAGAATCGGCTCGATGACCGGAATGAGCACAGCTTCGAGGGCCGTGACGTGCTTGATGGCTCGCGCGTAGAGCATGTAAGAGAGGCCGAGTTGGACGATTCCGAGCGCCAGCAACGCGGCCCAGCCGCTCCCGTTCAAGCGGGGCGCCTCGACCAGCCAGAACAGGCCCGTTGCGCCCGCGATCAGGTTGCCGAGGATGATGGACTCGGTGACTGAGCCTTGCTTTTGCTTGCGCATCAGGAGCGTCATCGCCGCGAAACTGATGCCGCTGCCCACTCCGATGAGATTCCCGAGGACTCCCGACCAGCGCAGGCTGTCGGCGAAAAACAGGAGCATCCCCGCCAAGGTCACCCCGACAGCCCACCAGTCGGAGCGGGTGGTGCGTTCACCGAGCAGTGAAGCGCTGAACAGTGCGATCCAGATGGGCGCCGTATATTGCAACAGGATGGCATTTGCCGCTGTGGTGAGCTTCGTGGCGACTACGAACGTGATCGTGCACAGCGCGTAAGCCACCGCAGCCGCCACCTGAACACGGGTCCAGGTGAACCGCAGGCCGCGTGTCGCGACGGCAAGAACGAAAGCGGCAAGCAGGCCGCGGCCACTGGCGACAGCGAGCGGCGGCCAGGGGATCCACTTGACGAGCAGTCCGCCGGCGCTCCAGCACAGCGCCGCGGCGAGCAACATGGCAACGGCGCGAGGATGGGCAGCGTCGCGGGACATTGGGACGGTGACAGCTCCAGGACTCCTGGGCCTACCGTACCATCGCAGGCAGTGACCGGGCGAGGCCGGCCGCTATTTCTTCGCCGCCGGATCTCGCTTGACGTCGTGGTCCATGAACTCGAGCCAGAACCCCTGCGGGTCGGGAACGAAGAACGAGCGTGTCGTTGGACCGATGAATACCGGGGCGTTGGACTTGCTCAGGGTATGCACGTGCGCCGCCAGAACCCGCGGCATGATCACATCGTCGTCCTTCGCCATGAACAGGAAGTGCGCCGTACCCGGATCCTGTATGTAGCCGCGGGTGAAGTGCTTGTTGTGATTGCGGTATTCGACGAACTGCATGATGACCGGTGAGCCGGGCACCATCGCCATCGCCAGGCGGAACTGGCCCGTCGTGTGAGTCAGCTTCTCGTAAGCGGGGTCGCCCATCAACCGCGGGCTCAGCCAGAACTTGAAGTCCGGTCCGACGAGGCTCTGGTACAGGCGGCAAGTCGCTTCGAGGTCGTCCGTGACGACAGTGACCCGCGCGCCCAGGACCTTGGACCCCGCCGGAGCGGTGCTCGCGGGCGCCGGAGTAATCTGCATCAGCTCGACGGGATAGCCGTCAGGGTCGCGCACGAACACGGCCCGGATCTGGCCCTTCACGCCCGGCCAGGAGAGCTCTACCGGATTGTCGCCTTCGGTGATCACCGGGAATCGCTCGGATTTGAGCGTCGCGAGTGTCTTGTCCAGGTCGCTGACGATCAGTGTCAGATAGGTGGCGCCCGGATCGGTCATCGGCGGGTTGTAGTGGCGCGACTTGATGCCCTTGATCTCGATGGCTTCGATCGTCATTGCCGTGCCGGTCGGCGTTGCGGCGGTTCCGGGGATGGGCAGTAGCGCCACGCGGCTCACCGAGTTGTACGCGTTGTCGTCCTCTCCGAGCTCTGCAAACTCCGCGAGCGGATGACTCACCATGAAGGGTCGCGCGGCATCACGCGGGCCAATGAGTCCCAGTCCGATGATGTCGGTGTAGAAGTGGATGATGTTCTGCGTCTCGCCGATCTCGCGTCCGAGGTGGCCGGCACGGATGATGTCTCCGGGCGGCGCGATTCCGGAGGGAGGGGCGTCCAGCGTCGCCCACGAGCTTTGCGCGGAGGCCGTCGAGACCGCCGATAGCATGATGAGGCTGATTACACCGATGGCGTATCCGGCGGCTCTGCATGATCGTGACATCTGCGCTCCCCCGAAGTGATGTGCGTCGAGCGCAAACATCATAGCCTCTTCCCGCGCTCCGAGTCCCGGGTGCGCTTGCCGCGAACGTCGCGCGCAATGGGGCGTTCACCGTTGCGTGGACGCAGTTCGATCCTGGCGTCCCCGCTGGCCGGGCTCAGCCCCGCCTGCAGCAGCGCTGCCGTCAGCCCGTGGCAGATTGCATTCGTGGCGCGAGTGGTGCTCCAATCGACGCCGGCCGATAGGGGAGGAAACGCTATGTCACGATCGCAGAAGTCGGTGTTGGCGATGCTCGTACTGGCCCTGTCTGCATTCGCCGGAGGCGCGGCGGTTGCCCAGCCGCCCAAGCCGGGTGCCAAGGGCTACGAGGTCGAGTGGGTTTACCGTGTCCGTTACGGCTTCATCGATGAGTGGTGGGATCTGTTCCGCAAGTACCAGATTCCGATCCTCGATCGGGAGAAAGCACTAGGCTACGTGCTGGACTACCGGATCTACCATCCTCAGCTGCATACCGATGAGGCCGGCCGCTGGGACTACCGCGTCGAGATCACCTACAAGGACTTCGACGGCGCGAAACACGAGGATGAGATCACCGACAAGTTGTTTCCCGATGCCGCTACACGAAAGCGCGAGGAGAACCGCCGCTGGGAGCTGACGGAAAACCACTGGGACCTGCCGATCTATCAGGTCGATACGACGAAGTCGCGGTAGTCGGCGCAGCCACGCACGCGGCTGCCCCAGCTCCTCGGGTCAGGCCGCGTGGGCCTTCCGCGGTCGCTTCGGCACGAAGGCGAGGAATCGCCGTGGGTTGTCCACGGTGATTTTGTGCAAGATCGCATCACTTGCGCCG
>Ga0134126_10013932_pt1 | contig 10151 bp, 8 predicted proteins | sample KB31752_FD_96881 | JGI IMG/M metagenome (GOLD analysis project Ga0134126, IMG submission 96881) | Terrestrial soil microbial communities with excess Nitrogen fertilizer from Kellogg Biological Station, Michigan, USA - KB3-175-2 | ecosystem: Environmental > Terrestrial > Soil > Unclassified ...
GGCGTGGCCGCTGGGCTCGGTGCCCTTGGTGGCGTACTTGGCGAGGTAGGAGGCGACGGCCAGGCCGGTGACGGTGCCGGGGCCGCCGTTGGTGACGGTGCGGACGTCGGCCTGCTGGCCCCAGGCGATTTCCCAGCCGGTTCCGTCCGGGCTGCCGGGGTGCGGCCTGGTCTGGCAGGTGACCGTGGCGGCGGCCCGGTGGACGGCGTCTTCGAGGTCGGCGGCGGTGATGCCGGGCGGGGGCGGGACGACCGCAGCCGGGTCGGCGGGGTCGACGCCGTCGAGGCGGAGCAGGACGTGGAAGTGGACAGCGCCGCGTGCCTGGTACTCGGCGGCCTTGCCGTGCGACAGACGGACCGGGGGCAGCCCTTCGGCCGGCCAGGGGAAGCCGCGGTGCTCGGCGAGGGCGATGAGGTGGCGCTCGATGTCCTGCTTGGTGCGGCGCCACAGTTCGCCGGCGGTGGCGTTCCAGACGGCGTGGGCGTTGTAGTCGTAGCAGTCCGGGCACAGCGGCTGGCCGAGCCGGGGGTCATCGGGGGAGTGGCGGCGGAAGCAGGCCAGGGGGCGGCCGTGCGGGCAGGTGCCGGCGTCGCGCCTAGCATGGCAGGGCTCGGGCTTGCAGCGGCAGTGGTCCTTGCCCGCGCAGGTGTGGCGGCGGACGGGCCGGGAGTGGACGGGGCCGAAGGAGGGGGCGGTGAAGGTGGCGAACACGACGGGGTGGGCGGCGACGGATCCGGGGATGCCCTTGCCGCCGGCCAGCCCGGCGCGCAGGAGCTGGAACGCGTCGCGGCGGTAGGTTTCGGCGCAGCCGGGGTAGGCGATGGCGCGGCGGTTGCCGCACGGCTTGTAGATGAGCCGGTCGGGCAGGTCGTCGGTGTGAACCGCGGCGGTGACCTCGCCGGTTGCCGAGTCGACGCGGCGGATGGTGCCGCGCAGCTGCACGGGATGGGCGCAGGCGGCGGCGGACCAGGCGTGGTCCAACCACGCGTCGTAGACGTCGGGGCGGACCGTGGAGGCGGGGAATGTCTCCTCGCGCAGGCCGGGATCACCGGGGTAGGCGGGCGGGACCCGGGTCGGGCGGGCGATGAGCCAGCCGTCGCGGGCGCGGTCGAACGCGGATGCGGCGGCGTCGAGGCGGTGCGGAGGGACGCGGCGGGGGCGGGGGTGTCCGGTGCCTGCCCCCGTGCCCGGAGTGTGTCCGGGCGCGAGAGCCAGCATCGGGGTGCTGGCGGTGGTCACGGGCGGCTTCCGTTCAGGACGGTGCCGTTGACGGCCGTGACGGGCGGCGGGGTGCCGTCGATGTGCTCAAGGATCGATTCGGCCAGGGCGGGCGGGACGCCGAGTCGGCCGGTGATCTCGTCGGCGCTGATGGGGCGGCCGGTTGCCTGGTAGTGGGCGAAGGCGGTCATGCGGGCGCTGGCGAGCAACTGCGCGGGCGGGATGGGCCGCAGGCTGCTGTCAGGTGGGGAGGCAGTCAGGGCAGGTGCAGCCGGTGAGGATGATCCATCCCCCGACGGCGGGAGCATCGGGGATGTGGTTCCAGTGGCAGTCGCAGGCGCACCACTCGTCGTAGGTGCTGGGGCTTGGGACTGAATCGGGGCACTGGGCCTGGATGCAGGCTGAGCACATCCGGTGTCTTCCTTTCCGGGCGCGGTGCGGGCGCGGGAGAGGACGAGTTTGGTGAGGGCGAGGAAGGCCAGGGCGGGCAGTGCGAAGGCGAGGCCTCCGGCCAGGGTGTGGATGGCGTCGGAGAGCTGGACGGCGATGGAGATGACCGCATCAGCGATCAAGATGGTCATGGGGTAGGTGACGGGGCGGTGCTGCCTTTTGCGGCGGCGGATCTCGATGCCGGCGGCGGCCGGGACGAGCTCGGTGATGACGGCGTTGGCCCAGCCGAGCCAGGAACCGGTCCCGGCCGGGACATTGCGCATGGTCCAGTCGTGGACATGGGTGAAGGAACCCGCGATGAAACGGGAGCGGTCTGTGGAATCGTCTCCGGTAAACCACGAGGTGCGGGGCACCGCCGAGCCCCGAGGCCTGTGACCTGCCTGGCCTCAGGGGAAAGCACTCCCCCAAGTACGCCGATAGGTGGAGATCTCCCTGAATGTCTCAAGGGTGCTCCGCGTCCCTTAGGATGCTCTACGCCTATTCCTAACAGAATCCGTCCGATGTTCTGTGCCCGACTAGATCGCGCTGAGCTACACGCCGCGCAACCGCTCTTGCCTGCAGAGTTCACAGCCCTGAACTTGGATGGTAATCTCAGTAAGGGCCCCGGCAGGGATATCTACCCAGACAGTTTCGGCATGCCCGTAATCCCACGAAAGGTTGAGAGCTACATTCCACTCCCCTGAGGCGTTTTCTGCGGCATTCAGCGAAACGACGTTTGCTTCTTCATTTCCGTATGGGTGTCCACAGACTTCATTTGCGATACGCAGAGCGCCTCTAGCGATATCGAAGGCTTCCTCTCGCTTTAGTGCTGCTACTTTAGCTTTTCGACCTGGTATGCGGCTTCGGACCCGCTCCACGGCTGAAACTAGGCCTTGATAGGCGATGTTTCCTGCGACGCCGAGCGCGATAGCGTCTGCAACAGAGATCGCGGCACCGAGTCCACCGTAGTGTCCGTGACTGGAACTAAGGACCGTTTTGCCAGACGGATAGCCCTCTATAGTGCCATCTTGATTGATTTTGATCTGCGCTGTAGGATCCGGGGCGCCGTCTGTATCCGTCATAAAGAGATCCTAAGTGTTGCGGGTCAGTTGGCGGACGAGTGTCGCGCATCACCCAACGGAGGACACCAATAGGGCCTCGTGTGTTGTGAGAACTTCCTGTACGGGTTTTTGGACGGCTCGGCCACGCTCCCGCGCGGCCGGCCTCTCACGCCCGGTCGGCTGGCGCGAAGATCTTGATGGGGGCCGCCTGAACCGCGGGAAGGTCTCGGGGCCGCGACGACTTGACACGGGGACCCCTCGCGGCGGCTCCCATCGGGCTAATGCGGTCGGCCTGGAAGTCCGCCCGATCGCGGACAAGCGTACGAGCCGCCGCCCCGTGTAAAGTCGTCGCTCCGTCCGCGCGCAGCTGCGGGTAGTCGAGCACTAGACCCGCACCCTGATAATCACCGTTATCAGGGGTGACCTCGTCTCCGCAGCCGACTGTTGCGCCATTCAGGTCGAAATGACCGTCATCACGATAGCACTCACAACCGCAGCCGCCAGGGCTGCACCATGAGAGACCCCGGCAAGTACAGACATTGCCGTTGCGGCGCCAGCTGACAGGCTCGCCGAAGCATCAGACATCAGCCACCTACCCTTTTTCCTCATCGCAGCAACCGCCGGAACGCCGCAACTACACGCCCTGATAATCACCGTTAGCAGGGTGAGCCAACAATCCATGAGAGTCGATACGCATGCTTCCTGCACCACAGGACATGCAGCTATGAGCGTCAGTGCTTTAATCGGGGGATGGGTCAACTGCCATGGGTCGACAGGTGGTCTACGCAGGTACAGCAGACGTTCGGTTTCCTCGAAGACCTGGGCTTCCGGGTTGTTGATAGCGGAACATACCGGCTCGGGGACTGGACGTTGTTCGGCAATGGCTGCGCTGGTATTCACCTCGACTGCGACGGTGACACCCGCACCCTCAGCGTGATGTTGATCCGCCTCGAAGGCAATCAGCTCCCAGAACGGTGGTGGGAACGGCAGACCCCCCGCGTCACGTTGGGACTGCGCGAGGTAGCCGAGATCCTCGCGCCGCGATCCCTGACCGGCGAATCCGGCCTGCCGCCGATCGAACGGGAAGCCGATCGCGCCCCCCATCTCCGGTTCTGGGCCTCTGTCCTCCAAGCCGTGGCGGCGGACTGGCTGCAGGGGGATCGAACCTGGTTCGACAACGTCGAGGATCGACTGCACGATGACGATGGTCAGGGGGCGTGATCGGCGAAGGCCGTCGCCTTGCGTCACGCCGAGGACTGCCACCAGCAGTAATTGCCCAGTGGTCGACGATCACCCAGATCTGCGAGGGCGCGTGCCCGTTGCGTGCCCGATCTGGCGGCAAATCACGAGAAATCGCGGTCACTCACGGGCAGGTGGATGCTCCGCCGACCTGCGATGACCCTGCACAACGCATCCGCACCGGGAGCCTTCCAAGCTGGGGCTATACCTTGAGACTAAGCGCCATCTGGGCGTCAGCGACGGGCAAGGCGCTGTTCGAGGTCGGGCGGGATGACCAGGAGTTGCTGCTCGACGAGGCGGAGGACGGCTGCGGTGACAACGCGGCGGGTGTAGTCGGCGGGAGTCTCCTCGTCCGGCCGGGGATTGAGCTGAGCCTCGCTTTCGGCCGCCTGCACGGCGTACCGGATGAGGGCGGCGGCCTGGTCGGGGCTGACCTCGGTCTTGCTTGCGGGTTGGTTCTCGGTCGTACCCGTGGGCTTGTCTCCGGGGGCCGGCACGTGGCGATCGCAATCAGGGTTCGGGTGGACGCCCGGAAAGGCAAGTGCCCCGCACGTTCCGCAGAACGTCCTGCTCTTCGGCGAGTACCACCACTCGGCGCCGTCCGGGCTGACGTACTTTGCTATCTTGTCGTCCCGTTCCAGGTGTCTCATTTGCGAGGCTACCTGGCTCATGTAGGTATCGACCCTGCTGGTTACCGCTCTCTGCACATGGGGTAGCCCGACGGGATGGTAAGCCTGTTCGATGAACAGCTGTATGGCGTCCCTGACCTCCGCTGGATGTACTGACATGTGTCGGCGGCGGGTGAATACTGACCCCGGCGTGGCATCCGAATTTTGACCCCCTACCGGATGACTCTGGCTCTAGCCGAGCCAGGGGGTGGAAGGGGTGCTTTCCGTGGAGGACTGGGCAGAGATCCGCCGGCTGCACCGGGCGGAGCAGATGCCGATCAAGGCGATCGCCCGGGTGATGGGCGTGTCGCGGAACACGGTGCGGGCGGCGATCGCGAGCGACCGGCCGCCGAAGTACGAGCGGCCGGCGAAGGGCTCGATCGCAGACGCGGTCGAGCCGCGGATCCGCGAGCTGCTCAAGACGTATCCGACGATGCCGGCGACGGTGATCGCCGAGCGGATCGGGTGGGACCGGTCGGTCCGGGTGCTGCGGGACCGGGTCGCGGAGCTGCGCCCGGCCTACCTGCCGCCGGACCCGGCGAGCCGGACGGCGTATGCGGCAGGCGAGATCGCCCAGTGCGACCTGTGGTTCCCGCCCGTCATGCTGCCGGTGGGCTGCGGGCAGGTGCGCCGGCCGGCGCAGCTGCCGGTGCTGACCATGGTGTGCGCCTATTCACGGTGGCTGACGGCGCTGCTGATCCCGACCCGGACTGCGGCGGACCTGTTCGCCGGCTGGTGGCAGCTGATCGCCGGCCTGGGCGCGGTGCCGCGGGCGCTGGTCTGGGACGGGGAGGGCGCGATCGGCCGGTGGCGGGCCGGGCGGCCTGAGCTGACGGCCGACTGCCAGGCGTTCCGCGGCACGCTGGGCGCCAAGGTGGTGGTCTGCAAGCCCGCCGACCCGGAGGCCAAGGGGCTGATCGAGCGGGCCCACGACTACCTGGAGCGCTCGTTCCTGCCGGGCCGCACGTTCGCCGGCCCGGCGGACTTCAACGCCCAGCTGGCGGCCTGGCTCGCACTGGCCAACACCCGGCCGCGGCGGGCGCTGGGCTGCTCCCCGGCCGAGCGGATCACCGCGGACAGAGCCGCGATGCTGAGCCTGCCGCCGGTGGCGCCGCAAACCGGGTGGCGGGCGCAGTGCCGGCTGGCCCGCGACCACTACGTGCGGCTGGATTCCAACGACTACTCCGTCCACCCGGCCGCGATCGGCCGGCGGATCGAGGTGACCGCGGACCTGGCCCGGGTCCGGGCGGTCTGCGACGGGCAGCCGGTCGCCGACCACCAGCGGGCCTGGGCCTGGCACCAGTCCGTCAGCGACCCCGCGCACCTGGCCGCGGCCCGGGCCATGCGCCGGCAGCGGGTCACCGCTTTGCGCCCGGCGCCGAAGGAGCCGGAAGTGCAGGTCCGGTCGCTGGGCGACTACGATGCCGCGTTCGGGACCGGCGGGGGCGTGGCGTGATGGCCGCCCGCACCGCCGCCCGGGACACCGCCGCGGAGATCGCGTTCCTCACCCGGGCACTGAAGGCCCCGACGCTGCGCGAGTCGGTGCCCCGGCTGGCCGACCGGGCCCGCACCGAATCCTGGACCCACGAGGAGTTCCTGGCCGCCTGCCTGCAGCGCGAGGTCGCCGCCCGCGAGGCCCACGGCGGTGAGGGCCGCATCCGCGCCGCCAGGTTCCCCGCCCGCAAGAGCCTGGAGGAGTTCGACTTCGACCACGCCCGCGGCCTCAAGCGCGAGGTCATCGCCCACCTGGGCACCCTCGACTTCGTCGCCGCCCGGGAGAACGTGGTGTTCCTCGGCCCGCCCGGCACCGGCAAGACCCACCTCGCGACCGGTCTGGCGGTCCGCGCCTGCCAGGCCGGGCACCGGGTCGCCTTCGCCACCGCCGCCGAGTGGGTCGCCCGCCTGGCCGAGGCCCACCACGCCGGGCGGCTGCAGGCCGAGCTGGTCAGGCTGGGCCGCTACCCGCTGCTGGTCATCGACGAGGTCGGCTACATCCCGTTCGAGCCCGAGGCCGCCAACCTGTTCTTCCAGCTCGTCTCGGCCCGCTACGAGCGGGCCTCGCTGATCGTGACCAGCAACAAGCCCTTCGGCCGGTGGGGCGAGACCTTCGGCGACGACGTGGTCGCCGCCGCCATGATCGACCGGCTCGTCCACCACGCCGAAGTCATCGCCCTCAAAGGCGACAGCTACCGGCTCAAGAACCGCGACCTCGGCCGCGTCCCCGCGGCCGCCGCAACCGACGAATGACCATGCAGGGGGTCAATTTTCAGATGCCGCCAGAGGGTCAAAATTCGCGCGCCGTTGACAACATGCGGGCTCCTCTCAGACCCAGGCGGCGCGTATCAGTGGTCGCAATCCTTGCCTACAGCAGCTACCTCCGCACCAGTCACGAGGATTTAGCGTAGTACCGCACTCGCGAGAGTGGCGCGTGCAGCAGCAAGGTGCAGCAACCGCATTGCCCCGAGGTGACCCGAACAGGCTCGATCTGGTGGACTGAACAGCCAAGATGATCTGTATAGACCTTTCCCTCGTTCGCATCGAGAGGATCATCGCCCAAGCATGCCGACGATGAGGACTAGGCCGCCGTGCCCGTTGCGTCAGGCCTCAGCGCTGCGGCTTGGTCTCCCTGTCCGGTGCCGGCTGCCTCTCCAGGCGGATCTGACTCTTGTCCGAGCGCGAGAGCACCTGGGCGAGACGTTCAGCTGCCCCTGGCTCGCCTGCCAGGATCACGACGTTACTGTCGCCCGTAATCACGACCGAGCCTCGGTTGCTGCCCTCCGTCTGGTTATGAGTGTGCAGTAGGCCGATGATCGCACTAGCGAGAGTCAGTACGGCCGTCGCGGTCGTGGATATTGTGACGACGAGAGTCTGTATATCGCCGACGTCCATCGCCAGTGATCCGCCTGCTCCGTCGGGTTCACGCTCGGGCGAAGGTACGACCTGGACATCGACATCGGCTGTCAGTGCAAGCCCGACCGCCAGCTCTTCAGCGAGCGCCGTCTCGGTCACGAGTTCGACGTGCTGGGATCCGGTCATGGGCGCTCCTCGGCTTCTCGGACTTTGCGGTCGTTTGCTGCGGCCCAGCGGGCCTGGATCTCATGCGGACTCCAGGTGTACAGGCGGCGGGCGCGCCGCAGCCGAACGGCCGCCAGTTCGCGAGCAGGCCGACCCGCCGCGAGGCGCAGGCGCTTCTCCTCGGGTGAGCCGTCCGCCCGCAGGGCGCTATTGAATGCCTCGGCCTGCTCGCGTTGTTCTCGCTCCATCTGGCGCACGAGCTTGACAGTCACCTTGTCATTGTTCAAGCCTTCTGAGATCAATGGGAAGACCAGATGGTCGCATTCAAGGTGCTCGTCGGACTCGCGGGCGAGATAGGTCGGGTTGACAAGCGACCACACCTCCAGCCGTACGGCCTCTCGGTCGCTGATGCCTGCGGCCACACTGGGATCTTTCATGATGGCGAGCCGGGCCCATTGTTCCACCGGAGATGCCGACGGGTCGATATGGTCCGGCGGATTCGGCCAGGGCCAGTGGGTCATCAGCCGGGCCACCGCGAGAACGCATAGCGTGTCGAGCAGTCGCTCTTCCAATGCGAGGTGCTTGTCCATGATCTGCCGTTCACCGTCGTAACCGGGAGGCAGGAAATGATGAGCGTAGAGCCCGGACACCGCCGAACCTGACTCATAACAACTGATTACACCACCCGGATCCGTTCCGGTCAGCGCACGCTGTGCAATAGCTGAGCACAGCAGCACGGGATTGACGGGTGCCATGGCCAGATCCGGGGCGAGGCGGCTGCCCAGGTGCTCCTCTCCGGTCATTGCCAGCGGCCACGCTGACGTCGCAAGCCTGGACCCAATCAGGTGGCACAACAGGTTGCAGTCGATGATCAGCACCTGGCCAGGCGACCGGGCCAGGCCTGCGACCCCCTCCACCGGCGAGTCGGCGAGCCACCGCGTCAACTCGGCGACACGCGCCAGTGACAGCCGGGCTGCCGGGGTCGTCTGCAGCTTACTTTCGCGATCATCTGCCCCACCACGCCGACGTCCCAGGTTCATTGGTCAACCCCCGACGCACACAACCTCACTGCATGGTCACCGAGCTGGTCTCCCATGATGCGTCCACGCTATACCTAAGACTCACCGGGCCTGGCTCCGCAAGTGGTACCGCGGAATCGTCCAGTCCTCGAGCACCCGCAGGACCCGCCAAGTCATGCCGAGCTGGGCATGACGGATGGAGACGGGCACCAGGCGCGGCCGAGATCTACTAGGGCAGGCACTTCCACCTTGCCAATTAGAACATGTGATCTACCGACATGACTCCACTGACACTTAAGCATCAGCCACAGGAAGGAGTGCAGCAGCAAAGTGCAGCAACCACATCGACCTGCACCGACCTCAGCGGACCCTCATAGGCCTGTCACCTGCTTCAACGACCGGCACCGACCTTGGTGCAACTAGACGGTAAGGAGAAGGTCTACGGTTCGATTCCGTAAAGGGGCTCCAGCTCAAAAGGCTAATTCAAACGCCTCGAAAATCCTCGGGCGCCATTCCGGGAGCCAAGTGAGCCTCGGTTCGGGCCAGCCATCTGCCGTTGCGCAGATCGTGATCTCCTGCACGCTCTGGTACTTGATCGTATCGGGCATCAGCCTTCTCTCCCTTCGGCGTGGTCACCGCAGATCACTGCGAACCTTCCATCGCGTTGTCGAGCCGGCACGGCGGGCGTGGCAATCGACAGAAGCCACTGCGGGGTCGGCTAGGTCACTGAAGGTGTCACCGAAGCGCGCCAGGTCCCCGGCGCTGACAGGGGAGTCTGAGACAGCAGTGTCTGGGCGAGTCTGCGGCGGACATACTCAGTGCGTGATAGCCCTAGTCGGCGGGCGTGGGCTTCAAGTGCCGCAACGACGTTGTCGGGCACGTCTCGGATCAGGATTAGCCCGCGCTCCGGGACAGGGGCACGCATCGGCGCGTCGCTTGGCCCCATCAGCGATAACGGCCGTCTCGATGCCGCTTGGCACGTAGCGTCCACAGCTGCTAGGCGGCTATACGGCACCCGGGTGCGGGCGGTACCCGGAACGGGCCGGGGGTAGACCGCTCAGCAGCCGGCGCATTACGCCTGATGGAGCCAGGCCAGGCCGCCGGGCGTCGCGGACGGCGCCACGCTGATTTCACCGTGCCCGGTGTGTACGACCAGCGCTGCCCACGGAGGACGGCACGTGCAGCCGGGCGCCTGAACTAGGCCCGCCCCGCCGGCATCGGGATCGGCCCGGTCTCGGCCAGGCCGCCCATGCGGGCCAGGCGAGCGCGCCGCCGCCGGCCGTAGATCGCCGCCGCCGTCACCAGGGCCGCCAGCAGGGGGATCACGCCGCACAGCAGCATCCCGTCCCGCGCCCCGTAGTGGCTGGTCACCGCACCCACGACGGGCGCCCCGATCGGCGTCCCGCCGACGAACACGAGCATGTACAGGCCCATCACCCGGCCCCGCAGCTCGGGGTCGACCTCGAGCTGGACCGACGCGTTGGCCAGGGCCTGGCAGACCA
>Ga0134126_10013935_pt1 | contig 10148 bp, 11 predicted proteins | sample KB31752_FD_96881 | JGI IMG/M metagenome (GOLD analysis project Ga0134126, IMG submission 96881) | Terrestrial soil microbial communities with excess Nitrogen fertilizer from Kellogg Biological Station, Michigan, USA - KB3-175-2 | ecosystem: Environmental > Terrestrial > Soil > Unclassified ...
GAACTCTGAGAGCCGGTCATGGTCGACGCCAAGGATGGCGGCGATCACGTCGATCGGGATCGGGATGCAGAAGCGCGTCATCAGGTCGAACGGCCGCGCGGCGTCGATGCCGTCCAGGGTCTCATCCACGATCCGCTCCACCTCGGGCCGGCATCTGGCGACGCGGGCGTAGAGCGCCTGCGCCAGCGGCTGGCGGATGCGGGCGTGGTCGGGGTCGTCGAGCTCAAGGATGGTGGAGCTCTCGCTGCGCACCTGGGCGCGCAACTCCGCGAGCTGCTCTGCGGTCAGTCGGCGTCGCAACTGCGCCTCGTCGGCGCGCAGGCCGTCGCGCCAGAGCGTGCGGTCGGAAACCAGCGGGCGCACGTCGGCGTAGCGGGTGAGGATCGTGCTGCCGTAGCCCGGGTCCGGCAGCACCGGCGTGCGCGACCTGAGCTCGGCGAGCACCGCGTACGGGTCCTCGCGATAGGCTGGATTGAGCGGCGTCAGCTGGAACATGATCGGCGGCGCGGTCTCGTCGGCGGCCATCGCGTGCGCTCCATTTAACGACGTTCAATATTTAACGCCGTTCAATACACTTTACGGCGTTAAGCGCAAGTGGCATCCGAGGGCATGGACCCCGCGCGCAAAGCCCGCCGATCCGCGCCACGCCGGGCGATGCTGACCCGCGAGGCGGTGGTCAAGGCGGCGGCGCGGGTGCTCGCCCGCGACGGCTACGCGGGCCTCACCATGCGCGCGATCGCCGACGAGCTCGGCGTGCAGGCGCCCGCGATCTACTGGTACTTCGCCGACAAGCGGGCGCTGGAGCTGGCGCTCTACGTCCACCTGATGGAGGGCTTCACGGTCCGGCCCAGCGGCGGCGACTGGCAGGGCGAGCTGCGCCACGGCGCCCAGCGGCTGCGGGCCTACCTGCGCGGTGTGCGCGACATCACCCGCCTCGCCCCGCAGGGCCTGTGGGCCGGGCCGGGCACGCTCTCCCAGGTGGATGAGACGCTGGGCGTGCTCATCGCCGCGGGGCTGTCGCCGCGCGACACCGGCTACGCGATCAACATGCTCGCCTCGTTCGTCTTCCAGTGGGCGGCCGCTGAAAGCGCCGAGGCCGATTTCGCCGCGCAGCGCGCCGAGTTCCTGGCGTCCGCGGCCGCCGACCCGCCCGACCCGGCGCGCTACCCGCACGTGGCCGCCGTGCGCCCTTTCCTCATGGAATGGGACCCCGACGCCGCCTTCGCCTTCCGCCTCGACACCATGATCGCCGGCCTCGAGGCCCGCATCCGGCTCGCGGCGCCCTAGGTCGTTGTAGAACGCGTGGGCAGGCAGCGATCGCCCGGCGGAAAGCGGACCCGCTGAGGGTCCGCGAAGGGAGCCAGCCGACCAAGTGGTTGGTCCTTGAGGACGCTGTCGCGCGATGTCTTCAGTGGAGCGCGATGACGAAGCGCTACCACGCGATGCTCTTTCTGGTCGGGCCTCAGCTCGCCAACATCGAGGCTATCCGGCGCAAGTGGGACCCCGCGATGGCAGCAGCGATTCCGGCCCACGTCACGCTGGTGTATCCGGACGAGCATTCGGGCGTAGCCGCGCTCCGTGACCGCGTGGAGGCGGTCGCCGAGAGAGAAGCGGAGTTTCGCGTATCGCTCGGCGACTTTCGCTCTTTCCCGCCGCCGGACGACGGCTGTGTGTACATCGAAGTTCTCGACGACGACGGACAATTGCGCGCGCTGAGGCGGAGCGCCGTCGCGCCGCCTTTTCGCCCAATCGAGGTTCCGTCGCACCTCACGTACGGTAGTGCGCCCGCGCACTTCCGACCGAGGCGAAGAGTTCTGGCGCGCACGCTTGGTCCAAAACGTCAGGTCGCAGTTCCTGATCGACGCGATTACCATCACATCGTTCGAGAAGGGCGAGTATGTCGTGGAGGCGCGTTTCCCACTGTTGCGAGTTTAGGAGAATGGCGACTGGCGTTGGCGCGCTTCTGCTTCGCGGGCGCGAGGTGCTGTTGGGTAGGAGAAGCGCTCACAAATCCTATCCTGGCTGCTGGGACGTTCCGGGCGGCCACGTCGAGGCGGGGGAAACTTTGGAGGCGGCCCTGGCGAGGGAGCTCGGCGAGGAACTTGGCGTCGCGCCGCTTCAATGGCGACTCCTCAGCCGTTTCCGTTTCCAAGAAGGCGATAGCTGGTCGGACTGTCTGGTCTACGGCATCGACGCCTGGTTGGGTGAACCTGCTCTCGCCAACGATGAACACACGGAGCTGCGCTGGTTCGGCCTGGCCGAGGCGTGCGATCTGGAGGGCCTCGCGGCCGCCGAATACCGCCCGATACTTCGCCAGTTAAGGGACGCCCATTGAGCGTGAGCCACGCCGAGCGCATTCACCGCTCTGCAAACTGTGCCGGACGAGCTTGAACGGGGACATCAGATGACTGTGATTTCGCAAGCGGAGGAGCAGGACCTGGCAGCCATCGATGAACTGGCCAAGCTGCTGTACGGACCTGATCTCGCCCCGGCGAAGGCCGTGCGTCAGGCAGCGCGGACGTTTGTCGCGAGGACCGCCGGTGGCGTGGTCGGATTCTTGATCGCGACGGTCGCCGACTACGGATTCTCCATGAGTGGCCATCTGGAAGAGCTTGCGGTCGCCGAGGACCAGCAAGGAGGCGGCGCGGGTCGCGCGCTGGTCCAGGCCTGCGAGGACTGGCTGCGGACCGAAGGCGTCGAGACCGTGTTCGTGTCGTCGCTCGATGCCGCAACGCCCTTCTACGAACGGCTTGGATACCAGCGTTGCATCGGCCCCTGGCTGTTCCACAGGCTAGCTGTGGGCGATGCGCCGCGCGCACCGTAGGGCGCCGGGGCGAACGTCGCCAAAGGGTCGGACTCGGTCGTTTGCCTCGCGCCAGCAAGCAGCGCTTCGGCGGCGGCGCCGATCAGCGGACGTTCGGACAGCCGAGCAGGGGACGGTCTTTACGCATCGGGTGGACCGGCGCGTTTGCCGTCAGATTCTCCCGCTCACGGGCTGCTCGGCTTCGTCGCGGGTTAGCAGGCCAGCAGCTACCGCGCGTTCGATGGTTCCTTGAATGGCAGCCAAGAGTTCACGCTCAACATGATAGTATTCCGCGATGGCGAGGGCCGCTCGCATTACGTCCATCACCTCGGTCGCAAGTTTGTGGGGATCGGGATCGCCGTGTTTTGCGCGTTTGACGCCCTGATCTTCCCATAGCTGCACCTCGGCAGACAGTTCCCCGCATTCTTCCGCCAAGCGCGAGATGATCTTGAACGGCTCGACCCCGTTCGGGAACCGCCGCCGCAACACAAGATTCGAGGTCCATAGATGGTCGAGCAACGTCGCCTCCAGCTGTGGCCGACCAATCTCTGCCTGGCGGCGACGATGTCGGCAATGGGTCCAGGCTGTGTGAAAACGCCGGTGCGCTCGGAAACCGGGGCATAGGTATGCAGTGCTGGAAGGCTTGAGCCCTCGTCTTCGCGCCAGACGCCCCCATGTGAGCGGACCTGCGCAAGGATATTCTACGGGTTCGTTGAGAGGCCGCGTTTTCACACACCCTTGGTCGCGAGCCGACTTCAGCGGGAAGTCCGGAAGCGGGCGTGTTTGCGCCGACGTATGGGCGGCCGCCTAATCCAGCCGCACGAAGTGGCAGGCGCGGTCGGCCATCGCCAGGTGCATGACCGGGCGGCCGTACTTCAGCAGCTCGACGGCGCCGCCCGCGCAGGCGCCGCCGTCGGTGATCGCGATCGGCTGGGTCAGGCGGTAGGTCCACCCCGACCGCAGCGGGATGGCGCGGGCGCGGGCGAGGGCGGGATCGCCGTCGTCTGAGCCGCGTAAGCTGACGCCGGTCTGGCTGGCGTAGGCCTGCCGGCGCAGGTCCGAGACCTGGCGCTGGAAGTCGAAGAACACCGCGTGCGCGGTCATCTGGTCGAGCATCGCCTCGCCGCGCGGGGCGATGAAGGCGACCGCCAGCGCCATGATCGCCAGCACGACGAGCATCTCCAGCAGCGTGTAGCCGCGCGCGGCGCGCTTCATGGCGCCTTCGGCGGGACGTCCGACGGCGGCGCAGCCGGCGCGCCGACGGCGCTCGCCGGCGCGGTCTGGCTCTGTTCCTGGACCTGGCCGCCGGCCGCAGTCTGGCCGGGCGCGTCGCTGTAGATGTCCGCCGCGTCGCCCTCGCCGCCCGGCTTGCCGTCGGCGCCCAGGCTGTGGACGCGCGGCGGATGGGCGCGGTCGGTCGGCGGGTCGTAGACGTACCCGCGGCCCCAGGGATCGTTCGGCACGCCGCTCGCCAGGTACGGCCCGTTCCAGCCGGGCGTCGCCTTGCGGTCGGGCGCGTCCACCAGCAACGCCAGCCCCTCGCTCCCCGTTGGGTAGCGGCCGATGTCGAGCTCCATCGTCTGCAGCGCCGTCTCCAGCGACTTTACCTGCACGCGGGCGGTGGTCACCTTGGCGTGGTCGAGCTGGGCGAACAGGCGCGGGCCCACCAGCGCCGCGATCAGCGCGATGATCGCCAGCACGATGAGGATTTCCAGCAGACTGTAGCCGGCCATCGCCGACCGACGCGCCGTCCTCGCGCGCTTCTGCGCAAGCTTCTGGGCACGCTTCATCACGCGTTCGATCCAATACATGCGACGTTCCGACAGTGTCTCGCCGGCCCCCGGTCTTGGGCAGACCTCTATATTCCCACCCCTATCTCAACTATAGCAGACGCGGGGTGCGGTGTGCGCCGAAACAATGCGGCTGCGATTGCGGTGGGGGCGGTTTCTCAACCTAAGCTTGGCGGGTCCGGCGGCGCGTCCGGCCGGCTGCCCAGGTCGTTGTTCCGACCGCTATCGGCGCGCGAGGCGTGGCTGGCCGCCTGCCTCGGGCTGCTCGCGGTGGGCGCCGCCGCGGTCTACGCGCAGGGATGGAGCGCCGCCCAGCGCGACCGCTTCGTGAACGCCCAGGCCGACCTGACGCTGGCGCGCGCCAATCATGCGATCTCGCTGCAGAAGCGCGCCGGCGATGCACCGGACACGGCGCAATTGGCGGCGATCAACGGCTGGTCGACGCATGCGCGCAGCTTCTGGCTGGCGCGGCTGGAGATCGAGCAGCGGCTGGAGGCGGCGGCCACTGCCGCGCATCTGCCCGCGCCCGACATCCGCCTCGCCCAGGCGCTGGAGGACGACACCGACACGCCGCTGCTGAAGGCCGAGGTCTCCGGCCCCTACGTGGCCGGTCCCTGGATCGCCTTCATGCGCGCGCTGGCCGCCGACGGCCCGTCGTTCGTGGTCGACAAGCTCGATGTCAGCGACGCCAACAGCGCCCAGTTCGCGCTGGTGCTGCTGTTTCCGGTGACGCTCGACGAGCCGCCGCCGACCGAGCCCGCCCCGTGACGGCGACGGGAACAACCGCATGGATGACGTCCGGGGTCACGCTGGCGGCAGGCGGCGCCGCCGCGCTGGTGATCGGCGCGGGCGCGGTGGGCTGGTTCGCGCCCGGAGCGCCGCAGATCGCTGCGCTCAGCGTCGTGCGCCACGGCGGCGCCGGCGGCGGCGACGCGCAGCCGCTGGCCCGGCCCGGCGCGGGCCTCGCCGCCGACGTCGATGCGCTGGAGACCGACCTCGCCGTGCCGCCGCCGCCGCGGCCGGTCGCCTTCGTGCCGCCGCCGCGCCGCCCGGTCGGCCTCGTCCCGGCGCCGGTCGTGCACGACGTCGGACCGGTCTTCCGTAGCCGGACATCGGCGATCGTCCGCCTGCCGAACGGTCGTCTGGCGGTGCTGCTGGCGGCGGGCGCGGGCGATGGCCGCTCGCGATTGCTCCACATCGGCGAGTCGTTCGACGACCGCTGGCGGCTCACAGGACTGACAATGAACGAAGCCACCCTTGCCGATGGGAAGTCGACCGAGCGCGTGCCGCTGTTCGGCGAAACGGTCGGCGTCGCCCCCGGAGGCGATCCGCAGTGAGTTCCCGCGCGCGTTTCTTTGCGGCGTCGGGCGCCGGCCTGGCAGCCGCCAGCCTGCTCGCCGGCTGCGCCAACTTTCCGGCGATGAAGGTGCAGCCGGGCGCGCTGGCGCGCTCGTCGTCGCACGTCGGCGACCTCGCCGCGCTGGCGCCGCCGGGGACCACCGTGCCGGTCAACACCGAGGCCGCCGCCAGCCCGGAGGCCATCGCCGCGCTCTCGGCGACGCCGAACGAGCGGATCGACGTCGAGCTGCCGCCGCAGCCGTTGCCGCAGATGCTCAACACGACGTTCGGCGACCTGCTCAAGGTGCCGTACGTGCTGGGGCCGACCGTCAGCACCCGGACGGAGGTCGTGACGCTGCGCGGCGTCTCCGGCATGTCGAAGCGCGACTTCGCCCGCATGCTGGAAGTCGCGCTGCGCGACTACGCGCTGAAGGTGGTGATCCGCGGCGGCGTGGTGACCATCGTCGACGACCCCACCCCGAACATCAGCTCGGCCACCTTCCTCGGCCGCCGGCCCAGCCAGGACACGCCGCAGCAGGCGCAGGTCGTCACCCAGTTCTATGAGGCCAAGGCGGTGTCGATCGAGGCGGCGTTGGCGCTGATGGCCGACATCAGCCCCGGCGCGCGCAACCTCAACGTCCAGGCCGACACGCCGCACAACTCGGTCTACATCACCGGCCGGGCGCGCGACGTCGCAGCGGCGGTCGAGATGCTGCGCTCGCTCGACCAGCCGACGTTCGCCGGCGTCGGCGTGGTGCGGATCGAGCCGGTCTACTGGTCGGCCGAGACGCTGGGCCGGCGGCTCGAGGACCAGCTGCGGGCGGACGGCTACACGGTGACCGGCTCGCCGCAGGACCCGCGTTCGATCCTGGTGCTCGCCTATCGCGACTCCAACCAGGTGCTGCTGTTCGCGCGTGACCCGGCGCTGCTGTCGCGCGCCCGCGAATGGGCGAGCCGGCTCGACCAGGCCGCCGCGGTCGGCGACCACCCGACCACGTTCATCTACCAGGCCCACAACACCGACGCGAAGTCGCTGGCCGACCTCGTGCAGACGCCGCTGGGCGGCTCGTTCGGCGGCCAGCCGGCGAGCGCGACGCAGCCGTCGGCCGGGCAGCCGGGCGGCGCGCCCGCGCAGTCGCCGAGCATGGAGGCCAGCCCCGCGGCGCAGGCCGCCGGCCTCGGCCGCGGCACAATCGGCGTCGGGCTGGGCGCGGCGGCGTCGCCGCCCAGCGCCGGGACCTTCCTCGGTGGCCGGCTGATCGTCGACGACGGCGGCAACCGCATCCTCTTCACCGGCATGGCCGAGGACTACACCGAGCTGCGCAAGCTCCTGGAGGCGCTCGACAAGCCGCAGCGCCAGGTGCTGGTCGAGGTGACCATCGCCGAGGTGACCCTGACCGACCAGACCAACGTCGGGCTGGAGTGGTTCTTCAGCCACTCGATGAGCGGCAGCTCGATCGCCGGCGGCACGCTGAACGGCCTCGGCATCGGCACCCAGGGGCTCAACCTCAACTACACGGCCAGCTGGGGCGGCTGGAACCTGCAGGCGGTGTTCAACGCCTTCGCGTCGAACAACAAGGTCAACATCCTCTCGCGCCCGCGCCTCGTGGCGCGCAGCGGCTCGGAGGCCTCGATCCAGGTTGGCACCGACGTGCCGATCATCACCTCGCAGACCACCAACCCGACGGTGTCGACCGGCGTCCCCAACGTGCTGCAGTCGATCGAGTACCGGCAGACCGGCACCATTTTGCACATCAAGCCGGTGGTCTACGGCGACGACCGGGTCGACCTCTTCGTCACCCAGGAGGTCTCCAGCCAGGAGCCGAACCCCAACACCGCGGTGGCGAGCCCGCTGATCCTCGACCGCAACATCACCACCCAGCTGTCGCTGGCCGACGGCGCCACCGCGGTGCTCGGCGGCCTGATCGACAACGAGTACACCAAGGGCAACTCCGGCATCCCGATCCTGAAGGACATCCCGATCCTCTCGGGGACCGGCCGCAGCGACCAGATCTCGGGAACCAAGGACGAGCTGGTGGTGCTGGTGACCCCCTACATCATCCACGAAGGCGAGATGAGCGATTGGGCCAGCCGCTACGGCCACGAGATGAACCAGGCGTTCAAGGTGGGCTATGGCTGGTCGTACACCCTGACCGGCATCCCGCCGCTGGGGACCGACGGGCCTAAAGCACCGGTTCCGCTGGCCCCGTAGGCGGCGTCTTCGGCGGCGGCGCGACGGGCGTCGGCGGCGGAACGTAGGGCTCCGGGCGGTCGAGCCGCCGCCAGCCGACCCGGTCGACCGCGATCTGACCCATCTGCGCGCCCGACGCATCCAGGATCTGGATGTCCACGCGGTAGAGCTGCATCGCGAAGCGGCGGCCGGCGGCCGCCGAGCCGGTGTTGAGCGCCATCGCGGAGCGCGGCTCGGCGGTCCAGCGCAGGGAGCGCCCGGCGGCGAGCGGCACGCGTCCCTCGGGTTGGGCGGCCGGGTTGATGGCGGTAGTCAGCGCCAGCGCGTCGCGCTGCAGCTGGGCGATCAGCAGCGCGCGCTCGTAGCGGGCCTGGCCGTCGGCCAGCTGTCGCTGCAGCTCCAGCACCGCCGCCAGCGAGATCGCCGCGATGATCAGCGCCACCAGCGCTTCGATCAGGCTGAAGCCGCGCGCGGCGCGGACGCGGCGGCTCACTGGACGCTGTCGTAGATGCTGGCCAGCGCCATCACCAGCGAAAGCGCGATCACGCCCACCACCACCGAGATGGCGGCGATGGCGGCGGGCTCGGCGAGCGCGGTGAAGCGCTTCATCGCGTCCTTCAGCCGGTCGTCGTAGCTGTCGGCGAGGAAGCCGAACATCGAGGCGAGCGCGCCGGACTTCTGGCCGGTGCGCAGCAGGCTGAGGTCCATGGCGGTGAGCCGCGTGTGCCGCCCCAGCGCCACGTGCAGAGCGATCCCGCTCCGCAGTTCCGCCTCGCTGGCCGCGAGCCCGTCGCGGAATGGCCCGGCCGGCGCGCCCTGGCGGGCCAGCGCGGAGGCTTCCATCAGCGCCACGCCGTTGCCGAGCGCGAACGAGGTCAGTCGCGCCCAGGTGGCGATCTCGCGCGCGTTCAGGAGGTCGCCGATCACCGGCAGCGCCCGGCCGATGTTGTACAGCCGCTCGCGCACCGCCGGCTGGCTGGCGGCGAACGCCATCGCCGCGACCAGCGCTGCAAGGCCGCCGCCGGTCAGGATCAGGTGCGCGTTCACGAAGTGGCCGATCGCGAAGACGATCTTCGACATCAGCGGCATGCGCGCCGCGTTCTGGCCGATCAGCGCCGAGAAGCGCGGCACGATCTCCACGAAGATGAAGGCCACCGCCAGCACGCCGGCGCAGGCCAGCAGCGCCGGGTAGGTGAGGGCGCCGACCAGGTCGCGGCGCAGCCGGTCCTCGTAGGCCATCTGCTCGGAGGCGACGCGCAGCACCTCGGGCACGTGGCCAGCCGCCTCGCCGACCTCGGCCATCGCGTAGACGTAGTAGGGAAACCCCGGCATGTGCGTTCGCAGCGCGACGCCCAGCGCCTCGCCGCGCTTCAGCGCCGCGATCACCTCCATCAGCTGGGCGCGTCCCTTGCGGGCGGCGACGCCCGCCGCCACCGTCTCCAGCGCCTCCAGCAGCGTGACGCCCGCCTCCAGCATCAGCGCCAGCTGGCGCATCACCAGCACGCGCTCGGTGGGCTTGAGGTCGCGGTCGGCGCTGCGGACCTCGATCTCGCCCGCCTCGGAAAGGTCGGTGACGGTGAGGCCGCCGGCCATCAGCTCGCGCAGCGCGGTCGTCTCGTCGGCGGCGCGGACCACGTCGCGCACCCGCCGCCCCTCGCGGGTCACCGCCCGGTAGGTGAACCGCCGCTCGTCGCTCTGTTCGAGGCTGGCCACGTCGGCGCTACTGCGCGGGCATCGGCGCCGCGGCCGGCGCGCCCGAACCGCCCGCCACCCCGCCTGCCACACGCCGCAGCTCGGCCAGCGTGGTCAGGCCCGCGCGCGCCTTGGCGTAGCCGTCCTCGACCAGGCTCGCGAACCCCTCGGCGCGGGCGGTGCGGGTCAGCTGCTCCTCAGAGGCGCGATGGCGGATGTCCTGTTCGAGCGCGGGGCTGGCGGCGGCGATCTCGTAGAGTCCGAGCCGGCCGAGATAGCCGCTCTGGCCGCACCGGGCGCAGCCGACCGGCTCCTTCCATGTCGACGGGCCCGC
>Ga0134126_10013937_pt1 | contig 10148 bp, 10 predicted proteins | sample KB31752_FD_96881 | JGI IMG/M metagenome (GOLD analysis project Ga0134126, IMG submission 96881) | Terrestrial soil microbial communities with excess Nitrogen fertilizer from Kellogg Biological Station, Michigan, USA - KB3-175-2 | ecosystem: Environmental > Terrestrial > Soil > Unclassified ...
ATCGCCGAGGTGTGGCGGCGCGGCAGTGTCATCTCATCCTGGCTGCTCGATCTGGGCGCCGCGGCGCTGACGAAGGATCCGCAGCTGAAGGGATTCTCCGGTTATGTCCAGGATTCCGGCGAAGGTCGCTGGACCGTCGAGGCCGCGATCGAGGAGGCGGTTCCGGCAGACGTACTCTCCACAGCGCTGTACGCCCGATTCCGCTCGCGGCAGGAGCATAACTTCGGAGAAAAGATGCTCTCGGCGATGCGTTTCGGCTTCGGCGGGCATATCGAGGGTAATGAGTCCATTGACCCCGAACCGAAGCCGAAAGAATCGCAGGTTCATTCGGCGACCCAGAACGCCGCCGGGTAGCGCTATGCCGGACAATCACCTAATCGGGACAGCTCCGACCTCGCAGGCTGCGGGGTCGTCGCCGCGACGACGGATCCCTCCGGCCGATCCCTGCGCCATGGTGGTCTTCGGCGCGGGTGGCGACATGGCTAAGCGCCTGCTGATACCGGCACTCTACAACCTCTCGCGCACCAAGGTTCTGCCGGAGAAATTCGCGTTGATCGGCGTAGACCTGGCGGCAGGAACCGCCGAGAGCTGGCGCGACCACCTTTACGACACGCTGAAAACCTTCGTCGGGAATGCAAGCGCGGAGTTCGACATCGACCGGATCGATGAGTCGGCGTGGGAGCGGCTCGCGGAGAAAATGTGCTACGTCCAGGGCGATCTGACCAAGCCCGAGCTCTACGAGAAGATTCGCGGCGCATTGGACGACGCAGAAAAGGCCCATGGCACACAGGGCAACGCCATCTTCTACCTTGCCGTCGCCGATCGGTTCTTTGGCACTGCGGTCGAACAGCTCGGCAAGGCGAAGCTCACCGATCAGGGCGAGGGCAAGGATGGTAGCTCCCGGTTCTGGCGCCGCGTCGTGATCGAGAAGCCATTCGGCCATAGCCTGGACTCGGCGCGCCAATTGAACACCCGCATCCTGCGCACGCTGCATGAGGAGCAGATCTTCCGGATCGATCATTTTCTGGGAAAGAACACGGTGCAGAGCATCATGGCGTTCCGCTTCGCCAATGGATTGTTCGAACCCGTCTGGAATCGCGATCGGATCGATCACGTTCAAATCACCGTGGCGGAGACGGTGGGTGTGGAGGAGCGCGGCAGATTCTACGAGCAAACCGGTGCGCTGCGCGACATGGTGCCCAACCACGTGTTTACGCTCCTCTCCATGGTGGCCATGGAGCCGCCCACGGGATTCGACGCTGCTTCGATCCGCACGAAGAAGGCTGAGGTGTTCGCGGCAATGCCGGCCGTCAAGCCGGCACAGGCGGTGCGTGGCCAGTATGGCGCCGGTATGGTCCTGGGCAAGAAAGTGCAAGCCTACCGGAGAGAGCCAAACGTGGCACCTGATTCGAACATCGAGACCTATGTCGCAATGCAGCTCGAAATCGACAATTGGCGCTGGGCCGGCGTGCCCTTTTATTTCCGCACAGGCAAGCACATGTCGGAGCGTTTGACGGAGATCGCGATCCGCTTCAAGCAGGCTCCCTACTCGGCGTTCCAGGACACGGCAGTCGATACCCTGCGGCCCAACTGGCTGGTCCTGAGGATTGCGCCGGACGAGGGCATCTCCCTGCAGTTTGAGGTCAAGCGTCGAGGACCGGTGGTGGACCTGGCCGCCGTGAAGATGAACTTCCGCTACGACGACTGGTTTCAAAAGGAGCCGAATGTCGGGTACGAGACGCTGCTCTATGACGTCATGATCGGCGACCCGACGCTTTTCATGCGCGCCGACATGGTGGAGCAGTCCTGGCGCATTGTACAGCCGGTGCTCGATGCCTGGGCCGCGGAAAGGGCTGACTTTCCCAACTACGACTCCGGATGCGACGGCCCGAAGCCGGCTGACGAGTTGCTGGCGCACGCCGCGGATCGGACTTGGCGGCCGGTGGGTCCTGCTGCGGAGCAAAAGCCATGACCGCCCAGCATGATATTCGTCTGTTTCTGGCGGACGTCGACGGTGCGCTGGTCACCAAGGACAAGGTGCTGACCGAGGCGGCGAAGGCGGCGGTGCAGGAGCTGGATCACGCCGGCGTCGCATTCGCCGTCACCAGCGGGCGGCCGCCGCGAGGCATGAGCATGCTGATCGAACCGCTTGCGCTGCGGACCCCCCTGGCGGGTTTCAACGGCGGCGTGTTGGTCAATCCCGATCTGTCAGTCATCGAGAGTCACACGCTCGATCCCGCGGCGGCCAAGCAAGCCCTGAGGCTGATCCTCGATAGAGGGCTGGACGCGTGGGTCTACACGGAGAAAGAGTGGTTGATCCGTGACAAGGACGCGCCACATGTAGCGCGCGAGGCGTGGACGGTAAAATTCGATGCCCAGGTCGTAGCGTCGTTCACGGATGCGTACTTGGCGCATGCGGTGAAGATTGTCGGCGTCTCGGATGATCTCGACCTGGTCGCCGCGTGCGAAAAGGTCGCGCAGACAACGTTGGGCGAAAAGGCGAGCGCGGAGCGCTCGCAGCCTTACTATCTCGACGTGACCCACCCGCAAGCCAACAAGGGAACGGTCGTAATCACCCTGTCGAAGCTGCTGAACATCCCTCCCGAGCAGATCGTCACCATGGGAGACATGCCGAATGACGTCCTCATGTTCCGCAAGAGCGGCTTTTCCATCGCCATGGGCAATGCCAGCGACGAGGTGAAGGCGCAGGCGAGCGCGGTGACCGACACCAACGAGAACGAGGGTTTCGCCAAAGCAGTGCGGAGATTCGTTCTGCCGTCGGCGACGGCATGCTCTGGTGACGGGAAGCTGGCGTCCGGAACGCCCGCTGGCGCGGCCGCATCGTCACGAAGGAGCGCCTGATGCGATGTGGTATCCAACCTTCGCGGCGGCGTGTTTTGGAATTGTGCGACGGCGTACGGACACCGGCCTAAACAAGACCTCAGGGCTGCCGTGTGCAATGAGCACGAGGAGCAACGCAGATGAATCCAATTACAGCGTTTTTGGCGTTGGGCCTGGTTGTCGCCGGAGTCGCCGTCGGTTACCGGGAGAATCTGTATCTCGGAATCGTGTTGATTGCGGTCGCGCTCGTCGTCGCCACGTCGCTGAAGATGGCCAACGTCTGGCAGAAGTTCGTGATCCTGAGGATGGGAAAACTGCAAAGCGTCAAGGGGCAGGGCATGTTCGCCCTCATTCCGGTCCTCGACAGCGTGGTCGCGGTCATCGACGGACGCATCCAGACCACGGCCTTCAACGCCGAGCAGGCGCTCACCAAGGACACGGTTCCGGTCAACGTCGACGCGATTATCTTCTGGCACGTGCACGATGCCGAAAAGGCCGCCTTGGCCATCACCAATTACCGCGAGGCGATTGATCGGGTGGCGCAGACTTCCCTGCGCGAGATGATCGGCTCGTCGATGTTGGCGTCGCTGTTATCGGACCGTAAGGATGCCGACGAGCAGCTGAAGGTTGAGATCGGTCAAAAGACAGCTCCTTGGGGAATATCGGTGAGTTCGGTGGAGATCCGCGACGTGGCCATTCCCGTGGCCCTCCAGGACGCGATGTCCCGTCAAGCCCAGGCTGAGCGCGAAAAGCAGGCGCGCGTGATTCTCGGCTCGGCCGAAGCGGCGATCGCGGGGAAGTTCGTTGAGGCCGCCGCCGTTTACGCCGGCCACCCTTGGGCCCTGCAGCTTCGGGCGATGAATATCATTTACGAGACCACGAAGGAGCGGGGGGCCACAATCCTCATGCCGAGCTCGATGGTCGACAGCCTGAATCCCTCTGCGGCGACGCTGGCACTTGCACTTGCAGGAAACGGCGTGCTCGAAGGAAAGAGTGCATTGGAGGCAGGCAACGGTGTGGTCGTGCCCAGTCCTCCCCGGCCTCCGGTCGCAGTCCCGGTCGTAACGTGATGGGCACTGTCGCTTGGTTGCTGCGCCGCCGCTCGCCGTCGAATCGTCGGACACCCGTTGTCTGACAGAAGCGAAAGAGAGGACCCATGTTACGCAACTCGCAGTATCTGGAAGGGTGCGTCATCGGCGCCATCGATGGCCCCATCGGCAAGGTCAAGGCTCTGTACTTCGATGGCGAGGCGTGGGTCATCCGCCATCTCGAATACGAAATGCAGTACCTCAAATACTACCGCTATCCCTCTTATCGGGGGCGTACGGGTCTGTGGGCGCGATCGGCAGAAAACGGGACGCCGTCAGCATGACAATCCCCACCTGCGCAGTTGCAATGCGGTCATGAAGTATCACATCCGAGCAACAGATGGCGACATCGGGCACGTGCACGCCTTGCTCGTCGACGATGAAACCTGGGCGATCCGTTATCTCATCGTGGAGACGAGCAACTGGTGGCTCGGTCACCAGGCGCCGCAATGGATCGACGATGTGAGCTGGTTCGACCGAAAAGTCTCTGTCGATCTGACCCCTCAGGCCGTGAAGGACGCTCCGCCGTATGATGCGGAGGTGTCGCTGGATCGTGAGCAGGAAATGGGCATACACGAACACTATGGGCGGCCCGGTTATTGGACGGGCGAGGTGAAAAGCGGCGCTGCAGGATGACCTGTCGATGTAATAGGCGTATCGCCTAGCTTACGCGTGCCGTAAAACGGGCGCCCAGCGGGACAGCCGCCTTCTGCTCGCGGACGTGGAGAACACGCGGGTGCTGCGCCGCCCTTGCCCTCGCACGGAGTAGTTACGGCGATCTTGTTAACAACCCATCCGGCTACCGGCAGTCCTGGGATCGATCCTCGCTGGACGCGCAGCGATAAGGACGGCGTGGGGACCGCTTACTCGGCTTTGAGCCGGGTCTGGTTTACGGTCTCCAAAGGCATCTTGAACGAGATCTACTACCCGACCATCGATCGCCCGCAAATCCGCGATCTGCAATATCTCATCAGCGACGGGGAAACTTTCTTCTGCGATGAACGCCATTTGAACAACACGCACGAGTGCCTGGCACAGGACACGCTCGGCTATCGCATCACCAATGTCGATCCGAAGGGGCGCTACCGAATTGTCAAAGAGGTCATCACCGATCCGCATCGGCCCTGTGTGCTGGTGCAGACGCGCCTGCGGGCGGACGCCGGCATGCTCGCCAAGTTGCGACTGTTCACGCTGCTTGCGCCACACCTGGAAGTCGGCGGCCGTGGCAACAATGGGAATGTGGTGCAGACCCAATGGGGAGAGGTGCTGACGGCGCATAAGGGCGGTACCTGGCTCGTCCTGGCAGCGTCGGTCCCGTTTTTGCACCGCTCCTGTGGTTACGTGGGAACGACGGACGGCTGGCAAGACCTGGCTCGCCACTTCCGCATGGACTGGGAATTCGACTGTGCGCCCAACGGCAACATCGCCCTGACCGGTGAACTCGACATCAAGCAGAGCCGTGAGTTCGTGCTGGCCCTTGCCTTCGGAGACAGTCTGCACTACGCCCTGGTCACGCTTGCCCAGGCTCTGACTACTTCCTTCGCCAATCATCGCGCTCGTTTCATCGAGCAGTGGCAGCACGCTGGGGTTCATTTGCTGCCGAATAAGAAAAAGACGACAGGTGATGGCGGCCGTCTCTACCACATCAGCCATAGCATGATCCTGGCGCATGAGGACAAGACTTATGACGGTGCGTTGATCGCCTCGCTCAGCATCCCCTGGGGCGAAGCCAGGACGGGCGACGATCTGGGTGGCTACCATCTCGTCTGGACACGAGACATGTGCCACAGTGCCACCGCACTGCTCGCGGCCGGCAGTACGGAGGTCCCGCTCCGTGCCCTGATCTATCTGGCCTGTACCCAGAAGGAGGATGGAGGCTTCTACCAGAATTTCTGGGTCAACGGCGAACCCCACTGGCGTGGCATCCAACTGGATGAGGTCGCCTTGCCCATCTTGCTCGCCTGGCGCCTCCGCCAGGCCAAGGTTCTGCAGGACTTTGACCCTTATCCGATGGTGCTGAAAGCGGCCGGCTATCTCATTCACCATGGGCCGGTCACTCCGCAAGAGCGCTGGGAGGAGTGCAGCGGGTATTCGCCCTCGACGTTGGCAGCGCACATCGCTGCTCTGATTTGTGCCGCCGCTTTCGCTCGTGAGCGCGGCCAGCAGTCCACGGCCGAATACCTCGAAGAGTACGCCGACTTCCTGGAATCCCACATCGAGGTCTGGACAGTGACCACGCAAGGTTCACTGATGCCCGACATTCCTCGGCATTTCATTCGCATTCATCCTGCGGATTCCCAGGATCCCCAGCCCGATGAAGTTGCCAATCACGGGCTGCTGCAAGTGCAAAACCGGCCGCCGGGGTCGTCCACCGCGTTTCCCGCCAAGGATGTGGTGGATGCGGGGTTTCTTCAGCTCGTCCGCTACGGTATCCGCAAACCGGGGGAAGCGCTGATCGAGGATTCTCTCCATGTGGTGGACTCGGTGCTCAAGGTGGATACGCCTTTCGGCGCCTGCTGGCGACGGTACAACCACGACGGCTATGGTCAGCGATCCGATGGCGGACCGTACCAAGGCTGGGGATATGGGCACGCATGGCCGGTGCTTACCGGGGAGCGCGGGCATTATGAGTTGGCGGCGGGGCGCGATGTGCAACTCTTTATTCGGGCGATGGAGGGCTTCGCGACTTCAACCCAATTGTTGCCCGAACAAGTCTGGGCGTTGCCGGATCAGCCCAAAGCCCACATGGTGTTTGGACGTCCGACCGGAGGCGCCATGCCTCTTCTATGGGCGCATGGCGAATATCTCAAGCTGGTGCGCTCCGCCGCGGATGGTCAAGTCTTTGACCTGATCTCGGAAGTCGCTGACCGCTACCGAAAGCGCCGGAAGGCGCGGCCCCTGGAGGTTTGGAAATTCAACCGGCGGGTGCGCTCGTTACCCGCCGGGGGAACCTTGCGGATCCAGGCGGCCGCACCATTCCGGTTGCGCTGGACCTGCGACGAATGGAAGCGACGCCACGATACCGACTCCAAGTCCATCGGGACCGGCCATGAATACGTGGACATTCGTGTGCCGCCGCAGCAGGCTCCCGTCCGCTTTACTTTCTTCTGGACGGCCGCTGGGCGCTGGGAAGGGACGGACTTCCAGGTCGACATCAGCAAAAGAGCAAGGGGCGAGTCCAGTTCAATCCGGTAAAAAAAGCAGTGCGCAAGGACGTCGACTGGAGCGCGATCCGAGATCCTGAGCCTTACTCCGAGATACTACCGGAGCTGAGGCCGAGCTCAGTGCAGGTCCTAATGCCACCCGCGAGTGAAAGCTTGGGGGGACGTCGTGTTCAAGCCGGACTCGGCCACGGCGGCCATCTTCTCCAGTTCGCTGTCCCGCATGGCGGTATCCGCCAGCCAGCACTATATGGCGCTGGTCGGCATGGTGGCTTTGCTGACTGCTGGGTTTCTGCTTCTGGCGCGGATCTTCAAGTTAGGCTTCCTCGCCGATTTCCTCCCGCGCACGGTCCTGGTCGATTTCTCACCGGTGTCGGCTTTCAGGTCGGCGTAGCGATGCTGAGTGACATGATCGGCGTTACCGCCCCCTCGTCACACACGCTCGTGGAGGCGTGGGAGATCTTACAAAGCCTGTCGCGGCCAGACCTTCCGACGCTGGCGCTGTCCACGCTGGTAACGGGCAGCATCCTGCTCTGCAATCGCGTTGCTCCGCGATTGCCTCTTGCGCTGCTCGCAGTGATGGAGCCTCGCGTCGCATATTTCACGTGGATGCGGATGATTTAGTCGAAGAACTGGACGAAGAAAACTGGGAAATCGAGCGACAATTTGATCCGAATCGATTTACTCGATGCGGGGCGACCCAGATGCGGCCGCCGACAAGCTCGCTCGTCGACCAACACTGAGATCTCACAAGCTGCTCTGCATCGTGTTTCGAACCGTATAGCCGCAGCTTCACGGAAGCCCACTACGAATGGCATTTGTAGGCTAGCGTACAGACGCTTCCCCCCGGAGCGGCTAACTTTGTGACGTTAAATTCCTTCGCGCGAGCCTCGACAGCGCGCAGAATTCGCACAGGGGCGGATGCCGGATGCATCAAGTGTCGGCTTAGTATGTTCGATAAGGGCGACCCCGCTCGGTGATTGAAATGAAGCGTTCAGGTTCGGTGTCTTCGCTAGGTTCTGAGTTTGACGATTTTCTATTGGCGCCGATCGGTGAGGACAATAATGGAATGCTGCTGAGTGTCCTTTCAGCGCTGGCGCGATTGGACGTCGATCCTTGGGAGGAGGCCGCCACATTAGCTCGATTGCCCAAGGACAGCGCAACTCGGAAGTTGGCCTCCTTGATTGCAGCCCTACCTGATGGGCCATCGGCGCGTCCGAACGCTGGGACGATTGCTACCCGCTTGATCTCCCTTTTGCCGCGCCGGGTTGTTTCCGACGTCCCGTCGCGCCTAACGTTGCTCGGCATCAGTCCCGTGACCAAATCTCCGGTCATTCGGTACCTGATCTTCTACGTCATCTTTACGCTCTTCATGCTGGCGAGCCAATGGCTGGTAGGAGGCCCTCACGCGCCGGCGCAGCAAAACAGCGCTGCTACCCAGCCTACCAGCAACGTCTCTCCACAGTCGCCGCTGCGTAGCACCGGTCAGTGACCATCCTGGACTCGGCAACGGGAAGTGGTATGAGCGCCGAGATGGCGCAGTCCACTCTGGATGACCGACCCGACCAGGAGAAGGCTCGGCAGGCGCAGGCAAAGCAAGCGGGTCAGCAAGTGCAACAGAGCCAGACCAGTGCGGCGGATCAGCGCGGTCAGCGTGCGGCGCCGGGACGCCCGCCACTCTTCCGCACCTGACTGATTAGCTCTGCTGTAAGCGCAACTGTGTCGATTGTGTCGAGTCGCAGAAAACGAGGCACCCTGGCTGAGCCGCAATTCATTGTCGCGCGCGGGAGATTTGCGGGAATCTCTACTGCACGTCGATGCACTTAGCTGCAACGGCCGTCTGCCCAGAAGTTGAAAAATCAGATACTTGGCCTCGACAGACGCTCATAATGCCGGGGTCGAGGGTTGGAGTCCCTCCCTTTCCACCAATCAGATCAGCGTGTTAGAGATCGGCCCACAAAATGCTGACTCGTCGTAAGCGCAAGAATCGGCTTCTTTTTCGTTCTCGATCGGGAAATCCATGCGTTTTCGATTGCGCTTATAGGCGCACGCGGGGATGTTGCTGAGGTCTTGAGACCACCTGGGTACTCCAGTAACAGCTAGCTGCCGAAAAGCGTTCCCACTTCAAGCGCATGCTGAGCGCAAGAACCAGTTTTTCGTTAAGTTTTGCGACGGCTTCGCGCCGCTGATCGGGCGCAAGATGCGCATAGCGCAGGGACATGCCGACGGAGCTGTGACCTAAAAGGTCACGCACCGTGTTCAGAGGAACACCCTGCTGGACCAGGCGCGAAGCAAAGTGATGCGCAGATCGTGCCAGCGGAAATTACTGATCCTGGCCCGCTTGAGGACCTTGCCTCACGCCGTCCGAAATCCAGTGGCGACACGAAAGGCACGCGCTCCGGTTCCGGACTGTTCGCGCCAGTTGCGGAGCACGCTCACGGCTTCGTCGTTGAGCGGCACATGCCGGGTCTGGCGATTCTTGGCGTTCCGGCCCTCAACGGTAAGCAGCCGACGGTTGAAGTCCACGGAATTTGCTTTCTGGCCTAGTGGAGCTGCGTGTGCTTTATCAACGCAGCGCAGGAGGAGATTTTCGGCTTGGGGATGCTCGCTAAAGCGCCACGGATACCGCATCAGCCCCGGTGCGCTATACCCACTGCTGCATCGTCTCACGCAGCGCTGCTACCTCCGGGTGCGGGAACTTAAATTGGGCCGTACGCGTCGTCGGCTGTATCGGGCCACTCAAAAAGGGACGCGCGCACTGGCGGTGGTGCGCTACTACGTGCAAGAGCTTGTCGGCGAACTGGATGAGGCCCCAATACGTAGGCGAAGCCTAAGACTAAGGCCTAAACGGGTACTGGCCAGAAGGAGCCGCAAACCATGAGCAGCATCTCATCTGGAAGGTCCGACGGCGGGAACTGGCGAGCGTGGCTTTTTCACACCCGCGCGAGTGGCTGGTCGATTCTAATTCGTCTTTTGGTGGGTCTCGTGGTCTTTCTACCAGAGGGGATTCAGAAGCTGGCTTTCCCGGAGACCCTCGGCGCAGGACGATTCGCGCACA
>Ga0134126_10013939_pt1 | contig 10147 bp, 6 predicted proteins | sample KB31752_FD_96881 | JGI IMG/M metagenome (GOLD analysis project Ga0134126, IMG submission 96881) | Terrestrial soil microbial communities with excess Nitrogen fertilizer from Kellogg Biological Station, Michigan, USA - KB3-175-2 | ecosystem: Environmental > Terrestrial > Soil > Unclassified ...
AGCGGCAGGTCGCCGATCAGCAACGTATCGGCGGCGAGACGGGCATCGAGCGTGAAGCTCACAACCAGCTTGCCCCCTTCGGCCCCTTCGGCAGGCCGAGATGCGCCGCCACGGTCTCGGCGATGTCGGCCAGCGTCTCGCGCTCGCCGATCGGCCCCGGCGCAGCGTCGCCGAAGGCGAGGATCGGCGTATGCTCGCGCGTGTGGTCATAGCCGCGCCACGTCGGGTCGTTGCCGTGGTCGGCGGTGACGACGCAAAAATCATTAGCCCGCAGCGCGGCTTGAATCTGCGGCAACCGGCGGTCGAACGCCTCCAGGCAGGCCGCATAGCCGGCGACGTCGCGACGATGGCCATATTCGGTGTCGAAATCGACGAGATTGGCGAAGATCAAGCCGCCGTCGGCGGTCTCGCGCAACGCCCGCAGCAGCAGATCGACGTGCTCCTCGTTGGACTTGCCCTTCAACTCCAACCCGGTGTCGCGATGGGCAAAGATGTCGCCGATCTTGCCGACGGTGACGATCTCGCGCATGCCCTGAGCGGCCCGCGCCAGCAGATTGCCGGGCAGCGGCGGCATCGAAAAATCCTTGCGGTCGGCCGTGCGCGTGAACTGCCCCGCCCGCTCGCCGACGAACGGCCGCGCAATCACGCGGCCGATGTTGAGCGGGTCGCACAGCGCGCGCGCCACCCGGCAGACGTCGTAGAGCCGCTCCAAGCCGAACGCCTCCTCGTGGGCGGCGATCTGGAGCACGGAATCAACCGAAGTGTAGCAGATCGGCTTCAGCGTGCGCAGATGCTCGTCGCCGAAGCGCTCGATGATCTCGGTCCCCGAAGCGTGGCAATCGCCGAGAACGCCGGTGAGCTTGGCGCGCGCGATCAACTCGCGCGTTAGGTCGGTCGGCAAGGCCGGGGTGCGCAGCGGAAAATAGCCCCAGGCGAAATCGACCGGCGTGCCGGCGATCTCCCAATGGCCGGAGGGCGTGTCCTTACCGCGCGAGGTCTCGACGCCATAGCCCCATTGCCCCGTCGGCGCGCGGCAGGCGAAACCCGGCGGCTTGCGCCCGGTCGAGGCATGCATGGTCAGACCAAGGCCGAGTTGGTCGAGGTTCGGCAACGAAAGCTGGCCCTGGCGCAGGCCCTCGCGGTCGCCCTGCCCGGCGGCGCAGGCCCGTGCGATGTGGCCGAGCGTGTCGGCGCCCTCGTCGCCATATTCGGCCGCGTCGCGCGCGCCGCCGCAGCCGACCGAATCCAGCACAATGATGATCCCGCGCCCCATCCGGCCTCTCCTTCACGCCGTGGCCAGCGCGGCGGCGAGCAGCGCCCTGGTATAATCCTCGCGCGGCGAAGCGAAAATCGCCTCCGCCGGCCCGCTCTCCACCACCCGGCCCGCCTTCATCACCACGATGTCGCTGGCCAGCGCCCGCACCACTTCGAGATCGTGGCTGATGAACAGATAGGCAAGCCCGCGCCGCTTTTGCAGGTCCGCCAGCAGATCGACGATTTGCGCCCGCACCGATTTGTCGAGCGCCGAGGTCGGCTCGTCGAGCACGACGAATTCGGGATCGAGCGCCATTGCACGGGCGATGGCGATGCGCTGGCGCTGGCCGCCGGAGAACTCGTGCGGGTAACGGTCCATCGTGCCGGGATCGAGGCCGACATCCTCAAGCGCGCGCGCCACCGCCTCGCGCCGCTCGCGCGCGCTCAATCTCAGCCGCTGCGCGATGAGGCCTTCCTCGACGATCTCCGCCACCGACAGCCGCGGCGACAGCGAGCCGAACGGGTCCTGAAACACGATCTGCATGGCGCGGCGAAGCGGCCGCATCTGCTTGCGGCTAAGCCCGTCGATGCGCTGGCCCTTGAAGACGATCGGCCCCTCGGAGCGGATGAGACGGAGCACGGCGAGCCCCAGCGTCGTCTTGCCGGAGCCGGATTCCCCGACGATCCCCAACGTGCGCCCAGCCTTCAGTTCGAGGCTCACGCCATCCACGGCTTTCACGTGGCCGACGACGCGACGCAGGAACCCCTGGCGGATCGGGAACCAGATTTTCAGGTCGTCGGTCGAAACCACCGTCGCCGCGCCGGGGGCTATCGGCGGCGGCACGCCCTTCGGCGCGGCCTCGATCAACATGCGCGTATAGGCGTGCTGGGGCGCCGCGAACACCGCCGCCGTCTCGCCGGCCTCGACGATGCGGCCGAGCCGCATCACCGCAACGCGCATGGCGAGCTTGCGCACCAGGTTGAGGTCGTGGGTGATGAACAGCACCGCCATGCCGTATTTGGCCTGAAGTTCGCGCAGCAACTCCAGGATTTGCGCCTGTACGGTGACGTCGAGCGCCGTCGTCGGCTCGTCGGCGATGAACAGGTCCGGCCGATTGGCGAGCGCCATGGCGATCATCACGCGCTGCCGCTGGCCACCGGAAAGCTGGTGCGGATAGGCGCCTAACCGCGACTCCGGCTCCGCAATGCCGACCTCGCGCAACAGCGAGACCACCCGTTCGCGCACCGCCTTGCCGCGCCCGCCGTGCAAGGCGATGATCTCGGCGATCTGCCGCTCGATCGTGTGCAGCGGGTTGAGCGAGGTCATCGGCTCCTGAAACACCATCGTCACCCGGCCGCCGCGGATCTCGCGCAAGTTGGCCGGGCTCATCGTCAGCGTGTCGGCGCCCTCGAACAGGATTTGCCCGCTCGGGAAGGTCGCGCCCTGCACCAGCCGCACGATCGCCTGCGCGGTGACGGTCTTGCCCGAGCCGGATTCGCCGACCAGCGCCAGCGTCTCGCCGCGCGCCAGCGTGAACGAGACGCCGTCGACGACGCGCTTGTCGCCAAAGGCGACGCCGAGATCACGCACCTCGACCAGGGGCGCGCTCACGCGAAGGTCTTTCTGGGGTCGAAGGCGTCGCGCACCGCCTCGCCGATGAACACCAGCAGCGACAGCATGATGGCGACGATGAAGAACGCCGACAGCGCCAGCCAAGGCGCGGAGAGATTGTCCTTGCCCTCGAACAGCAATTCGCCCAGCGAAGGCGATCCCGGCGGCAGACCGAGGCCGAGGTAATCGAGCGAGGTCAGCGCGCCAATCGAGGAATTGACGATGAAGGGGGCGAAGGTCAGCGTCGCCACCATGGCGTTCGGCAGCACGTGCTTGACGATGATCTTGAAGTCGCTGAGCCCCAGCGCACGGGCCGCATTCACGTACTCGAAGTTGCGGGCGCGCAAAAACTCCGCCCGCACGACATGCACAAGGCTGACCCAGGAGAACAACAGCAGGATCGTCAGCAGCACCCAGAAGCTCGGCGCCAGCATCGCCGACAGGATAATGAGAATGTAGAGTTGCGGCAGCGATGACCATATCTCAATACCGCGCTGCATAATGAGATCGAGCCGGCCGCCGAAATAGCCCTGCACCGCGCCGGCCGCGACCCCGACCACCGACGACACGCCGGCGAGTATCAGCCCGAACAGCACCGAAATGCGGAAGCCGTAGAACAGCCGCGCCACCACGTCGCGGCCATTGGCGTCGGTGCCGAGCCAGTTGTATTCGAGGTCATGGCAGGTTCCGCCGTCCGCCGGCGGCTTCCGTGACGGATGGGCGGCGAGCGCGGCCTTGCATTGAGCTTGGCTTAGCGTCCAGGTCGGCGGCGAGGGCACCGGCATCGGCGGATCGAGCTTGATCGTATTGTTGGCGAAGCGCACCAACGGCCAGATGATGAAGCCATGCGCCTCGATCTCCCGCGAAATGACGGGATCGCGATAATCCGTCACCGCCTCGAAGCCGCCGAACTTGTCTTCCGGGTAGTTGACGAATACCGGCAGCAGCCACTCGCCTTTATAGGAGACGAACAACGGCCTATCGTTGCAGATGAACTCGGAGCCCATCGAGGCGACGAACATCACCAGGAAGATCCAGAACGCGAACAGCCCGCGCCGGTTGCGCTTGAAGCTCTCCAAACGGCGACGGTTGAGCGGCGACAGTCTCATCGCGGACGCCGCCTCACACTTCCCTCGTCTCGAAATCGATGCGCGGGTCGATTAGCGTATAGGTGATGTCGGAGATGAGGTTCACGATGAGGCCGATCAGCGCATATATATAAAGTGTGCCGAGCACGACAGGATAATCGCGGTTGATGAGCGATTCATAGGAGAGGTAGCCAAGCCCGTCGAGCGTGAACACCTGCTCGATCAGCAGCGATCCCGCGAAGAACGCCCCGACGAAGGCGCCGGGAAAGCCAGCGATGACGATCAGCATGGCGTTGCGAAACACATGGCCATAGAGCACCTGCCGCTCGGTCAGCCCCTTCATGCGCGCCGTCTGCACATAGGCTTTCCTGATCTCGTCGAGGAACGAGTTCTTGGTCAGCAGCGTCGAGGTAGCGAACGAGCCGATCACCAGCGACGCCACCGGCAGCGCGATGTGCCAGAGATAGTCGAGGATCTTATGCGGCCAATCGAATTGCGCGAAATTATCAGAGGTCAGGCCGCGCAGCGGAAACAGCGCCCAGAACGAGCCGCCGCCGAATAGGGTGAGCAACAGGATGGCGAACAGGAAGCTCGGGATCGCATAGCCGACGATGACGACCGCCGACGACCAGATGTCGAACCGCGAGCCGTCCCTGACCGCCTTGGAGACGCCGAGAGGAATCGAGATCGCGTAGGAGATCAGCGTCATCCACAGGCCCAGCGACATCGAAACCGGCAGCTTCTCGCGGATCAACTCGATCACCGGCACGTCGCGATAATAGCTGCGGCCGAGATTGAAGGTCGAGTAATCGCGCACCAGGATAAGGAACCGCTCCCAGGCCGGCTTGTCGAAGCCGTATTGCTTTTGCAACTCCTTGATGAACTTCGGATCGAGCCCTTGCGAGCCGCGATAGCGCGAGGCGATGTCGGCCGCGCCGGCGCCGGCGCCGCCGATGCCGCTCTGGTCGGCGTTCTGTAATTGCGCAATCGCCCGCTCCACCGGCCCGCCGGGCACGAACTGCACGATGGCGAACGACACCAGCATGACGCCGAACAGCGTCGGGATGATCAGCAGCAAGCGGCGGGCGAGATAGGCTAGCATACGTACAAACCGGCGCGCCGTCGTCGCATCGTCACAACCCGATCTTCTTGGCTTTCTCGTCGTCCCACCACCAGGTCTCGGGCGCGCCGACGCCGAGCTTGGGCTGGCGCTCGGGCCGAGAGAACACGTCCCAGTGGCCGAGCCAGACATTGTCATTGTACCACGCCGGCATCCAATAGCGCCCGGCTCGCCACAGCCGGTCGAGGCAACAGCAGGCGGTCGTCAACTCGGCGCGCGTCTTCGCGTCGGCAGCCTTCTCGACCATGGCGTCGATCGCCGGGTCTTTGACGCCGGCGAGGTTGCGCGAGCCGACCATGTCGGCGGAGCTTGAGGAGAACAAGGTGCGCAGGCCCGCCCCCGGCGTCTCGCTACCGCTCATGTTCATGGCGGTGAGGTCGAATTCGAACGAATCGACGCGCGACTTATACTGGCTGGCGTCGACGATGCGCGAGCGTGCGTCGATGCCGAGTTTCCTCATATTCTGGCGCCAGGGCGAGATATGCGGCTGGAACAGTTCCGAGGGGTCCAGGAACGAGAAGGCGAGCGGCTCGCCGGTCGGCAGTTTCATCCGCGCGCCGTCGCGTTTGCAGCCGGCGGCCAGCAGCAGTTCATAGGCGCGCTTCAGCAGCGTCCGGTCGCTGCCGGAGCCGTCGGAGACCGGCGGCACATAGGGTTCGCCGAACACTTCGTCGGGAACCTTGCCGCGCCAGGGCTCAAGCAGCTTCAACTCATCCGGCCCCGGCTTGCCCTTGGCCGCCATCGCCGTGTTCTGGAAACGCGACGTCACCCGTTTGTAGGACGAGTACATCACATTCTTGTTGGTCCATTCGAAATCGAAGCACAGCGTGATCGCCTCGCGGATGCGCGGATCTTTGAAGACCGGTCGGCGCAGATTGAAATACCAGGCCTGCATCTGGCTTGCGGCGCCCGAATGCAGCGTCTCCTTGACGACGCGCTTCTCGCGCACCGCCGGGAAATCATAGCCCGTCGCCCAGGTGCGCGAGGTAAATTCCTGATGGTAGTTGATCGCTCCGGCCTTGAACGCCTCGAACGCGACCTGCCGCTCGCGATAATATTCATAGCGCAGAATCGCGAAATTGTTCTGCCCGACATTCACCGGCAACTCGCGGCCCCAATAATTCCCATCGAGGGCGAATTCGATGAAGCGGCCCTGATCGAATTTGCCGACCTTGTAGGGCCCGCAGCCCAGCGGCGGCTCCAGCGTCGAGGCGTTGAAATCGCGGCCCTTCCACCAGCTTGCGGAGAAGATCGGCATGCCGGCGACGATCAGATGCGCGTCGCGGCTGCGCTGCTTGACGAATTCGACCAGCGCCACGTCGTCGCTCTCAGGCGTCGCCGAGGCCATCTCGCGCAGCAGGATCGAGAACACCGGATGCGCCTTTTCCTTCAGCGTCGTCAGCGAGAAGGCGACATCGGCGGCGGTGAGTTTCGACCCGTCGGAGAAATGCGCCTGCGGGCGCAGGCGAAAGCGGTATTGCAGCTTGTCGGCGCTGACGCGCACGGATTTCGCAATCAGTCCGTAGACCGAATCGGGCTCGTCGCCGTTGCTGGTCATCAGCGAGTCGAAGGTCGCGCCCATGCCGGCCGCGCCATCGCCCTTGCGCGAGAAGATGTTGAGCGTATCGAAGGTCTCGAAATTCTGATTTCCCGTCGTACTGGTGATCTGCAACGAGAGCAGGCCAGCCTTTGGCGCCTTCGGATTGACATAGGAGAAAGATTTGAAGTCGGGCGGCAAAGCGAGATCGCCGAATGACGACAGACCGTGAACCTCCGCATCCTCGGCGCGCGCCGGCAGCAGGCCGGCGCCCAGCAGCGCGCCCGCGCCCTGCAACGCATTGCGTCTCGTCAAGCGGACCGCCATAGGGCTCGGCTCCTGCACGCTTTTTCTTTCGCCTTTGCGACGAGCCATGTAATCCGGCCTACGCGGGGTTGCCTAGTCGGGGCCGGGAGGGTTGAACGATGAAAGACGCCTTTTTCGAGACAATTCCTCCTGCTGGCTTTGGCTTTGCCGGCGCGACGCTCGACCGACTCGCCAACCGCCGCGACGACGCCGGTTTCGTCGCGGAATTGCGCGCTGCGCCCGGCGCCCGATTCGCACTCATCGCCCGCGACATGCCGATCCTCGGCCGCCAGACTCGGCAAGCGTTCTGGACGCACACGCTGGCCGAGCGGCTGGGGCCGCCGCAGGCCGAGATACTGCTCGGGCTCGACCGCGAGGGCGTGCCGCATTTCGCCGCCCTGCTGCCGGACGAGGCGGTCGAGCAACGCGCCGACGAAAGCGACGGCTTTCTCGATCGCCGCGCGCTGTTCGTGCCCGGGCGCGATGATCTCGAACCCGTCGACATGCGTAGCATCGCCATGCAGGGTCTCGTCCCGCCCGAGATCGTCGCCATCCTCGGAGAAGCCAAGGGAATTGCCGATTGGCACGCCCGCCATCGCTTCTGCGCCAGATGCGGCCAGCCGACGCGCCTGTCGGCGGCCGGTTGGCGGCGCGAATGCGACGTCTGCAAAGCCCAGCATTTCCCGCGCACCGACCCCGTCGTCATCATGCTTGTCGTCGATGGCGAGCGCTGCCTGCTCGGCCGCCAGGCGCGCTTCCCCAAGCACATGTACTCGGCGCTGGCCGGCTTTCTGGAGCCGGGCGAAACCGTCGAGGAGGCGGTGCGGCGCGAGATTCACGAGGAGAGCGGCATCGTCTGCGACGAGGTGCGCTACGTCGCCTCGCAGCCGTGGCCGTTCCCGTCCTCGCTGATGATCGGCTGCCTCGCCCGCGCCGCGACGCGCGACATCGTCGCCGACGGGCAGGAGCTTGAGGACGCGCGCTGGTTTACGCGCGAGGAGGTGCGGGCAATGTTCGAAAAGCGCCACCCCGAGGGCCTGTTCGCGCCGATGCGGATGGCGATCGCCCACCATCTGTTGAAGTTCTGGCTGGAGGCGTGATGCGGCGCTTAGCGACCCCCTCTCCCGGTTCTTCCATAGGACGTCCTTTAGGACGCCCGTCCGACGACGGGCTATGGGGAGAGGGCCGGGGTGAGGGGCGTTTGCGCTCCAACGCCGCATGACCCAGCCGACGATCGTCGACGTGCTGCCCCCCGTCGCCCTCGACACCGCCTATTCCTACCACGCCCCACCCGAACTCGATCTCCGCCTCGGCGATTTCGTCGCCATGCCACTTGGGGCCCGCACGGCGATCGGCGTCGTCTGGGCGACGCGGACGGGCGACGGCGGCAACCTTAAATCGGTGATCGAGAAGAAGCCGTGGCCGCCGCTGAGCGCACCGATGCGCGATTTCGTCGACTGGATCGCCCGCTGGACGCTGAGCCCACGCGGCGCGGTGCTGCGGATGGCAGCGCGCGCCCCCGAGCGCATCGCGCCGCCGCCGCCGCGCCTCGGCTTCGCCGCCACCGGCAAGCCCGCCGCCAAGCTAACGCCGGCGCGCGAGAGAGTTTTGGCCGCGCTGGCTGGCGGCGCGCCGCTCGCCAAAGCTGAACTCGTCGCCAAGGCCGGCTGCTCGGGCAGCGTCATCGATGGCCTCGTCGCCGACGGGGCGCTCGCCGCCCTCACCCTGCCGCCCGAGCCCATCGCCCCGCTGCCCGATGCCGACCACGCGCCGCGCCCGTTGGAGCCGGATCAGGCGGCGGCGGCGGACATCCTCTGCGAAGCCGTCAAAGCCCGCGCCTTCGCGCCCTTCCTGCTCGAAGGCGTCACCGGCTCCGGCAAGACCGAGGTCTATTTCGAGGCCATCGCCGCCGCGCTGCGCGCCGGCCGGCAAACCCTGGTGATGACCCCGGAAATCGCGCTCACGGCGCAATTCCTCGACCGTTTCGCAGCGCGTTTCGGCGTCAGTCCGGCCGAGTGGCATTCCGGCGTCACAGCGCGGCGGCGCGAGCGATTGTGGGGAGCGGTGGCGAGCGGCGAGGCGCGGGTCGTCGTCGGCGCCCGCTCGGCGCTGTTCCTGCCGTTCCGCGATCTCGGCCTCATCGTCGTCGATGAGGAGCACGAGGGCGCTTACAAACAAGAAGACGGCGTCATCTACAACGGACGCGACATGGCGGTGGTGCGCGCCCGGCTCGAAAACGCGCCCGTCGTGCTGGCCTCCGCCACGCCATCGATCGAGACCCGCGTCAACGCCGAGCAAGGCCGCTATCGCTGGCTGAAGCTCGCCTCGCGCTACGCCGCCCGCGCTTTGCCGGAAATCGCCGCCGTCGACTTGCGCCGCGCCGGCCCGCCGCGCGGCCGCTTCCTCGCCCCGAAGCTGGTCGAGGCGGTCGAGGCGACACTGGCGGCCGGCGACCAGGCGCTGCTGTTTCTCAATCGGCGCGGCTACGCGCCGCTGACGCTGTGCCGCGCCTGCGGCCACCGCTTTCAATGCCCGAATTGCGCCGCCTGGCTGGTCGAGCACCGCTTCCGCAAGGCGCTGCTGTGTCACCATTGCGGCCACGCCGAGCCGAAGCCCGCCGCCTGCCCGATTTGTCAGGAGGCCGATACGCTGACCCCCTGTGGCCCCGGCGTCGAGCGCATCGCCGAGGAGGCGGAGTTGCTGTTTCCCGACGCGCGACGTCTCATTCTGTCTTCCGACACCAGTGGCGGCGTCGAGCGGTTGCGTGGCGAGTTGGACGCGATCGGGCGCGGCGATTACGACATCGTCATCGGCACTCAACTTGTCGCCAAGGGCCATGATTTCCCGGGGCTGACGTTCGTTGGAATCATCGACGCCGACGTCGGACTCGCCAATGGCGATCCGCGCGCGGCCGAGCACACATTCCAACTTCTGCGCCAGGCGACGGGCCGCGCCGGACGCGGCGAGAAGCCCGGCCGCGCCTTGTTGCAGACCTGGCAGCCCGAGCACCCCGTCATCGCGGCGCTGTTGTCGGACGACGTCGAGCGCTTCTACGAGACCGAGATCGAGCAGCGCCGTCGCGGCGGCTTACCGCCGTTCGGGCGGCTGGCGGCGATCGTCGTCTCGGACGAGGATCGCGGCGCGGCGGAAGCGTATGCGCGGGCGATCGCACGCGCCGCGCATGGGCTGTCGGCGTCCTTCCGCATCGCGGCGGCGGGGGGCGTGGCGGG
>Ga0134126_10013940_pt1 | contig 10147 bp, 11 predicted proteins | sample KB31752_FD_96881 | JGI IMG/M metagenome (GOLD analysis project Ga0134126, IMG submission 96881) | Terrestrial soil microbial communities with excess Nitrogen fertilizer from Kellogg Biological Station, Michigan, USA - KB3-175-2 | ecosystem: Environmental > Terrestrial > Soil > Unclassified ...
TCCAGGCCAAGTTGCGCAACCTGAAATCGGGCGCGATGTTCGAGCACCGCTTCCGCTCGGCCGACGCGATCGAAAAGGTGGTCGTGGACGAAATCTCCATGGAGTATCTCTACAACGACGGCGACGACTATTACTTCATGAACCCGGAAAATTACGAGCAGACCGTGCTCAAGGCATCGACGCTCGGCGACGCGGTGGAGTACCTCACGCCGAACCTGCAGATCCGGGTTAGCTACCATGATGGTCAGGCCGTCGGCATCGAACTGCCCACGTTTGTGGAACTCACGGTGGTGGAGACGGAGCCGGGCCTGAAGTCGGCCACTGCCTCCAGCGTGACCAAGCCTGCCAAAACGGAAACCGGCCTCGTCGTCCAGGTTCCCCCGTTCATCAATGAGGGCGAAAAGATCCGCGTGGACACCAGCGAAGGGGCTTACCTCAGCCGCGCGTAATCGGCTGGAACATCGTACGAGAGCGGCGTCGCCTCGCGGCGCCGCTTGTGCTTTCAGGGGGCACCGCGTAGACCACAGGGCGACGTTTCAAAGATATGTAAAAAATATTTGACATACTGTCCATGTCGCTGTACATTCGTCGGTGTTAAGAATTTTTGACACGGAGATGACTGCCGATGCCCACCCTTTCCTATCGTGAGAAGTCTCTTTACGCCTCGCTGATTGCCGAGATCCTCGTTTACGGATCCTACTTCTTCCTTCACAGGCAGAACTCGATCAACAAGGTCGCCGGCATGATCGTCGCGATCATTGCGTTGCAAATCGTGCTGCAACTCATCATCGCGCTTGTCACTCGCAACCGGGTCACCGACGAGCGTGATCGCCTGATTGAACTGCGAGGCTATCGCGCCGGATACCTCACCGTGTGCGGCCTGATGGTTCTTGGCCTCGCCCTGTTGTGGTTTCACGCCGAAGCCGGCAACATTAACCTGGAAAGCCATAGGGTCGGGCTGCATTTCCTGAGCGCCTTCTTCAGCATTCTGGTCATCGCCGATATCACCAAGACCGCGGCGCAGATCGTGTCGTACAGGAGGGCTCTCTGATGGCGTCCATACGCAATCAGATTCGCGAACTGAGGGCGGCGCAGTCGATGACTCAGCAGGACCTCGCGGATCAGGTGGGGGTTACGCGCCAGACCGTCATTGCCATCGAGCAGGATAAGTACTCGCCTTCGCTGGAGACGGCGTTCAAGGTGGCGCTGGCGCTGGGAGTGTCTCTCGAGCAGTGCTTCCAGTACGAGCCGCGCGGCAAGCGCTAAAGGGGGCCTTAAATGGGCGAACCGGGTTGACCGATCGGCGTCCGGGAGCGTATTCGATGGAGTACCCACTCTGCTTTGAATTCGCTCTCGGGGAGACAGTCTCATGCCGGTTCCCGCTGCCGTCGCTCAGGCCGCCGAAGAATTCCGCCTCAATAACAAGTTCATGACGGGCCTTTTGACCGGCCTCAGCCCGGAGGAGTGGCTCAAGCGCCCGGAAGGCGCGGGCAACCACATTACGTGGCTCGTCGGTCATCTGATCTGGTCGCGTAAGTCGGTGGTGGCGCGGCTCGGTGGAAGCTGGTCGGCCCCATGGCTGGGACTTTTCGCCCGCGGCGAAAAGCTGGACGGCACCGCCGCGTATCCATCGCCCGATGCCCTGGTGGATGCATGGAAGGACGTCACGTCAGCACTTGAAGGAACGTTGGAAAACGCCACCGACGAGCAGGTGGCGCAACCGGCGGCCCAGCCCGGTCCGCCCACCGCCGATGGCAAGCTCAGCGGCACCGTCCGCTTCATGGCCTGGCACGAGACCTATCATCTGGGCCAGATCTCGTATGTGCGCGTGCTGCTGGGCCACAAGGGCATGATGGGCTGAAGACGCAGGGACCAGGCAATCGCGACAGTTCACCACGTTGCTTGAGACTTCCTCGAATCTCCGCGTCTCGGAAAGCCTGATCCCTTTTCCCTGATCGCTGTTCCCGGTTGCCCGTTCTCTGTTGCCTGTCCTTTACAATCGAAAGAGCCATGATCCGTTTTTCCAGTGCCGGCGAATCGCACGGCGAGGCATTGATCGCGATGATCAACGGCCTGCCTGCGGGGGTGCCCGTCGATCTCGATTTTGTGAACCGCGAGCTGTGGCGGCGGCAGCAGGGCTACGGCCGCGGCGGCCGCATGAAGATCGAAACCGACAAGGCCCATGTGCTCTCAGGCGTGCGCCACGGCAGGACCATTGGGACTCCGGTGGCCATTGAGATCGTCAACCGCGACTGGAAGAACTGGGAAGAGAAGCTACCCGTTGGGGCCGGCGATCCCGCAAAGCACCAGGCGGTTGCCTCGCCTCGCCCCGGCCACGCGGACCTTGCCGGCGCGCTGAAATACAACTTTCCCGACGCGCGTTATGTGCTGGAGCGGGCTTCGGCGCGTGAGTCCACCTCGCGCGTGGCTGCAGGCGCCTTCGCCAAGCTGATGCTGCGCGAGCTGGGCATCGAAGTGCTGAGCCACGTCATCCGCGTGGGTCATGCCGAGCTCGAGCGCACGGCCACATGGGACGAGATCGTCGCCGTTTGCGCGAAGGATGACATCCTGCTGAGTTGTGTCGATGCCGACGTGGAAGCTCGAATGAAGGAAGAAGTGGAGCAGGTGTCGCGAACCGGTGACACAGTTGGCGGCGTCTTCGAAGTGGTGGTGCATGGTGCGCCAGCCGGCCTGGGCACCTATGCGCAGTGGGACGAGCGCCTCGACGGCCTGCTCGCCTGGAGCGTAATGAGCCTGCAGGCGGTCAAGGCCGTCGAGATCGGCCGCGGCGTTACGGCGGCTGAGTCGTTCGGATCCCAGGTGCACGATGCCATCCATTATGCGAAGGAAGACAACGGGCGGCCCACGCGCTTCACTCGCGAGCGCAACAATGCGGGCGGCATCGAGGGCGGCGTCTCCAACGGCGAAGACATCGTGGTGCGCGGCTATCTGAAGCCAATCTCCACGCTGCGCCGGCCGCTTGAATCGGTGCGATTCGATACGCGCGAGGCCACCAGCGCCAGTTACGAGCGCAGCGACATCTGCGTGGTCCCGGCAGCGGGAGTGGCGGCCGAGTCCATGGTCGCTTTGACCATCGCGGATCTGGTGCAGCGCAAGTTCGGCGGTGACTCTGCCCTCGAGATGAAACGAAATTTCGCCGGTTACATCGAACAGATCAGGAGCTATTAGTCGCGGACGATGATTCTGAAGATCGTTAAATATCCCGAGCCGGTATTATCGCAGCCGGGCGAGCCGGTCACCGAGTTCAACGATGAGCTGCGCAAGTTCGTCGCGGATCTGTTTGAAACCATGTATGCCGCGCAGGGCATCGGGCTGGCGGCGCCACAGGTCGCAGTTTCAAAGCGCGTGACCGTAATCGATCTGAGCATGGGCAAGGATCCCAAGGAGAAGCTGGTGCTCATCAACCCTGAGGTCATTTTGCGCGAAGGCAAGCAGTACGAAGAGGAAGGCTGCCTCAGTTTTCCTGAGATTCGCGAGAAGGTTCCGCGCGCCTGGAAAGTCCGCGTGCGCGCCCAGAACGAGCACGGCAAATGGTTCGAGATGGACGGCGAGGAACTTCTGTCGCGCGCCTTCCAGCATGAAATCGATCACCTTGACGGTATGCTGTTCATCTTCCGCATGAGCGCGCTGAAGCGCGACCTCGCGCTGCGCAAAATTCGCAAGATGCAGCGCGAAGGAAAGTGGTAGTGTGAGGCTCGTCTTCTGCGGCACTCCGCGCTTCGCCGTGCCGACGCTTGAGGCTCTGATCGCAGCGGGACATGACGTTGCACTGGTGGTCTCGCAGCCAGACCGGCCGGTGGGCCGCACACAAGAACTGACCGCGCCCCCGGTCAAGCAGACCGCACTTGCCGCGGGTATTCCCATCGCGCAGCCTGAGAAGATCCGCAACAACGAAGAATTTCGCGCGCAGCTTGAGGCGATTGCGCCCGACGCCATCGTCGTCGTGGCCTACGGACGCATCATCCCCAACTGGATGCTCGCGCTGCCGCGCCAGGGTTGCATCAACCTGCATGCTTCGCTGCTGCCGAAATATCGCGGGGCCGCGCCCATTCAATGGGCAGTGGCCATGGGCGAGAACGTCACCGGCAATACCACCATGCTCATCGATGAGGGGCTGGACACTGGAGCCATCCTGATGCAGCGGGCCATGGGCATCGACCCCGAAGAAACCGCTGCGGACCTGTTCGACGAACTCTCCATCGGCGGCGCGCCACTCGTCGTCGAGACGCTCGCGGGCTTGCAGGACGGTAGCATCCGGCCTCATCCGCAGGATCATGCGCGCGCCACGCTGGCTCCGCTGCTGACGCGCGAAGACGGCCGGATGGATTTCGCCGCACGAACGGCCATCGAGCTGAAGAATCGCTGGCGCGGATTTCAGCCCTGGCCGGGCGCGTTCACCAGCGTTGAGGGAAAAAAGCTGATCGTACACAGCATGCAGGTGGCGGAGCCGACGGCGAACTCACCTCTTGATCTGCCGCCCGGCGCCGAGCCCGGAGCCATCGTTGTGATTGGAGACCGCATGATCGTCGGCTGCGCCCAGGATACGTGGCTTGAATTAATTGAAGTACAGCTCGAGGGCAAAAAGCGCATGCAGGCGCGCGAGTTTCTGCGCGGATACACCCACCTCACCGGCGTGCGGCTGGGTTAAGTTCCATGGCGCAGATTTCTCCAGCGCGCAAGGCAGCCTACTCCATCCTGCTCAAAGTGGAGAGTGGGGAAGGCCACTCCGACGATCTGTTGCGCAGGCGTTCCATCTCTGCCCTGTCGCTGCAGGATCGCAACCTGGCCACCGCCCTGGTGCTTGGCGTGCTCCGGCAGCAGATCGGGCTTGACCGGCAGATCCGCGCACATCTCGACAAGCCCAATGCCAGGCTCGATGCCGAGGTCCGTATTGCGCTCCGGCTCGGCGCGTTTCAAATCCTGCACATGGACCGCATTCCGGCGCGCGCCGCAATTGATGAGAGCGTAGAGCTAACCAAGCGCGCCGGCCACCGATTTGCTTCGGGCATGGTCAATGCGGTCCTGCGCAAGCTTGCAATCAGCGCACCGCGTCAGGGCATAACGTCGGGCGGGCCCGAGGAGCCATTGAATCTGGATGGGGCTTCCGCTGCCTATCCCGAGTGGCTCGTCACCCGATGGAAGCAGTTCTTCGAAGACGATGCTGCATGCGAAATCTGTCGCCATGGCCAAATGCAACCTTCGCTCTCGATCCGCGTCGACGATCCCGCCGTGGAAGCCGAACTGGCCGATGCCGGTGTTGAACTCGCGCCCGGAGCGTTGCTGGCCGATGCGCGCATCATCGCGCGCGGCGACGTGACCGCGACCGAAGCGTTTCGCGCAGGGCGCGTACGCGTGCAGGATGAAGGCTCCCAACTCATCGCTGAAATCGCCGGCCGCGCCAACGCGATCCTCGATTGCTGCGCCGCCCCGGGAGGCAAGACGCTGATTCTCAGTCAGCGCAACCCGAATGCCCGCATTGTGGCTTGCGAGGCAAGCGAGCCGCGCCTCGATGCGCTGCAACAGCGCCTTGCGCCGCTTGGCCTGCGAGTCGAATGTCGCCTTGCCGATGCGACGGCACTCTCGTTCGAAAACGAATTCGACCTCGTGCTCGCCGACGTGCCTTGCAGCGGAACGGGCACCCTCGGCCGCAATCCCGAGATCCGGCACCGCCTGGCACCCGAAGAGTTCTCCCGGCAGGCAGAGCGGCAGGCGCTCATTTTGCAGTCTGCAATGCGAGCAGTGCGATCCGGCGGCCGCATTGTGTATGCAACCTGCTCTCTCGAGCCCGAGGAGAATGAACACGTCATTGCGGCGGTGCTGCGCGAGCGGGCCGATGCGAGCGTGCTCCCGATCGCCGCCCGCCTCGAAGAGATGGAGAGGGAAGGAATTCTCGTTGCAGGGGCCGCACAAGCGCTGCAGAATAGCATCACGCCGGAGGGCTTCTTGCGCCTGATCCCCGGAGCATTCGGCACCGATGGTTTTTTTGTCTCGCTGCTCGAAAAGGCGGCGAGCGCCTGATTTATTCTTCCGGCGGAAGCTTCAGCTCGGCATAATCCCGGCCAAGTACCGCGCAGACTCCTTCAATCACCAGTTCGTGATCTTCGCGCATCGGCAGCCCGGACACGGTCACGCTTCCCACCACTCCCGCGCCTGCAACATGCAAGGGAAACGAGCCGCCGTGCGTCGCATAATCGGCGAGCGGCAGCCCCTGCGACTCGCAGACCGACTCGCCCTTGATCTTCTCCTTGATTCCCACCGCATACGAGCTGCGGTGGAATCGCGCCACCACATTGCTCTTGCGGCGTACCCATTCCACGTTGTCGGGCGTGGTGGCATCCATCGCGGCATAGAACAGGGGCTGGCCGAAGCGGCGGATGTCGATGACCACCGCCAAGCCGCGCTCGTCCGCAAGCGCGCGCAGATGCGCTCCGAGTTTCCAGGCGATTTCAGCGTCGAGACGCGGCAACACGAGTTCCCGCTCCTGCAGCGCGATGCGTTCGAGGTCTTCGGTCAGGCCCATGGTGATTTCATGCTACATGGCCCAAGCGGCCGGGGCCGCAATGCGGATCAGCTTTCCGCCACTTCTTCGAGCGGGTTCTCCTGGAGCGGGATTTCGCGCGGCGGAATGATGCCGAGCCGCTCGTAGATGGGCCGCATGTCGCGTCGAATTCCCGGGAGCCGCGTCCAGAAAAGCAGTCCGCCCGCGATGCAGGCAATTCCGCTGACGATGACGGTTCGTGGCGCGCCGATCGCATGCGCCATGGCCCCGGCCAGCAGGCTGCCAAACGGCGCCATCCCCACAAACGCCATGGTGTAGTAGCTCATCACGCGGCCGCGCATCTTCTCATCGACGAGTGTTTGCAAGATGGTGTTGCTCGACGTCAAGCCCTGCATCATGCCAAAGCCGGTCACCAGCATCATGGCGAGCGAGAGCCAAATTCCTCTGGAGAAGCCGAACGCAATGAGCCCAACGCCAAACACAACGGCCGCGATTGGGATCACCCTCGTCAATCCGCGTACCGAGCGGCGCAGCACCAGCGAGAGCGCGGAAATCAGCGAGCCTACGCCAACTGCGCCCATCAAGAAGCCGAGCGTATGCGCCCCGCCATGCAGCACCTGCGCGGCAAAGATGGGCATAAGCACCATGAACGGCCAGCCCATCAGGCTGAGCAGCGCAAACAACAGCAGAATGCTGCGGATAGGCCGCGATTCGGCGACGTAGACCCAGCCCTGGCGCATCTGCTCGATCATGGTGGCGCCTTGATGCTGCTGTTCGTCAGGCCTGATGCGCATCATCAGCAGCGAAGCAATCACTGCGATGTAGCTCACGCCGTCGATGAAGAAACACCACCCCTCATTTGTTGCAGCGATCACGATTCCGGCGAGCGACGGCCCGATGAGGCGCGCAACGTTCACCATCGACGAATTAATCGCAATCGCGTTCGACAGATCGGCACGGCTCTCCACCATGCGGATCATGAACGACTGCCGGCCCGGCATGTCGAACGCGTTGATGACGCCTTGAAACGCGCTGAGCGCCAGAATCTCGCCGACCGTGATGCGATGGCTCAGCGTGAGCCATGCCAGAAGCAGCGACTGCACCATGGCCAGCGTCTGTGTCCAGACCAGCACCTTGCGGCGGTCAATGCGGTCGACAATTACCCCGGCGATGGGCGCAAGCAGAAATGTGGGAATCTGTCCGGCGAACCCGACTGCGCCGAGTAGGATGGCGGATTTGGTCAGGCGATAGACCAGCCACGAGGTCGCCACGCGGGTCATCCACGTGCCGATGAGTGAGATGCTCTGGCCCCCGAAGAATAGCCGGAAATTCCGATGGCGCAGGGCGCGCCACGCGTGTGACATGCCGCCACGTTGTGCGTCCTGTGGCGCGGGGCCTTGCTGTTGAGAGTCCAATGCCATGCCTGGTTTTTAGATGCAGCAGTTCTGCCGCCGGACCCGATCAGCGCGCAACGCTAAAGTGAACTTCCGTGTTCTGGTCGACGCGCGAGCCGGTGGGCGGCTGCTGCGCGATGACCGAGCCGGGCGTCACAGGCACTTTGGGCGGCACACTACCTGCGCCGACCGGCGGGATACTCACCTCGACGAACGACGGTGGCGCAAACTTCAGCCCCACTCGGCTGAGCGCCGCCTGCGCCGCGACGATAGGGACTCCACTGAAATCGGGCATCACGAAACCATCGGGCTTTTCGCCTGGCGGCGCGGCCACAAGCAGATTCACGTTCGGCCCCTCGATGCCATGCGCGTGCGCAGGCGGGTCCTGCGCCAACACGATGTCTTCGGGCGCTCCTGGATACGGAAGCTGTGCGGTCTGACCCACCGAGAGGCCCACGCGGCGCAGGTTCAGCGCGGCGATGCGCACATCCTGGCCTACCGTGTTGGGCACCTCCACCTTCTGCGGACCGAGGCTTTCCGCCACGCGCACATGCCACTCTCGACGCACCACCGTACCTGCCGCAGGCGATTGGGTGAGGATGTGCCCCGCGGCTACCTCTGACGAGTAATAGCGATTGTCGACGGTGAGATTCAGTCCCATGCCCGCCGTTTCGCTGCGCGCATCTGCGATGGTCATATCCTTGAGCGCGGGCACCTGCACCTCGGCGCCGTGAATGGCGAAATGCATGGTCGTGATGGCAGCGAGCAGCGCCACCGCTACCAGGATCATCACCAGCGACGCGGCGCGAAAAAATCGCACCACCGGATGCAAAGTGCGCTGCCGTGCGGGGATGGTCATCGCTCGGGCTCCCCATCGGGATAGACAATCTCGTAATCTACCGGCGCGGCTTTCTCCAGCATCTTCGAGACGGAGCAGTATTTGTTCTTCGAAAGCGATACGGCGTCTTCGACGGCCTTGCGGCTGATCTTTCCGCTCACGGCATACGTCAGCTTGATTTTCGTGAAAACGCGCGGCGCATCGGCGGCGCGCTCCGCAAGCGCAGACACGCGCAGGGCAGTCAAATGTTCACGCTTCTTCCTGAGAATCGAGACCACGTCCACTGACGTGCAACTGCACAGTGCCATGAGCACAGCCTCCATTGGGCTCGCGCCGTGGGTGTGCGGATCGTCGGCGTCGAACACGATGGTCCTTCCGCTCTCAGATGTGGCTTCAAATACGCTGTCGTGCTTCCAGTCGCTATGGGCGATCATGACTCCCTCTACCGGGTATTATCGGTCACCGGCTCGGGATGGATGGTGACGCGATTGATATCGGGGCACTCGAGCTTGAGGCGCTGTTCGAGCGCGGTAATCACCTGGTGCACGCGGAGCATCTTCAGGCTGTCGGGCAGTGTGCAATGGCAGGAGAGGTCGATGTGATCGTGGGCGCGGCGCACCACCAGTTCGTGCACGTCCACGATCTCAGGAATCGACGCTGCGGCGGCGCGTAAAGCGATCTCCATGCGCCGGTCGTCAATGTCGATCTCCTCGGGCTGTTCGATGGTGGCCGGCTCGCTCTCAATATGTGTCAGCACGGAGTCAATCTCCGGCGTCTCGCGCAGAATCTCCTGCTCCAGCGCAGTGACAAAGGTGTGCGCGTCGAGCAGCGGCAGGTTTTCATCCAGCTCGACGTGTTGCTCAACGCGCAACCGGCCGTGGTGCGATTGCACGCTGAGATCGTGCACGGAGACATTGTTCCGGGCGGCCACGGCCCGCACACGATCGAAGATGCTTTCGGCGCGCGCCTGGCGCGGAATGGTATGGATGACCACATCGGCACGGGGCAGCGTACGCTGCACCGCGTCAGTGGCCGCGCGCACCAGTTCGTCCGTATGTTCAAACGTGGTGCGGCGGGGTAGCGCCAGGGTGAGATCGGCAAAGTAGTTCGCGCCGGAGCGTCGCACCCTCGTCTGTTCTACGGCCAGAACTCCGGGAACATTTTCGACGGCGTTTACCACCTGACGGCGCGTTTCAGTGGGAATCTGATCAGTCAATGCACCCACCGTCTCGCGGGTCAGGCGCCAGGTGATACGCATGATCACCACGGATACAACCAGTGCGGCGAATGGGTCGGCATACTGCAACCAGCCGATGTGAAGGCGCGCGCCAACCCAGCTTGCGGTGAGGCCAACGAGCACGGCGAGAGTGGCCCAGATGTCTGAGGCGAAATGAA
>Ga0134126_10013941_pt1 | contig 10146 bp, 7 predicted proteins | sample KB31752_FD_96881 | JGI IMG/M metagenome (GOLD analysis project Ga0134126, IMG submission 96881) | Terrestrial soil microbial communities with excess Nitrogen fertilizer from Kellogg Biological Station, Michigan, USA - KB3-175-2 | ecosystem: Environmental > Terrestrial > Soil > Unclassified ...
CCTGACGCGGTAGTTGAGCTTCCCAACGGCGGCTGGGATCCTCGCCTCCGCCTCTTCCGGGCCGCCGGCGAAGTGGATACCACCGTCCTGATCACCGAGCGGTACGTGGTGCTGGTAGACACGATGTGTACGCCCGCGCAGGCCGCCGCGATCATGATCCAGGTGGCCGGTGAATTGTCGGGACGCCAGTTGCTGGTAATCAACTCGCACGCCGACTACGATCACTGCTGGGGGAACGCCGTCTTCGCCAGTCCAGGCGGCGCCTATCCGGCCCCGATAATCGGCACCCGCGCCGCCTACGAGCGCCTGATCGGGCTAGACTGCGCCGCCTCCCTGGCCAAACGGCAGGCCGAGGAGCTGCGCTTCGCGTCCGTGCGCCTGGTGCCTCCCACGATCAGTTTTGAGGGAGAGGCGCGCATAGACGGCGGCGACCTGACCCTGTGCTTAATTCCCGCGCCCGGCCACAGTCCCGACCAGATCGTGGTCTGGATCCCCGAATGGCGTCTGTTGCTGGCGACCGACGCGGCGGAGCACCCTATCCCCTACGTCGGGAACCCGGCGACCGTCCAGCAACTCCGGCGGACCCTCCAGGAGTTGGTGGATCTCCGTCCAGACATGGTCATCCCCTGCCATGGCGGCCCCAGCACCCTCGATCTGCTTACTCGCAACCTCGCCTACTTCGATGTCGTGGAGGAGCGGGTGCGCGCGGCTCTGGCGGCGGGCCGCGTCAGCGCCGCGATGGCGGATCGCGACGACCTGCCGGAATTGGTCGGGATGCCGATCGCGGACATGGCCCGGATCGCCGGCACCGATCCGACCGCCGTGGGCGATTTCTACCGCCAGTCCCATCTGCTCGCGGTTCGGGCCCTGGTCCTCCATTGTGGCAGGGGAGCGTAAATGCAGCATGAACCGAGATCGATGTCTCTCTTCGCGCCGCGCCCGGGCGGTGATCCTGGCCGTCGTCCTGGCGGTGGCCGGCGTCTTGCCCGCGTCGACCAGCCATGCCCAGCAGGCTCACGCCGCCGCGGATACGCTTACCATTGGCTGGCCCTCGGCCCCACCCATGGGCCCCGTTCCTCTCCGACGTGGCCTTCTTCGCCTCCACCGTGTATCCCGAGGCCTATTTCAAGAAGGTCGGCGCCGCCTACATGGCGCAACACCCGATCGGCACCGGCCCCTACATGCTGGAAGCATACAAGAACGGTGCCATGACCCGGCTGAAAAAGAACCCGAACTACTTCCTGGCTAGCCGGTTCCCCATGCAACATGTGGAGTTCGATGTCATCCCGTCGGATAGTACGCGCTTGCTGGAGGTGCAAAGCGGCCAGCTTGATGTCGACGACGTGCTGGCGCCCAATCTGGTATCGGCGATCACCGCCGGCCAGACTGCCAGGGCCCAGATTCTCCCCTCCACCAAAACCATCTACCTCTTTGTCTTGCAGGGCGTGACCAAGTCGTAGCGATACGCGTCACTGACCGTTCCCTTGAAGAAGTCCGCGTTGGGCGCCATGGCGACGCGCGTGAAGCCGAGGGCCTCCACGAGATGAATCGAGGCGACGTTGCGGGTGTCAATCTCGGCGGCGACCCGACTCACCTGGTAGTCGGCGAAAAGCAGGGCGAGCACGCGCGCGCAGGCTTCCGCGGCATACCCCTGCCGCTGGAAGGGGGGAAACACCATATAGGCCAGCCTGGCGGTGCGATCCGCGTGCACGGTCGCCTCGAAGGTGCCGATAGAGGCGCCCGTGGCCCGCGAACGCGCCGCCCAGTTCAGCCACCCCTCCCGCCCATCGGGTGAGTGCCGGGTGGCGATGGCGGTGTAACGCGCCACGAGGGCATCCAGCGAGGCCGGCGGATCCTGGGGGATGAACGTGTACAGCTCGGGAGCCTGGAGGGCGGCGTACAGGGCCGCGGCGTGGGAGGGGACCAACGGCTCCAGGAGGAGGCGCGGGGTCTCAAGCGGTTGTTCCGGATCGATCATGGTCCCGCCGTCCCCTGCGCTTCTTGCCGTGTCACGTCATCCAACCTACCGGCTCGCCTGCTGTCCGCGCAACTCCGCACCCGTACGGAGGGGCAGCCCGCGTGTGATTTCGATATGCCGACGATATGCTCCAGCTCGTATGATGTCGGTGGCAAGACCGGTACGACGCTCGACTCGACCATCGCCTCGCTCGTGGGCTTTGCGCCGGTCGAGGATCCCGCCTTCATCATGCTGGTGAAAATCGATCAGCCAGAAGGACGACCCGCTGGGAGGACGACGTGTTCACAATCGACGAGGTACGCAATGCGCTGAGCGACTGCCTGAAGGGGGAGCGTCCCGGCGCCGCCGGTGAGTTCACCGGTGTAACCAACGACTCTCGCGTGGCGAAGCCGGGCGAACTCTTCGTCGCACTCACCACCCCAACCGGTTATGCGTTCGAGGTGCGAGACGGACACGACTTCATCAGCGATGCCGTGGCACACGGCGCGACGGGCGTCATCCTCCACAATGAGGAAATCCTGCTGCCGGACCACGTCTGGGCCTTCCTGGTTGACGATACGAAGCACGCCATAGGCGAGCTAGGCCGCGCCTGGCGATCGCGCTTCGACATTCGTGCGGTCGCCATCGCCGGCAACGTCGGCAAGACTACGACGAAGGATCTGACGGCGGCCGTGCTGCAGGGCTGCGGCCACACCGTGCTCAAGAGCCCCATGAACTTCAACGATGAGATCGGTCTGGCCATGACCCTGTTCCAACTGGACCCAACCTATGACCGGGCCGTGGTGGAGGTGGGCATGTTCGAACTAGGTGAAATCCGCCGCCTCTGCCAGATCGCGCGGCCGCGGATCGGCGTCGTGCTCAACGTCGGCCCGACACACCTCGAACGCCTCGGCAGCATGCAGGCGATCGCGGAGGCAAAGTCAGAGGCCGTGCGGGATCTCCCCGCCACGGGCCGCGCCATCCTCAACGCGGACGACCCCTTGGTGGCGGCTATGGCGCCGAAGACGCGAGCGCGGGTGCTGACCTTCGGGACGCACTCGCACGCGGACTTCCGCGCGTCCGAGATCCAGAGCCACGGTCTGGCCGGCGTGGAGTTCACGCTTGGCTGCCTCGGCCGCGGCCTTCGGGTAAGGAGTCCGCTGCCCGGCGCCGCCCTCGTGCCCAACGCGCTCGCCGCGCTCGCCGTTGCGGTGGCGGACGGCGCCATCGTCGAGGAGGCGGCCGAAGCGCTGACCGGTGCTCAGGTTACGCCTCGGCTCCAGGCGAAGATGGCAGCCGGCGGCGCCACGATCCTGGACGATTCCTACAATGCCAACCCGGCCTCGATGATGGCGGCACTGGACGTGTTGCACGAGATGACGGGCCGGCGCTACGCCCTGCTCGGCGACATGCTGGACCTGGGTGCGGCGGAGACGGACGGGCATCGCTCCGTCGGCGAGCACGCCGCCCGCGTCGTCGATGCGCTGTTCACGGTCGGGCCGCGCGGCGCGCGGATCGCGGCGGCGGCCAGGGCGGCGGGCGCCCGCGCCGTTCGCCACTTCGACACGAAGGAAGAGGCTGTCGAGGTACTGCGCGCCAACCTGGGTCCAGGCGACGTACTGCTGGTTAAGGCATCGCACGGCCTGGCCTTCGGCGCCATAGTTGCGGAGCTCATCGGTTAGTGGTTCATGCCATGCCGGGGACGCTCTGCCACAATTCGCTTGACACATATGTGCACTGCACCGTGAGACGATCGTACCGCGGAGGAATCAGTCTCACCGGCTCATGTGTACCTTTGCTGCAGGAATTTCCGTGTGACGACGGTGTTCAGGCGGTAGCACCCGTTGGTAGTTCGAAGGGTAGCTCCAGGCTGGCGGCAATTGCCGGCCGATGGCGTCGGCGGCAGCGATCCGCTCTGTACGCGGGGCACCATGGCACTCCCGTAAGGTCCAGCAGGAACGGTTGGGGCGACGGAAACCGGTGCTCAAAGAAGCGAGGCTCGAAGACTCGGGTCGGATGGACGGGGTCTGCGCCGAACTCAATCGAGTATTGGGAGAGTGGCTCATCCTGACGCTCAATCAGCACGTGGCTGCCGCATAGCCAGACGACGATCGGTTGCCCGACGAGTCCGCGTTCCGCGTAGAGGTGCCAATTCCGGTAGCGGACGGAGCAAAGCGGCATGCATCAGGACTGGTACCTCTACCCGGGCCGCCGCAGCCCTCTTTGCCATGCAGCACCAGTTGCTCCAAGCGCTGACACGCGTCACGCGCTTTGGGCCGGTATCGGGCCGCCCGGTGGAAAATGGGCTGTTTGACCGATGTTTGGGCACCTGCCGCATCGTAAGCTGGCCACGTTGCCGGCTGGACCGTTGCCGGCAAAGGACAGTGAAACGCGATGCAGGAGGTAGGGTGATGCATGTGGCCAGGTAACACGCGCTATGCGTGTCCGAATGCGACTGCGGACCGTACCGCGCGTAACCACGCAGGTGACCGCGGGTGCGGGTGGGGAATCGGCTGCAAAGGCGACAACCACGTTCGGCGTAAGCCCAGAATGAGGAACGCGCTCCTTATCTTAAGCTCGCTGGAATGTAAGATTACCGACGTGAAAGGGAGAATACCGTGATGGATTTGTTTCCTGAACGAGGAGAGCGACCGCATAGCCGGTGGTTCGGACTGACATGGGGAAGGGGGCGGCGGCTAACCACCATCGTCGCGACCTTTGGGGCCTTCGCGGCAGTCGTGGCGCCGGCATCGGCTGCGAGCACTGCGTTCGGCGCCACGACCGTTGGTGCTGTCTACGTAGCGAGCAACAGCTACGCCGGCAACCAGATCCTGACGTTCCCACGCTACGCTGACGGATCGTTGGGCCCTGTCGAGGCCGCGACCGCGACCGGCGGCAAAGGGAGCGGCGCGGGAAGCGGATCGGGTGCATTGGCCGAAATTCAGAACGATCCGCTCGGTTCGCAGGGGTCGCTGCTAGCGGATCCGACCGGCAGGTTCCTGTACGCGGTGAATGCCGGCAGCAATGACGTCTCTGTCTTCACCGTCACTCCTATTGGTCTCAAGTTGGTAGACCGAGAACCCTCGGGGGGCGCTTACCCGGTCAGTCTGACCGCGTATGGCAACACATTGTATGTGCTCAACGCAGTCGGGAACTCCGTGACCGGTTACACAGTCACCGGTGGCGGGCAGCTCATTCGTCCCACAACCTGCGGCCTGCCTGCTCTCCCCGCCGGGATGGATCCCCTCCTGCCCGCGACCGCCGCCTCGAGCGCGCAGCCGGTGTCCACGCAGACCGCCGGTCAGGTCGGCTTCAGTCCCGACGGGACGCTTCTTTTAGTCGTGTCGAAGGAAGGTCCATTGGCTCTTGGCTTCCCGTTTGGCAATACGCTGGGATCCGGCAGGATCTACGCGTATCAGGTCGACAGTTTTCGCGGTACGCTGCGGAACTGTGGCAACCCGCATACCTTTACTTTCCCCCTCAATAGTCCCGGCCAGGGGAAGTTTCCGTTCTCCTTCACCTGGAGCGCACAGGGCGACCTCATCGTCAACGAAGTGTTCGGTAGCTCAAGCTTGCCGAGTAACTTGCCGGGTGGCGTCAGCGCACTGGGCACCTTCGCGGTCTCCGCGGACGGCAGCCTCACGCCCATCACGACAGTGCCAGACCCTTTGCCGGTTCCGTGCTGGATCGTGCGCGGCGGCAACAAGGTGTACGTGGCCAACTACCTCGGCAGTGGCATCACCGACTATCAGGTCACGGCCCAAGGTACGCTCAATCTCATGGCTAACCCTATCACACCTCTCGGGGCTGGGACCGTCCCGATCGATATGGCCATCAGCGGCGACGGCCAGTTCCTCTATCAGCTCGACCCCGGCACGGCGCGGGTCTTTCCGTTCCAGGTACGCGGTACGGGAAGTCTGACCCCGCTTCCATCGATGTCTCTCGGACTGCCCCCCAACAGCGGCGATATGGGCATCGCCACCGTTACCTTCTTCTAGCCCGACCGGCGGCGCCGCCACGAAAACGTCCGTGGCTCCATCAGGGGAGTATGCCGCTGGCGGAGCCATGGATGGCGCTCGAGCATCGACCATTCCCTGGCCGAGGAGACGCGGCGGGCACCCCGCCGGCGTCTGTTCCTCGCCAACACTCGTCGCGTTCCACGACATCTCTCCGACAGGCTGCTAGAGCAGCTGATGCTCCATGGCGAAGAGGGCAGCGGCAGCCCGGCTGGAGACGCCGACCTTGTCGTAGATATGCTGTACGTGATGGGCGGCCGTGCGCGCGGAGATGACAAGCGCCTGCGCGACATCGCCGTACGACGAGCCGGTGGCGATCAGCCGCAGCACCTCGAGCTCCCGTACGGTCAGGCCGGCCGGACCACCGGCGCGGGCGCGCGCCGCACGGTGGCCGGCGACCGCCAGTACAGCCCGCACCGCGTCACCGTCGAGCCGCCCGGCCCGTGCCTCGGCCGCCAGGGTCTCGGCAGCCGCATCGAGCACGAGCGCGCGCCGGTGGGGACGCTCCTGGGTCATCGCCTGGTAGGCTTCCGCGGCGCACAGCAGCCGCACGGCCGGTGGCAGGAGCGGGTCACGGGCCGCCCGGAAGTAGCCCGAGCCATCTTGTCGTTCGTGGTGCATCCCGGCGATGAGGGCCAGGGGCCGCAGCGCCGGCGCGCGGGAAAGGATGCGCTCCGTGTGGTAGGGATGCAGGCGCACTGCCTCCCACTCGATTGCGCTGAGCGCACCGGCCTTCTCCCATATCCCGTTGGCGACGCCGACCTGTCCCAGGTCGTGGAAGAGCGCGGCGCGGCGCAGGTTCCGCGTCTCGGCCGGCGGCAGACCGACGCGGAGGGCGGCAGCCTCGGCGAGCGCCGCGACCGCGCGCGAATGCCCGAGCGTGAAATGGGTCTTCAGGTCGGTCAGGTCGGCAAAGGCGGCGGCTACCTCGTCGAGCGCCGCGTCGGCAATCCGGCGTCGTGGCTCTGGCTCGGCCTCCACCGCGGCCCGCCAGGCATCGACCTCGGTGATCTCGGCCATGAGGGTCTCGCCACGGAGCAATAAGGCGGTGGCAATCGCGGGATCAAACCAGCCGCCGGAGCGCTCCCGTAGGATCGCCCGCACCCTGTCGTAGCCCTCGGGCAGGAAGGCCATCGCTTGCGTCGCCACGTGCGCGAAACGTACCGGCAGGCACAGTTCCTCCCCCTTGAGCCCACCTGGGCCGCCATGACCGTCCCAGCGCTCGAAGATCTGGCCGAGCGCTGCCTGTACCGGGGCGGTCATCCCCAGCCGGTGCGCCAGCGACATACCGACCTCACAGTGACTGGGGATGAGATGCTCGAGGCCGGGCACTTCCGGCGGGTCGGGAAAGTCGGTGCGGGTGGTCTCGGCCCGAGCGGTCAACTCATCCCCGCCCGCTACCGCGGCCTCCTCATGCGCATAGGCGGTGCAGCCGATATAGCGGAGCAGCGTGGCGTAGTAGACGTCACTTGCGACGGCACCGCCGAGACCCATCTCCGTGGCCAGACGGGTTGCCAGGAGGCAGGCCCGCATCGCCGTTTCCGGAGGTCGTCCGATACCCAGGTCGGTGACCACGGACAGTGCCGTGAGCAGCTCCGCCAGCCGCGCCCCATCCATCTCCATCCGCGCCTCCTCGGGCTCGATCACCCTCCGGCCGGGGGCGTCTCCTCCGACGCCATGCCTGTGTATTCTACCGCTGAGATCGGAATCGCACCACGCCGGGCCGGTCGGAGGGCGTACCGCTCTATTGTGATCGGTCGCCCGCGAAGAAATTCGCATGGCACGCACGGGCACGGCAGAACACCTTGGAAGCTCTGGAGGCGACGCGCAGCGGTGGCAGGCGACGACCCGCAGCCCGCGCGGCACCCCTACAAGCTTGTCGAAGAGGGCAGTAGCCGCGATGCCTGCCGCCGTGCTAGGACGGTACACCGCTACCCTGACCAACCTGACGGGTCGCCCTGTGCAATTTCGGGGCCCGTGTCCCGCGTATTCGGAAGAGCTACTCGCTCCCTTCCGGCCCCTCAAGGTTGTCCGCTCCACCACGCAGCGCACGTATCGACTGAATTGCCACGCGCTTGGCCAAGACTTGCTTGGAGTGGCCATAACTCGAGCGCACGAGTACACCAGTGAGACTGGTTCCTCCGCGGTACGATCGTCTCGCGGTGCAGTGCACATATGTGTCAAGTGAATTATGGCAGAGCGTCATGCCGGGAGTCGTCCAGTCCTCCGGGCGATCGCCGGCGTGGTCGGCCGTGGTCCTCATGAGGCGAACCTACGTCGCTCGGCGACCACGCTGAGCACGTGCCGGGCCAGGACGACGTTCGCGTCAGGTGCGTCGTCCGCCGACGCGTGGGCCGACATCGTCGCGATCCGCTCGGGATCGGTGAGTACCGGGATCAGGGTGGTCTCGATCCAGGCGGGGTCGAAGTCGGCGTTGTCGACGAGCAGTGCCCCGCCGGCCGCGACGACCGGCGCGGCGTTCAGCCGCTGCTCGCCGCGGCGCGGGGGCAGCGGGACGTACGCGGCCGGCAGGCCGACAGCGGCCAGTTCGGCGCACGTCATCGCCCCCGAGCGGCAGATCACGAAGTCGGCCGCGGCGTAGGCGTACTGCATCTCGTCGACGTAGGGGATGACGACGTAGGGCGGGTCGGCGGGGTCGCCGTCCGGCACCTCGGCCAGGTGCCGCGGCCCAGTGATGTGCAGCACCTGCACGCCGGTCGCCCGTAACGCCGCGGCCGCGCCGGACACCGCGGCGTTGATCGCCTGGGCGCCCTGCGAACCGCCGGTGACCAGCAGTACGGGCCCGTCGGGTCGCAGGCCGAACCGCCGCCGGGCCGCGTCGCGCAGCGCCGGTCGGTCGAGCCCGGTGATCGCCGGCCGCAGCGGGATCACGATAGCGGTGGCGTGCGCCAGCCGGACACTCGGCGCGGCGGTGAACACATGGGTCGTCATCCGGGCCGCCAGGCGGTTGGCCACTCCGGGCCGGGCATTCGCCTCGTGGACGACGATCGGCAGGCCCCGCCCGCGGGCGGCGAGGTAGGCCGGCACGGCCACGTAGCCGCCGAAGCCCACCACGACCTCGGCCCGCACGCGGTCGAGCACCACCCCGGCCGCCCGCGCCGACTCCCGCAGCCTGCCCGGCGTCCGCAACAGGGCCCAGTTCAGTGTGCGCGGCAGCGGCACCGGCGGGATCAGTGCGAGCGGATAGCCGCGGGCCGGGATGAGCATGGTGTCCAGGCCGCGGACGGTGCCGAGAGCGGTGATCTCGGCCGTGGGCTCCAGCCGACGCAGCGCGTCGGCGAAGTTCATCGCGGGCTCGATGTGCCCGGCCGAATGGCCGCCGACGACGATGACGCGCGGTGCCATCACGCCTGCCCCTTCTTTGGGACGGCTCACCTATGTGATGGGAAAATCAAAATAGGTGTTTGGATAAGGTTCGTGTTTCAGTGTGTAATGCCACCACTCACACTCGTATGACGTAAAACCGCAGTCCTCCATGATGGAACAAAGGTAGTGACGGTTTCTCGCTTCGACTGGCGTGATTCCTCTTGCTCCATGATGGGAGATTGGATCCATCAAATCATAGTCACCGCCCATGGGAGCCAGTTCACCGGTAGCCAAATGATACAGCGTCAAGTCACCCGTGCCGCCCCGACTGTGGCCCGACTTAGCGGCCACATATCCTTTTTCAAACATCTCGGATCTGTCAATATTCGGATAGTGTCTTGGTTTCGTCCTGCCATCCTCCGGCTGTTTTGACCAGCGCAGAAAGCAATCCACGGCGCGTTGAGGGCGATACCCATCCCAAAGAAGCAAGCCAAAGCCAAGGGACGCGGCCTTATCTCGCGCTCTTTCCAGGGCCGCGCACAAAGCCCTCGTACCGACAATTCGATTTGCCACATATCCGTCCACCGGTTTGCCGGTAAAGTTATCCCATGTGGCGTACTTCGCATCCCAACGTATGCCGGAGACAAACTCGTCCACAAAGACAAAGTCCTCGTTCATCGTCTGTTTCCTGTCACTGCCAACGACACCATCCGGTCGATCACTTCGGCCAACGGCAACCCCGCGGCTGCCATCATTCTCGGATAACGGCTGTATGAGGTCATACCAGGCAACGTATTCACCTCGTTGAGAACTACTTTTCCATCTTCCTTCAGGAACATATCCACC
>Ga0134126_10013942_pt1 | contig 10146 bp, 11 predicted proteins | sample KB31752_FD_96881 | JGI IMG/M metagenome (GOLD analysis project Ga0134126, IMG submission 96881) | Terrestrial soil microbial communities with excess Nitrogen fertilizer from Kellogg Biological Station, Michigan, USA - KB3-175-2 | ecosystem: Environmental > Terrestrial > Soil > Unclassified ...
ACCGTCATACCGGCACTCAATCGGTCTCGGGCTGCTGAGCCTGCCGCAGGACCGTGCCGTAACTGTTCGCGATGTCTGTCATCATGCGAGAGAATTTCTGCACCGCTTCGGCAAGCTCGGCGCTTGACTCGGAAGCGAACAGACTCTGGCACTTCAGGGCATCGGCGATATCGCGGCTGGTGGCGAGTTTCTCCCACATCGCTGAATCCTTGATCAGACGCTGCTGCATGAACTGCGCCATCTCGTGCGAAAGCCTGGACATGCTGCGCGCCCAGCACTCGAACGCGCGGCGATTCATGGCGGACAGCGGCTCGAAACTGGTACTCCACTCCTTGGGCCAAAGGGCCGCCATTGGCGGCGTTTTCACATCGGCGGGGATCCTGGGGTACGTCTTCACATTGTCGGGCATGGCTAAATCTCCTGTGCACTTTTCTAGCGGATCGATTCTGAGGGTTGACGGCATCCAACTCGCCGCCGGGACGGGCCTTTCAGGCCGTCGCGGCGGGTCTACGGTCGAACGGGCGCCAATTGATTACGGCAAATAATATACCAGATTGGTAAAATAGTACACCAAATAATGGTTCCGTGATTATTTAATAGCTACAATATATGTCATACGTAGTGCCGTAATAGTTGAATAATCTCCGTGTAAAACTGACTTGTGATTGGCCACCCGTTGAGCGTTTCGGTTGCGATGTCGGCAGGTGGGGCGAATTGGGAGCTACCGATAGGCGCGCCGGCCGCGCGCCCGGCGACAGATTAGCCAGGCCGTTCGCTATATCGGTTATGCGTGGCTTGTGCCTCGGTGCGGCGTGGCCATTTTGGTCCAAGCGGATTTCCGGGTTATCTCGCAATGTCGGCTAAGTACTTTCCGAAACTGTCGCAATCGCCCCAGTTTCGATACGGTCGTTTGAACACGCAATTTATATCGAAGGTGGAAGAAATATGCCGGTACTGCATCTGGTCATTGTGTTGGTCGCAGTCGGTGTGGTGCTCTGGCTCGTCAACAACTACATTCCGATGGACGGAAAAATCAAAAGTATCCTGAACGTCGTGGTCGTCATCGGAGTCGTTGTATGGTTGCTTCAAGCATTTGGCCTGTTGGCACAGCTTGAGAATTTCCGTATTGGGTAAGATCGCTGAATGCGGAAGCTGCCCAAAGCCGATGCCGAAATCAGCCTAGTTGGCGCCGTGGAATGGCACCGTGATGGTCGGTTCGATCGCGATCCGATCGATGTTCTGATTGCTCAGGGTCGGGCCTTCGTCATGCGTGGCGGAGATGTCGGCGTCGATCGAACGCTGGCTCGTATTGCCGATATCGGGCGCGTCGCCACAACCGGTTAGCGCTGCCGCCGACGTGATCGCCAAGACGAACAGAGCTTGCTTGGTCATGATTCCAACTCCTGGTTGAGGTCTAATAAGGTAAGTGTGATTTGCGATCCTCTGGTTGATGATAAGTGGCAAGCGTTCCGTCATCTCGGGTCAGTAAGCTTCTGAGTGATGAACAAACCCTCGATCGTCTATCTAGCTGGTGTTCGCTCGCTGTCGATAGCATCGGAAAGTACGTATCGTCCTGTAGACAGGTAGGCACCACTTATAAGCCGATAAGCTGACCGGCCTGAGCGCTCTAACTTGGCTGACTAAATGTTCGAGCGCGCGTCGTTCTTCCGCGGCAAGGCCCTTACGGTGAATGGCGCCTGGGCGACTAACGCCGCAATGGATGCGAAAAAGGGAGAAATCCCGAGAGTCGTGCCGAGGATCACGACCAACAGGCTCGCCGCAGCCGTGGATCAATTCCTCGCGTCAGACGATGCGAAAGGTCAAATGGTCAGCGCGATCACCGGCGTCATCCCATCACGGACGCGGCGCGCTCATCGAGCGTGATGGGAATGCACAGAGGTCGCTTATTAGTCGCCTTCTGGCAACACTTGGCCTGTGGGTGAGAGCGCGACGTGCACTTCGGCTCCGTTCTTCAACGCCTCGCTGTGCCAAAAATTGTCGCATCCCTTCCTCAGGTCTTGAACCTGCGCGTAGCCGGCGGCCTCGATCTTCTGCTTCGCCTGCGTGGCGGTCGAGCTATCGACGCGGTCGCCCGGGTCACAATTACCGGCCGCCCAGGCGGCTGGAATGCTGGGCGCGCCCGCCAGCATGGCTGCGGCGATCCCAGCGACGAGCGTTTTGCGTATTATCATCCTATCCTCTCGGTTATGGCAGGTGGCCCCATTCGATCAAGCGAATAGCGTGAGATACCGGGTTCGGAATGGCGCGCCGCGCGTCGACAGCCAACCCAGATCCAGCGCAGCATAGCGAGAGCAGCGCCCAGCATCGTCAGCAGGATTGCGAGGACGATCGGTACCGGGGCGCTCACCAAAAAGATTGTAATGTAATTGAACGTATAGCTTCCAGGCAGCCGCGCGGGAGTGTCCTGCACCAGCCAGAAGCATGCGACATCAATCAGGACGGATATCAGCGACAGGACGAGCCAAACTCGGACTAAGCTTTTGCGAATGCTCATGCAACCCTCGCCATCGTTCTCTTGTGGCGTCGCGCCTTGGCTTTCTGCCCGCCGGATCGACACGTGTAGGAGACGCCTGCGCGAAATCTGAACTTTTAAAACAAATGATGACGCTGCTTGTGATCGGTTAGATGAAGGCCGCCACCTTATGGCTACCGATCGCCGGCGTCAGGTATCGGAAAGTACTCAGGGGTGATATCGGGTGCGCCGAGGACGGTAGGCCGCGCGGCTATGATGCCGGGGAGAAGATCAACGGGCGCAAGCGCCATGCGTTCGTCGATACGGACGAGCGTGGCCTCATGCTCAAACCGCATCCAGGCAGCATCCGGGGTCGTGAAGGTTGGCGGCGCGCTGCTACAAATCTCGCGCAGCATCGTCCCGTTCGTCCTGCGGGTCTTCGCCGATAGCGGGCATACGGGGTGAGAAGGCCGCCAAGGCCAAGCGCGGATCGCTGTCGGGAACGTGCGCAAGAGCCCCGATCAAGTCGCCTTCCTCTACGCCGCTTCCGTGATGCTTCTCCCTGCATCGGATCGCGCGTGCGTCACGGTTTCCGAAACCGACTCTTAGCTCCTTTCGGGGTTTTAGGTAGTTTCCGAATCTATCGCAGGCGCCCGTCATCTCGCAGGATTTGCCCAAGTTCATGCTGCGGGAGTAGTGGAGATGGCGGAGAAGTGCGGCAGTCTCGGCAAGGAAGCCGTGCAGCGGGTCGGTCGCGACCTGCCGACAAGCCGCTAACCAACGCTGGACAGTGCTGCGCAAGATGGGTCTGCTCTCGTACCCAAGTGTCAGTTACGATGAAACTTGGTACATGAGTCCGCGCGAATTCGCTGCGGATTATTGTATTCACGTGCTCGGTCTGGCGCTCGGCGCAGCCGGCTCGGTGACTCTGGTCGCGCGGATCGCGACCGGCGCGCAGCACGGCAACAAGACGGCGATCGCGGTCTACATCATTGGCTTGCTAGCCATGCTCGGTTGCTCGGCGGCATACAATCTTGCGCCTCCGTCGCCGATCCGCCTGGTCCTGCGCCGCTTCGACCAGGCCGCGATCTTCCTCATGATCGCTGGTACCTACACCCCCTTCACGACGCGTGATCTCGACGGCAGTTTGGCGGTTACGTTGACAAGCTTCATATGGATTGTTGCGCTCCTCGGTGCGGCCGGAAAACTCGTCCTGCCACGCCGTCTCGATCGGCTGTCCGTCGTCATCTACCTCATGCTCGGATGGATCGTCCTCGTGGCCTTTGGACCGCTGATGGCGGGGCTTGCCCCGCTGACGATCCACTTACTCTTGGCCGGCGGTGTGCTTTACACGGTCGGCATCGGCTTTTACCTCTGGCGCATGCTTCCATTTCAGAACGCAATCTGGCACGGGTTCGTTCTGGCTGCCGCAGGCTGCCATTACGCGGCCATCCTGCAACGAGGGGCATCGTGAAGGCTGGATGTGATCATTCACATCCGCGGGAACGACGAATATTACTTGTTGATCCGCAATCTGCGTCACGGTTCCTTGGGGAAATACGGAGCGCACTCGATTGAGCGAGCCGTCCGGATTCGCCATGATCCTTTCCTCCGCGACCGTCTTGTGCGCGAGATCGAGAGTAATCGTAAATCTGATCGCCGCCACGATTAAGCTACGCCTTCAGGGCGATGGCTCACCGCGACCGTTTCGCTACAAGCATTCCGGCAGTCTCGCGACCGTCGGCAAGCGCTCCGCCGTAATCGATTTTGGATGGATCAAGATCCGCGGCCGGATCGCTTGGTGGATCTGGGGGCTCGCCCACATCTACTTCCTCATCGGCGTGCGTAATCGTTTGGCCGTGGCGTTGAACTGGCTGTGGATCTACGCCAGTGGCGATCGCAGCGCCCGTCTGATCACACAGGGCGCACAACGGCCCAACGGCCGGCCATGTCCATAAAAATGCCTGTTATTGATGACAAGCCGATCCAAATGATGCATGCGCCAGACCGAGATGGCAGTCCCCATCGGGAAGCGAGACTGCAACGGTGCTAAGCTAACGGCTCGGATCGCGAGGGGGTCTCGGTTTCAGCGGTCGGCGAAGCCACATTGCAGCGCCGCCGCTGGGCCGCTGCCAGCGCAAACTTGCCCCGACTGTTTGATGCGGCCTAGCAGCCGTATTCCCTGGTCCGCCAACTGCGGTCACGAAGACCGCGGCTTGGCGGCAGCTCACGGGTCCAGATTGTAATCTAGGCTTCCTTTTTTCGCGCAGGCGCCGGCGCCTGCTGCTGTTTGCGCGGGCGCGATTCAACATGCGCGACTTTGCATTTTTCTGCCTGGTGCGGGCTGGATTTTGAATGGTTCCGGCCGTCAAAATTGAATCCTTGGATGTCGGGAACTTCGCAGAGTATGAATTCCAAGGCCGTGAGTTTGAATCGTTCTGCCGACTCCTCCATCCTCGCGCTACCGTCTGCGCGGCTTCCACACTTCGCCGGAGTTCCCATGCCTGCCTACCAGTACATCTATGTGATGAAAGATCTAAGCAAGACCTTTCCCGGTGGACGCGAGGTGTTGAAGGGCATTTGGCTGTCGTTCCTGCCCGGCGCCAAGATTGGCGTGCTCGGCGCCAACGGCGCCGGCAAGTCGACGCTGCTGCGCATCATGGCCGGCCTCGACCACGATTTCGCCGGTGAGGGCTGGGCGGCCGAAGGCGTCACCACCGGCTACCTGCCGCAGGAGCCTGTCCTCGATCCCAAGAAGACCGTCGCTGGCAACGTGACCGACGGTCTCGGCGCGATCAAGACGCTGCTCGAGCGCTTCGAAGCGGTCAGCGGCAAGCTAGGCGAAAGCCCGTCAGATGACGAAATGAATGCGCTGCTCGGCGAGCAGGCCGAGCTGCAGGAAAAGATCGATGCGGTCAACGGCTGGGAACTCGACCGTACAGTCGAGATCGCCATGGACGCGCTCCGCTGTCCGCCGGGCGATACCGACGTCGGCAAGCTGTCGGGCGGCGAGCGCCGCCGCGTCGCGCTCTGCCGGCTGCTGTTGCAGAAGCCCGATCTGCTATTGCTCGACGAGCCCACAAATCACCTCGACGCCGAGTCGGTGGCCTGGCTGCAACGTTTCCTTGCAGAATATCCCGGCACCGTCGTCACGGTGACGCACGATCGCTATTTCCTCGACGAAGTCGCTGGCTGGATCCTAGAGCTCGATCGCGGCCAGGGCATTCCCTATCAGGGTAATTATTCCGGCTGGCTCGAGCAGAAGCAGAAACGGCTCGAACAGGAAGGCAGGCAGGAGGCGGCGCGCCAGCGCACGCTTGAGCGCGAGCTCGAGTGGGTGAAGCAAAGCCCGCGCGCCCGTCAGGCCAAGAGCAAGGCGCGGCTGTCCGCTTACGAAAGCCTGGTGTCGCAAAGCCGCGAAAAGGCGCCGGACACCACCCAGATCGTGCTGCCGCCCGGGCCCCGTCTCGGCGACACGGTGATCGACGCCAGCCATCTCGGCAAAAGTTACGGCGACAATTTGTTGATCGAGGACCTGTCGTTCCGGTTGCCGCCCGGCGGCATCGTCGGCGTCATTGGGCCGAACGGCGCCGGCAAGACGACGCTCTTCCGTATGATCGTCGGTCAGGAAAAACCTGCGTCCGGCAGCATCCGGCTCGGCGACACGGTCAAACTGGGCTATGTCGATCAGAGCCGCGACGCGCTCGATCCCAACAAATCGGTGTTCGAGGAGATTTCCGGGGGCGCCGACGAGATCGATCTCGGCCGTCGCAAGCTGCCGGCGCGTGCCTATTGCGCACTATTCAATTTCCGCGGGCCGGATCAGCAGAAAAAAACCGGCCAGCTTTCGGGCGGCGAGCGTAATCGTGTGCACCTCGCCAAGATGCTCAAGACCGGCGCCAACGTTATCCTGCTCGACGAGCCGACCAACGATCTCGACGTCGACACGCTGCGCGCGCTCGAAGAGGCGTTGCTCGAATTTCCGGGCTGCGCCGTCATCGTCAGCCACGATCGTTGGTTTCTCGACCGCATCGCCACACACATCCTGGCCTTCGAAGGCATGAGCCAGGTCGTATGGTTTGAAGGCAACTATGCCGAATACGAGGCCGATCGCAGACGACGTCTCGGCGCGGCTGCCGAACAGCCGCACCGCATCCGCTATAAGCCGCTGACGCGCAACTAGCGCCTAGTGGCTCGCCTGCGCCTGGGTCGGTGCGAACAAGCCGCTCGCCGGCACCGTGCCGCCGCTGAGGCGCTGCTGTAGCTGTTGGTTCAGGCCTGCGACCGTGCCGCCTTCGCGCTGGATCACCGACGCGATTTCCTCGCGCTCGGTCAGCGCCATGCTCACGCCTTCGACCTCGACGTCGACGATCTTGAGATCGCTGGTCGCCTTGCTGACGTGCCAGTAAATCGTGGTTGGCGGCGCCCCATTGGTATACATGAGCTGGCTCGAAACGACATAGCTGGTCGGGCTTTCGGCGCGTGCGCCAGTCACTTTGATCGTTTCGCCGCTATATTGCTTGAAACGGGCCGAATAGGTTCGTACCACCCATTGCGCGAACAACTGATTGAACTCGGCTCGCTCCTGGTCGCTGGCGCTGAGCCAGTAGCGGCCGAGCACGAAGCGCGCGATACGCGGAATGTCGAAGCCGGACCGTAGCAGCGTGCTGAAGCGCTCTTCGCGCTGGGCATCGGGCATCTGCGGATTCCGCAGGATTGTCAGTGCCTGCTGCACCATGCCATCGACGAAGGTCGCCGGATCGGTCTGGTCCGCACGAACCGAGGCCGTCCACAGCAGCACCGCGGCGACCAACACCAGGACAGACAGGGAACGGCGCGACGTGAATGGCATAGGTCCCCCTTCGAATCATCTGGTATTCGGCGCACCGCGCCGGGCCTTTCAGCGGCAGAATAGGGCGGTCGCGGCGTGATCGACAAGGGCCCCTTCTGTGCCGGCCGGGGTCGCATTTTTGGCGCTAGACGCGCTATGGTGCAAAACGCTATGCCGAGTGGGATTCTGCCCATTTTTCGGGGTGATTGGGTTCGATGACGACGAATCGAGAACGGCAAGACAGATCGCGTACGGCGGACCGCTTGACGGTCGGCGCGCTACTGGCGGCTGATCCGCTCGCCGGCGTCGGCCGCGCGCCGCCGCGAGTCTCGTTCGAATTCTTCCCGCCCAAGACCGAGGAGATGGAAGAAAAGCTCTGGCAGACGGTGAAACGCGTCGAGCCGTTGGCGCCGCGTTTCGTGTCGGTCACCTATGGTGCCGGCGGCTCGACCCGCGCGCGCACCCACGCCACCGTGTTGCGCATCCGCACCGACACGGCGCTCGAGCCGGCGGCTCATCTCACCTGCATCGGCGCACCGCGTGACGCCATCGATGCGGTGGGGCGGCTCTATTGGGATTCGGGCATTCGCCACGTCGTCGCGTTGCGCGGTGATCCGCCGGCGGGCGAAGGCTCGTATAAGCCCCATCCCGGCGGCTATGGCTATGCCGCCGACTTGGTCGCCGGCTTGAAGCGCATCGCGCCGTTCGAGATCAGCGTCGCCGCTTATCCCGAGACGCATCCTGAAGCCAAAAGCCCCGAAGCCGATCTCGACAACCTGAAGCGCAAGATCGATGCCGGCGCCGATCGAGCGATCACGCAATTCTTCTTCGAAGTCGACGTATATTTGCGGTTTGTCGACCGCGCCCGTGCCCGCGGCATCGGCGTGCCGATCGTGCCGGGTATCTTGCCGGTGAGCAATTTCGGCCAGGTAAAGAAATTCGCCGCCGTGTGCGGCGCCGCGATCCCGGATTGGATGCCGCCGATGTTTGACGGGCTCGACGCCGATCCGGATACCCGCCGGTTAGTAGCGGCGTCGATTGCAGCGGAGCAATGCCGGCGCCTGCAGGCGCACGGCGTCGACGATTTCCACTTCTATACGCTCAACCGCGCCGATCTCATCGTCGCGATCTGCCACATGATCGGCGTACGCGGACCGACGCCGGCCGACACAGTCAGGGCTCCGGCGGGCTGAAATTATGGCGCATATTCTTGATGTGATGCGGGATCGCGTGCTGTTGTGCGACGGCGCCATGGGCACGGCCGTGCACGGACGCAATCTCGACCTCGATCGCGATTTCCTCGGTAAGGAAAATTGCATCGAGGTGCTTAACCAGAGCCGCGCCGACGTCATTCGCGCAATCCATCTCGGCCATTTCCGCGCCGGCGCCGATGTAGTGCAAACCAATTCCTTCGGCGGCTCGCCGATCACACTCGGCGAATTCGGTCTCGCCGACCAGGCTTTCACGATCAATCGCCGCGCCGCTGAGATCGCACGCGAGGCGGTCGAGGAATGCGCCAAGGACGGCCGCGACCGCTTCGTCATCGGCTCGATCGGTCCCGGCACACGCCTACCGTCGCTCGGTCACGTCGATTACCAGACGCTCGAAGATGCGCTCGCCGTTCAGGCGGAGGGCTTGGTCGCTGGCGGCGTCGACGTCATCCTTGCCGAGACCTGCCAAGATCCGCTGCAGATCAAGGCCGCGGTGAACGGTGCCAAGCGCGCCGCTGCCAAGTCCGGGCGTGACATTCCCATCTTCGTCCAGGTCACGGTCGAGACCACCGGCACGCTGCTGGTCGGCCCCGACATCGCGGCTGCCGCCACCATCGTCCGTGCGCTCGACGTGCCGCTGATCGGCCTGAATTGCGGCACCGGTCCGCGCGAGATGGCCGAGCATCTCAAATGGCTGTCGGAGAACTGGCCCGACATGTTGTCGGTTCAGCCCAACGCCGGCCTGCCTGAGCTACTCGACGGCAAGACGCACTATCCGCTGACGGCGACCGAGTTCGCGCCCTGGATATCGCGTTTCGTGCGCGAGGACGGCGCCAATCTGGTCGGCGGCTGCTGCGGCACCGAGACCGATCACATCGCGGCGCTCGACGCTGCCCTGCGGCAGCTGGCCGACGGCGGCCTGCGGCCGCGGCCCAAGGCGCGGCAGACCGAGTGGACGCCGTCGGTCGCCTCACTCTATGGCCAGGTGCCGCTGCGTCAGGAGAACGCTTATCTGTCGATCGGCGAGCGTTGCAACGCGAACGGCTCGAAGCGCTTCCGCGAGATGCAGGAACGCGGCGACTGGGACGGCGCCGTCGAAATGGCTCGCGCCCAGATGAAGGACGGCTCCCACGCGCTCGACTTGTGCACCGCCTTCGTCGGCCGCGACGAGGTCGCAGATATGAGCGCGGCGATGACGAAGCTCACCAATGGCGTCAATGCGCCGCTGGCGATCGACACCACCGAGATGCCGGTGCTCGAAGCGTCGCTCAAGCTCTACGGCGGCAAGGCGATCATCAACTCGATCAATCTCGAGGACGGCGAGGAAACGCTCGAAAAGAAGGTGCGGCTGGCCAAACGCTTCGGCGCAGCCTGCATCGCCTTGACCATCGACGAAGAAGGCATGGCCAAGGATGCGGCGCACAAGATCGCCCTCGCCCAGCGCATCCACGACCTTGCCAGCGGCAAGCTCGGCCTGCCGCCGTCGGACCTGCTGTTCGATCCGCTGACCTTCACCATCTGTACCGGCAACGAGGAGGATCGCCGCCTCGGTCTCGAGACGCTCGATGCGATCGAGGGCATCGCCAAGGCGTTGCCCGAGTGTCAGATCATCCTCGGGCTGTCGAACATCT
>Ga0134126_10013943_pt1 | contig 10145 bp, 5 predicted proteins | sample KB31752_FD_96881 | JGI IMG/M metagenome (GOLD analysis project Ga0134126, IMG submission 96881) | Terrestrial soil microbial communities with excess Nitrogen fertilizer from Kellogg Biological Station, Michigan, USA - KB3-175-2 | ecosystem: Environmental > Terrestrial > Soil > Unclassified ...
GACGGCGAAGCCGGCGTCTTCTTTGACGGTAGCCGTGCCGTTGGCGACGCTCTCGGCCGTGCCAGGAGAGACATCGACCAGATTCACCGTCAAGGTAAAGAATCCATCATTGGCATAGGTATGGCTGCCGCTGACGGTGAACGTGCCGCTGCCGCCTGTGACCGAACCCGCGTCGGTTCCGCCGTCGCCCCAATTGATGACGGCGGTGAAGCCGGCCGGAATCGCGTCCAAGTTGGAATCGGTGAAGATCGCCACGGCGCCGCTGAACGTCGAGCCTTCGGTGGTCGTCAGCGCCGCGCCATTCGGACTCGTCAAAGTATCGCCTTCGGCGACCGTGGCCGCAGCCGTGGCCGAAGCCGTCGTGCCCAGCGTGGAGCTTTCGGCAATGGTCACCGTCATCGTCAGGGCGTGGGTTCCGGGATGTTCTTGGGCGTACTCATGGCCGCCGGTGACCGTGAAGGTTCCGTTACTGCCCGTAATACTTCCCGTCGAACTCGTGCCATCGCCCCAGTCGATGGTGGCGGTGAAGTCGGTGCTCAGCAAACTGGCGTCGGCGTCGGTGAAGGTGGCGACTTGCTTGTTGGTGAAGGCCCCCGTCGAGCCTTCGGTGACGCCGATCGGAGTGGCGGTGACCTGAATCGCGGCGCCGACGGCGGTGGCGGTGCTGTCGACGACGGTCGCCGGCGAACTGGGCGTCGCCGTTTCAAAGACCGCCACGGAGACTGCATAGTGGCCGCTATGAGCGTAGGTGTGGCCGCCCGTGATCGTGAACGAGCCGCTGCCGCCCGAAACGGAGCCTGCCGCGCTGCTCGTACCATCGCCCCAGTCGATCGTGGCGGTGAAGTCGGCGGCCGTAGCGCTGTTGTTTGAGTCGGTGAACGTGGCCACCGTCGTCGTGGTCGGAATCGCCACCCCTTCGGTCGCCGAAAGCGTGGCCGGCGATCCGACCAGGTTCGGATCAGCGATCAGGGCGGTGCTGGCGGCGGTCGCCGAGGCGGTGCCGGGCGAGTTTTCCTGCAAGACGACCGTGACTGAATCGGGGCCGCCGAACGCGGCGTAGGTGTGAGCGCCGGTCACGCTGAACGTTCCGTTCGACCCGCTGACCGTACCGGCTTCGACTGTGCTGCCGTCGCCCCAATCGATCGTCGCCGACAACTCGTTGGAAAGCGTCGTCGCGTTGATGTCGGTGAAAGTCGCCACGACGCCGGAGAAAGCGACCCCGGCGGTCGTGTCGATGGTGACGCCCGTCGGCGTGAATGCGTCGCCGTCGGCGACCGTCGCCGTCGTCGTCGCGCTCGCCGAGGCCGTGGCCCCATCGCCGGTTTCGGAGATCGAGACCGAGATCGTCTGCGAGCTTTGGTGGGCGTAAACGTGCGAGCCGGAGACCGTGAACGCGCCGCTGGCGCCCGTCACCGTCACTTCGCTGCCCGTCGAACTCGTGCCGTCGCCCCAGTCGATCGTGGCCGCAAAGCTGGCGGCCGGCGTCACGGTATACGTGTCGGTGAACGTCGCCACCTGCCCAGAAAACGTCGTAGCCTCGGTAGCCGAAACGGGCGAACCGGTCGCGACGAGCGTATCGGAGTCGGCGACCGTGGCCGTTCCCGTGACCGCGACCGGCGTCGGCGTGGCGGCCCCCTCGGAGATCCGCACCGTCAGGGCATTGAACGTGCCTTGCGTGGCATAGGTGTGCGAGCCGGTGACGGTGAACGTTCCATTCGATCCGGTGACCGATCCGCCATCAACCGTCGTGCCGTCGCCCCAATCGATCGTGGCCGTGAACGCCGTCGAGGCCTGGCCTCCGGAATCGGTGAAGGTCGCCACCGGGACTGAGGTCAACGCGACGCCTTCGGTCGTCGAAACGGCGACGGCCGTGGCGTTGATATGGGCGTCGATGACCACGGCCGAGCCGGTCGTCGAAGCGGTGGCGCTCGCCGTCGAAGTATCGACGATATCAACGGTCAGCGGCGTGACACTGCCCAGTTGAGTATACGTGTGCGAGCCGTTGACGAGAAACCCACCGCTGCCATTCGGCGCGGGGGTTACCGTGTCGCTCGTGCCGTCGCCCCAATGAATCGTGGCCGTGAAGGTATCGCCGGCCAGGGCGGCCTGCGGAGTGAACGCCGCCACGGCGCCGCTAAAGGCGACGCCTCCGGTGGCCGTGATGTTGGCGCCTTGGGCGGCGATCGGATTGTCGAAGGCGTTGACCAACTCGCCCAACAGGCCGTGGGTTCCGCTATTGGGAGCCGCGGAGAAGAACAGCGTCGTAGCATCGCCGGCCGAAGCCCCGTTGCCGAACGCCAGGCCGTGAAGACCGTCGATGTGGATTGCGGCGCCGCTGGAATCATTGAGCGTGCTGACGAAGCTCTGGCTAAGCGTGCCGCCGGTGTTGTTGACGCTGTAGGCCGAAATCGTGCCGTCCGCATTGGCCACGAGCAAGTCGCCCGCCAAATCGCCGAAAGTACTGCCGGACGGGGCCATCGCCAAGCCCCACGGGGCATCGATGTGCCCCTCGCTGGGCGTGATCAATTCGGCTTTGAACGAGCCGTCGACGCCATACACGTCGATCAAGCCATGGCCTGCGCCGGGAACGATGTTTTGGTGGTTGTTCGGGTCTTGCTGGGCGTACGTCACGAACACCAACGGCGTTCCGCCGACCGAAAGCACCTGGATGTTGTACGGCGAGTAGCCACTCGGCAGGTTCGGATCGACGAACGCGCCGCTGGCGGCAATCGCCGCCAAGTTTTGATTGAAGCCGTCGATGGTCCCGGCCTCGAAGTTGGCGGCGTAAAGGTTCGTCGCGGCGCCGTTGACGACCAGGGCCAATCCCGTATAGAAGGAATTCGCCGCGGCGCTCGTGCCCGCGGCGGCCTGGCTCGCCGTCAGCGACGGGACCAGCGAGATCTGGCCATTCTGCGAGGCGAAGAGGAACGGCGCCGGGTTTTGCTGGTTGAAGATGAACGCGTTGGTCGAATCCCACACGATCCCCGTCGGCCCCTGCACGCCGCTGGGCGCGGAAACCGTCAGCGGATCTTGGGCGAACGCCGAGCCGGCGACGCCGCCGTTGTACCGAGTCAGCGTATTGCTGCCGGCGTTGGCGACCCAGATGTCGCCGCTGCCGTTGGCTAAGGCGATGCCGTACGGATTGACGAGGTTCGGATCCTGGACGAGCGCGGCGCCGGCCTGATCGCTGACCAGATTCACCTGCTGATAGCCGGAGGCCGTGAGAAGCTGCCGGTCTTCGAGCCGTTCGAGCGAAAAACGTCCTTGCGCCTTCGGGCCAGATTGACGAAGCTTCCGATTGCCTCGCCGCGCGCGGCGCCGCCAAATCATAGTATCTCCCTCGGAAATGGGGCTAGCGGAGACTTTGCCCTCCGGCCAGCCAAAAAGAATGTCAGTGTCTGTTCCCACTGACCAGCGACTTGCCTGACTGAATCAGTAGATTCGAGCTTAATCAGCCGTTACAACGGCCGCAATAAACTTTGAAGGGTAATCTGGATAAAATAGGTAGTGTTAGGTCGGATTGTGACGCCGAGGGCAGGTTCTTGGCCCGTCGGGGGGCTTTTCTGGCACGAAGCCGCGAGGCCCGCTGGATCGGCTTCCCGGCGAGGAAGGAAAAGAAGGCCGCTCTTTACGGCGAGGCGGCCTTTTCGACCGGGGCCGTTTCGGCATCGGCCCCGGCGATTTCGCGTATCGCAGGCGACGGAGGCGAATGCGGCGAGGCAGGCTCATCGACTGCGGCGGCGCCGTCGTCCTGCGGCGCCGGGGCAAGCACGATCGCCGGCAAACCGAGAAAGCCGGCGATTTCCGCGACGGCGATGCGGGCCGCCGCTTCGCGCGCGAGTTCGAAGATCGTCAGCCGTTCGCCATTCGCCGTATCGAGCGCGATCTGCCATCGCGTCGGTTCCGCAAGCCGGTTCGGGCAGATCGCCAGCATGGTGAAATCCGACAACTCGTACACCGTCTGGCGCCAGGGTCGCAGGACGCCCCACCAAAACGTGAGCGTGCCTTCCTGCTTGTCGAACACCTTGCCGCGGCGACCAAAGAGCAGCGCAACGCCGAGCGCGGCCGCCACGACGCCGAACGACAGGCTGGCGCGCATCGCCGACGCCGAGGCATCTGCGTCGGGCAAAAGCCAGGGGACCGACATCGACATCGCGCCGGCGACAAACGCCGCGCAGCCGAACAAACGGCAAACGCGGCTGAACCGCTGGCGATAAGCGAGTTGGTAAGACAGACCGCTGTCGATGCGCGGCATCGGGAGGCTCTCCGCCGCAACGACTAGAGTTTCGGCAGCGGAACTTCCACCGGCCGCGGCAACTTACGGACCTCTTCGCGACGCCGCGCGTTGGACGGCGGCGGCGGGGGCGGCGGCTTTACCGGCTTGGCGGCGCCGGGCTTTGGTTTCGGCGGCGGAGGCGGAGGCGCCACGTAAGCTTCGACCACCTTGAAGCCCAGCGGCTGCGCCAACTCGCGCTGGGCCAGCAAGGCCCACGGCGTGCCGGGGTTTTCATTCACGCACCGCGAGAGCAACCGCGTCGCCTCCTTCGACATCTTCTCGCTCTGGCTGCCGAAATGGGTGGCCGGATCGGGGCGGAATTGCCAGCGGTTCGATTTCTGATCCACGAAATCGGCGCCCTTGCCCTTCATCACGGCGCAGGCCCAGTTGTATTCGTTGCAGCGGACGTACATCGCCAGCAGCCGGCCGTAGGTCAGATCGTACCAGGCGCGCCAGCGGGGCGAGGGCTCTTTGGCGTATGCCTCTTCCAGTTTCCGCGCGTCGAACGCGGCCAGGGCCTGCTGGATCGTCGGCGCGTTGTAGGCCACGGTTTCCTGGGCCTCTCGCAACTCATTGAAGAAGGTCTTGCCGGTTGGGGCGAAGGTCAGCCGCGGCGTGCCTTTCAACTTGCGCTGCTTCGTGATATCGACGGCAGCCAACACGGCCCGGCGCACCGGGCTGGCCAGCGCTTCGCGCACGTAGGCGGCCGGCGGATCGTATTCGGGCACGTAACGGTGCATCACGTCGATGGCGAAGGGCGAACGGTCTGCCGCGTGGTCCATGATGAAATAGGCGCCGCCCGTCTCGTTCACCAGCCGCGTCAGCGCGAACGGGCCGAGGCCCGCATGCAGCGATTCGTACTGGCTGCCGTCGAACCAATAAGGCAGATTCAACCGCTCGTCGCGCACCGAGTCGGGGCCGCGATCGATGGGCAAGTTATAGACTTTGCCGTCCGTGTGCTTGTAGGCCACGGTCCCCGCTGTTTGCCGAACATCGACGACGGCCCGACGACGTACACCGGAACCGCGTTGTTGCGGCAAAAACTCACGGCGTTTTCGAGATGGTCGTAATCGTTGCCCGATTCGTCGGTCCAAATCACGAAGATCTCGCGGCGGTGCTCGGCTTGGCGCTGCCGCTGGTAGCGCATCGAGCACCAGGTCACGGTTTGGAACACGTTTTCGACGCCCGACTCGTCGATCGGCACATTGCGGATGGCGGCGATGATTTCGTGGGTTTCGCTGCCGGCCGGCGCCATCTCCTTGGCCTGTTGGCCGAACGCCACGACGGCGCTCTTCAAGGCGCCGTCCGGACCGCCGCCCGCGCCCAGTTCGTCCAACTCGCGGTAGATTCGCTCCAGTCGATCGGCCGCCGCCTGGCGATCGGCTTTCAGGCTGATCGAAGCGTCCATGATCCAGACGACCAATACCTTGCTCGACTCCAAAGTGCGGACGATCTCTTCGGTGATTCGATCGACGGCCCCGTCTACCTCCAGCACTTGCTCGCCCAGCGAGCCGGCGGTCAACAGATGCTCGTCGAGTTGCACGCCTTCCAGGTTCAGCTCCGGCGCCGGGGCGGTGATCGTGGCCGGCAAATCCGTGACCGTCAACACGCCGCGCAAGGTCGCATCGCGATTGAAGGTCGGCGCCACCGACATCGCCAGCGAGGCCAGCGCGGTCTGGGCCGGCTCGTCGCTGGCCTCGGCCATCTGGTATTCGAGTTCGGGCAGCACGAGCTCTTCCTCGTCCTCGCTGGTGGTCAGCAGGAGAGGGTCGGGCAGTCGCTCGAGCGGCGGCGAAACGAACTGGTAGCCCAGCACCGCCAGCAGCGCGGCATGGGCCGCCGCGCTGATCGCCATGCCCTGCATGAATCGGACGCCCGCGGAAGAGCCCGGATCGTGCGACTCGTAGGGATGCTCCTCGGAAGGACGATCGTCGACCCAAGGTTCCGTCAAACTGTCGGCCAACCGGGCCAATAGCGACTGCATCGCCCTACTCCCGCCGCGGAACGTCGAAAAAAGGGAAGAACTGCACTCCTTAGCGTATGCGAAACCGGGCCGCGGAGCAAGTTTAAGGCGGCTCGACCCTTGTGAGCCGAGCGGTTGGGCGCCGTCGCGGGGCGCCGACAGCGAAACCAGCGAGGACGCTTGCCAGATGTGCCGGCTTAGCGGCCGCTGCCGGTCGTCAAGATCACCGGCCGGGCGGGGCTGCGCCCGATCACGGCGTCGTCGGGACCGATGCCGGCGCCAACAAGACCATGATCGTTCATGTAGATATGATCGTCGCACTCGGCCAATCGGCACGTCTTCAAGAAACCGACGTGCATATCTTCGAACAGTACGTTTTGGCCGCACGCGCCGTGATTGAAGCTTCGCCCGGCGGATTCGTCATCCGGGGCGTCGGCCATCAAGGCGAAGTTGCCGCGGCCCTGGTTTCGATGTCCCTTGTAAACGCCGCCCGACACATAACCGAGCGTGTACCCGTAACTGCCGCCCATCCGTCGATAAAGTTGCGGCAACTGCTCGGGTTCCGCCTTGCGGACCTCTTCCAGCGTGGGAAGCGTAACGTCTGCCTCGCGAGCCAACGTAGATTCGGGACAGATCAAGTGGGCATCGCCCGCCAGGAAACCGGCTTCTCGCAATGTCGGCGCGTACATGCCGGCGACGGCAAGACGCCCTTGCTGGGGAACCAACGGAAAATACCCCCTGTGGACTTCGCTGTAGTGCCCGAGGGCAACGCCCACTTCCCGCAAATTATTCTGACACGCCATCAGCCTCGCGTTGAACTGGCTGTGAGAAATCGCGGGAAACACCAATAAGCTGGCGGCGATGCAGATGCCGCCGGCCACCAACAGATCTTGCAGCCGCCAACTGCTCCCCGGTGTCAGCCCGCCAACCGTCGCGGGCGAGGCTTTACAGGTTGTCCGCGCAGCGACGAAGTTGCATGTGCGGGCGGCGAGCCCGACAGGGGGCTCGTGGTCTTGGTTATCGGCGGCCAGCGGCGCCACCTTGCTGCGCAGCCGCTCCAGGTCGTGTTGCAGGGCCGGATCTCGTTCGATCCGCGCTTCGACCATTTCGTGTTCTGTCGGCTCAAGTGCTCCCAGCAGATAGCCGAGCAAGTGCTCACGCATTGCCTAGTTTTCTCCCGTCAGGTGAGCGCTATTCCAAGCTTCGTTGAGCTTTAAAATGGCGGTGTGCAAGCGGCTCTTCACGGTGCCGACCGGAACATCCAGTATCTCGGCGGCCTCGCGATACTTCAGCCCTTGGTAATAAATCAAATTGACGGCATTCAACAACTGCTCCGGCAGTTCGTTGACGGTCTTTCGGACCCAGGCCTGTCTCTCGTCGGCTTCCAACTGGGCCACCGGGCCCGTTTCTTTGCTGACCAGCAGTTCGATCAGGGTTCCTAGATCGTCTGCGTTTTCATGCGAGTTACGGCGGTCCAAGCTCACCAAGCGATGGCGTTTGTTTCGCCGCTGGGCGTCGATCGCCTGATTCGTGGCGATCGTGTACAGCCAAGGACGAAACTTGCGGCCTTCCTCGAATTGGTCGCATTTCAAATGCACTTGCAAGAACGTCGCCTGGAAAGCATCTTCCGCCATCGCCGCGTCGCCCAAATAGCGCCGCAAGTAGCTGTATAACTCGCGCTCGTAGCGATGCACCAGCGAGGCGAAAGCATGGCGATCGCCGCCCTGGCAGTACCGTGCTAGCAGTTCTTCGTCGGTTGCATCCAACCAGGCAGAACTCTCAGCCGCATGAACACGTTTCTTTTCGACCGTATAGCTCATAGTTTTGTACGCATCCAACGCACAAGAGTTCTAAGATCGCGGCGAAACAGCGCAGCTTTTTGCTGCGCCGCGACGTAAACTCTTATCCGCTCCCTAAGTATAGCAAAGGCCCAGAAAATCGCTTCGCCAGATTGTCTAGCGCGGGCCTCCGTGCCAAATTGGCAGGTCCGCATCTGGTTTTCCTCACGCACGATCCCTACTTACGCAAGTGCCGTGCCCGGATGAGCCACGCTAACCCGAAAAGCTATTGCTGGGCGACCGCGGGCGATGTCAATGCCTTCTTTGGCTTGATGTTGGATAATGCCGCCGATTTGATCCTGATGGTCGCCTTGCTCGGCGCGGCCTTCGATTTCCCTGCAAATTTTGCTCTCCGTTACATGATCCCGGGAACGGCCGCCGGGGTATTGTTCGGCGATTTAATGTTTACCTGGATGGCTTTTCGCCTGGCCCGAAAAACAGGTCGCAAAGATATAACTGCCATGCCCTTAGGACTCGATACCCCGAGCACCTTCGGGATGGTCTTCTTCGTCCTGGGCCCCGCCTTTCAGGCAGCCAAAGCCGCCGGTCTCGATGTCGGTGCGGCGGCCCGGCATACCTGGCAGGTGGGGATTTGCGCCATCATCGCCAGCGGCCTATTCAAGCTGCTTTGCGCCATCGGGTCGGGGTGGGTAAGGCGGATTATTCCGCGAGCAGGGCTGCTCGGCTCGCTCGCCGCCGTGGCCTTGGTTCTCATCAGCTTTCTGCCGCTGATCGAGATTATGCACTACCCTGTTGCAGGATTCGTCTCGCTGGGGATCATTTTGACTACACTTGTGGCTCGCATTGACTTTCCGGGCCGCCTGCCGGGAGCCTTGGCGGCCCTGCTCATTGGAGGGAGCATCTACTACGCCATGCAGGCCGCCGGTTTGAGCCAAACAGAAAGTTTGCCGCTCGATCCCGCCGCCGCTCTTTGGCCGCGTGAGTGGTGGGAAGCCTTTGAGTTCGGGTGGGTGGAAGCCTGGAACGAATCTTTGAAATATCTGCCTGTCGTGATTCCTTTCGCGTTGGCCACGGTAATTGGAGGCATCGACTGCACCGAAAGCGCAGCCGCCGCCGGCGACGAATACTCCACGCGCCAGGTGATTGCCGTGGAGGCGGCGGCGACCTTGGTGGCGGGCCTCTGCGGGGGCGTGCTCCAAACGACGCCCTACATCGGCCACCCAGCCTACAAGGCCATGGGCGGCCGGGCCGCCTATACCCTGGCCACGGCGCTCGTCGTCGGCAGCGCCGGTCTGCTCGGATACTTCGGCTATTTCTACGCGGCGATCCCGAAGGCGGCCGCGTTTCCAATCCTGATTTTCATTGGCCTGGAGATCACCGCGCAAAGCTTCGCGGCCACCCCGCGAAGACATTATCCGGCCGTGGCCTTGGCGTGTGCTCCGGCGCTGGCTTCGCTGGTGGTCATCTACTCCGACCAGGTGCTTGCGGCCGGGCAGCTTTCCATCGCCTCGCTGGAGCAGCAACCGGCGACCGCGCTCTTGGCGAAGAATCTGCTGACGCTCCGCATTCTCTCCTCGGGCTTCATCGTCACCAGCCTGATCTGGGCCGCGGCGCTGGCGATGCTGATCGACCGCCGGCTCAAACACGCGGCGGCATTTATTGCTACGGGTGCGGTCGCCAGCCTGTTCGGCGTGATTCATTCGCCGCTGCCGGGCAGCCCATTGGCATTGCCTTGGAAGTTGCCCGAAGCTTTGCCGGCATCCGCCGCCGGGCAGACGCCGTATACAGTCGCCGCGGCTTACGGCCTGCTGGCTTTGATCCTGCTGGCTTGGGGATGCTGGCTCAAGCCGGCGCCAGCCGCTACGGCGGAAGAAATGGCATGCGAGGAGTCTCGATGTTGACGCGCGTGCTCGAACCCGAGGTCATGGACAGCCCGCAAGAAGCGGCCGACTACGACGCGATGGACCACCAGGCGGTGAACCGCGTGTTCGTCGACGACTTTCTGGCGGCGGCGAATGGGGCCAGCTTGGCGTTCTCCGCCGCTTCGCGCCAGGTTCTCGACCTGGGCGCCGGCACGGCGCAGATTCCCATCGAGCTTGCGAGACAA
>Ga0134126_10013945_pt1 | contig 10145 bp, 9 predicted proteins | sample KB31752_FD_96881 | JGI IMG/M metagenome (GOLD analysis project Ga0134126, IMG submission 96881) | Terrestrial soil microbial communities with excess Nitrogen fertilizer from Kellogg Biological Station, Michigan, USA - KB3-175-2 | ecosystem: Environmental > Terrestrial > Soil > Unclassified ...
ATCCCATGCTCCTTTGTGGTGAAGAAGGGCTCGAAAACCTTCTCACAATCAGGGAGACCGATCCCGCTGTCCTCAATTTCGACGAGAGCCGTACTCGGGTTGCTTTGGTGGGAACGGATCACGATGCTTTTGGGTCGATCGCCGACGGAGTCCAACGCGTCCAGGCCGTTCATCAGCAGGTTCAGAACGAGTTGCTGAATCTGGACACGATCGCCGAGGACTGGGTGCAGATCTTTTTGTAGCCCGGTCTCCATTGTTACGAGACGTTTTGATGATTCAGGGGCAAGAAGCCGGACCACTTCGACGATGAGGCCATTCAGATCAAGCGCCACGTGCTGAACTGGCGTGCGCTTGAACAGCGCTCGAATCCGCCCCACGACTTCGCCAGTCGCTTTCCCATCACGGACAATCCTTTCCGCGGCTTCCCGAGCTTTGCCGAGATTCGCTGACTCGCCCGAAAGCCAGCGCAAACACGCGTAAGCGTTCGTGACGACGGCCCCCAACGGCTGATTGATTTCATGCGCAATTGACGCTGCGAGTTCCCCAACAGTGGCAACCTGGGTCGCTCTGGCGAGACGTGTCTCTGTACGGCGCAGCGCTTCTTCAATACTCTTTCGATCGTCAATGTCGATCAACAGGCCGTACCATTGCGTCACGCGACATGCGGTGTCCGCCATTGCCTGGCCAAGCACATGAAACCAACGGTAGGAGCCATCATGCTTGCGGAGCCTGTACTGAACGTCATGGGGCCTGCCGGATCGAACAGCGTTCGACCACATCGTCACCGTGTGCTGGACATCGTCCGGATGTAGAAAGTTAACCCAGCCCGCTTTCGCTAAATCTCCAAGAGATGCACCTGTAAAGTCCAGAATTCTCTGATTCACATAGGTAAGTTCGCCATCGGGCGATGCGCACCACACTAAAGCGGGAATGGTCTCGACGATCCGGCGAAAGCTGAGCTCGCTCCGTCGTGCCGAGTCTTCTGTGTTTTTGCGGTCTTCTATGTCAACGCCAGTTCCATACCACCTGACTGCTTTGCCGGACTGGTCACAGGAAGGGCTTGCCCGGAACAGAAACCAACGGTATTCTCCGTCGAAACGGCGCAGCCTCGCTTCAATCTCGCCCGGTGCCCCAGAAGCAAACATAGATAGGTAGTACTCGACCAGCCTGTTGAGATCCTCCGGATGCACTACCTTAGCCCATCCCCAATCCCGCATCTCCTCGTACGCGAGGCCTGCATAGTCCAGCCAGCGACGATTAAAAAATTCAGCGGAACCGTCTGGCCGGGCAGACCAGACCAACGCTGGAATTGTTTCGATGATCGCGCGAAGTTGTTCATCGGGGATACTCATCTACGCAATCCTTCGCATCCGCGAACCCAGCCCCTGGCGACACAACGTGAAAGGGGTCCACGTGCCGTTCCGTTAGACTGCGCGCTGGGCAGTGAGTTACATCGAATTACGGGAAAGTTGGCCGCAACGCCGCAAAATCCGATTTCTCAAGACTACGCTTATGCCTGTGTAACTTGTCAAACCACATAATGCAGGTTACAGTGCGTCAGGATCGAGTCCTGTGAAGTCCTCCATGGCGAATCGACCGACGGAGTCTCCCGCCCAATTCCTGGCGGAGGATCTCGTGCTTGAGTTTCTGAACACGTGTGTGAGAAGTGGAAGAGAAATCCTGGACTTGCTTCAAAACGAGGTCATCATGATTTCGAAGCAACAATATTCCATACACCCTGCGTATTTTCTTTGGACAGCACTGCGAAGCCGCTGACTTCCAGCTGCGAAAGCACCCAGGCAAGGCTGAGGCGAAGCTTGCGGTAAGAACTTTTGTGCAAGTCCCAGCGTTCGCCGTGGCGGATGTAGATAAGATCATGCACAACAACCGCATTCGGCTCGTATTCAAGGAAGCACATCATGATGCGTCCGCCGTCGCTGCGGATGGGCAGAAAGCGATCGAGACCGTATCGCTCTTCGGAGAGGTCTCGAAAGCCGAGAACCAATTTTCCCTTAGGCACTAACCGTGCGCTTACCTGCTCGAACAGGGTCGTGATGCATTCAGTGTTGGGCAGATGGGGGATGATGTCTCCCACGCAAACTGCCACGTCAACTTGCGCCGGTAGCGCGGGACAAGTCGCCAGGGCACAGAGATCGTGTTGGACGGTGCGAATGGGCAGATCGGCGGCATGCTGGCTAAGCTCCTCCAGCAGCTGTGCGTTTGCATCAATTGCGGTAATCGAAAAGCCAAGCTGAGCGAGCGCGATGGACTCCGATCCGGGACCACAGCCCAGATCGAGCGCCTTTCCCGTCGTGAGCGGAGCAACGCCAGACCGTGCCAGGAGGTTGTGCTGATGGGCGACCTTATCGGCGTACGGACCGGACATCCAAGTGTAATGGTCCGCAAGAAAGGTCCTATAATGTTCGATCGCGCTCAGCGGTGACATAACCATCTCGCGGCGACCTCTCTGGTTTTGCGATAAATAGTGCACATGTCGTTGCCACGTCATTGAAATGGAAGGGTCTTATGTCGATCCTGCCCATAGAGCCGTTTTACACTGTAACCCACCGACCGGCTCCGCAATCAAACAGTCACGAATCGAGTATGCCTTAAGGTAGTGGTAAATGAGAATCAAACCCGCTTCTCGCCCAACGCAGCGCGAGCCTCGTTGGCTTCCTGCCAAAGTGCGATGCGGACGGAGGAGAACCGATTCCCACGGCTGCTAGGATGAGCGCACTTCATCGATTTAATTCTCTGCAGGAGAACGACCTTGCGCACGAATGCTTTGCAAGACAACCAGCTGAATTCATTCTCGAGCGGCGGTCGGCTTGCTCTGTGCGCAGCACTGCTCATTTTGGCATGTGTGGCAGGTTGCAAATCCAAATCCGCACCTCAGTCGACGCTTCGCATCAGCATGGTTCCGACCACGGACCCCGGCAAAGCTTTGCGTGAAAATCAGCCCTTGCTGGCATATTGGACGCAGCAGACTGGCCGCACGGCGGAGCTGACGATACCCACCAGCTATGCTCCGGTGGTCGAGGCCCTTGCGAATGACAAGGTAGACATCGCCTTCCTGGGAGGATTTACATATGTCCAGGCGTCGGCTCGATCGGGAGTTAAGCCATTGGTTCAGCGGTCTATCGATCAACAGTTTCATTCCGTGTTCATTACGCCGGCCACCTCAAAGGTTCATTCGCTGGCGGATCTGCACGGACATTTCATCTTTGGCGACGTGAACTCGACCTCGGGTCATCTGATGCCGCTCTACTACATGCAGCAGGAGAATGTCGACCCGGCAGTCATACAGAACGCGAGCTACAGCGGCGGTCACGATGCTACGGCGCTTGCTGTTGCCAATGACAAGGCAGAGGCGGGCGCGATGGATGAACTGGTTTACAAGAAGATGGTCGCAAACGGGCAACTCAAGCCAGGAGCAGTTAGGGTGTTCTACATTACGCCTCCCTTCTTCGATTATGTCTGGGTTGCAAATAAGAATCTCGATCCGAAGATCGCGAACGCCTTTGCGGATTCCATGAAAGCGTTGAGCGCGAATCAGCCCGACCAGAAGGCACTGCTCGACCTGCTGAACGCGAAGCAGTACGTGGCAGCGAATGACACCGATTATGGAAAGCTGCGTGATGCGGCGAAGAGCGCGGGACTCTTGCATTGATCTACAGTCTCAATGACGTGGGTAAAGAGTTTGGCAAGGGGAGGCATCGCTCTGTTGCGGTCCGCAATGTAACGTTGCATGTCTCACCAGGCGAGCAGATCACACTGATCGGTCCCTCCGGCTCTGGCAAGACCACACTGTTTCGTTTGATGAACGGCAGTCTCTTCCCGTCGAGCGGCAAACTGCTTTATCGCGAGAGCGATCTGGCCGCAACGAGTCATCGAAGGTTGCGCGAGATGCGGCGCGGGATTGGCAGCATCTACCAACAGCACTATTTGGTGACAGGGATGTCGGTGCTGACGAATACACTTAGTGGCGCGCTGGGGCGCTGGGGATTGGTCAGTACACTGCGCAACCTTGCGAGTCCAAGCGCAATAGAGCTAGGGCGAGCGGAGCGTTGTTTGGAGCTAGTTGGGCTGGCAGACAAACGACGGTTCCGCTGTGAGCAACTCTCCGGTGGCCAGCAACAACGGTTGGCGATCGCCCGCACGCTGATGCAGGAACCCAAAGTAATTCTTGCCGATGAGCCAGTATCTTCGCTGGATCCCGTGCTCTCGAACGAGATCCTGGAGTTGCTGGTTCGTCTGACCGAGGAAGCAAAGTTGACCCTGCTGACGTCTCTGCACCAGGTCGACCTGGCGCTGCGGCACAGCAAGCGGATCGTGGGTCTGCGGTGCGGCGAAATCGCCTTCGATGTGCCAAGCAAGGACGTGGATCAGCGCTCGTTAATGCAGCTCTACCGCAGCGTCCACGACCGAGATGCGATCACCGCTGGCGGTCTGTTCGAGGAATCAGGAGGAGCTTCGTATGGCGTGGAGCCTGGCCAGCGAGCCTGCATTCGCTGATACGAAAGGCGGTTCGATCGCCGCGTGGCGACTCCCGGTGCTTCTTGCTGCGCTGCTGCTCTGGGCAGCCTGGACCTCGGGATTCGATTTGCGCCTGCTTCTTTCACGGCAGACCTGGGCGGGGCTCTTCGACTTTCTCCTGCGTCTCTTTCCTCCCGATGTCTCACTATCCTTTCTCGGAACCGCTTTACGCGCCACCTGGATGACCTTCGCTGTGGCAGTCATCGCTACGGCCGCCTCCTCACTCCTCGCACTCCCGCTGGCCATCCTGGCAAGCGGCCGCTTATGGAGGAGGGAAAGCAATGCGGCGAGTCACTGGCCGCGAACCGGCTCCTGGATGAATATCGTGAGCTGGATCGTACTCCATGGCATGGGCGTGGTTCGATCGATTCCCGAACTGGTCTGGGCGTTGCTGTTTGTTGCCGGCATCGGGTTAGGACCCACGGCGGGAACACTGGCGCTGGCTATCTCCTACACCGCACTTTTGGGCCGTATATACGCGGATATCTTCGACGAGATTGATGTCCGGCCACTCGAAGCGCTGGAGGCGCTCGGTGCCTCTCGTCTGCAGGTCTTTTTTTTCGGTATTCTTCCGCAAAGCCGCGCGCTTCTCACGTCGTATACCCTCTACTCGTTCGAGTGCAGCGTCCGCTCGGCGGCAGTCCTGGGATTCGTCGGAGCGGGCGGATTGGGCTACGAGATCAGCCTGTCCATGCGTCTCTTTGAGTTTCCGCAGGTCCTCACCTTGATGGCCTGCTTCGTGCTCCTGCTCTTCATGGTTGACCTGGTGAGCCGCGAGTTGCGCACGCATTTGAAGGCGAACGCGGAGACATCGCCCGACTCCGCAGCGGCTGGCATATTCCGACAGCATCTCCGCCGTCGTTGGCTGATCGGATTGCTCGCGGTGACAATATTGCTCCTGTCGTTCTCTCCGGCAGGCATCACGCCGGTCGGCCTGTTCCAAAGCGACACAGTGCGCAACCTGATCGGCTTTGCTAAGCAGTTGCTGTCGCCGGAGACCTCCCCGTCATTTTTACGGGAAGTCAGCCGCCTCGCGCTTCAGACCATCAGCATCTCGGTTACAGGCACAGCCTCTGGAGCAGTACTCGGTCTGGTGCTGGCGCTGCCGGCCACACGTCTCCGCGCGGCACGCCACGAGTCTCTCGATCGATCCTGGAGGCGCAGAGCGTGGAGTGAGGCCGTCTTCTGGACTGCCCGCATGATACTGAACGTGTTACGTGCCATCCCGGAACTGGTCTGGGTTTTGATCTGCGTCATTGCCGTCGGGTTCGGTCCGTTCGCGGGATCGATTGCATTAGGTCTGCACACGGGCGGAGTTCTGGGCAAGCTATTTGCCGAGACCATGGAGGATAGCCCTCAGGAGCAGGTTGAGGCCATGCTGGCTTTCGGAGCGACGCCGCTGCAGTGCATCTTCTGGGCGCTGCTGCCGCAGGCCTGGCCCATGATGCGCCGCTATGTGCTGCTGCGCTGGGACATGAACCTGCGCGCGGCAACCATTCTGGGCCTGGTTGGAGGAGGCGGTCTTGGTCAGGCTCTCTATAACGATGTTCAGCTTGCGGATTACGGCAAGGTCTCCACCTTGATCCTGGCGGTGATGGTGCTGGTCATCGGTTCGGACTGGCTGAGCCGGCCGAACCTGCAGCTTGAGGTGCAGGCGTGAGACGAGCCCCGATTTCGCAGCTCACGGTTCAAGACTGGAGAATCACATGTCGACAGGAGGCATAGCCGTGCAACAGCAATTTGCGCTTGGCTTGGGTCTCACCAACGAATGCAATCTGGCGTGCTCTTTCTGCTACCGGGATCCCGCGCGTCTCGACCGCATTTCGCTGGAGCAGGTGCAACGCATCCTGGGCGCACTTCCGGTGCGCTCTGTCAATCTGGGCACCGGTGAGAACGGAATGCATCCGGACTTCCACAACATCATCCGTTGGCTCAAGGATCAGCCGTTGCCTATGACCATGACCTCGAATGGACATAGCGTCGAGCTGCTGACCGATGAGGAGCTTAGCTTCTTCAGTGATATCGAGTTCTCGCTCGATTACGACAATCGCGCTCAGCAGGATGGACAACGCGGTGCAGGGAACTGGGAGCTGGTGCACCGGCAGGCTGCGCGGTGCCGCACGGCGGGCGTTCCCGTCACCATCATTGCGGTCATGATGAAGTCCAACTACAAGAACTTGGCGAACGTGGCACGCGTCGCTAGGCGCTACGACGCGCCGCTGCGCATCAATGTCTATCAGTCGGTCCGTACCGACATCTATGCACTCACTTATAACGAGTACTGGGAGGGCTTCCGACTACTGCTTGAGCAGACGGACCTGATCAGCACCGGCGAGCCTCTGATCCGCGTCATGGCCGGCCTGCCGACTCGTAAAGGTGGCTGCGGCTGCGCTACAGTCCGGGTTACTCCCCGCGGCACTGTACAACCCTGCGTGTACTGGCCGGGCGAGGGCGACCCGCTCAGCTTATTACTCGAGCAGGGCTCGGGGATTGTCGGCACTCCGCCGTTTCAAGATGCGCGCTCCCTACCCGATGCCTGCATTACCTGCGAGCATGTAAACGCATGCCACGGAGGCTGCGCCGGGAGGCGGAAACTGCATCATGAACTGGCGAAGGCTGACTTCTATTGCCCCATTGTGCGTGGAGAATCCAAGCCGCTCCGTGTAACCATGGCCCCGCATCGCGATCTACCAAAGAGCGAGAGCGCCTGCACCACAATCGTGATGGCGCGCGAGGCCGACACGTCCGACCTGGGAGGAGTAATGCTATGAGCGAAGTACAAACAATAAAATTGACCGAGCAAGTGAAGGCTGGCGGATGTGCCAGCAAACTCAGCCCGGCCATCCTGGACCGGGTGCTCTCGCGGCTTCCCAAGCAGACCAACGAGAACGTCCTGGTTGGCTTTGAGACAGCCGACGACGCCGGCGTCTATAAACTCAACGACGGTCTGGCGCTGGTGCAGACAGTGGACTTCTTCACTCCCATGGTGGACGACCCTTACACCTATGGGCAGATCGCAGCTACCAACGCCCTGAGCGATATTTATGCGATGGGCGGCATACCAATCAGCTCGCTGGCTGTGCTTGCCTACCCGGAACACGGCGATATTGAGGTGCTAGAGGCCATCATGGCGGGGGGCCTCTCGAAGATGGTCGAGGCGAATTGTGCTGTCATCGGCGGCCACAGCGTGAAGGATGCGGAGATGAAGTTCGGGTACGCGGTCACGGGTACGATCCACCCCGATCGCGTGCTCAAGAACAAGGGAGCGCAGGCTGGAGATGCTCTTTTTCTCACCAAGGCAATTGGGACCGGCGTGATCACCACTGCCATCAAGCGCGGGTTAGCCAAGCAGGAGTGGATTGATGCGGCGGTCAAGAGCATGACCACGCTGAACAAGAATGCCGCTCTCGCGATTACCGAAGCAGGACTGGCTGTTCACGCCATGACGGATGTCACTGGATTTGGCTTGGCTGGACATTCGCGTGAGATGGCGCTGGCAAATGGAGTCGCTCTGGAGCTTGAGATCAATCGCGTGCCGCTTCTCCGTGGCGCCGTCGAGTGCGTGGAGGCAAAAGCTGTACCCGCGGGCCTGATCGCCAATCGCGACTTCGCTGAATGCCTGGTCGATCCGCAAGCGGCAATCGCGCCGGAGTTGATGACGCTCTTCTTCGATCCACAAACCGCTGGAGGATTGTTGATCTCCATTGATGAGCGTGACGCGGCTCGGCTGGAGCAGATCACGGGTGAAGCAGGTACGCCGGCTATTCGCATCGGTCGAGTCGTCGAGCGCGCAGATGGCAAACCCATTCGGTTGATCTGAGAAAGTGCAGCATAAGTGAGGTGTGTCTTCATCTGCGACTGCATCGCGAGCCTGCTGGCTATACTGCGGTTACGACAAACGATGTGATCGTTCTTCCGAACCAAGCTGTCGATCCCCAAGACTACAGATGATTCACAAATACGAGGTTTCCTGATGAGCTCGAATGCTAGCCTGACACCAGCCGCCGTCGAACAGCTTCCCGCTGCGAATGGACTGGCGCTTGTACGCATAACAATTGGAGCAATGTTCGTGTGGGTCTTTTTTGAGAACCTTGGGAAGACACTCTACACACCGGCGGGTTACTCCGGCCTGATTCACTACTACATTAAGGCGGGCCATTCGCCTGCTGTATGGAAGATGTTTATGGCTTTCGCTGCTAACCATGCCGCGATGGCAGCACCTATGCAGGGTGTGCTCGAGATCTCTCTGGGAATCCTGCTCGTGATCGGTCTGCTTACCCGCCCGGCCGCATTTGTGGCATTTCTGTATCTGGGGAGTCTTTGGGTCTCAGAATGGGGCACGGCGTGGATCTGGGAACTACTGGTTCCGGTACTCGCCTCTCTTGGGGTTGCTGTCGGATACGCCGGCCGGAGGTGGGGCATTGACGCCTGGCTGTCACAACGGCGGCCGTCTTCTCTGTGGTGGTGATTGGCCAAGTGCACATGCGAGTTTCCGTAGTCATCCCAACCCACAATGAAGCTCAAGCGATTGAGCGCGTTTTGGCGGATATTCCGCGCGAACTCACAACGGAAGTGATCGTCGTCGACAGCAACTCGACCGACGGCACGCCCGAAATCGCAGCACGAATGGGATCACGCGTGATTCAGGAACCGCGCCGCGGCTATGGACAAGCGTGCCTAACGGGTTTGGCCTCGACAAACTCTCCTGACGTCATTGTATTTCTGGACGGAGACTACAGTGATCGCCCCTGCGAACTTCCGCTGCTCCTAGCGCCAATCGTCGAGGGCCGTGCAGATATCGTGCTCGGATCCCGACTGCGAGGGCAGCGTATTCCCGGGGCGTTGCCTTGGCATCAGGTGTTCGGAAACCGTCTTGCCATTCGGCTGATCAGGCTCCTCTATAGATTAGAAATTAGCGATCTCGGCCCGTTTCGTGCTGCCCGCACGGACGTATTGCGCGTGCTCGCACTCGAAGAGACCACCTATGGCTGGGCGGTTGAGATGATCCTCAAGGGTGTATTAGCTGGATTTCGTGTGGTTGAAGTCCCGGTCAGCTACTACCCACGTATCGGAAAATCGAAAATCAGCGGTACCCTGAAGGGGACTGTCGGCGCCGCCTGGTTCATCCTGAGCTTGATAGTGGGCTATTATTTCGGGCACCGAAGAGCCCGGACACCGCGGCCAACGTAAGGTGCGTCAAAAATCTTATGAAATCTTCAAACGAGACAACGGTGCGTTCGTCAGGCAGTGACCGTGTGCTGGTAATCATGGCGAAAGCGCCAAGACCCGGCAGGGTAAAGACACGTCTGATTCCCGGCCTATCTCCGGAGATTGTCACTGCTTTTTATGGTTGTCTTCTTGAGGACACACTGGCGCTGGCACGGTCATTGAATGGTGTGGAAGTTGCCATCATGTGCCCGGACTCGGACGTCAACGACCTGGAGCGATTGGCAGGCAATGAAGTGAGGGTCGTGGCGCAGACGGGCGAAGGCCTTGCCGCAGGCCTTACCTCAGTATTTGCGCATTTCGCGGAAAGGCATCCACGGCCCACCATCGCCTTCAACAGCGACAGCCCACACCTGCCGCCTTCTGTTCTCGAAAGTGCATTC
>Ga0134126_10013946_pt1 | contig 10144 bp, 10 predicted proteins | sample KB31752_FD_96881 | JGI IMG/M metagenome (GOLD analysis project Ga0134126, IMG submission 96881) | Terrestrial soil microbial communities with excess Nitrogen fertilizer from Kellogg Biological Station, Michigan, USA - KB3-175-2 | ecosystem: Environmental > Terrestrial > Soil > Unclassified ...
CGGCGCCGACGTAATCCACCGCTTTCGCCGCCGCCACGGCGGACCTGCCCATCGCCGCGCGGCGCGGCGCATCGAGGAAAGGCGAGGGTGTTTCTTCCAAAACTTTTTGATAGCGGCGCTGCGCCGAACATTCGCGCTCGTTCAGGTGGATGACGTTGCCGCAGGGGTCGCCGAACACCTGGAATTCGATATGACGGGGGTGTTCGATGTAGCGCTCCAGGATCATGCGTGCATCGCCGAACGCGCTGGTGGCTTCGCGTTGCGCCGAAGCCAGCGCATCGGCGAATTCGTTCTCCGCGCGCACGATGCGCATGCCCTTGCCGCCGCCGCCGGCAGCGGCCTTGATCATCAGCGGAAAGCCGATCTTCTTCGCCTGCGCGAGCAGCGTCCCTTCGTTCTGATCTTCCCCGTGATAACCCGGCACCAGCGGCACGTCATGCTTTTCCATCAGCAGCTTGGCTTGCGCCTTGGAGCCCATCGCCTCGACGCTTTCCGGCTTCGGGCCGATGAAGACGATTCCCGCATCGGCGCATGCGCGCGCGAACGCCGCGTTTTCGGAAAGAAATCCATAACCGGGGTGGATCGCCTGCGCTCCGGATTGCTTTGCGACTTGAAGAATCACATCGCTGCGCAAATAAGATTCGGCCGGACGCGAGCCGCCGATCGGGAATGCGACATCGGCCATGCGCGTGTGCCGCGCGTTCGCGTCAGCTTCGGAATAAACGGCCACGCTGCGGATGCCGAGGCGGCGACAGGTACGGATCACGCGACAGGCGATCTCGCCGCGGTTGGCGATCAGGATGCAATCGAACATGCTCACGCGTCCCCCGGTTCTTGCACGACCCACGCCGGCGCGCGCTTGTCCAGAAATGCGGCGAGCCCTTGCTGGCCTTCGGGCGACACGCGCAAGCGCGCGATCAACTCGGCATTCGCATGGTCGGCGGCTTCGGCGGAAGTGGGTGTGATGCCGGCCATGCGCAACGCGAGCTGCTTGGCTTCGCGCTGCGCGATCGGACCGCCCTTGGCGAGAAAGTGCAGCGTGCGCGCGACGGCTGCGTCCAACTGATCCGCCGCGACCGCTTCATGCAGCAGGCCGATGCGCACGGCTTCCGCGGCATCGAAAACCTCGCCGCTGATGAACAGGCGGCGCGCATGCCGCGCGCCGATTGCCGCGGTCACGTAAGGCGAGATCACCGCAGGCACCAAGCCGAGTTTCACTTCGCTCAGCGAGAATTTGGTGCCGTCCACGCCGATCGCGATATCGCAACAGGCGACGAGGCCCACACCGCCTCCGTAAGCCGCGCCGTTGACGCGCGCGATCGTGGGCTTTGGAAAAAAGTCGAGCGCGCGCATCAGCGCGGCCAGCCGCAACGAGTCGGCGCGATTTTCGGTTTCGCTGGACGCAGCCATGCCGCGCATCCAGTTGAGATCGGCGCCGGCCGAGAAGCTCTTGCCCGCACCGGTGAGCAGCACGAAGCGAATGCGGTCATCCGCGGCGACTTCGTCCAGCGCCGCATGCAACGCCGCGATCAGCGCGTCGTCGAAGGCGTTGTGCACCTGCGGACGGTTCAGCGTGATCCGCGCCAGTGCGCCTGTACGTTCGAGCAGGACAGCGTCGTCCATCCGGAATCCTTTCGCCCAAAGTCCAAATGATAGCGGGTTGCCGCGCCGATCCGTCGCGCGCTAATCCCAGACGTAATCACCCGCAGCGTTGAGAAATATTCCTGCTCGCGCGCGGGCGACAGATCGGCGAACGGCAACACTGCGATGGATTTGTGCGGAATCGCGGGTGTTGTGTCTGGACGGATTGACGCCGCAGGCACAATGGGCGACGGGACGCGGATGTCACCGGCGCCGCGCTGGATGTCGGCGCGGCCACGGCAACTTCGCGCCTGATGCCGCCTGGGCCGACATCGAAAATCCATGCAAGCAGCAATGTGATCGGAAAGCCTAGTGCGATGGCGAAGGTGATGAAGCGCGGTGCCCAATCTGGCAGGTTCAGTTGCGACCCGACCGTTGCCGCGACCTGGATCAGCAGCCAACCGACCACCAGATAAGCCACGCCCACCTTGAACACCTTGCGGCGCTTGAGCTCGCCGATGAGCTACATGGACAAACATCCCCGGTGGCCGCCGCAGTCTAGCGTTTTCATGGCTGCGTCCGAGTTGTCCGCGGCGCGCGACGGTTGCATATCTAAATGAGAACCATTATCATTTACCCACCATCGAACGGGAGTGCGGGGTCCATGAAGCGGGGTCTTGTTGCCGGACTGATTGGCTTGAACCTGCTCGCCGGCGCGGCGATCGCGGCCGACATGCCGGAATACAAGTTGGTCATCAAGGATCACCAGTTCCAGCCTGCGGAGCTGACGGTGCCGGCCGGCGCCAAATTCAAGGTGCTGGTGGCCAACCAGGATTCCACGCCGTCGGAATTCGAGAGCAACGAATTCAACCGCGAAAAGATCGTGCTGCCCAACAGCCAGATCACCGTGTTCATCGGGCCGCTGGACAAGGGCCGCTACAAATTCTTCGACGACTTCCATCAGGACACCGGCAACGGCGTGCTGATCGTGCAGTGAGCGCGCGGAGTAATACGCAATGCTAGGGGTTGCCCTGCTGGTTTTTCGCGAAGTGCTGGAAGCGGCGCTGATCGTTTCCATTGTTGCGGCCGCCACGCGCGGCGTCGCGCGGCGCGGCCTCTATATCAGCGGCGGCATCGCGCTGGGCGTGCTCGGCGCGGTCGTGGTGGCATTGTGCGCCGGCGCCATCGCGGAAGCGGTGAACGGATCCGGGCAGGAGCTGTTCAATGCCTGCGTGCTGTTTGCCGCGGTGCTGATGATTGCCTGGCACGTGATCTGGATGTCCAGCCATGCGCGCGAGCTGGTGCAGCACATGCGCAGCGTAGGCGGCGCGGTGAAAGCCGGTTCCAGTTCGCTGGGCATGTTGTTCGCGGTGGTCGCGCTGGCGGTGCTGCGCGAGGGTTCCGAGATCGTGCTGTTCCTGTACGGCATGGCCGCGGGTGGCGCCGGCGTGGGCGGCCTGGTCAGTGGCATACCGGTCGGTATCATCGGCGGCGTGGCGGTCGGCTTCGCCTTGTACTTCGGCCTGCTGCGGATTCCGCTGCGCTATTTCTTCACCGCGACCAACTGGATGCTGGTATTGCTGGCTGCCGGGCTGGCATCGACCGGCGCGCGCTTTCTGCTGCAGGCCGACTGGCTGCCGGCGTGGGGCAATCAGGTCTGGAACAGTTCGGCATTGTTGTGCAATGGCTCGGTGATCGGGCAGGCGTTGCACATCCTGATTGGTTATGACGCGCATCCGGCCGGCATCCAGATCGCGTTCTGGCTGAGCGTGGTGATCGCGCTGGTGATTGGCATGAAGTTCACCGCGCGCGCGTCCGGTAGTGCCGCGGCGACCGCGCCAACGGCCAGTACGCGCAGCACGGCCTAGTTTTCAACTTTTCATTTCATTGCTCGATGCGGAAGCACCGAGACGGGACAGGCATGTCCGAATCCGGAACGGAATCCGAACAACCAGAACGATGAGGAGAGTTCCGTGCAGCAATTGCTTGCCGACGTTCGTTTGCAAAGCCGGCCGATGCGGCGTGCATGTTTCATCGCGGCCGCGTGTTGCGCGCTGGCGGGCGCGCTTGTCCTGCCGCTGCGCGCGCATGCGGGCCCGGCGGAAAACATCTACACGCCGATTGTCGACTATCGCGAATGGGAGTTGGAGTTGAAGGGCGGCATCCAGGATTTCGACAATCGCGATCGCGGGGAGCTTGCCTACAAATTTGCTTTCGGTTATGGCATCGCGCCGCGCTGGGCCAGCGAGATCGAGGTGGAATATCCACGCTCACCCGGAGCTGCGGCACGCGTGGAGGAGATCGAGTGGGAAAACATCTTCCAGCTCACCGAGCATGGCGAGCACTGGATGGATGTCGGCATCTTCAATGAGTTCGACCACAATCGTCTGGAGCACCGCAATACCTTCGTGATCGGCCCGATGTTCCAGAAGGAAACCGGCCGCTCGCAGTTCAATTTGAACATCAACTGGGAGCGGCGCCTGAGCGCGGCGCCGGCAGAAGGCGAAGACGATGAAGGCGAGGCGCGCGACGGGTTGTCCTACGCCGCGCAGTGGAAGTGGAATCTGCACCCGCAATTCCAGCCTGGCGTACAGGTGTTCGGCGCACTGGGAGATCCCGCACACCTGCGTTCGCAGGAATTGCGCGCGGGCCCGGCGTTCTTCGGGGTGGCCAATCTGGGCGACGGCAAGAAGTTGCAATACAACGCGGCGCTGCTGGGCGGCCTCACCCGCGAGACGCCGAACACCACGTTGCGATTCCAGCTTGAGTACGAGTTCTTCTAAGGGGTTCGGAAATACGGAGATATTTAATGACGGAGATATTTCTGCTGCACTTGCTCACATCCGGAATACTCCGTACCGCGTCGGCCCGATCGGTGCATTGAGCGAAGCGGAAATTGCCAACCCGAGCACGCGGCGGGTATCGGCCGGATCGATCACGCCATCGTCCCACAGGCGCGCGCTCGCGTAATAGGGATGGCCTTGGCGCTCGTACTGATCGCGGATCGGCGCCTTGAATGTCTCTTCGTCTTCCTTGGACCAGTTCTTGCCGGACGCTTCGATGCCGTCGCGCTTGACCGTCGCCAGTACGCTTGCCGCCTGTTCGCCGCCCATCACGCTGATGCGCGCGTTCGGCCAGGTCCACAGGAACCGACCGCCATAGGCACGCCCGCACATCGCATAGTTGCCGGCGCCGAAGCTGCCGCCGATGATCACGGTGAATTTCGGTACCGATGAGCACGCCACCGCAGTGACCATCTTGGCGCCGTCCTTCGCTATGCCGGCCTGCTCGTATTTTTTGCCGACCATGAAGCCGGTGATGTTCTGCAGGAATACCAGCGGCACCCCGCGCTGGTTGCATAGTTCGATGAAATGCGTGCCCTTCAACGCGCTTTCCGAAAACAGGATGCCGTTGTTGGCGATGATGCCGACCGGATAGCCATGGATATGCGCGAAGCCGGTGACCAGCGTTCTGCCGAAGCGCGCCTTGAACTCGTGGAATTCGGAAGCGTCCACGATGCGCGCAATCACCTCGCGCACGTCGAACGGCTGTCGGGCGTCCTGCGGAATCACGCCGTACAGTTCGCCGGCGGCGTACTTCGGTTCGAGCGGGTCGCGCAGTTCGAGCGGAATCGCCTTCTTGCGATTGAGGCTGGCGACGATATCGCGCGCGATCGCCAGCGCATGTGCGTCGTTCTCGGCAAAGTGATCGGCCACCCCGGAGATGGACGTATGGACGTCCGCGCCGCCAAGCGTTTCCGCATCCACCACTTCGCCGGTCGCGGCTTTCACCAGCGGCGGGCCGCCCAGAAAAATCGTGCCCTGTTGCTTGACGATGATCGCCTCGTCGCTCATGGCCGGCACGTAGGCTCCACCGGCAGTGCACGAGCCCATCACCACCGCGATCTGCGCGATGCCCGCGGCCGACATGCGCGCCTGGTTGTAGAAAATACGACCAAAATGCTCCTTGTCCGGAAATACTTCATCCTGCATCGGCAGGAATGCACCGCCGGAATCCACCAGATAAATGCAGGGGAGGCGGTTTTCCAGCGCGACTTCCTGCGCACGCAGGTGCTTCTTCACAGTGACAGGAAAATAAGTGCCGCCTTTTACCGTGGCATCGTTGGCAACGACCACTATTTCCCGCCCATGCACGCGGCCGATGCCGGTGATCAAGCCCGCCGCGGGCGCGGCTTCGTCGTACATTCCGAACGCGGCCAGAGGCGACAATTCCAAAAACGGCGAACCCGGATCGAGCAGGGCGCGGATGCGTTCGCGCGGCAGCAGTTTGCCGCGTGCCGTGTGCTTGTCGCGCGCCTTGTCGCCGCCGCCGAGCGCTGCGCGATCCAGTTGCAGCTTGAGATCGGCGACGAGTTCCTGCAGCCGCTGCGTGTTGGCTTGGAAGTCGGCGCTCCTGGGATCAATGCGGGAATCGAGAATGGGCATGCCGACGATCCATCAAGGCGAAGGCGCATGCAAGCACAGGCACGGGCCACCGCGCCACCTGGATGTCCGGAACGAGGCTGCACGGCCGAATGATTTACAAGAACGCCCCGGCGAACCGGGGCGTTGAATAGATTCACAGAAAGGGACCATCCTTGGCGCTGGCACCGGTGCGGACATCCTTGTCCGCCCGTTCGAAGCAGCGCGACATGCCACTCACGGCATGTCGCAAGCACCGCTTCTCACCCACCGCTGCTGCTCTTTGCCGCATCCTTGGCGGCGTCGGCGTTGTCCTTGGCCTGATCGGCGGAAGCTGCGGCGTTGTCGGCGGCCTGCTTGGCCGCGTCGCTGGCTTGGTCTCCCGCCGGACCGTTCGCCTGCATCGCATTGCTTGTGTCCTGCTGCGCCTGGCCCGCAGCGGCGGCGGCCTGATCGGCGGACTGCCGGGCTTGCGAGGCGGCCTGATCGGCTGCGGCGTTCTTGCTTTGACTGGCGGCTTGTTGCGCCTGCTGCGCGGATTGCTGCGCGTCGGATGCGGATTGCTGCGCATCCTGTGCATTGTCGGAAGGGTTGCTGCATGCCGCCAGCGCCAATACCAGCGCCGAGGCAAGAATGGTGCGGGTCAATTTCATTTAGCTCTCTCCTTGATTGCCGTGGATGCCATCATTTGGCGCATTTATTTAAGCGGATTGCGCGCGCACTTGCCATACCCGCGCATTTACTAGACGGCAGTGGTACAGGTGGGAGCAGGCAAAAAAAAATCGCGCGCGATGCAGGCATCGCGCGCGACGGTAACAGCAAGTTCCAATCAACCGCCGCTGGAAGACGACATCGGCGCTGCAGTTGAGGAAGCCGGCGGCATCGCGGCAGTCGAGGAAGCCGGTGGCGTCATCGCCGTTGAGGCCGGCGGCGGGGTCATGGTCTCGGCCGGTGCCATCGTGGCGGCCGGCGCGGCGGCGGTGGAGGAAGCAGCCGCACCATTGTCATTCTGATCGCTGTTGCCACTGCACGCGCCAAGTGCGATTACCAGTGCCGACGCAAGAACAATACGTGTCAATTTCATGGGAAAAGTCTCCGAGCCGTGGATGCCAATGAATTTGGCCCTGCTATTAGACCGCGAATATGGTCAAACCGCCACTGTTGCGTAAAATGGCCGTTCCCGCATTCAGACCCGCATAACCTGTTCCGCGGTTCATCCGGCGTCGATTGCGCGCTCGATCGCCACAGCCGTGGCTTCGCCGCCGCCGATGCACAGCGCCGCTATCCCGCGTTTCGCGCCGCGCGCAATCATCGCATTCAACAGGCTCACCATGATGCGTGCGCCGGTGGCGCCGATCGGGTGACCCATGGCGCAGGCGCCGCCGTGAACGTTGAGTTTGTCTTGCGGGATGTGCAACTCGCGCATGGCCGCCATCGCGACCACCGCGAAAGCCTCGTTGATCTCGAACAGATCCACGTCCTCGACTTTCCAGCCGGTCTTGTCCAGCAGCTTGCGGATCGCATGCACCGGCGCGGTAGTGAAACCTTCCGGCTCTTGCGAGTGCGTCGCATGGGCAACGATGCTCGCCAGCGGTTTGAGCCCACGGCGCTTCGCCTCGGCTTCGCCGATCAGCACGGTGGCTGCTGCACCATCGGAAATCTTGGATGAACTGGCTGCGGTGACACTGCCGCCTTCCTTCTTGAACGCGGGCTTCAGCGTCGGAATTTTCGAGAGGTCGCAACGCGCAGGCTCCTCGTCGGTATCGACGATGGTGTCGCCCTTGCGACCCTTCACCGTAACCGCAACGATCTCATCCTTCAGTACGCCGGATTGCTGCGCAGCCAGCGCGCGCTTCACCGACTCGGCGGAGAACGCATCCTGCTCTTCGCGCGTGAACGAATACTTGTCCACGCATTGTTCGGCGAACACGCCCATCGCGCGGCCGTCGTACGGGTTGGTCAAGCCATCCCATGCCATGTGGTCCACCAACGGCGCATCCCCGTAGCGGATGCCGGTACGCGCGGCCACCATGTGCGGCGCGTTGGTCATGGACTCCATGCCGCCGGCGACCACGATCTGCGCGGAGCCGGCCTTGATCAGGTCATGCCCCAGCATGATCGCCTTCATGCCCGAACCGCACACCTTGTTGATCGTGGTGCAGCCGGTCGAAACCGGCAGGCCGGCACCGAGCGACGCCTGACGCGCAGGTGCCTGGCCAAGATTCGCCGGCAACACGCAGCCCATGAAAACTTCCGAGACATCCACCGGCTCGACACCCGATTGCTGCAACGCGGCGCGAATGGCGGCAGCGCCGAGCGTGGTCGTCGGCACGCCGGTGAACTGGCCGAGGAAGGAACCGATCGCGGTGCGCTTGGCGCCTACGATCACGACGGAATCGGACATGCTGCCTCCGGGTCGTTGCGCGCGGCGGGATGTCGCGCGCGGATCACCCGATTATGGCGCGGATGCTGCGCTGCGGCAAACGTGCGGTCGGGCTGCACGCATCGCCGGGCGTGGCCACGTCTGTGCGCCGGTAGAACTCGTCTCGATGCGATGCTGTTCGATCACCTACAGATGCGGACCGCCGAGAGGACGTTCACGCAGGCAACCATCTATCCCGAGGGAATATCCGCGTCGCGCGATCAGGCGTTGCCGTGGAACAGCTCGCGCCCGATCAGCATCTGCCGGATCTCATTGGTGCCGGCACCGATCTCGTACAACTTGGCGTCGCGCAGGATGCGGCCGGTGGGGAACTCGTTGATGTAGCCGTTGCCGCCCAATGCCTGGATCGCTTCCAGCGCGACCTTCACTGCGCTGGTGGACGCATTCAACAGGCAGGCGGCCGGATCGATGCGCGATTTGATGCCCAGGTCGAACTGGCTCGCCACGGTGTAGGCGAATGCGCGCGAAGCTTGCAGCGCGGTGTACATGTCCGCGAGCTTGGCCTGCATGATCTCGAACGTGCCGATCGGCGCATTGAATTGCTTGCGCTCGCGGACGTAGGGCAGGGTGACGTCCAGCGCCGCCTGCATCAGTCCGATGGGGCCGCCCGAGAGCACCAGCCGCTCGGTATCGAGTCCGCTCATCAGCACGCGCACGCCTTCGTCGATTTCGCCGATGCGGTTCTCGTCGGGGATCTCGCAGTCGTCGAACACCAGCTCGCAGGTGTTGGAGCCGCGCATGCCGAGCTTGTCGAGCTTCTGCGCGGTCGAGAAACCCTTCATGGCTTTTTCGACGATGAACGCGGTCATGCAGCGGCTGCCCGCTGCGCGTGGTGCGGTGCGCATGTACACCAGCAGCACGTCGGCATCCGGGCCATTGGTGATCCACATCTTGGAGCCGTTGGCGATCCAGCGGTCGCCTTTCTTTTCGGCGCGGCAGGCCATCGAACCGACCACGTCCGAACCGGCACCCGGCTCGCTCATCGCCAGCGCGCCTACAAATTCGCCCGAGCAAAGTTTCGACAAATATTTGCGACGCTGTGCGTCGTTGCCGTTATGGAAGATGTTGTTGACGCACAGGTTGGAATGCGCGCCGTAGGACAAGCCCACCGAACCCGATGCGCGCGAGATTTCTTCCATCGCGACCACGTGGGCGAGATAGCCCAGGCCCGAGCCGCCGAAATCCGGCGACACGGTGATGCCGAGCAGGCCGAGATCGCCGAGCTTGCGCCAGAGGTCGGAAGGAAACGCGTTCTCGCGGTCAATCAGGTCCGCGCGCGGCGCGATCTCCTTCTCCGCGAAGGCGTGCACGCTTTCGCGGAGGAGGTCGAGTTCTTCGCCGAGCTTGAATGCACGCATGAGCTTTTCCGTCGTAGGAGCCTGCTTGCAGGCGACCGGCGCCAAGCGCCTTCCTTGTTTTCGCCTGCAAGCAGGCTCCTACAGAATTATTGCCCGCGCATGCGGCCCAGGAAGCGGGCGCCATCGCTGCCCATGGTCGGCAGCTTGATCTTGCCGATGGCGTTGATGCGCTCCTCGGCCATGCGGTCGGCTGCCTTGTAGGTGCTGATGCCGTCGCGTTCGGCGATCTGGAAGATGCGGCCGACGTTGTAATAGATGGTGCGCATCATGCGCATCGCGCGCTCGCGGTTGTAGCCGTCGATCTCCAGCGACACGTTCATCACGCCGCCGGCGTTCACCGC
>Ga0134126_10013948_pt1 | contig 10144 bp, 7 predicted proteins | sample KB31752_FD_96881 | JGI IMG/M metagenome (GOLD analysis project Ga0134126, IMG submission 96881) | Terrestrial soil microbial communities with excess Nitrogen fertilizer from Kellogg Biological Station, Michigan, USA - KB3-175-2 | ecosystem: Environmental > Terrestrial > Soil > Unclassified ...
GCAACCCGGGTTCGGGCTCGGCCTCGCGATGGTCAAGAGAATCGTGGAGGCATACCACGGACGGCTGGGAGTGCGTTCACGCCCCACCAAGGGCAGCGTGTTCTGGTTCGAGTTGCCGAAGGCGCAGCCGGGCCGCACCCTGCATTGAGATCACGCGCCTGCGGCGGCCTCGATCATCGGCACGACGGCGGCGAGATTGGCGGTGAGGCCCGCTTCCAGGCCATAGCGCCGCAAGATGTATCCCGGATCGTTGTAGGCGACCCAAACCTTGCCTGCGGCATCTTCCCAGGCGAGAGCCTTCAAGGGCAGGTCCAGGCCTGCCGCGGGGACCTGCAGCATCAGGGGCGTGCCGGCTTTCGGATTGCCGAAGATCAGCATCTGCTGCGGCCGCATGCTGAGCCCGGCTCGTGCGGCATCGCCACTGAAGTCTATGCGGGCGAATACGAGAACGCCGCGCTGCTTCAGGCTGGCTTCCAGGCGGTCGATCGTCGCGGCCACGGAATGTCGTGCGGGGAGCCTCACGACTCCGGGAATCTCACCGTCGGGGCTCATGGCGATGGTCGGACTCTGTCGCCGCTGGTTGCGGACGTGCCAACCTTATATCGCTATACTCCGGCGCAAATCAACGGGTAGAGGGGACGGCCCATGACGACTGGCATCCTGAGATTCCCGTGCGTTGGTTGTGCCGTCGGCATTTTGCTTGTACTCGGCCTGTCTTCGCCGCGGCCGGCGCGCGCCCAGATTGCCGGCACGCCGCAGCAGACCGCCGCCCAGCTCGCACTCGAGAAGGACTATCCGCAGCTGCACATCACGGACCGCTTTCTCGGACTCAGCATTCCCGGCAGTACGCTCGGGCAGACGGTGGGTGTGGCTGTGAATTCCCGGGGCGAGCTCTTCGTCTACTCGCGCACCGATCCGCAGGGGATCGCGCGCGGCGGACAGGCGGCGCGGCTCTTCGAGTGGGGCCCCGGCCCGGGATACAAGTTCATGAAGGAGTGGGGCCCGCGCAATTACGCGGAGTCGTTCGCGCACGCCGTGCGTGTCGATGGTCAGGACAATGTCTGGATCGTCGATGAGGGCTCGGGGATGGTCGTGAAGTTCAATCCCCATGGACAGGCCGTGGAATGGTTTGGACGCACTCCCGAAGCAATCGACTACCTGCAGACTCATCTCGAGCACTTCGGCGCGGGCTACGCGAGGCTCGCCAACCGGCCCGCGCACCCCGTCGGTCAGATGGGCGAGTTCGACCGCCCGACGGATGTGACCTGGGACTCACACGGCAACGTCTTCGTCGCCGACGGGTATGGCAATTCGCGGGTGGTCAAGATCTCGCCGGGCGGCAAGTGGCTCGAGGAGCGCGGCACCTACGGCAGCGGCCGGGATCAATTCAACACACCGCACAGCATCGCCGCGGATGCGCATGACAACATCTACATCGCCGATCGGGGCAACCGGCGGATTCAGGTCTATGACGACAATCTGAATTACGAGCGAACCATCGCCGGGGTGGCCGTGCCGTGGGAGCTCTGTATCAGCCCTGGCTCGCCGCAGTACCTCTTCACCGCCGATGGGACGACCGGCAAAATCTACGAGCTGACACTGGATGGCAAGGTCGTGGGGATGGCCCAGACGAGCCTCGGCCACGGCGAGGACAGCACGGGTGATCTCGTCCACGCCATCGCCTGCCCGGACAGCAGGACGCTGTATCTCGGCTCCGCCAGCCTCTGGGATGTGCAGAAGGTCACGATTCACCCGTAGGACGGGATCACTTCGCCGCGGCCCGTTCCTGCGTCAGCCTCGCGTCCAACGCCTTTGCGGCTGCGGCGGCATATCTGCGACAGGCACCGCGGTCGACCAGAGGCGCGACGCTCGCAGCCGATCCGCGCTTCTCCACTCTTTTCCAGAAGTCGCTGGTGCCCGGATGGGGCGTCAGCAGAATGTCGCAGGGCAATGCCCCCACGGTGGCGATCGACCTGCGGAAGGCGGCGACGTAGCGCGGGTGAGCGCTGAACCGGAACTTCGGTGCGCTCATGGCATTGAGGCTGTCGGCATAGACCAGGTGCAGGCAGCGCTGGTGCTCACACGAAGTCCACGTCCATGAAGTACTGCCCGGCGTATGTCCCGGCGTGTAGTGCGCCGTGATGGCCGTATTCCCGACGTGCAGCGTCTCGCCGTCGCGAACCACGCGCACGTGTCTGACCGGCGTATAGCCGGGGACCAGGCCGAACTGCGGGTCGCCCGGATCGTGGCCACCCCGTTGCAGCTCGTGTGCGCCGGCGGCGCTCGCCAGGACTTGCGCTGCGCTCGCCCGCTGCAGCGCGGTGATGCCGCCGGCATGATCGATGTGCGCGTGCGAGTTGAGAATCCATTTGACATCGCGGACGCGAAAGCCCAACGCGCGGATATGGGCTTCGATCTGCGACGCCGACTCGGGCAGGTCACCGTCGAAGAGCGCGAGTCCCTGCCCGGTGTCGACCAGGATCGACGACAGGCCATGCGGTCCCACGTACCAGGTGTTGCCGTAGATGCGAAAGGGCGCCTGCGGCGCATTCCAGGCGGCACGATCCGTACTGATGCCCTCCGCCACGCCCAGGGCAGGAGACATCGCGGCGACCGCCAAAGCAGCGCTCAACAGCAGACGTAACGGTAACGGCACGGCGATTTCCTGTTGGACGAGACGGCCGGAGTGTACCGGCTTGTGAGCCGCGACGAGTACTGCTACGGGTGGCCGCGGTCGCCACGGGGATGAGCTGTCCGTGCAAGAACTTGGTGAACGCTGACCGGCTGGGCGCATAATCCCGGCATGCGCCGCCCCATTGCGATCCGCCTGCTGCTGGGACTGAGTCTCGCGATCACTGCAGCCGCCCCAAGCGCGCTGGCACAGAACTGGCCGACGTTCGGCGGCGACGTGCAGAGTACCAGCGCCAATGCTCAGCCGGCAGGTATCACGGCCGCCAACGTGGGTCGGCTCAGGCGCCGTCAGGTCGCGCTGGATGGCGTGGTGGATGCCAGTGCCATTTACCTGCACGGTGCTACCGTGCGCGGCGCCCGGCACGATACCCTCTTCGTGACCACCACCTACGGCAAGACCCTCGCAGTGGATGCCGACAGCGGCGATGTCCTGTGGGAATACACGCCTGCGAGTTATCGAGGCCTGGCGGGCACGCGTCAGTTCACCAACTCCACGCCGGTCGCCGATCCTGACGCGCAATCCGTCTACGCGGCATCACCCGATGGCTACATCCAGAAGCTGGCCGTCGCCGATGGGCGGGTCCTATGGCGTACCGCGATCACCGAGCTGCCGCTGCGGGAGAAGATGGACTCGCCGCTGAAGCTCTTCCGCGGCCGCGTGATCGCCGTGACCGGGGGATACATCGGTGACAGGCCCCCTTACCAGGGCCATGTCGCGGTACTCGATGCCGCCTCCGGCAAGCTGCTTCATGTCTGGAACTCATTGTGCAGCGACCGCGCCGCGCTGCTGCAGCCGAGCGCCTGCCGGCAAACGCAATCGGCGATCTGGGGCCGCGCGGGTGCGGTGATCGACCCCGCCGATGGCGGGATCTTCATCGCCACCGGAAACGGCGATTGGAATGGCACGACGGACTGGGGCGATGCGCTCGTGGAGCTCGACTCCGGGGCCACGGCGATTCTGGGGAACTACACGCCGGCCAATACAGGGGAGCTCAACGACAACGACCTCGATCTCGGTTCCACATCACCCGTGCTGCTGGGCGGGGACCTGATCGCTCAAGGGGGCAAGGATGGCAGGATCCGGCTGCTCAGCCGACGGGCGATCGCCGGCGCCAGCTCACACAAGGGGCACGAGCTGCAGATCGTCTCCACCCCCAGCGGCACCGATTTGTTCACGCAACCCGCGGTGTGGCGGCACAGTGGCCAAACGTGGATGTTCGCCGCAGACAATGGCGGCACCGCGGCCTGGCAGGTGAATAACGGGATGCTTCACGAGGAATGGCGCAATGACACGGGCGGTACGAGCCCATTCGAGGCCGACGGGTTGCTGTTCGTCTACGCGCCGGAGGGCGGACTCAACGTGTATGAGGCGTCTTCTGGCACGCGTATCACGACGTTGTCCTGCGGGTCCGGTCACTGGAACAGCCCCATCGTCGTCGATGGCAAGATCATTCTGCCTGAGGGGAATGCCAACGCTCGCGACACCCAGGGAATTCTGGATATTTGGAGCCTGCCCGCGGGCTAGTCAGGACTACGCTACGGTGTTGCGGGCTCACCTGGGGCGACGGTCAGCGGTTCAGGGCTGAGCGAGAAAGCGACCGCGCCGAATACCGCTGCCAGTACCGAGCCCGCGAGGACGCCGATCTTGGCGATGGCAGGATAGGCGCCGCCTTGAAACGCCTGGTCGGCCATGAAAAGCGACAGCGGGTCCCCGATCCCGCAAAGAAGACCGGCGCCGACGAAAGCCAACCTGGATGTATCGGAAGGAAGCACGGCGATTCCCGCTCTCGCGGCAATCCACGGCAGGAGCATCCAGCCAATCGGCTTGGCCACCGCGAGGCCTAACGCGATACCGGCGAAGACCGCCGGTGCCTGCGGCGGACTGAAGTTGGCATTCAGCGAAACGCCGGCGGCCGTGAAGGCGAACAGAGGCAGCACCAGATACGTCGACCACGGCTCCACGGCACGCTCCACTCTCTCCGCGGGCGAGAGGAGTCTCTCGGCCGCCGCTGACAGATTGCGGCTCGCCCAATCCCAGACCGGCTCCTGCTGCAGGCGGCGCCGTGGGTCCCCGGAGCGTTTGAGCTCGTGCTCGGCGTGTTCGAGCTCCGCGAGCGCCGTGGCGGCCTGGGCGAGGAGTGGAATTACCTTCGGGGCCGGCCGCAACGGCAGGAATGCGGCCAGAGCGATGCCGCTGAGGGCGCCACTCACGCCTGCGAAGTGAAGGGATAGCCACAAGCCCACCGTGGCCGTGAGGTAGGGCCAGACCGCGTAGATGCGCCAGCGATTGAAGATCACCATCGCAAGGAGGGCGCCGGCGCCTAAGAGGAGCCACTTGGGGTCGAGAGTGTGCGGATAGAAGACCGCCAGAATGAGGATCGACAGGACATCGTCGGCCACTGCATACGTCGCGACGAAGACTTTCAAGCCGGCGGACGCGCGCTGACCGAAGAGCGCCAGGACAGCGAGCGTGAAGGCAATCCCCGTGTCCGCCGGAATGGACCAGCCGGCGGACGTCGGTCCGGGGTTGAGCGCCCGATAAAGCAGCGCGGGGGCCGCGATGGCTCCCAAGGAGGCCAGAGCCGGCGCTGCGGCGGCGCGCCAGTCTGCCAGTGAGCCGGACACCCTCTCGCGCCGGATCTCCAACCCGAGAATGAGATAGAAGACCGCGAGCAGTCCCTCGGCGCACCAGCTCGCGATGCTCAACGACAGCATGTGCCCGGGGGGACCCAGCCCGAGCTGAGCGCCGACGAGACGTCGGTAGAAAGATCCGAAAGGGCTGTTGGCCCAGAGCATTGCGGCCGCCGCCGCCGCCAGGAGGACGAGACCCGCCGAAGTCGGGAGGTTCGCGAACGCCCGAGCGGTGCGTTGCACCCGGGCACCCACCGGCTGCTCGAGCGCTTCGAGCATCGAATGAAAGTCCCAGGCCCCGTCATAGCGCACGCCATCGATGAAGATCGTGGGCGTTCCGGTCACGCCATTTCTGCGCCCGTCGGCGAGATCCTCCTCGACGCGTTGTCTCAGAACGGAGTCCCGTAGATCCCTCGTGAAGCGCTCCATGTCGAGGCCGAGCGAAGCCGCGATGCCGAGCAGGGCGCTCTCGTCGATCGGCGGCTCGCGCCCGTAGAGCGCATCGTGCATCTCAAAGTAGCGACCCTGGCGGGCGGCGGCTTCCGCTCCGATGGACAGGAGCTGCGCGCCGGGATGGGCGCGCTCGTTCGGAAAATGCCTGAACACGTAGGCCATTCTCTCGCCCAGCGCGATGCGCAAACGATCGAGGACGAGCCGCAGGCGCCGGCAATAAGGGCAGAGGAAATCGCCGTAGATCAGGATCGTGAGCTGCGGCTCCGCGCCATCCCCGCCACGGACGTGGTCCCTTCGCGGATCGACTGGCCGCAAGAGCCGGCGTTCGTGACTTCGTGCGCTCATGGGGTGATCTTAATCGCTTCGCTGTAACATTCGTCCCTGCGCCTGCGTATTGAGATGCGAATGAAGACGTTTAATCGCATGGTAATGCTATCCGTCGCGGCTGCGGTTGCGGCAGTACTGGCCGGCGCGCTTCTCACCGGCGCAGGTCACAGAGGCGCCTCGGCGGCGGAGTCGCAACTTTCCGTGCCGCCGCCCGTCGTCGATGAGCCGCTGGCCCGGGCACCCGGCTCGGAAACGGCGATTCTCTCGGGCGGCTGCTTCTGGGGGATGCAGCTCGTCTTTCAGCACGTGAAGGGAGTCCGCCAGGTGCTCTCCGGGTATACCGGAGGTGCCGCGCAGACGGCCAACTACGAGGAGGTGAGCACCGGCACGAGCGGTCATGCGGAATCGATCGAGGTGGTCTTCGATCCGCACTTGGTCAGTTACGGCACACTGCTGCGGGTCTATTTCTCGGTGGCGACGGATCCCACCGAGCTCGGCTATCAGGGCCCCGACCAGGGTCCACAGTACCGCGGCGACATATGGCCCATGAACGGCCTGCAGAAACACATTGCCGAGTCGTACGTCGCGCAGCTCACGACGGCTCACGCTTTTCCGAAGCCGATCGTCACCCGCATCGACAGCGCCAGACCCTTCTATCCGGCGGAAGCCTATCATCAGGACTTCGCCACCGTTCATCCCTATAACCCTTACATCATGGCTTTCGATGCGCCCAAGGCCGGGGCTTTGGCGAGGATGTTCCCGCAGCTCTACGTTGCCCACCCCGTCCTGGTGGCCGCGTCGGTGAACTGAGGAGTTTGGGTCAGCCGCGTTCCCGGCGCTGGGCCGAGCCGATCGCAGCGGCGAGTTGATCGAACGTGAACGGCTTGATCAGGGTCCGTGCGGCCCCGAGTTGGGTGGAATCCGTGCCGGACGCCTCTCCCGTCGCGAAGATCACATCCAGGGTCGGGAAGCGGGACCTGGCGTGACTCGCGAGCGCGGTACCCGGCATGTCCGGCAGCCCGACGTCGGTCAGCAGGATATCGACCGGGTTCGAGGTCAGGATCGAGAGGGCGGTGCGGGCGTCGCTTGCCGACATCGCGTGATGTCCCATGACCGAGAGCATGTCGACCGTCGTGTCCCGTATGTCGATGTTGTCTTCGCAAACCAGGATGCGGATCCGTTTCAGAGGCAGGTCCGGCTGCCGTGGGGTGGGGGAGCCGGCGGTCATCACGATCTGCGACTTGCGCTGCGCCGCGTTGGCCAACATGTGGCGCAGCTTCCTCGCCAGCGCTTCGCGCGAATACGGCTTGCTCAGCAGCTCGACCGACTCGATCAGCCCTGCGGAGCCGGAAAAGGCGTCCTCCGTATAGCCCGAGGTGAAGAGGACGGCGAGGTTCGGCACCCGCTCGCGCGCCTTGCGCGCCAATTCCGTGCTCTTCATGGGGCCGGGCATGATCACGTCGGTGAAGAGCAGATCGATCGGCATTCCGCTCTCGATGATGCTGAGAGCGCTTTGCGCGTCCTTTGCCCTGAGGACCCGATAACCCAGATCCGTCAGCATGGCCACAACGGTCTCGCGGACGTGTTCATCGTCCTCAGCGACGAGAATCACCTCGCTGCCGCCGGTGACCGGGGCCGTTTCCTCTTCGGTGAGGGAGTCTTCCGACTGCATGGAGCGGGGCAGGTAGAACTTGAGCGTGCTGCCCCGGCCGACTTCGCTCTCGATGTGGATGTGCCCGCCGGACTGCCGGACGAACCCGTAGACCATGGAGAGGCCGAGGCCCGTTCCCCTACCTTCCGGCTTGGTCGTGAAGAACGGCTCGAAGGCCTGGTCGATCACCTCCGAGGACATGCCGGAGCCGGTGTCGCTCACGGACACCATCACGTATTCGCCGCGCGTCACCCCCTCATGGGCCGCCGCGTAATCCGAATCCAACACGACATTGACGGCTTCGATGGTCAGGCGCCCCTGTCCCTCCATCGCATCCCGGGCGTTGATTGCCATGTTGAGCAGCGCATTCTCGACATTGCCGGGATCGACCAGCGTATTCCACAGTCCCGCGGCGATGAGGGTCTGCACCACGACGCCTTCCCCGACCGCCCTGCGGATGATGTCCTCCATGTCGTGAATGAAACTCCCCAGGTTGATGACCTTGGGGGAGAGGGGCTGCCGGCGCGCGAAGGCGAGCAGCTGCGAGGACAGTTTGGCGCTGCGGGCGACCCCGTCGAGGGCGATCTGCACGCGCCTCTCCGCGGCCGCGTTGCCGCTGACATCACGCTTGAGCAGGTGCAGATTGCCGCTGATGACATGCAGCAGATTGTTGAAGTCGTGCGCGATGCTGCCCGTCAGGTTGCCGATCGCTTCCATCTTCTGGCTGTGGCGCAGCGCGGCCTCGGCCTTGATGAGCTGTGCCGTGCGCGACTGCACCCGCTCCTCGAGCGTCCGGTTGAGCTCCGTCAGGGCCTGCGCGGCGTTGCGCGCTTCGCTTTCACTGCGCCGCAGCGCCGCGATCATCGCGCGTCGCTCGGTGATGTCACGCAGGATCACGGTGGCGAAGAGGCGTGCGCCACTCTTCCAGCGCGATGCCGACGCCTCGAAATAGCGCAGCTCGCCGCCCGTGCGTGCTGCGGTCAGCGTGTTCGGCTGGCCCGTCCCCGTGCCCTCGATCGCGCCACGCCACAGGGCGGTCCACTCCTTGTGCGTCTCGAAGAGAAGCGCGGCGTCGATTCCGACCAGTTTCTTGCCGGGAGCGAAGCGCGCATGCGCTGCCGGATTGGCGAACTGAATCTGGCCTTCCTCATCGACGGTAATGATGATGTCGGGAGCGCTTGCAACGACAGCGTCATAACGCGCATCCTGTTGATCGCGGAGGTAACGTACACGTCGCGTTGCCGCCGTGACGTCGTTGACGACGATCACGCACCCCTCGGGCGCTGCCCCCTCCCCAATAGGTGAAACGGCAATGTCGTGCAGGAGAGCCTGCTGCGAGCGGGTGCGAAGCGGCAGCACAGCCGGCCTGAGGGCGTGGGTGATCACCGTCGAGGTGCCGCGGTCCAGCGCGCCGGAGATGGCGGCGGACAGGCGCTGCAGCTTCGCCTCGGGGAAAATTTCCGCGAGCCGCTTGCCGCGCGCGGTCTCTTCCGGGATTCCGGAAGTGTTTCGCATCCAGCCATTCCACAGGACGACTCGGCCGTTCGCGTCGAGAACGATGATACCGCCGTTGATGGCGTTCAGGACCGAGCGCGTCGGTGGCGCGTTATTCGACATGACCTGCGGTCGGGCTGTGGCCGGTGGAGCGCTCGATATACGCATCGAGCAGTTTCTGCAACATCACGAGGGAGGGCAGGTCGAGGATCAGCGCGAGAAATCCCTGAATGTCGCGCTGCTTGACCGCGAAGTTGATGTAGATGAAGAGCACCGTTTCATCCGCACCGGCGCGGAAGAAGTCCGTGCCGTCGCCATGGATCACCTCGGGAAGGGAGATCTTCAGGCTGCGCTGCAGGCTGTTCGCCATCGTGGAGAGGCAGCCGTTCAGGAGGATATTCCCGGTCTCGGCGAGTGCTTCCTGCTCGAGCTCCATGATGTCATCCAGCGACAGCTCCGCCCCGACCAGGGCGCGGATCAGCTCCATGCTCCGGACTTCGGGAAAGATGAGCAGCGCGCGCCCGCGGATGTCGCCATCGAAATCCTGGTGGACGCCGACCAGTCGCTTCGCGTCATGCTCGCGCAGGTTTGCGATGGCCTGATCCCGGGTCACGACACACACTCTGGGGACGGAGAGGAAGACCTCCTCGCGGACCAGCTCGCTCAGACTCATTGCCGCATGGCTGACCCCGAGATTGACCAGCTCCGTCAGGGCATCGAGCTGCAGGTCGGATAGGGTATGGGCGTTCAGCGGGGAGATGCCTTGTGCTCGCTGAGGGTGGAGGTCAGAAACGCAGCCAAGGCGCTGTCGGTCAGCGGCTTCGGCAGAAAGGTTGCGCCCGCGGCCTCCGTCCGCCTGATGACTTCCACCTGACGATTGGCCGAGATCACCGCGAC
>Ga0134126_10013950_pt1 | contig 10143 bp, 8 predicted proteins | sample KB31752_FD_96881 | JGI IMG/M metagenome (GOLD analysis project Ga0134126, IMG submission 96881) | Terrestrial soil microbial communities with excess Nitrogen fertilizer from Kellogg Biological Station, Michigan, USA - KB3-175-2 | ecosystem: Environmental > Terrestrial > Soil > Unclassified ...
ACGATCAGGCCGGGCACCCAGATGCTTCGCCAGTGGAAAAATCAGACCCACACCGTGACGGCCGTGAGTGATGGGGGGTTCGAATGGAATGGCAAGACTTACAAGTCGCTTTCCGCCGTCGCCAAGCAAATCACGGGCACTAGCTGGAACGGCTATGCCTTCTTCGGCATCAAGCGGTCGCCGCCGGGTAACAAGAATGCAGCCGGCCCTCGAACCTAATGACCCGTTCCCAGCAGGGGTCACTCGGGAAGGACGGCGCCATGCATAGCTCAATAGCCAGGCCGAAGATGCTGCGTTGTGCCATTTACGCACGCAAATCGTCCGAAGAAGGACTTGAGCAGGATTTCAATTCGCTCCATGCGCAGCGGGAATCCTGTGAGGCCTATATCAAGAGCCAGAAACACGAGGGCTGGACGGCGCTCCCGACCATCTATGACGATGGCGGCTATTCGGGTGGAACGATGGAGCGTCCGGCTTTAAAGCAGCTGCTTGCCGACGTTCAATCCGGCTCTGTCAATGTTGTCGTGGTCTACAAGGTTGACCGCCTGACCCGCTCGCTGGCCGATTTTGCCAAGATCGTCGAATTGTTCGATGCGGCCAGAGTTTCATTTGTCTCGGTCACCCAGCAATTCAACACCACGACCTCAATGGGTCGGCTCACCCTGAATGTCCTCTTGTCCTTTGCGCAATTCGAACGCGAAGTCACCGGCGAACGTATTCGCGACAAGATCGCGGCCTCCAAGAAGAAGGGAATGTGGATGGGAGGCTGGGTTCCCCTCGGCTACGAGCGCAAGGACCGCACCCTCATCGTGAATGAAGCGGAAGCCAAAATCGTCCGGACAATCTTTGACTCCTTTCTAAGCCTCAAGAACGTCCGGAAAGTCCAGGAACAGCTCGTACGCCTTAAGCTTCGGACCAAGCCTTACGCCGTGAAGAGAGGCAGGGCGATTGGCAACCTGCCCTTTGCCAGAGGCCACATCTACAAGATCCTGTCGAATCCACTTTATCTGGGTGAAATCACGCACAAGGGCGTCCGACATCCCGGACAGCATCCCGCATTGGTTAGTCAGACCATTTGGGATGCCGTGCAGTCGCAGCTCGCCGCCAACAGCCATGCAAACCGGTCCCGTTCCAAGGCGAGCACCATTAACTTACTTGCGGGGCTGATCTATGACGTCGCCGGCCTCCGGCTTGTCTCGAGCTATACTAGCAAGAATGGCAAACGCTACCGTTATTATGTCACGCCGGAGGTCAATGGCCGGCTTCCGTCGAAGTCGCGTGTCAATAAGCTAAGGCTACCTGCCGCAGAAATCGACGAGCTTGTCCTCTCAAACCTGCAGGACTTTCTGAAAGACAAACAGAAGATCTCTGTTGTCCTCCGGGCACAGCGATATCGTCCGTCGGGCGTCGGCGACGCACTCGACACAGCGGGCCAAACTGCCGATGAGCTTGCCACCGTCCCTGCAGCAGCAAAGCAAGCCATCCTTGCCCAGTTCGTCTCTCGGGTCGTCATCCTGAAGGAAACCATACAGATCCGTGTCAGGCTCGCTCGATTGGGCGCCGCTGCGCCTACTTCATCAGGGTCCGTGGCACGCAATGACGATGAGCCCTGCATTCCTATCGAGGTACCCTTCTCCAGGGATCGAGCCGAGCCTCGTCGGCTCTTGATCGAGGCGCGCGAGGGTCATCGACCCGATACCGTCGTGGTGAAGGCGATTGCCCGTGCCTATCAATGGTTCGAACAACTATCGAGCGGAAGTGCGAAATCCATGGCGGAGATCGCCACGCGGGAGGACATCACCGACAACTATGTCAGCAACCTCATCCATCTGGCTTGGCTGCCACCGAAAATGGTCGAGTCGATATTGGACGGACATCCCCACGCAACCGCCGCCGCACGAAAATTGATGCTCGGCCGCGATATCGAACCCATCTGGGAGAACATGGCGTTAGCGACTACCGCTTAATAAGCGTTGCTATCAAGTTGTCTCGGACAGTGCCTATCGATTGTAGTCTAGCTCTGAAGGAAGAATACCTTCATCGGCCCGCTGGACGTATCTGAACGCCAGTTGGCGCTGGAAACTCAGCACATCCTGCAAGTATCGGCGCCTGTGCATGCCTTCATAACGCGCCATGAATCGACCAGGAGTAACAACTTCACAACGCCGGCAATCACGGACAAACCGGTGTCGCGCTACAGAAAGCAAAAGGCCTCCTGCACAGAAATTGTGCCGGCGGCTGTCCGTGTAAGCGCAACCATCAAGTGGCGCTGCCGGCGAACAAGATTTCAGCCAGCGATCCCGCCATGAACGTGGTGGCCGAGCGATGGATAACTCAATTCCGACATTGAAAGCCTGAAATCGCGTCACCAGCACGACGCAATATCGCGCTCCGAATCAGCACTATATAAGAAGCGTTTGGTCGTTGATCGGCGCGCGTCCTAAAGCTGGAGATTGTACCGCGCTGGTTCTCCCTCTTTAGGCCGCACATTTTCGGACCGCAATTCGATTTCCATGCCCACGGCGGCCGGTAGCTCAATGCCTGGCTCACATCGTTGCGCCATGGTTGGCGCTACAACAGATTAGCTCTAGCCATTTGGATTTCGGTCATGTTGTTGTCCTTGCCACTATCCATGCGGTCCGCGCGGCAGACCAGTCGCCGACTGTGACGGTACCTGGATCGGCCCCTCTGTCACGCAATGCTCGGCGTGGCCGATGGCCGGTTTCGTGCCTCATACTAATTTGAGCGCGCGGGTGAATGCATCGCCACGCTTTTCCAATCGACCGGACACGACGCGTAAGAACGCAAGCGTGCTTTTGTTGCTGAAAACGGTGACAAACGCTATGCTTGGCAAGTACGGCGAATGGTGCGAGGAGCGATTATGGCGACAGGTACAGTTAAGTGGTTCAACGGCCAAAAGGGTTTTGGTTTTATCGCGCCGGATGATGGTGGAAACGACGTTTTTGTTCATATCAGCGCAGTAGAGCGCGCTGGATTATCAGGACTAGCTGAGGGACAGAAGATTTCCTATGAGCTAAAGGCTGACGCCAAGCGCGGCAAGAGCAGCGCGGAAAACCTGCGGGTTTGATGGCCAGCAAAGCGGACGAGCAAGTCGCCAAGGCAAACCGACTGCGCATTTTCAGAAAGGCAGACGCACGCGTACTGGAAGACGTTGCTAACGAGGCTACCGCCGTTCGCAAGAATATGGCTCGCCTTCGTGAATTAAGATTGGCGAAGGAAGCAGAAGCCGCCTCGACCGCTAAATCGGTTCCCACGAAATAAAGAAGTAAAGTATTGCCAGGACCGCAGATGAGGCAGTTGGAGCGGAGGGGGCGGCCCTACCGACGATGACCCAAGCGGATACCCAGCGTTAGCGCCTTCTGACGCAACGACCCTTCGCTGCGCTTGGTTAGCTTCATGATTTTGGCTAGCGGAGTTTTCGCTTTGGAGTGGGCGCGAAGTTCTTTGACATCCGCCTTCGTGTACTCGCGACGGACAATCTTCTTCTTTTTCTTAGCCATCGCCATTCCTGATTATTGTTGAGCGGCGCTTCTAACACGACAAATCAAATTAGCAACTATTTGAGTCGTGTCGTTCCTTGCGTCGCGTCGGCTTGGACACGATGTTCGGCTGCGACTGTCCAAGTTCGATTTCGATAGCATAAGAATAAAAAAGGCCGTTGGATCCGCTCAACGGCCTTCCGGGAAAATTCTCGAGTGATAAAACAAGCCCCAGCCCCGGATGCATTTACACTTTGACGAAGGTTGGCTTCCCTGTGGAGTCGAAAACAAGCACGCTGTAAGCGGAACATCTGTGACGTTGTAACCGGGACACAGGCACTTGCTGGATCTACCAGCGTTTCTTTTCTTCCGGTGCCATCAATCGGTGGGTGCGCAATCTAATGCCGAAAAGCCTGACGTGCATCCAACCGGGCTTACTGCCGTTTATCGGTGGAAATCTGATTAGGAACCGAACGCGCTCCTTGCCTATCGCTCTCCGCCTGCGATTTGCTGCGGTCCGTACATTGCTTTGAAAGTGATATCAATGAACGGCATGCAATTTTGGGCTGACGAAAACATTCGTCGGCTTTACGAAAGTATCCGAGAATAGCTTTCAGCCGATCTGCGCTTGGGTGATCGCCATCGGTTGATGGGCGAAACGGCCAAACGGCGATCCGTTCAGCTTCAGAAAGAAATGGAGCGACGCCGGATGCAATTTTCACCCATAGCATGGCCGCGCGCTTAACTTGCGGCTTCACCGGCTGGATGCAAGCCGCGCTAGCGGTCGAGTTAAGGTTGAGGGGCAAGGTTAAGGCCAAGCCGAACTTGTGTTGCCTTCCTGCAGCCACTATCGCTTTGACTGCCGAACAACTAGAGCGATCAAACTCTCTCTCGCTTAGGAATGTAGTCAAAGTTTTTAATTGGTCGGCGCGAGCCACCGGATTTTTCCAAACCCCTTCCGGTCGCTCAATCACTCGAAAGCGAGGCGCGCCTTGGCGGACGAAATCAAATGCGAAACGTGTGATGGCACTGGTGTTCGGGTCATCAAGCACGCAAAGCCTGGCAAGAGAACCATCGCGCGCTGCACTGTTTGCGAAGGCAAGGGCCGGATCCGGATAAAGAAGGCCGAGCGAACAGCGCTGGACAAAGCTTAAATCGACACGGCCGCGGGCCACGCAACTTGACAGTCGAGCATGCCGCATGGTGCACTGCGCCAATTCAAGCGGCCCGTTGTAAGCGGCGTTTTTATGCATGATGTCGTTGATCGAGTAATGTTGTCGGCGAAGCCAACTTCGTCTTTCTCTTCAACGGAATTACGTGACAGAATCGTTAGCTACGTTGAGTTGCTTTCTTCCACTGGCAAACGTGATCCTGACGAACTGGCTGCGCTTGGTGCCGAATATCTGCGCAAAATTGTAGATGGCCCGGACGGTCGATTCACTGGTTGCTGATCTGAGTTCACACTTCACCGGCCGTGTTGTTAAGGCACATTCGCGCGGAGCCGCCACAGTGTCAGACCAAATTTGCGTCGCCTGCGAGGTTGCGAGAAAGCCCGTTGCTTCCGAACCCGCCGATCTTTGGCATCAGATCGTATTTTACAAATGTCCGTCCTGCGGGTCAGTGCTGAAGTGCGTAGAGCGCAAAGGGCCTCGACCAAACACTAGGGGCAATCGCAAGTCTGCACCAAACGCCGAATGAGTACTGAATTTGGAGCAGCAACCCAGCGCGCCGTCAGTGTAGCAACCCGAATTGTAACTGGGTCCGCCGCGACGGGCATTAGTAATGCCGTCAAAATTCTTTGCCTGACCGCACCCGTGCCTGGAGGATCACCCCTCCGCCCAGGGGACGAAAGCATACGCACGGAAGCCGAGGCCACGGCGGCGTGGAGCCCCTCACCCTGTATTTGCTTCAAGTCGTCGAAGGGATTCGCGGTTCAGCTGTTATGACATAAGCCGGCCAATGGCCGAGCAGTCAAAACAGTCCCGCTTGCAAGCTCTCCGGGTCGAGGTGAGTGGGGCTAGCGTGGTCTGCTCCGCCTACAAAAGCGGAAATCACAAGCTAATCCGGTGCAGTCCTACAATGGGCCAAAACTCAGAAGTCGCTACGCCGCTTTATTGGTCGGCTATCCCTCCGCAAGAAGTCGATTGTCAACAGCCGCAGGGCGTAAACAGTTTGCCTCTCCTCAGGCGAGGAGCCCTCGAACTTTGCCGCTGGTCGGTCTGCGGCCACTACCCAGCCGAGCTCTTGAGCCACGCGTGAGTCCAAGGTTCGGGGCCGACTTGAACATCTCATCGGCGGCAGGGAGGCCAATGCGTATAAGCTAAAACTTGGCGCGATTTTACTAAAGAAACGGCGCTTTGGCTGGTGCGTTGCTCCCGCCGTCAACGTTTTGGAAATGGTGCTGGGTAATACTGATCGAAGAATCAGATATTTGCGGACTGTTCTCGCCTCGGGCAAGGTTAGCGGTCCCGAACGCCTTCCCGCGCACGCCCGCAGAAGGATCTCGGCATGCATATTCCATCTTTCACGGCGATTCCAGCCGCCTGTCTGATGTTGCTTGCGGCCGTCCCTCCGGCCGCTGCCGAAGACGGCGTCGCGGCCGACAAGATCGTGTTCGGTCAGGCGGCCGCGCTCGGCGGCCCGGCGGGCGCGCTCGGACAAGGCATGAAGATCGGCATGGAGGCCGCCTTCGCGGAGGTGAACAAGGCCGGCGGCGTCAATGGCCGCAAGCTCGAGCTCAAGAGCGCCGACGATGGCTACGAGCCGACCAAATCGATCGAGGTTGTCAAGAAGCTGCTCGCCGACGACAAGGTGTTTGCGATCGCGGGCCCGGTCGGCACACCGACCGCGATGGCGACGCTGCCGATCGCGAGCGCGGCCGGCGCGCCCTTCATCGGTGCGTTCACCGGCAGCGGGGCGCTGCGCGACCCGTACAAGCCGTTGGTGATGAACGTCCGCGCCAGCTATTTCGAGGAAACCGAAGCCATGGTCGCGCATCTGACCAAGGATCTCGGCGCGACCAGGATCGCGATCATGTACCAGGACGACGCGTTCGGCCAGGCAGGCCTCGCCGGCGTGAAGCGGGCGCTCGACAAGCGCAAGATGGAGCTCACCGCCGAGGGCACGTTCGAGCGCAATACGGTGGCGGTGAAAGGCGCACTGCTCGCGGTCCGCCGGGCCAAGCCCGACGCGGTCATCATGATCGCGCCCTACAAGCCGGCGGCGCAGTTCATCAAGCTCGCGCGGCAGATCAAGTTCGACGCGACCTGCGTCAACATCTCCTTCGTCGGCTCCGATGCGCTCGCCAAGGAGCTCGGCGGCGATGGCGAGGGCACCTTCGTCACCCAGGTGGTGCCCTTTCCGAAGGACACCTCGATCCCGGTGGTCACGCGCTACCAGGCGGCGCTCAAGGCGAGCGCACTTGACGCGCAGCCCGGGTTTATCTCGCTCGAAGGCTACCTGGTCGGCCGCGCGATCGTCGCGGTGCTCGAGAAGATCGATGGCGAGCCGACCCGCAAGGGATTCGTCGAAGCGGTGCAGAAGAGCGGCGGCTTCGACCTTGGCGGCTTCAAGCTCGCTTACGGTCCGGACAACAATCGCGGCTCGAGCGAGGTCTTCCTCACCGAGATCGAGGCCGATGGCAGCGTCAAGCCCGTCACTAGCCTGGCGAAGGCCAGATTCTAAAGCGTCGCAGGGCCGCGCGAGCCGCTCGCGGCAGACTGCGCCATCTGTGGCGCACGGAGGGAACGATGAAGTCCATGTCATGGCGCGGGTTCGGCCTGCGCGGTCGGCTGTTCGCGGCGTTCGGTGCCGTCGCGGCCATCACGGTGCTGGCGAGCGCGACCGCGTTCGTGTCGTACCATCGCCTCGGGCGCTCGCTCGAGGTCGTCACCGGCACGAGCCTGCCGCATGTGACGCGTGCCTCCAATATCGCTACGGCGGCGGCCGACGTGGTTGGCCAGGCGCAGGCACTGCTTGCCGCCTCCGGTGCGGACGAGCGCACTCGCGTGCTCAAGGCGCTCGATGCGGCGCGCGCCACCCTCAACGACGCGGTGGCCGCGCTTCCTGGCGAGGAGGCGGTGAAGCTCAAGGAAACCGCCCAGCGTATGTCAGAAAATCTCGACCGGCTGGCCCGGTCGGTCGCGGAACGCCAAGCGATTGCGGCCGAGCGCGCGACCTTGGTCGGCGCGGTGCGTGCCGCGCATGAGAAGCTTGCCGAGAAGCTCGTGCCAATGGTGGACGACGTGGCGTTCGCGCTCACGCTAGCGATCGAGCGGGCCGCCGACAAAGGCGAGCTCGCCGAAGTCCGCCGTAGGCTGGCCACGCTCGCCGACAACGATCTCGTCGCGCTGCAGACGACACTGGAGCTGCGCGCCGAAGCGAATCTTCTTCCCGGAGTCCTCATCGAGGCCGCCGATCTGCGCAATAGGGAGCAGATGCCGCCCGTCAAGGACCGCTTCGTTGCGGCGGCGAGCCATCTCGACAGGGCGGCCGCCGCCCTCAAAGATCCAGCGGTAACCAAGCTCGTGGCCGACCTCGTGAGCGCTGGGCGCCGCAACGGCAACATTTTCGAGCTCAAGGACAAGGAGTTCGCCGGCGCGGTCACGGATGAAACGGTGATCAAGGAGAACCGCGCGCTCGCGGGCGAACTCCAGCGGGAGGTTTCGGCCTTGCGCGGGCGCAGCGAGGCGGCGGCGGCTGAGACCGCGCACGCCTCCATCGGCGAGATCGGGCGCGGCCAAATCATTCTCGTCGTCCTCGCGCTGGTTAGCCTGATCACGGCCTTCGCGCTCGGCTGGTTTTACATCGGCGGCAGCGTGGTTCGCCGCGTATCCGCGCTCGGGCGCAGCATGGCCAGCATCGCCGAGGGCGACCTCGAAGCGGAAATCTCCACCCGAGGAACGGACGAGATCGCCGGGATGGCGTCGGCGCTCAGCGTCCTGCGCGACGCTCGACGGGACGCGCGGCGCCGGGCCGAGCAAGCGTCCGAAGAGCGTAGCCGCATGAGCGAGGAGCGGCGCAACGAGCTTCTCGCGCTTGCGAGCCGCCTGGAGAGCGAGGTCAAGACCGTCGTGGAGACCGTCACGGGCTCGGCGACGCAAATGCACGACACCGCCACGGCGATGGCCGAAGTTGCCTCGAGCGCGAACACGGAAGCGGGCTCCGCCGCCTCCGCCTCCGCGCTGGCCTCGCACGGCGTGCACTCGGTTGCAGCCGCGGCCGAGGAGCTCAGCGCTTCGATCAGCGAGATCGGCCGTAAGGTCGGGGAATCCGCGACGGTTGCCGCGGCCGCGGTGCAGGAAGCCGAGAGCACGCGGACGACCATGCACGCGCTGGCGGATGCGGCGCAGAAGATCGGCGACGTGCTCAAGATGATCCAGGCCGTGGCGGCGCAGACCAATCTGCTCGCGCTCAATGCCACGATCGAGGCCGCGCGCGCCGGCGAGGCCGGCAAGGGCTTCGCGGTCGTAGCCGGCGAGGTGAAGGCGCTCGCCTCGCAGACCGCGACCGCGACCGAGGAGATCTCCGGCCAGGTCCGCGCGATCCAGGACACCACCCGGGACGCGGTGGCGGCGATCGAGCGCATCGGCGCCACAATATCCAAGATTAGCGAGATCTCTACCGCTGTCGCCTCAGCGGTCGAGCAGCAGGACGCGACGACGCGTAAGATGGCGCATAACGTCACAACCGTCGCCCAGAGCACCAGCGTGGTGAGCGAGAAGGTCGCCGGCCTCGCCAGCGCAGCCGGCGAGACCGGGCAGTCCGCGCATATGGTGCGCGACCACGCCGGCGAGCTCAAGCATCAGGCCGATGCCCTGCGGATCCAGGTCGACCAGTTCCTCACGCGCGTGCGCGCCGCTTGATTGATCCAATCAGGCAGCTCACAACCGAGGTCGCGAACTTCTTCACAACCCCACGCTGGCAGTTTCGGCACGGGCTTATGACATAAGTCAGCCAATGGCTGAGATCTCGGCGCAACCCTTATGTTGGAGATCGGCGCGGCCAGCGCCCGACTGGTTTACTTTCAAAAGCAGACATAACAAGCAATCCCGGGCACGTCTGCTATGCGCGTTCGCTCACCGGATCCGAACCCAATCGACAGGTCTTCGCCAAGCTCAAGCATTTGTTGCGCAAGGCCGACGCGCGCTCGTCCGAAGCCATCTGCGTCGCAATCGGCGAAATCCTCCGAGCATTTACGCCCACGGATGCGCGAGCTATTCCGAAACTCAGGCTATGCCGAATCCTAAAAGGTTCTAGTCTTCGTCCGGCTCGCGCACGACTGGGGGTTCGTCGGCGCGGTGCTCTTCCTCCTCGTTTTCATCCTCGTCCTCGTCCTCTTCGTCTTCGTCTTCATCAGGATCTCGGGGCGGCATCGTGTTGCCCATGATCACGAAGAGACTCCAATTGATCAACCGGGCGGAAAGCTCCGTGGGCATGTGTGGGGCCATATTGTTGCTCCTCGGGTGTGGACCATAGGCGATTTTACCCCTTCTGCTCCGGTTTCCGCATGCCGAGCATCTCGGTCACGCCGCTAAGGCAGATGACTTCAACTCAAAGCAGAAGGGCGGAACTCCATTTCCGGACTGCAACGCGCCCATACCGTCCCGGAGGCACAGGCACTTGAGCGCTTGAGGCGAACCGT
>Ga0134126_10013954_pt1 | contig 10142 bp, 10 predicted proteins | sample KB31752_FD_96881 | JGI IMG/M metagenome (GOLD analysis project Ga0134126, IMG submission 96881) | Terrestrial soil microbial communities with excess Nitrogen fertilizer from Kellogg Biological Station, Michigan, USA - KB3-175-2 | ecosystem: Environmental > Terrestrial > Soil > Unclassified ...
GTACGCATGGCCTCCGGTCTGGCGGTACACCGGGCAGGCATTCATGCATGCGGCGCAGCGGATGCAGCGGAGTGTCTGCCGCTCACGACTGCTGCGCAGAATGGCGGAGCGGCCGTTGTCGAGCAGGACCACGTGAAAGCGCTGCGGGCCGTCGCCGGGAGTGACTCCGGTCCAGACGCTGGTGTAGGGGCTCATGCGTTCGCCAGTGGCGGAACGCGCCAGCACCTGCAGCATGACTTCCAGATCTTGATACCGCGGCAACACCTTCTCGATCCCTGCAAGCGTAATCATGGTGCGCGGCAGGGTCAGGCACATGCGGCCGTTGCCTTCGCTCTCCACTACGACCACAGACCCTGTTTCGGCGATGAGAAAATTCGCTCCACTGATGGCGGTCGGGACATTAAGAAACTTCTTCCGCAAATAGCCGCGGGCTGCTGCGGTCAACGCCTGAGGATCATCAGAAAGTTCGGGCAGTCCCATCGTGCGGGCAAAAATATCTCGCACCTGGCTCCGGTTGACATGCAGTGCCGGAACAACGATGTGGGAAGGCTCGTCCTGACCAAGCTGAAGGATGATTTCGGCCAGATCGGTCTCGTGCGCCGCGATTCCGTTCTTCTTGAGAAAGGGATTAAGCTCGATCTCGGCCGAAGTCATGGTCTTGATCTTGATGACTTCTTCGGACTGTTCCTCGCGCAGAATATTGAGAATGATGGTCCGCGCCTCAGCGGCGTCCGAGGCCCAATGGACCACGCCTCCCGCCGCGGTGCAGCGCTCTTCGAACTGCTCGATATAGTGTGCGAGATGATCGAGAACGTGATCGCGAATCGCGGCGGCGGAATCGCGCAGCGCCTGCCAGTCGGTCTTCTCCGCCACGAGCCGTGCGCGCTTGGTTTGAATCACGTCGGTGGCGTGGGCAACGTTTTTGCGCAACTGCGGGTTGCGCAGCACAGGCAGCGCTGCAACGGGGAACGGTGGGGCGACGCGAGGATCGAGGACGGGGTGGTTCATACCAGCTCCGCCGGAGCGTCCTGCGTGCTGGCCAGGATCTGCGCCATGTGGATGGTACGCATCGGAGCGTATTCGCGATGCATCGCGCCGCCCAGGTGAATGAGACAACTGTTATCGAGCGCGGTGCAGAATTCAGCGCGCGTGGCGAGCACGTCCTGCAGCTTGGCAGTCAGCATGGCCGAGGAGACTTCGGCATTCTTGACGCTGAAGGTGCCGCCGAATCCGCAGCAGCGATCGAGGTTATCGAGCGGGGCGAGTTCCAGGCCACGAACATGACTCAGCAATCGCAGTGGCCGATCTCCAAGTTCGAGAGCGCGCAGTCCGTGGCAACTTGCGTGGTAGGTGACGCGATGCGGAAAATAGGCGCCGACATCTTCGACGTGCAGCGCATCGACCAGAAATTCGCTGAGCTCGTGCACGCGAGGCAGCAGGCTCTCGAAATCGCGGCGTAGCGCATCGGTCCCGAGTTCGGCCAGAAGATGCGGGTATTGGTCGCGGATCATGGCAACGCACGAAGAGGATGGGATCACCACCGCCTCGGCGTCGGCGTAGAGGCGCACGAACTGCTTGGCAAGGCTGAAAGCCTCACCCCGAAACCCCGTGTTTGCGTGCATCTGACCGCAACAGGTCTGCGCCGGCCGGAACTCCACTTCCACCCCCAGCCGCTCCAGCAGCCGCACGACCGCCCGGCCAGTTTCCGGGAAGAGCGTGTCGTTATAACAGGTGATAAACAGCGAAGCCCGCATCGTCACCTCATTCTCGCAGAGACGATTGCAGAGTGGAAGTTCTCTTTTGAAATACTTTACCGTTCGGTATTTTGGGCTGCAGTTGCGGGCTCGTCACTCCAGTCGCAACGAATGTCACACCGGGCCGTCGAGCTCTCCTGCGCCCATTCGAGAATCCGCGCGGCACGCCAGGCATCGACGGGACGGACCGGGAATTCGCCGCGTCCAAGAACTGCGTCTCGCACGCCTATATAAAACTGCCGGTAATCGCCGGGAACGGTTTCGATGGGCCGCGAACTCATGGTGCCGTCGGCGGGGACGTGCAAGGTCCCCCAAGCGGATTGAGGCTCCTTGCCCCAGTCCGGCGACTCGATGCGCGTGACCTTATTCAGGTCGGCTTCCTGCGGATCGACTCCGAACTTGAGGAAGGTTCCGCCCGTTCCGCGCAAGTGGAACCGCGGTCCGGCGGGCCATGAGAGCTGATTTGCGCCAAGCGTCACTCGCAACCCAGGATAGCGCAGGCGGATGGTGAACGAGTCATTAGCGCCCTCGCCATCGCGCTCGCGATCCACTTCGGCGCTGACCGACTCCGGCTTGCCAAAGAGCACAAGCGCCAGATCGGCCACATGTGTCCCCAGGTCGTGCAGAACGCCTCCCCCTTGTGCCATGTCGTTCTTCCACGGCTTGCGGGTCGCTCCGGGATTCCAGCGGTCCATGCGCGATTCGAATGCGACGAGGCGGCCGACGGCCTTGTCCGCCACGAGTTTGCGCACGGTGAGAAAGTCGCCATCCCATCGCCGGTTGTGAAAGGGAACGAGCATCACGTGTTGTTCGGCCGCGAGCGCCATCAGTTCGACGATCTCGCTCGAGTGCATGGCCATGGGCTTGTCGACGACAAGATTCTTGCCCGCCGTGATCACCTGGCGCGCGACTTCGAAATGCGTTCCACTCGGCGTTGCGACGACGATCAGGCCAAGTGACCTGTCGGCCAGCATGTCATCGAGCGAGCGATAGGTCGTGATGCCCGGATATCGCGCCGCAGCCTCATTGGTGTGGCGCTCGACCACTGCCGCTAATTCGAGGCCGTCCACAGATGAGATAAGCGGCGCATGGAACACTCGCGTTGCCATGCCGAAACCGACGACGCCAACCCGGATCATTGCATACCTCATCATGCTGTGATGGAGCGGGATATTAGCGCGAGCCCATATCGAAGAACATGAACATACCTGGAGGAGCCATCTCGATCATCGCGCTGATCGCTGATGCATTGGCGATCACAAGACTCTTGAGGTTCGTACTCAGAACCACGATCGCCAGCTTCCGTCCTTTGAGGTTCTGTTGATAGTTCAACCCCTGATCGGCCGTAACCAATACCTCAATCCCCGCCCGCTCTACGGCAGCAAGCAGGTCGCCGTTGGACATCCCAGCCCAGCCCTCATATGCGGTGGTGGTCACGTCATGCTCACTAAGGAGAAGGCGAAGTCCTTGCGGAAGATTTTCATCGAGCAGAACTCGCTTACCCATGTCAGGACCGGGCGCCCGCACTCTTCGCGATGAAGTCGAGCAACGCCGCAATCTGGTCCCGCTTGACAGTTGGAAACTCCTCGATGAGCTCATCCACGCTCAGTTCGCCGAGGTTTCGCAGGATCGCGGCCACCGGGACACGGGTCCCGCGAAAGATCCAGGTGCCTCCCTGAGTGTCAGGCTTGCTTTCAAGTACCGGGCAGCGTGACCAATCGATGAGCATAGGGGCTGGGCGCGACGGCTTCCGAATAGTTGTTGCGCGGCTCAAGTGTGCCTCCCTCAGCCTTCGAGTTTATACCGTGTTTCCGCCAGCCGGTACAGCCGCCGCCAAACCAGCCGGTTCATGGTGGTGACCATCAGCGCCACCAAAATCGTCGCGAGCAGGATGATGGCGAACTGCCCGTGATCGGTAGCCGAGCTGATTTCCGCGCCCAGACCGAGTGTCTGGTAAGTCTGGTCCTTGATCTTGGCATACTCGGCCAGCACAGACGCGTTCCATGCTCCGCCGGATGCAGTCACCATTCCCGTAATCAAGTAGGGAAAGATCCCCGGCAATATGAGCCGCGTCCACCGCTGCCACCGGTTGAAGCGATAAAGCCGCGCAACCTCCCGCAGGTCCGACGGAATCGACATGGCCCCGGCAATTACGTTGAACAGGATGTACCACTGCGTTCCCAGGAGCATCAGTGCGATGGAGCCCACGCCGAGCCCCCCGCCGATGTGCAGCAGCCAGATCAGCAGAATGGGATAAAAGGCTGAGGCCGGAACGGACGCCAGCACCTGTGCCAGCGGCTGCACGATGCGTGAAAGGCGCGGATTGAACCCGATGGCCACGCCGGCGGGAATGGTCCAGAGCGCCGAGATGAGCAACGCCGCGTTCACGCGCAGGAATGTAGCGGCGGCTCCGGCGAGCAGGTGGCGCATCTCCGCCCATGTAATGCTGCGCAGCACCACAAGGGCTTCCGTAATTGCCCATGCACCAGCTATCGCGACTACTGCGGCCACGACCCAGAAGCCGATGGCGCCCCGCCGCTGCTCGGCTTCGTCATCGAGTGGCGCAATGGCCACGCGCCGCCGCGAACGCGACAGCCTGCGATAGATCGGCTGCTGGATGCGGTCTCGCATTTGGCTGGCCATGGAGTTCAGAAGGTTTGAGCGGCGAATGAGCTCGAGAACCGGCGAGGTGACGCGGTCCGCCGACTCCACCTGCTCGAATTTGAATTTGTCGCTCCACGCGATTAGTGGCCGCCACAGCAATTGGTCGGTTGCCACAACAATAAGAATCACCGTGCCGATACCGCTCAGCAGCGCGGTCACATCGCCTGAATTGGCCGCGGATTGGATGTAGCTCCCGAGGCCGGGAAGCTGGAAGTTGCGGTCGCCCATGGTGAACATCTCGCACAGCATGAGCGCGAACCAGCCGCCCGCAACCGATACGATCGAGTTCCAAACCAGCCCGATCGCGGCATACGGCATTTCAAGCTGCCAGAAGCGCTGCCAGGCCGAGTAGCGATAGATGCGCGCGGCCTCTTCCATCTCGCGAGGAATCGACTTCAGCGACGAGTAGAAGCTGAACGCGAGGTTCCACACCTGCCCGGTGAAGATGAGAAGGATGACTCCCATCTCAATGCCGAGCTGACGGCCTGGAATCAGCGACACCATCGCCAGCACCACCGGCGGCAGAAAGCTGAGCACCGGGATCGACTGCAGCACATCGAGCACTGCAATCATCCAGGCTTCAAGGCGTGGAGTTCGCGCCGCGGCGTAGCCGTAGGCAATCGCGAAGGCAAGGCTGAGCAGGTAGGCGATGCCGATGCGAAAGATGGAGTAGAACGCATAGAGGGGCAGCGCGCGCGCCGAGTGTGAAATCGGCACCACGGGCTCCGGCGTTCCCATCCAATAGCGGGCAATGTGCAGGACCGCGAAGAAGAGCGCAAGCCCGCAGAACGCAACTCCCAGGTCGAGGACGAACGGCCAGGTGCGCACCGTGACAAGCGTGCGCGCGAGCGGATGCTGGCGTAGGCTCACGGCGCTGCCTCGCTGGCCGAGGCAGTTTCTTCCTGCGTGTCGGGCAGCACGAAGCGCCTCCGCGCCGAATCAAAATCGAACAGCTCGCCATACCGGCCCCAGGTCACCGCCGTTTCCATCTGGCGAAGGCTCTCTTCTTCGCTGAACTGTTCGTCGATCATATCCAGGAAAAAGTCTTCCGGCACTGTGTGATCGCTCTTGGCCTCGAGCGCCCGGCGGATCTGGCGCAACAGCAGCACGTTGCCCAGCGCCGCATCGCGGAACAACTCCTTCTGCCGCAGAATCTCTGAATTGGCGAACTCGGCGCCATTCTCGGTAATGGCGGCGTCGCCCTCCTCTACCTTGAGGAATCCGAGCAACTGTGCGGCATCCACAATCGGCAGCAGATCGTCGATCTCGAACGAAAGGTCGTCGGCGAGGCGATAAATATCGTCGCGGCCGCCCTTATCGAGCAGCAACTCGAGCAGCCCGGCTACTCCGCCGGGACGCGCGTGGGGCAGCATCTGGTATTTCATCTGGCGCTGGTCGCGAACCTTGGGCCCTGACTCTTGCCCCAGCGTATCTGCGGACACATCGGGCCGGGTGAGCACCTTGTAGATGAAGTCAACGAGTTGCGTAAACTCGGGCGTCTTGCGGTCGCGCGGCTGGGCGATCGGAACCCGGAAATCGGTCCGGATATGGCCCGGGTTGCGTCCCAGGACAATAATGCGGTCGGCCAGCAGAACGGCCTCTTCAATGTTGTGCGTTACCAGAAAGACAGCCCTTGTGGGCATGGTCTTCTTCGACCAGAGCTCCAGCAACTCGCTGCGAAGGTTTTCCGCTGTGAGGACATCGAGAGCCGAGAAAGGCTCATCCATGAACAAGACTTCGGGCTCTACCACCAGGGCTCGCGCGAATCCGACACGCTGCCGCATGCCGCCCGAAAGCTCTTTGGGATACGCCGCCTCAAATCCGTCGAGTCCCACCGTATCGAGCATCCGCAAGCTGCGTTGCCGGCGCTCCTCGGGCGGAACGCCGCGGGCCTGCAACGGCGCCTCGACGTTCTCCAGCACCGTCATCCAGGGGAAAAGGGCGAAGCTCTGAAAGACGATCGATGCATTGATCTCGGTTTCCGCAATGGGCTTGTCGTGCCAGAACACCTGGCCGGCCGAAGGCCGCGACAGGCCCGAAAGCATCCGCAGCATTGTCGATTTGCCTGACCCGGAGGGCCCAAGCAGCGCAAGAATCTCTCCCGGAAGGATTTTCAGGTCAGTGGCCGCTATTACCTGGATCCGGTTTTCGCTCGGCTGCGAGTAATACTTCTCGATTTTTTCAGCCCGGATGATAGCCTCATCAGCGGCGATCCTGGCGCCGTGCTTCAGGGCGGCTTCGGGCATGCGGCGTTCTCCTCAGGCAGATGATTACGGCTGAAATGTTTCAGACTAGGACAGCGGGATTGCAATCGGATAAAATCAGGATCGGCCGAAACGCCACCCGGGGGTGGTTCAACTACGGTGACGTTCCCAAACTGAGCGTATCATTGTGCAAGCGCGGTTCGCAGCGCTCGGAATGCAGCTGGCTTGCGCGGGGGGCGCAGGTGTATCTGCAAGGCCGATTCCCCTGCTCCCGCTGGAACCGAGAACTCAAGCAGTGGGCCGGCGCGAGGGGGTTGCCGTAGACTAGCCAAGGCCGTATTTTCCTCAGCACGCCCCAGACACAAATTGCATTTGATCTTCAGGAGCCTATGCCCGACACTACGACGAAGCCCAAAGTCCTTGTTGCCGATGACGAGAAGGTGATTGCCGATACGCTGGCTATGATCCTGAACCAGAGCGGGTTCCAGGCGCGCGCGGTCTACTCCGGCGAGAAAGCCCTGGAGTTGGCCCCCACCTTTCAGCCAGACATGCTGATCAGCGATGTCATTATGGCCGACCTGAACGGCATTGACGCTGCCATCCGCATCCGCGCCCTGCTGCCGTCCATCAAGATCCTGCTGTTTTCCGGCCAGGCTGCAACCGCCGACCTGCTGGAAAAGGCGCACTCCGAAGGCTACGATTTCGAAATCCTGGCCAAGCCGGTGCACCCCCAGGACCTGCTAAGCAAGTTACGTAGCAACAATTAACGCCGCCGCGGAGTTGGACGGTAGCCGTGCACGATTCCGGCCCGCCTTTCGCCGTTCTTCCATGCTCGCGAGAGCTGCGCTTTTTTTCGCAGGCTCAGGCCACCCCGGAACGCTGTTCCGCATCTAACTTTGCAACCCGTGATGAAACCAAAAGTCCTGATCGCCGACGATGAAATACTGATAGCGGACACCCTGGCCCTCATCCTGAACCAGGGCGGATTCGAGGCCCGTGGCGTCTATAGCTGCCGAAAGGCTCTCGAAATTGCCCCAGTGTTCCGCCCCGACATACTCGTCTCCGACGTGCTGATGGATATGAATGGGGTCGACGCGGCCATCCAGATGCGCGCTCTGCTGCCGGACTTGCGAGTGTTTTTGTTATCGGGACAGACGGCGACGGCGGATTATCTGACCAAATCGAAAGCCCAGAACCTGCGGTTCGAGATGCTGCTCAAGCCCGTTCACCCGCAGGATCTTTTGCGCAGGCTGCATGACGCGGCTGTCGACATGCGCAGCGTAGCCTGACACGGCCTCCGACGTCCCTCACATCCTAACAAACTGATTGTGCCGAGTTCGTATTTCTAAACGTCCCTTCGGCCTTCCAGCGCGCGTGCCATCGTCACTTCATCGGCGTACTCGATATCGCTGCCCGCCGGCACCCCGGTGGCAATGCGGGTGATGCGCACTCCGGTCTCTCGCAGCGCCGAAGCGAGCCACGTCGCCGTAGCTTCTCCTTCCAGCGTGGGGCTAGTCGCCAGGATGATCTCGTCGACCTCGCCGCGCTCCGCCCTTGCCACCAGCCCGCGCGCGCGAAGCTGCTCCGGACCCACCCCGTGCAGCGGCGAAAGCGTGCCGTGCAGCACGTGATAAACCCCGCCATAGCGCGTGCGCTCAATGGCCCCGATGCTCGTAGGTTCTTCCACCACGCAAACCTGCCTCTGGTTGCGCATGGGGCTCGTGCAGAACGCGCAGGGATCGATATCGGTGATGTTGTTGCACACCGAACAAAGCCGCAGGCTGGCCTTGAGCCCCTGCACCGCATCGGCCAGCGCGGCCGCATCCTCATCGCTCCCGCGCAGAATGTGGAATGCGTAGCGCTGTGCGCTCTTGGTGCCCACGCCGGGCAGCTTCTTCAACTCTTCGATGAGCCGCGCCATCGGCTCGGCATAACGTGACACCGTGCGCGCCTCCTGCTTTGATCTATGTCAGTCCGGGAATGTTGAGGCCGCCCAGCATGCCCTGCAGGCTCGACTGCATGGCGTCTTCGGCCTTTTGTCCGGCGGCATTCACTGCGGCCACCACCAGGTCCTCCAGCATCTCCACGTCGGGAGTATCGCCGCTCAGTGCGGCCACTGCGGAAGGATCGATCCTGAGGCGCAGCAACTGCTTCTTTCCATTCATGGTGGCGGTCACCGCCCCGCCGCCGCTGGAGCCTTCCACCACCGTCTGCTCCAGCTTGTGCTGCATGTCGTCCTTCATCTGGTTCGCCTGCTGCAGCATTTCCTGCATCTTCAGCGGATTGAACATGTCTCGCTCCCTGGCCTCGCTCCGTCGTTACTTGGCGCGCAGATCGACCACGCTGCGCACTTCGGCCTTGAAAATCTCTCTCGCGCGCTGCACCATCGGATGATTCAGCGCCTCCTGCTGAATGCTGCCGGCCAACGGCGCCACCGCCGTGCTGCTCGATGAGGTCGCCGCGCCTTCGCCGGGAACCACCATGAACCGCGATGGACCACCCAGCCGCTGCAACTCCTGGCGAATCACTTTTTCAGCCGCCGCATTCACCGTTAGGCTGAGCATCTTCTTGCCCATTCCCGCCACTTCGATGCGAAGGTTCGCCCCATCCACCGTCCAGGAGCCCGAACCGAGAAGTTGAGCTGCGCTTTGATGGCCGGCGCCGGCCAGCGCCTGCACCACCCCATGGCGCAACTCGTCCACTGCGGGCATCTCGGCGGTGGCAATAGCGGTCTCCGCCGCACGGGCTGGAACCACCGCTTCTTCCGGCTCTTGCGCGAGGATCGCTGTGCCGGTGAACGGTGTGGCCGCTAAAGCTGGAGCCGGTGCAGATTCTGGAGCCGATGCGCTCGACGCAAGCGGACTCGGAGGCACGGGTGCGGGGCGCGATTCGGGAGCAACCTGGACCGGGACTGACGGGGTTTCCGATACGGTCGCGCTGCTCGGTCCGATCGACGCCCCTCCGAAAGCTGCCGCGCTCGAGCCGAACGGCGAAAGGGAAGTCGCCGGCTTGGCTGCCGTCGCAGCCGCCGTCGCTGATCCCCTCGCGGCGGGCGCCGACCGTGGCGCCACGGATGCAGCCGCGCTGCGCGCCGGTGCTCCGGCCGCCACCGTGCTCAGGAATTCCTCCAGCGGCAACAGCCTCTGCGCATGCACCAGCTTCAGCAGGCCAAGTTCAAGGTGAAAGCGCTGCTCCTGGCGATAATTCAAATCGTCAAACGTGCGCAGCATGATCTGCAGGTTGCGTGTCAGGTCTTCCTCGCTGAAAAGTATCGCTGTGCGATTAGCCCGCGCGCGCTCATCCGCGGAAATCTGCAGCAGCTCAGTCTGTTCGCCACCCAGCTTCGACATCAGCGCATTGCGCAGGTAGCGCACCATCTGTCGCGCCAGCGAAGAAGGGCTGTGCCCTGCATTCAGCAACACGTTCGCCTGTTCCATCAACTCCGCGCTTTGTCCCGCGGCAACTGCCTCCATGAGCCGCTCGAACACCGCATTCGGCACCGAGCCCATCAGGTCGCGAA
>Ga0134126_10013955_pt1 | contig 10142 bp, 8 predicted proteins | sample KB31752_FD_96881 | JGI IMG/M metagenome (GOLD analysis project Ga0134126, IMG submission 96881) | Terrestrial soil microbial communities with excess Nitrogen fertilizer from Kellogg Biological Station, Michigan, USA - KB3-175-2 | ecosystem: Environmental > Terrestrial > Soil > Unclassified ...
GACAAATAAATTGATAGACAATGAACAAAACAATGATGAAAGCGGTGATCGGAACAGAAGGTATGTTTTTTGTATGCCTCATATTGGCATTCGTTTATATGGCGTTTAATTCAGGATTTGAGCCGCATGATTTACATGCTCTCGACATTAAAAAAACAGGCATTTTTACTATTGTTTTAATCGTCAGCAGCTTTACTTTTTGGATGGCAGACAGCAATTATAAAAAAGGAAAAATTAAGAATCTGAAAACCTGGTTGATAATAACTATTTTATTGGGAATCATATTTCTGATTGGGCAGGGTAAGGAATATTGGAGATTAATAAATGACCATGTTACTTTGGGCAGCGGCGTTTTTGGTACCAGCTTTTATACGCTCACCGGCTTTCATGGGTTTCATGTTTTTGTGGGATTAATTATTTTATCTATCATTCTTGCTTTAACATTTCTCGGAGATTTTAATAAGCCCAATTCAAACGTCATAACTACCGTAGGATATTACTGGCATTTTGTAGATGTAGTATGGATAGTTGTTTTCACGGTAGTTTATGTGTTGCCACATTTTACAAATATTTAAAATTTAGCATTATGCGTTCTATATTTTCTTACTGGCATTTTGACCCGATTGTAATTTTATTTCTTGCGGTGTTTTGTGTTATTTATTTGTATGCAATTCATTTTAAATTAAGAAGTCAATCGCTCTATTTCTTCGGAGGAATTCTCGTTATTATTCTATGCGTTGCGTCACCATTACATTTTCTTGCTAAAAACTATTTATTCTGCGCGCACATGGTTTCGCATGTATTATTGCTGTTGATAGCGGCGCCACTTCTTGTAGCAGGTATTCCCAAAGAAAACAGATTCAAAAACTTTTTTCTTAAGCTTGCCACCAACAAAATAAGAATCTTCGCTTTATGTTGGTTTGCTGGTGTGGGCATTATGTGGTTTTGGCATGTTCCTTACATTTTTAATGAAGCTACCTCTGGTCATGGAATGGGGATGATGTATTTGCAATGGCTGAGCTTGCTTGTTGGTGGTATTATTTTTTGCTGGCCCGTTATTAATCCCTATCGCGAATACCGCATTCCACCTTTATCAGCAGTGCTCTATCTTTCCACCGCATGTGTGTTTTGTACTATTCTTGGTTTAATGATCACATTTGCACCATTGGGCATTTATTCTCATTATGTCAATATTACTGATTCCTATGGCTATTTAAATTTAATAAGACATCAATGGAAAATTTCTGCCGGTATAGATCAGCAAGCTGCAGGATTGATCATGTGGGTGCCCTGTTGTTTTATTTATTTAACGGCATCTATGGCTATTTTAATAAACTGGTTTGATAAAAAGGAGCTGTATTCGGTGCCGGAGACCGCTGCTATCAATAACTGATTGCAGCATGGAAATAATAAAATTATAAATGTTATAAAAATGAGCGAAGAAGATATGCCTGAAAAAAAACTTAAAAGACTTACCGGTGCTAAAGATCTTTCGACAGCAATTGAAAATCTTGAAAGAGAAAGAGAGGCGATGGAAGATAATTTTAAAGATAGGTCGCACATTCTTTTTGAAAATCTAAATCCTATAACCGCTCTGGATCATACGCTCCAAAACCTCAAGAGATCCTCTTCGTCAAAGTATACTTTATTTAGAAAAGCGCTTGCAGTTGGATCTGGTGATTTAAACAAAAAAAAATTGACTCATCAACTCAAACGCGCTTTCCTAAATACTTTTATGGGATCTTTTAACGAAAGTACTCCTGATTTAAAGACAGAAATCTATAATCCTAAAGAAGTGGAAAATAATAGTTCATCAACTGGCGGCAAAAAAGAAAACAACTATATGAACTCACAAATAGAAAAAGTAAAAGCCAAACCCGAAGTATTGCCGGAGCCAACCTACTGGCCTTTTTTTGTGGCAATGGGATTAGCATTTTTAGGCTGGGGATTATTAACTACGTGGTTGATTTCCCTGGCAGGGTTTATTGTTCTGGTGGTATCTCTTATTGGATGGATAAATATTTTACGTCATGAATGAAGAATCAGAAAAAGAAATAAGCAGAAGGAAATTTTTTCTAAAAATCAGCCTGGGCCTGGCCGGTATAAGTGCAGCTGCAGCCGCTATTCCGGTGGTAAGCGCTTTGGTGGCTCCTCTGTTAGAAAAGAAAAATCAACAATGGCGAGCCGTTGGAAAAGTAGATGATTTCAAGATTGGAAGTACCAACCTGGTAACATTTACAAATGCAGATCCAAAAGATTATGCAGGTCTTACCGCAAAATCGGGGGCATGGCTTCGAAGAAATGATCAAAGCAATTTTATTGCGTTTGCATCCAACTGCACGCATCTCGGATGCCCGGTAAGGTGGGAAAAAGACGCGCATTTGTTTATGTGTCCCTGTCATGGTGGGGTATATTATGCAGACGGAACGGTAGCCGGCGGCCCGCCACCCTTCCCTTTAACCAGGTATGAGTGCAGGGTATTAAATAATGAAGTGCAGATAAAAACAGCGCCGATTCCAATTACACATATCGGTTCCAAATCAGTATGAAAAAATATTTAAAAAAAATATGGAATTGGATTGACGACAGGACGGGCATTACTGAAAACATCGTTCCTATCATAAAGCATCCCGTACCGCCAAAGGCGAAATGGAGCTATGTCTTCGGAAGCGCTACATTGTTTTGTTTTGTATTGCAGGTAATTACCGGTATTGCCTTATCACTTTTATACCAACCTTCTTCCAAAGATGCTTACCAATCTCTTTTGTTTATTACCCACACGGCAAAGTTTGGAAATGTTTTAAGAGGGATACATTATTTTGGCGCTTCGGCAATGATCATCCTGGTAGGCATTCATATGATAAGAGTTTATTTAACGGCTTCTTATAAATTTCCGCGTGAGATGAATTGGATAAGTGGCGTCATTCTTTTATTATGCACCATTTTTATGGGATTTACAGGCCAGTTGTTGCGTTGGGATTCAAATGGCGTGTGGTCTTCAGTAGTAGCCGCGGAGCAGTTAGGAAGAACACCGTTTATTGGTAAATACCTGGCGCGTTTTCTTTTGGGAGGTGATACAATTGGTGCACAAAGCTTGAGCCGTTTCTACTCTTATCATGTCTTTATGGTGCCCGCCATGATATTTATTTTCGTAGGAATGCATTTGTATCTCGTGATCCGCAATGGCATATCTGAGCCACCAAAAGCCGGAAGACAAGTGGACCCTAAAACTTACCGGGTTTGGTATAAAAAACTTCTAAAAGAAAAAGGCGTTCCTTTCTGGCCCAATGCTGCCTGGAGAGATGTAATGTTCAGCGCGATTGTTATCATTTGTATTATCTGCCTTGCTATTATTTTTGGGCCTCCGGCGCTATCAGGCCAACCAGATCCTGCTATGTTGACGACTTCTCCAAAGCCAGACTGGTATATGGTTCCATTTTTTGCATTGTTTGCTCTGATGCCGCATAAAATAGAATCTATTGCCATGTTGCTTGGCCCTATTCTGACTGTTGTTATCTTATTTTCAATTCCTTTTATTTCTAACAAAGGAGAAAGGAGTGCTTTAAAAAGACCATGGGCGGTATATGGGGTTATTTGTGTTTCTGTATTTGTAATCAGCTTATTGGTGATAGGACTGAAAGCGCCGTGGTCTCCACATTTTAACACAAAGCCATTGCCGTTAAGCGCCATTAAATCTTCCAATCCTGACTCCACAATCGTCGCAGGTGTGAATCTCTTCTATTTAAAAGGCTGTGAATACTGCCATAAGATCAATAATTATGGAGGAATAGATGGGCCTGATCTTACCACCATTGGCAGCCGGTTAAGTGAACAGGAATTGAAGATCAGGATTGTCAACGGTGGCAAAAATATGCCAGCCTTTGGAGGAATTTTATCAAAGGATGAGATCAATAAAATTGTAGCTTTTTTATCTTCGCAAAACTAAATATTTTTGATTGCCCTCTGTAGAAATACTAACTAAAAATCGATTTTATTTGCCTGCTTTTGCCGGCAGGTAGTTTGTTTTATTGTTTTAGGAATTTTAAATTCCTTCTGCACATTAAAACAACGAATATTATTATAAGTAGCCGTAAGCGTTTCAACAAACATTGCCGAATGCCATGTATCATTTGTGCAACGGTAGTTCAAATGAAAAGACAGATCCTTTACCAACATCACTCTTCACCCTAATTTTTCCATTATGACGTTTTATAATTTCTGAGGCAATAAATAATCCAATACCAAAACCCGGGAAGGTCCTTTCATTTTTGCCTTCAACCCGGTAAAATCGTTCAAATACTTTTTCCTGATCTTTCTTACTAATCCCTATTCCGAAATCCTGTACTGCAGTAATTGCAAGGTTGTTTTCAATATTGCATTTTACTTTTATTATTTTGGATTCCGGAGAATATTTTATAGCATTAGTTAGAAAATTAATAAGCACTTGCCCGATACGGTCACGGTCGGCATATACCATTACGTTTTCAGTTACTGATAAATGTATTTGATAATGCGGATTAATATGTTTAACCTCATGAACAATCTCATTTATCAAATCCCTTATTTCAAAATGTTCTTTGTAAAAATTAAGGCCTCCTGATTTTATTTTTGACAAATCAAGTAATTCATTAATCAGCTTGGTAAGGGTTTTTATCTGTTTGTCCATGATGTTTAACGAATTCTTCAGTAAAGAATCTTCACTTTTTTCATGCATCATTTGCAGCATTTGTACATATCCCTTAACTGAAGTCAGAGGCGTTTTTAATTCGTGGCTGGCCATGCTTATAAAATAATCTTTTTGTTGATCCTGTTCCTTTATTTCCTGTATATCGGTACTGCTTCCTACCCACATCTGGATACTGCCAGCCGCATCCCTTTGTGGAAGCGCACGGCTTAAATGCCAGCGGTATTCTCCATCATACCTTCTGAAACGATGCTCAAATAAAAAATCTTTTCCTGTTTTTATTGCCTCCATCCAGCTTTTTATATTGTTTTCCCTGTCATCAGGGTGTATCAACTGAAGCCAGCCATCCTTTAATATTTGCTCCGATGTTGATCCTGAATAATCAAACACATTTTGGTTGTAATAGAATATTTTACCGTTAGTGTCTGCAGTCCATATCAGTTGAGGCAGCGAATCAGAAAGAAGACGGAATTTGGATTCACTTTCCTGTAATGCTTGTTGGTATTGCTTTTCCTCAGTTACATCGCGTAATGTGCCAATAATTTTTGCCGGTTCTTTATCTTCATCATAAAATACCTTTCCCTGTGTTCTTATCCAGCAAATTGTATTATCGGGCCTTACGACCCGGGCTTCGTATTTATAGATCCCCGTTATAATGGCCTCTTCAAACGACTTCTGCACAATATCATGAAGGTCATCGCGGTGAATCTGGCTGCGCATTTGCGCATGGGTAATTATTACAGAGGGATGATGGCCAAATATTTTTGCCAGGCGTGGCGAGTAAATGATATGCATAGTGCGGAGGTCAAGTTCCCAAATGGAGATTTCTGTGGCTTCAGTAGCCAACCGCAATCTTTCTTCTGCTTCTTCTACTTTTTTCCTGGCAACAACCTTATCTGTTACGTCATTTACCGTTATCATTATTCCCGAGATGTTACGATCTGATTCAAATAGCGGTGCGTATTCAAAATCAAGATAGAATTTTTTTATACCATCGTCGCCTTCAACATAGGCAACTGATTCTTTTTCGCTATGCGTTTTTCCCGATGCTAAAACTTTTTTCAGTAGTTTGGGATATTTCTGATCTCGCAATTCGGGGAACACATCCAGTATCGGTTTGCCCACGACCTCTGCTTCCGGCTTTCGCCATACATTTTCAAACATCGCTTTGTTAGCTGATTCAATGATGAATTTTTTACCCCGCAATATTGTCATCGGGATAGGTGATTGCATTACCATGTTACGAAAATGCATTTCACTTTCCTGGAGTAAATGTTTTGCCCTTACAGTAGAAGTTACTTCCATGGCTACTACCATGATTCCTGAAATTTTATCCTCTTCATCTTTTAAAGGATGATAAACAAAGTTGAAGAAAGCCTGTTCCAGCCTACCTAACCGTTTTAAGGTCACTTCAAATTCATTTCCATAAAAAGGCATTCCTGTGCTCACTACTTTTCTAAACAACGGTTCTACTACTTCTTTAACTTCCGGAATTACATCAAAAATAGGGCGACCAATAAATTCACCTGCCGTTCGATCAATGATTAACAAATAAGCATCGTTAGCCCTGTCTACTTTAAAATCAGTACCTCTGAAAATGGCAATACCAAGTGGAGCCTGCTGAACCGCCCTATTAAACCGATCTTCGCTTTCTTTCAAATCATCGATTGCTTTCTTTTTTTTTGTTGTTTCAATAACCGTTACCAACACGCCTCCCACCTCACCATCTTCTTTCCGAATAGGGCTGTACGCAAAATCGAAATAGCTATTTTCAATCAAACCATTTCTGTCAAGGGGCACCATAAAATCGGAAAACACCACCGGCTTTCCGTTCATTACACTTTCAAACATGGGTTCGGTAATATGCCATATTTCTGCAAAGGTTACTCTTGCGCTATCGCCCAAAGCCAGTGAATGCTTTGTAATACCTAATATAGGAATGAAACCATCGTTATAGATTTGTGTATATTCTTTACCCCAGGCGATATACATTCCGAAAGGGTTTTCAAGTATCATAGAAATCATAATGCGCAAACTTTGCGGCCATTTGTCCGGATTACCCAAAGGTGTTTTATTCCAATCCCTGGATCGAATTAGTTTGGCCATCTCTCCGTTACCGGAAGGAAATTGATTCACCTGGATAAAATCATTACTGTTTTTCACTTTGTGCATTCTTCAAGAATAGAAATTAAAAATGAAACCAAATATAATTGAAACTTGGATGCGTTGTAACTGATATCCCGAAAAACATTTTGAGATTTTGCCGCCAGACCATTTTATTAAAAAACGTGAAAAGGGAAGCATTTTTAGCGATAATTTCGTCCGGATTTTTAAATCCCGTTCGTCCCATTCCAACGCTTTTCCCTTCGGGTAGCCTCTGTCTGTTTTATTCATTCACATATCACATATTGCAGTTTAGCGAATGAATAGTAGCTTCGGAATATTTATTGCCGGTAACAGAAGAATATGAATAACAGAATTATAAAATGGGCGCGCAACAATTATAACAAGATAGAACATAGTATTGCATTTTATCCCGCTGTCATTGCAATTGCCTTCCTTATTCTTTCAGCGCTCATGCTAAAGTTCGACTATTCCCAAACAGGTAAGGAAATTAAATCCTCTTTAAGCTGGCTTACCCTTAAAGATGCCAACACTGCACGCTCTATCCTTTCCACCATTGTCGGCGGCATTATCTCTCTTACTGTATTTAGTTTTTCGATGGTAATGATTGTTCTGAACCAGGCTGCTTCACAAATGAGCAACCGGATGCTGGAAAGTATGATTGGTAATCGCTTTCAACAGTTTGTTCTTGGGGTATATATTGGCAGTATTGTATATGCACTGTTCCTGTTAAGCAACATTCGCGATATCAATTCCGGTATTTATATTCCGGCCTTAAGTATTTATTTATTGCTGCTTATCACGGTAGCAGATATTTTTATTTTTATTTATTTTCTACATTATGTTACACAATCCGTAAAATTTGAAACCATCATTGAACGTGTGCATAGGCAAACACTTAACTCTCTCCACCATCTCTGCTTCGGAGAGTTTCACACAGATATAGCAACACCGCGTAATGCGCCGCAGAAGATTTCCTTTCCTTTTTCTTCCTACTTCCAGGGGTTTAATAAAAAAGAATTGGTAAAATTTGCGTATATGCATGAGGGTGAAATCCATTTCCTTTATCCTGTGGGCAGTTATTTATTAAAAGATATTCCTTTGTTGAATTTCTACTCAGATAATACCTTAACTGAAGGGGAAATAGAACAAATGATGACAATGATAGATTTTTACAATGGACAGCCAATTGACATCGATCCCTATTATGGCTTTCATCAATTGGCGGAAGTCGCTATTAAAGCGCTGAGCCCGGCCATCAACGATCCAGAAACAGCTGTGCTAAGTTTGCATGCTATAACTGACTTGTTCGCCTATAAATTATATCATTTTAATCAATCCACATTTAAAGATGAAACCGGGGTGATGCGTATACAAACTTTAGAGTGGAGTTTTGAAAAACTTTTTGAAGAATGCTATTACCCCATTTGGGAATATGGGAAAAAAGATCGCTATGTACAAAATGCCGTGCAGCAAATGATAGAACAATTGATGCGTCGGGATACCGATGGAAAGCAGGCTCAACTTCTCAGTGATTTTCTAAATACAGTAAACAAAGAAATAAACAGGAATAGGCTTTAATGATTTTTGACTTAAGAAAAAACAAGATATGAAAGCGCTAATAATCGTGGATATTCAAAATGATTTTCTTCGGGGCGGCGCATTGGCCGTGCAAAATGGTGATGCCGTGATTCCGGTAATCAATAAATTGCAAAGTCAATTTGATTTGGTAGTAGCCACGCAGGATTGGCATCCTGCAGACCATAAAAGCTTTGCGTCTATGCATCCGGAAAAAAAAGTATTTGATGAAATAATGCTTGATGGATTACCACAGGTTTTGTGGCCAGACCATTGCGTTCAGGAAACAGAAGGAGCTGAATTTTCTTCGAATTTAAATACTAAAAAGATAGAAGCCATTTTCAGAAAAGGGATGGACAAAAATATTGACAGTTACAGTGGTTTTTTTGATAACGGAAAAAAGAAAGCCACAGGCATGGGCGATTATTTAAAAGGGAGAGGAGTAACCTCAATTTACGTTTGCGGTTTGGCCGCTGATTATTGCGTGTATTTTACTGCTTTGGATGGATTGGAAATGGGTTTTCAATCTACCATTATTGCCGATGCAACCCGGGCAATTGATGAAGAAAATTTTAAGAAAGTATTAGAAGATTTTAAATCAAAAGGTGGGCATGAAATCAGCAGCGATGCAGATATTTTTCGCTGATTTGGTTAAAATATAAAAATAGGAATTCATCTTTTTTGTTGGTTTACTGATGCTTTCTACTGCTCTTTTATTGTAATAATTTTTGTAAACAAAAGCACTTTCTTTTTTATTATCTCTTTCACTAAAAATTCCCTGCTATTGATTGGCCGACCTTTCCACGGAAAGGCTGTTTGAATTTTTCCCGTTTTAGAAATTCGTTTGAAAGTTTTAAAAGTAATTTTGTTAGTTATTGATTAAAATCATCAGAAATTAAATCAAAATAAAACAATGGCACCGGAAAATCTTCAATCTCAAAAAGAAAAACAATTTTACCAGCTTCATCATAATAAAAGTCTTTTGGTTCTTCCAAATATTTGGAATCCTTTAGGCGCGATGCTTTTACAGGATTTGGGATATAAAGCCGTTGCTACTGCCAGCGCTTCGATTGCTTTAGCGAATGGATACCAGGATGGAGAAAAAATTCCCTTCAACGAATTATTATTGATACTTAAAAAAATAGTAAAGAGTGTAAACATTCCGGTAACGGCAGATGTGGAAAGCGGCTATGCAAAAAATAATACTGACTTATCAGAAAATATTAAGAAATTAATTGACACCGGCATTGCCGGAATTAATTTTGAAGACAGCAAACATGATGAGCAAAAATTATTTACGAAAGAAGAACAATCTGAAAAAATAAATCTTATCAGAAAAAAAGCTTCCGAAATGGGGAGTTCTCTTTTTATAAATGCACGCACCGATGTTTTTATAAAAGAAAAGAATTTATCCAACGAAGAAAAAATGGCTGAGGCGATTGAGAGGGGAAAAGCTTACAAAGCTGCCGGAGCCGATTGTCTTTACCCGATTTTTTTGAAAGAAAAAGAAAGCATCGTGACGATTATGAAAGAGGTTTCGTTGCCGGTAAATGTTTTAATGATTCCCGGCATTCCCGATTTTTCAACATTAAACGAAATCGGTCTTGCAAGAATAAGTCTTGGCCCTGGTTTATTAAAATATGCCATCAATTCGATGAAAAATATTGCTGAAAAATTATTGAATTATGAAGGGATGGAAGACATTACCTCCAATCCCATTACGACAGATTATTTAAGTAAATTAATTTCTAAAAAA
>Ga0134126_10013956_pt1 | contig 10141 bp, 11 predicted proteins | sample KB31752_FD_96881 | JGI IMG/M metagenome (GOLD analysis project Ga0134126, IMG submission 96881) | Terrestrial soil microbial communities with excess Nitrogen fertilizer from Kellogg Biological Station, Michigan, USA - KB3-175-2 | ecosystem: Environmental > Terrestrial > Soil > Unclassified ...
AGCAAGGCCGCCGACATCGACGCGATCATCGCCGAGCTCGAGAGCACGCGCATCGCCGAGCGCGCCGGCCGCGCCCAGGACCAGGAGGCCGAGGACGCCTTCGAGCGCCTGCGCGCCAGCGGATACATGTGAGGGATTCTCCCGCGATGAACGAGAACCGGACGCTTCCCATCGTCATCGTCGGCCATGTCGATCACGGCAAGTCGACGCTGATCGGTCGGCTGCTGCACGACACCGGCTCGCTGCCGGAGGGCAGGGTGGCGGCCTTGCAGGAGGCCAGCCGCAAGCGCGGCATGCCGTTCGAATGGTCGTTCGTGATGGACGCGCTCAAGGTGGAGCGCGACCAGGGCATCACCATCGACACGACGCGGATGCGTTTTCGGAGCGAGCGGCGCGATTACGTCATCATCGACGCGCCGGGCCATGCCGAGTTCCTGAAGAACATGCTGACCGGCGCGGCCGCGGCGGAAGCGGCCATCCTGGTCATCGACGTGATCGAGGGCATGTCGGAGCAGACGCGGCGCCACGCCTTCCTGCTGAAGCTTCTGGGCATCCGCGAGATCGTGGTCGCCGTCAACAAGATGGACCGCTGCGGCTACGCCGAGGCGGCGTTCGCCGCGACATTGCGCAGTGTCGCCGACTATCTCGGCGGCCTCGGCCTCGCCGCGTCGGCGATCATCCCGATCTCGGCACGCAATGGCGACATGATCGCGCATCGCTCGGTGCTGCCCTCGTGGTATCACGGGCCAACCGTACTGCAAGCGCTCGATGCGCTCGCCGACGCAGCGGATGAGGCCGATCGGCCGCTGCGGCTGCCGGTGCAGGACGTCTACAAGTTCGACGACCGTCGCATCATCGTCGGGCGCATCGAGAGCGGCCGGTTGCGCGTCGGCGACCGTCTGTGCTTCTCGCCGGGCGGGCGCAGCGCCCGCATCGCCTCTCTCGAAAGCTGGAACGCGCAGCCCGAGCTCAGCGCTGGCGCCGGGCAATCGATCGGGCTCACGCTCGACGAGGAGATTTTCGTCGAGCGCGGCCAGGTGGCGAGCGCGCCCGATGTCGCGCCGCCTGCCGCCGCGCGGCTTAAGCTGCGTCTCTTTCATTTCGGCCATGTGCCGCTCCAGGCCGGCGACACCGTCAAGCTGCAGATCGGCCTCGCCGAGCAGGCGGCGACGGTCGAGGCGGTCGACAGCGTCGTCGACATCAACGACCTCACCCTCCGCCGCGCCGAGGCGGTCGGCCGAAACGACATCGCCGACGTCATGGTCCGCTGCGGCAGGCCGATCGCCGTCGAGACGGCGGTCCACGGCCGCCCGCTCGGCCGCGGCATCCTGCGGCGCGACCATCACATCGTCGCGGGATTCCTCGTGGCGGCGGTGCTCGACGCGACGGCAATCGCCTCCGTCCAGAGCGCGCCGCGCCACATCACGCCGGTGACCTCGGCCGTGTCGGCGAGCGAGCGCAGCAGCGCCTGGGGCCATGTCGGCGGCGTGCTGTGGCTCACCGGGCTCTCCGGCGCCGGCAAGTCCACGCTGGCGCTGGCACTGGAGCGCGAGCTGCTGCACCGTGATTGGCGCGCCGTGCTGCTCGACGGAGACTCGCTGCGCCGCACGCTCAACGCCGATCTCGGATTTTCCGAGGCGGAGCGCGCCGAGAATGTGCGCCGCATCGGCGCCATGGCGCAGCACGTGGCGGAGAGCGGCATGATTGCCATTGTCGCCTGCATTGCGCCCAGGCGCAGCCACCGCGCGCGCTTACGCAAAGAACTTGGCGACCTTTATCACGAGGTCTATGTCAAGGCGTCGCTTGCCGTGTGCGAGCAGCGCGACGTCAAGGGGCTTTACGCCAAGGCGCGGCGCGGTGAGATCGCCGGTTTCACCGGCGTCTCCGACCTCTACGAGCCGCCGGAGGCGCCGGCGTTGGAGATTGGCACCGACGTGCTGACCCCGGCGGAAGGTCTTGGCCTCCTGCTGGCGTATGTCGAGCGGACGTTTCGCCTGAGCGACGTGCGTCGGCTGGCTTCGTGATTCGGCCGGCGGCGCGATCGCGCTATCATGTCCCTGCACCACAAGCGCATTGACAACGACAGCAGGAGCAAGAGGCGATGCACACGATCGACCCGCTCTACTCGCTCTCGGGCTTCGTGGTCGGCGTACTGGTCGGGATGACCGGCGTCGGGGGCGGCTCGCTGATGACGCCGCTGCTTATTTTGCTGTTCGGCATCCACCCGGCAACGGCGGTGGGCAGCGATTTGCTCTATGCCGCCGCGACAAAGACCGCCGGCACATTCGTCCATGGCCTCAACAAGACGGTCGATTGGCGCATCGTCGGCCGGCTCGCCGCCGGCAGCGTGCCAATGACCGCGGTCACGCTCTTTGTCCTATCCAAGCTCGAGCTCGGCGGCGCCACGGCAGGCGGCCTCATCACCATCGTGCTCGGTTGCGCGCTCTTCGTCACCGCCGGCGCCCTGATCTTCCGCCGCCAGCTCATCGAGGCCTTTGGCGACTGGTTCGAGCGACTCGATGCGCGCCGCACCACATCGCTCACCATCGCCACGGGCGCCGTGCTCGGCGTGCTGGTGTCGATCTCGTCGGTCGGTGCCGGCGCTATCGGCGTGAGCGCGCTGGTGCTGCTCTACCCGCGCCTGCCGACGGCGCGCATCGTCGGCTCCGACATCGCCCATGCCGTGCCGCTGACTCTCCTCGCCGGTATCGGCCATTGGATCATGGGCTCGGTCGACTGGCACCTGATCGGCTCGCTGCTCGCCGGCTCGCTGCCCGGCATTTTCCTCGGCAGCTACATGTCGAGCCGCATCCCCGATGCGGTCCTTCGCCTGACCCTCGCCACCACCCTCATCATCGTCGGCAGCAAGCTCGTGCTTTAAGGCGTTCACCTGGCTGTCGTTGCGAGCGCTGCGAAGCAATCTGACCGGCGCGGTCATTGCGAGGCGCCGGAGGCGCCGCGGCAATCTCCATCAAGCATGAGCGTAATGCCTGAAGGAGATTGCTTCGTCGCGCTGTCGCGCCTCGCAATGACGTGTTCGATCTTCTAGAGTCGCCGGATGCGCCGCCGCGCTTTCATCGCTGCCACCGTCGCTCTCACCACCCTGCCCGCCGCAGCGCAGCAGCGCGCCGTGCCGCGCCGCGCGCCCGACATGCAGCGTATCTTCGACCGCGGCCGGCTCGTTGCCGCCGTCGCCGGCTTCGCCGTGCCGCCCTTCGTCACGCTCGGCGCCGACGGCGCGCTCGCCGGGCACGACATCGCGCTCGCTGAGGGCATGGCGCGGGCGCTGGGATTGCCGGTCGCGTTCGAGCGTGCCGCCAGCTTTGACGCCATCATCGACAGCGTGGCATCGGGCACCGCCGACCTCGGCCTCGGCCGGCTCAGTGCGACCCTGGCGCGCGCCGAGCTGGTGCGCTTCTCGCGGCCCTATCTTGTGCTGCACCACGCGCTGCTGGTGAGCCGGCCGCGCTTCGCCCGCCTCGCGCGCAATGGCGAGCCGATGGCGACGCTCAAGGCCGGCGACGCGCCGCTCGCCATCGTTCCCGGCACGGCCGCCGCCGAGTATGCGCGCCGCCTCGTCGCGTCGACACGGCTGCGAGACTATCCTCGCTGGGATCCGGATGTGGTCGATGCCGTACGCAACGGCGACGTGCTCGCCGGCTGCGGCGACGAAGTCGAGGTGAAGCGCGCGCTCGCGGCGCGCCCGGATGCGCCGCTGCAGCTGCGCGCCGTCGTTCTGCCCGAGACGCGTGACCCGATCGCGGTGGCGCTGCCGTGGGATAGCGGCCAGCTTCTGGCCTGGGTCGACCTCTATCTCGACGGCGCCGGCCCGCCGCCTACCGTCGAGCAGCTGCTCGGGCAACCGGAGAAAGGTGCTGAGTGAGCGCGAGCCATGCGATGGAGAAGGCAGATGAGCAAGGAAGGCGCGTTCCTGTTCGATCTGGATGGCACGCTGGTCGACAGCGTCTATCAGCATGTGCTGGCGTGGCACGAGGCGCTCGAGCAGGAGGGGATCGAGCTCTCGGTCTGGCGTATCCACCGCAAGATCGGCATGAGTGGCGGCCTCTTCACCAATATCCTGCTGCGCGAGACCGGGCTCGCGCTCGATGCCGCACGTATCGATCGGCTGCGGCGTCTGCACGCGGCCGCCTACAATCAGCGCTCCGCCGCGATCCGGCCGCTGCCCGGCGCGCGCGAGCTGCTGGCCTATCTGAGCGACGCCAAGGTGCCGTGGGCGATCGCCACCAGCGGCCGTATGGAGACGGCGCGGCCGGTGCTGGAGACATTGGGCATCGATTTCGAGCGCGTGCCGATCGTGACGCGCGACCAGGTCAAATACGCCAAGCCCGATCCCGATCTTTTCCTCGCCGCGGCAGAGCGGCTCGGCTGCAGCGTCGAGACGGCGTCAGTGGTCGGTGACAGCGTCTGGGACATGCTCGCCTCGCGCCGGGCGCGGGCGCTCGGCATCGGCTTGCTCTCCGGCGGCTATGGCAGCGAGGAGCTGGAGCGCGCCGGCGCCTATCGCGTCTACGACGACCCCGCCGACCTCCTGAAGCACATCGACGAAGTGGCGGCGCGGCGCTGATGGCGGCGTGGCGATGACCGAGGAAGCGACCGTGACCTGCGCCCGCTGCGGCACGCCCATCGCGTGCAACCCAGGTGCCGACTGCTGGTGCACCCAATTGCCGTTTCGCCCGCTGCCGAGCGATGCCTCGAGATGCTTGTGCCGGGCGTGCCTGGAAAGCGATGGCGAGGCGCCGCGGGAGGCGGGCACGCGGCCCTCCGATCGATGATCCGCCGCTCCATCGCTGCGCGGCGTGACGGCTCATCCTCCCGGCGCCGCCGTGAATTCGCTGACGGCGAACTCCGGCCGGTCGCGCCGCAAGAAGGCGAAGTCGACTTGCCACAGCACGCCGTCGGCACGCCACAGCGGCTCGATCAGATCGACACAGTGGAAGCCCAGGCTCTCGATGAGCATCACCATCCGCGGCCAGCGGCGCTCCTCGGATTGGAAATTATAGAATTCGTTGACGAGCAGATTCGTCAATCGCAGCGTCTCACCCGCGCCATCGATGATCTCGCGCTCGAACCCGTGCGTGTCGAACTTGACGAGATAGGGCGGCGGCAGGCCGAGCCGCGCCACCTCCGCATCGATGCTCACCATCGGCACCGTCCAGTGGCTCTCCTGCGTCGCTGCCGGTCCGGCGACGCCGCCCAGCGGATCGGCCTTGCTGTTGGTGAATGGAATGCTGCCGCCGTCTTGCGCGCCCGCCGCAGCGAGGCTGAAGGAGTAGCGCGGATTGCGCGCAGCCAACGTGGCGAGCTTCGGCCGCCAATGCTCGAAGGCCTCGATCAAATGGAAGCGCGCGCGCGGCCAGAACTTCTCGGCCATGCGGCTCCATCGCCCGTCCGACGCACCGACATCGATGACGCTGTTGATCTCGAGCCCGCGCCGGGCGATGCGGGCCAGAGCGTCGTGGCTCAAGGTGGGATCGCGGCGGGCAAAGAGGCGCATGGCGCGACCTTACCGGCGGCGCTGCGGCCAATGCAAGCCGAGCCCGTGCACCATTGGCGGCGTCGCAGAGACGGCGGAGACCCCCTCAGCGCAGCCCGGCGAGCTCGGTCAGCGCTGCCACGTCCTCCAGGATGATCCAGCCTTTGGCCAGGCGAATGATGCCGCGGCGCTGCCAGTCGCGCAGGCAGCGGTTCACGCTTTCGCGCGTGCCGCCGATCATGTTGCCGAGCTCGCGCTGCGACAGCGCCACCTTGGGGTTGGCCGCGCGCGCCGCCGCACCGGGCGCCGCGGTGCGCAACAGCACCTTGGCGAGCCGCACCGGCAGCTCGAAGAAGGCGATCTCGGTGATGCGCTCGTCCGTCTCGCGCAGCCGCTTGCACACCAGTTCGAGCAATCGGAGGCACGCCTCGGGATTGCGCTGCAGCGCCGCCATCAAGTCGCGGCGCTCGAGCGCCAGCAACTCGCATTTGGTGAGCGCCACGGCGTCGGCCGAACGCTCGCCGCCGTCGAGCAGTGCGATCTCGCCGAACACCTCGCCGGCTTTGAGGTCGCCGAGCACGATCTCCTTGCCCTGCGGCGACGTCGCGACGATGCGCACCGTGCCGGTGACCACCGCCATCATGATGTCGCCAGGCGAGCCGACACGGAAGATGACCTCGCCCACGGCATAGCGCCGCCGTTGCGCCCGCGCGGCGAGCTGGCGCTTGGTGGCGTCGTCGAGGACGTGGAACAGCGCGCAGCGGTCGAGCAGGCTGCCGATGGCGTCGGGTATGTCTGCGGTGATAGCGATGGCGATGCCCTCACACGAGATCGCCCGCTGCCGGCGGCGCAAACGATCACAGACGCTATTCTGTCCCCTATGGCGTCAAAATCAACAGTGGAGCCAGGAGGGTCGCGACTTCAGAGGAAGCTCACGCCCGACAGGGTCATCACTGCCAGGGCCGCCGCCAGGGCCGCTGCGAGCCAGCGCACCCATTTGGTGTCGATGCGATGGCCGGCGGCGTGGCCGAGCAGCACCGCCGGGACGTCGGCCAGCATCATGCCAAGCGTGGTGCCAGCCACCACCGGGAGCACCTCATCGAATTTCGCTGCCAGCGCCGCGGTGGCGAGCTGGGTCTTGTCGCCGAACTCGGCCAGGAAGAAGCACAGCGCCGTGGTGACAAAGGCGCCGTGGGCCCGGGTCGCGACACGCCGCTCGTCGAGCGTGTCGGGAATGAGCGCCCAGACCGCCATGGCGAGAAAGCAGAGGGCGAGGCCCCAACGCAGCAGCGCAGGCGGCACCGCTCCCGCCAGCCATGCGCCGGCCAGCGCGGCGAGCGTGTGATTGAGCAGCGTCGCCGCCAGCATGCCGAGGATGATCGGCACCGGCCGGCGGAAGCGCGACGCGAGCAGCAGGGCGAGCAGCTGCGTCTTGTCGCCCATCTCCGAGACGGCGACGATTCCGGTCGACAGGAGCAACGCGTGCATGGGGCGATCGTCGGGGCCGGGCGCGGATGGAACCAGTGGCATCGATGGCGTCGCCCGGCCGGGCTCCGCGCATCGCTGCCAATGGTCTCGCCATGCGTGCCCGACCGCGGCACGCCGCCCGCGCCATGGCCGAGGCCAAGTGTGTTGACGCGGGAACCCTCTTGAGCCGAGGGCGGCTACTCCCCAGTGACGGCAGGCAGGATAGAGGAGGACGGCAGGGCGCGGCAATCCTCCCTCGGCGATGCTGGCCGATCGTAGCTCCCTGCGCTATACCGCCGCCGCGTTACCTCAGCGCCCTGCCTCTGAAAGGGTGTCGGTGATGTCGAAATCCACCCGCGCAACCCTTGCCCTCGACAAGGCGGCCGTGCTCTACGCGGCGCGGAGTTACGACTACGATCCCGACGCCGAGCAGATCGGCGTGCAGGCGGCCGAAAGCCTCGGCGTGCCCGCCGACACCGTGCTCAAGACCCTGATGGCGGCGGTCGACGGCAAGCCGGTCTGCCTGCTCATCCCCTCCGACCGCGAGGCCAGCATGAAGAAGGTCGCCGCCGTCTTCGCCGGCAAGGCCGCCCAGATGATGCGGCCGGCCGATGCCGAGCGCCTCACCGGCTACCATGTCGGCGGCATCAGCCCCTTCGGCCAGAAGCGCCGCGTGCCGACCGCGCTCGACGCCTCGGCGACCGACAAGCCGCATGTCATGGTGAATGGCGGTCAGCGCGGCCTCCAGATCGAGCTGCGGCCCGACGACATCATCGCCGTGTTGCAGCCGATCGTCGCGGAGCTCACCGCTTAGGATGTCGCGATCTCGGCTCAGCTCTTCGCCCCGCGTCCACTCGGCGATGGCGATACGATCTACGACAGACGGACGCCGAAGGAGAGTTGGGGTCGCCTCGCCGGAGGGTCGCTCGTGACCCTGGGCGCGGTCGGTGCCGGTGCGCGCACGGCGTAGACCCGGATCGGCTCGCTGACGTTCTTGAGCGGCTGCTCGCCGAGATCCTGAGCGGTGATATCGATCTTGCTCCCGATCTGGCGATAAGCGTCCTCGGAGATGCAGATCGCGCCTGGATCGGCCAAATGTCTCGAGCCGCGCCGCGATGTTGACGCGTTCCGCCGCCGAATCGTCGGCGGCCACCAGCGCGAGCGCGCACTTCGCCCGACTGATACCTAGCTTCCTTGCTACCAAATGCAGAAGGACTTGATAGGGATGCGATGCTCCCTCGTCGTTTGTGTGTTCGATATTCCGAATAACGCGGCGCCAAAATTCGATTTGCATTCGATCCCCATGGTGCACCGGCAAGCAATTCTGTGACCGAGAACTCGGCAGAGTCGCAAGCGAGCCGGCGCATCCAGGATCGGCCTAGTTGCCAGCGTACAAGAAATTGGCATCAGAGGCGATTTGCGACGCGGCGTCGCGGAAGGTGCTCACCCGCGCATCTGCGCTGGAATCCGAGACTGACGCCTGCCACTATGGCGCCATGAGCGGCGACATCCTTCGGCTGAAGATCGTTCTCGCCGACACCGAGCCCGCGATCTGGCGCCGGGTCGAGGTGCCGGCGGAGACGACGCTCAAGCAGTTGCACGCGGTGATCCAGGCGGCGATGGGCTGGGATGACGCTCACCTGCACGAATTCCATATGGGCCGCGAGAGATTGCCGGCCGGCATCGCCTTGGGCGAGCTCGCCGCGGGCCGGGTCAAGCGCTTGGGATATGTCTACGACATGGGCGATAGCTGGGAGCATGTGATCCACATCGAAAAGCGGCTCGCCGCCGATCCCGCGCTCCGCTACCCGCGCTTCATCGAGGGCGCCATGCGCTGCCCGCCCGAGGACGTCGGCGGCATTCCCGGCTTCTACGAATTCCTCGACGCGATCGCCGATCCCGAACACCCGGACCACGAGGACCGGCTCGATTGGTATGGCGGCCCGTTCGATCCCGCGGAGCTCGACGCGAAGCCCATCGAGAAGGAGCTCGCCCGCCTCGCCGCGCGGCACAGGCGCGCCGCCGCCAAGCGGGCCTGAAGCGTCGCGCGCTCACCCGACGCGGGCGCAGCTGAGGGCCGGATTGCGCCTGGGGCGCAGATGATGACGGAGACCATGGCCCTGGCCCTCGACGATCGCACAGCGTCGCCCTATCGCTTCCGGCCTTTCACGCGCGCCGATCTGGCGCTGGCGGCGCGGTGGCTGAGAACGTCGGAAATGGCGCGGTGGTGGGGCGATCCCGAGGCGCAACTGGCGCTTCCGCTGCCGCGACGAGGGCGACCGCGTTTCCGCAGCCCAAGAGCTCGAATGATGCTCGATGGTGCGCTGGCGATGCTGAGCACGTCGTCTCGCGCCGCGCCGATGGTTCAGAGATGATGCACTTGCGACGCGCATCTCTACGTTTCACGTGATACATCGCGGCGCGCGAGCCCGCGCCCGGCGCGGTTTTCCGCGGCTGTCGCCCGAGCGCTCGCCGTGGCGGGCGCCGTCACCCCTGGCGCGCTCTGCTCGGCAATGGTCAAATGTGTACCACTCAGCCGCCGCGCCGGCGCGGCTGCTAACGGCCAAGCACGTCGGCGCCGAGCAGCAGGCGGCGATAGGACAGCGCCTCGGCGATGTGGAGACGGCGCACGGTGTCGACAGCTTCGAGATCGGCCAGCGTGCGGGCGACGCGCAGCACGCGGTGATATCCCCGCGCCGAGAGGTGCAGGCGCTCGGAAGCGTCCATGAGGAGGCGCTTGCCCTCGGCATCGGGCGACGCCAGTTCGTCGAGGAGCTGGCCGTCGAGCGCGGCGTTGGTGCGGATGCGGCGGTCGGCGGGCAGGCGTGCGTAGCGCGCGGTTTGGCGCGCCCGCGCCGCGGCGACGCGGCGCGCGACATCGGCCGAGCTCTCGGCCGGCGGCGGCAGCGCCAGGTCGGCGGGCTTCACCGCCGGCACGTCGATATGGAGGTCGATGCGGTCGAACAGCGGGCCGGAGATCTTCGCCTGGTAATCCTGCGCGCAGCGCGGCGCGCGGCCGCAGGCGAGCGCGGGATCGTCGAGATGGCCGCAGCGGCACGGATTCATTGCCGCCACCAGCTGCACCCGCGCCGGATAGCTGACATGGGCGTTGGCGCGCGCCACCGTGGCGCGGCCGCTCTCGAGCGGCTGGCGCAGCGCCTCGAGGCTGGCGCGCTGGAA
>Ga0134126_10013957_pt1 | contig 10140 bp, 8 predicted proteins | sample KB31752_FD_96881 | JGI IMG/M metagenome (GOLD analysis project Ga0134126, IMG submission 96881) | Terrestrial soil microbial communities with excess Nitrogen fertilizer from Kellogg Biological Station, Michigan, USA - KB3-175-2 | ecosystem: Environmental > Terrestrial > Soil > Unclassified ...
ATCGCCGATTGCCTGTTCACCGCCGGCGTCAATCTGCGCGACACGACCTTCGCCGTGCTCGGCAAGGGTGCCGAGTTCACCTCGGTCTGCGAATTGCCGGACGGCGTCAGCGCCGAGGCGCTGCTCGACGATTTGGAGCTGGTGCCGGAGCTCGAGGGCGCGCAGGTGCGCGTCGTCCCCTACGGTTTCGATGCGCAGCCGGGCCCGATGGGGCGGATCACCCACCGCATCGAGGTGAGCGGCGGCGACCAGCTCGGCCTCATCGCGCGGCTGGCTGAGATCTTCGCCCAGAACGGCGCCAATATCGTGCGGCTCGATGCGCAGAAGCTGTCGGAGGCGGAAGGTGGGCGCTACGTCACGCGCTTTTCCGTGTGGCTGCCGCCCGAGCGCGCGTCGCTGTGCCTTGCCGCGGTCGCGAATACCGCAGGCACGCTCGGTCTCACCAGCCGGGTCGAGAACTTTGCCTAGGAGGCGAGATCGACGATGTCGCAGGAGTCAGGCGCGTTGACCGCCCGCAGCAACGTTTCGCGTAAGCCGTGGTAGTCCGCCTTGGGCAAGAAATAGGGGCGCAGGCCCGAGGAGACGAATTGGCCGCGCGCGGCGCCGCCCGCGTCGTGCGACTGATAGCTGAACAGCGGCTGGGTGGTGATGACGTCGCCATCCATGCCGACGACTTCCACGATGTTGGTCACGCGACGCTTGCCGTCGCGCGCCCGGTCGACTTGCACGATGAGATCGATAGCAGACGCGATCTGGGCACGCAATGCTCGACTGGAGGCCTCGATGCCGCTCATGGCGATGACGCTTTCGAGGCGAGACAGCGCCTCGCGCGGACCGCTGGCGTGAATCGTGCTGAGCGAGCCGTCATGGCCGCAGTTCATCGCCTGCAGCATGTCGAACGCCTCGGTGCCGCGGATCTCGCCGATAATGATGCGGTCGGGCCGCATGCGGAGAGCGTTGCGGAAGAGATCGCGGACGGTGACCTCGCCGTTGCCGTCGAGATTGGGCGGCCGCGTCTCGAGGCTTCCGACATGCGGCAGCGGCAGCCGCAGCTCGGCCGCATCCTCGATCGTCAGAATGCGCTCGGACGGATCGATCATCTGTGCCATGGCATCGAGCATCGTGGTCTTGCCTGAGCCCGTGCCGCCCGAGATCAGCGTATTGAGGCGGCAGCGCGCGGCAACCTTGAGCAGCAGCGCCATGGCCGCGCTGAGCGATTGACCGCCGACCATGGCGCCCAGCGTGATCCGCTTTTTGGCGAACTTGCGGATCGAGACCATCGGTCCTTTCAAGGCGAGCGGCGGCAGGATGACGTTCACGCGGCTGCCGTCGGGCAGGCGCGCATCGACGAGCGGCGTTCCTTCGTCGATGCGCCGGCCGACCCTGGTCACGATGCGCAAGATGATATTGAGCAAATGGTTGTTGTCGACAAAGGTGACGCCGGTCAGCTCGAGCTTGCCGCGCCGCTCGACATAGACCTGGCGGTGGCCGTTCACGAGGATGTCGGTCACGGTCTCGTCGGCGAGCAGCGGCTCCAGCGGACCGAATCCCAGCATCTCGTCCAGGATGCCCTCGATGACGCTGACCTGCTCGCGCGGCGACAGCGAGAGTCCCTGGCGCTTGGCGATATCGCTGACCATGTCGCCGAAATGCTCGGCGAGGTCGGCGCGGCTGAGCCGGGCGGCGGCCTTGGCGTCGATCAGCGCGTTGATCTCGGGGTGAATGGCGGCAATCGCCGCCCTGATGAGGTCGGTAGGCCCGTTGGCGATGCCCTCCGCCTTGTCTTCGATGGCGCCGGCGCTCGCGGCGTTGATCGCCGATGCCGCGGCGAGCATCACGGTGTTTCGTTCCGCGAGGGTAGGAGGGGGCGGCGGCAAGTCGGAGTCGTCGGGCCAGCGGATCGACGGCTCGACAGGGATGCGATCGACATCCGGCAGTGCTGCGGCCAAAGTCGGCAGATGCGCCATTTCAATGATCTCGCCGCCTGGCGCCTGCGCGGGAGCGAGCTGTGGCTCGGCCTCGCTCGTGACCAATCGGCTGCGCTCGGCGCGCGGGTCATAGTCGCCGAATTGCAGACCGATGACGGCGTCGCGCTGCCAAGCCACGATGCCTTCGAATTCGCCATGCGCGGGGATCGCCAGAGTGACGTATTCACCGACGAGGACCGGCGCGTCGACGCGAAGCCGCGCACCGCCGGGGGAGATGTTCGAAACGCGGCAGGAGATCTTGCCGCGCACGGTGTCGAGTGTCGCGGGCCAGACGACACGCTTGCGCGGATGCTTGCGGCGATCTTTCCAATACCGCTCCCGACTTTTGAAGCTCATGATTCGTTCCTCGCTGCCGGGACGCTCGCGCGATACGGTGCTTTGTTGCGGTACGCACCCAGGGCGCGCGCCGCCGCTGGGCGGCCTGTCACTTCGGGGCTGCACCAGGGTGCGACCCGCGACACGGCATCGTTTCGGGGCGGACGGCGGCGACGGGCGTCGACGGCAAGCCTTCGATGAAGGCCTAGCGCAACGCACCGAAGATGAAGCGCGGTCCGCCGAGTACGGTCATCCTTTCCGTCCCAATCGTCTCGGGCAATTTGCATCGAAAACACAGTGTAATTTATCAAGATTAAGGTGCGGTTACTTTTAACCATCTCACCATCTCTGGTCGAATGGCACGGCTGTATTTTTTAAACAGCGTTTCGTCGGAGCTAGCACCTATTGGCTGCACATCGTCAGCGCCGCGCGCTGGCCGATTGCGGCATCCCGGTATAGTCTGGTGGCGCTGGGTTCGCCGCGCGGCGCCGACGGTGCACCGGCCGAGCACGAAGAAAATAAGAATCAGCGCCTTGCAACGGGAGGTCCAGCATGCGTTGCGTGCCACGCGTGGCGACGTTCGCGAGCGCCGCGATCACTTTCGCCCTTGGCTTGTCGGCCGCGGCGCTTGCCGCCGAGAAGCGCGATGCGCCGGGCGTGACCGACAGCGAGATCACGATCGGGCAGACCATGCCCTATAGCGGCGCCGCCTCGGCCTGGGGCGCCGACGGCCTAGCCGAGCTTGCTTATTTCAAGATGCTGAACGAGCAGGGCGGCGTGAATGGGCGCAAGATCCGGCTGATCAGCCTCGACGACGGCTATAGCCCGCCCAAGACCGTCGAGCAGACGCGCAAGCTGGTCGAGCAGGAGCAGGTCGCCTTCATCTTCAGTCCGCTCGGCACACCGACGAACACCGCCATCCAGAAATATCTCAACCAGCGCAAGGTGCCGCAGCTCTTCGTCGCGACCGGCGCCAGCAAATGGGCCGATCCCAAGCATTTCCCGTGGACCATAGGGTGGCAGCCGAGCTACGCGACCGAGGCGCGCATCTATGGCCGCTATATCCTCGAGCACAAGCCCGACGCGAAGGTCGCCGTGCTCTTCCAGAACGACGATTACGGCAAGGACTACCTGTCGGGCTTGAAGGATGCTTTAGGCGACAGATACACCAAGATGGTGGTGGCCGAGGCGAGCTATGAGGTGACCGATCCAACCGTCGATTCGCAGATCGTCACCCTGGAGGCGACCGGCGCCGACGTGTTCATCGATATCGCCGGACCGAAATTCGCCGCTCAGGCGATCCGCAAGGCCTATGATATCGGCTGGCGGCCACTCCATTTCCTCAACACGGTGGGCAGCGCGGTGGGGGCCGTGCTGCAGCCGGCCGGTCTCGAGAAATCGATCGGCATCGTCACCGCGCGCTACTACAAGGACCCGTCCGATCCGCAATGGAAGGACGATCCCGCGTTCCAGGAATGGCTCGCCTGGATGAAGAAGTACAATCCTGACGCCAACGTAAACGACTATTACAACGTGCTCGGCTATAACTTGGCGATGACACTGGTGCATGTGCTGAAGCAGTGCGGCAACGATCTCAGCCGCGAGAACATCATGCGCCAGGCCGCCAATATCCGCGAGCTCGAGCTGCCGATGCTTTTGCCGGGCGTCGCGATCAACACCAGCCCGACCGATTTCCGTCCGCTGAAGCAGATGCGGCTGGTGCGCTTCGACGGTCAGACCTGGCAGACCTTCAGCGAGCTGATCGGCGACGAGATGTGACGGGAATTCGCCGGCCGTTGCCGGATAGAGCAGGGTGCATCGCCGCTCTATGTTGCGTCGCATGGACCGCAACGAGCCTATCACGGAGATCCGGACACGGATCGCCGGCATCGATGCGACGCAGCTCGCGGCGTCGCTCGATGAGCGCGGCTATGCCACGCTGCCGGGGCTGCTCGACGCCGAGGAATGCCGTGCGCTCGCCGCGCTCTATGCCGACGATAGCGTATTCCGCAGCCGCGTTGTCATGCAGCGTCACGGTTTCGGGCGCGGCGAGTATAAATATCTGCGCTATCCGCTGCCGGCGACGGTCGCGGCGCTGCGTCGCACGCTCTATCCGCTGCTCGCGCCCATCGCCAATCGCTGGCGCGAGACACTGCGCGAGGAGGGAAGCTTCCCTCTGACGCTCGATGACTTCCTGGCCGAGTGCCATGCCGCCGGCCAGACACGGCCGACGCCGCTCATCCTCCGCTACGCCGCCGGCGACTACAACTGCCTGCATCAGGATCTCTACGGCGCGCTGGTGTTTCCGCTGCAGCTCACGATCCTGCTCAGCGACGCGACCGAGTTTGCCGGAGGCGAGTTCCTGCTGGTCGAGCAGCGTCCGCGCATGCAGTCGAAGGGTGAGGTCGTGCCGCTGCAGCAAGGCGAGGCCGTGCTCTTCGCCGTGCATCATCGTCCCGTGCGCGGAACGCGCGGCTTCTATCGGGTCAATCAGCGCCACGGCGTGAGCCGCGTGCGCTCGGGCGAGCGCACCACGCTCGGCATAATCTTCCACGACGCCACCTGACCCGGCGCAGCTCGTGGAACCATCTCGGTGCAATCAGGGTTACGTCATCCACCAATCGGTATTTTGTCGATCGGAACTCTGCTTGGCGTCCTATCGGGTCTATTTCCTCAATGAAGGCGGGCGGATCGAGGCGGGACACGACTTCGACGCAGAATCCGACGCGGTTGCCCTGGTCGTGGCCGACGCGCTGTGCGAAGCGTGCGCCGATGCCTGCGACCGCTTCGAGCTCTGGCAGGGGGTGAGGCGGGTCGAGAAGCTTCCGGTGCGCCGCGATCCGGACATGCTGCGCGATGCCATGGCGGAGGTTCTGAAAGCCGCCCGCGCGATCAACGAGCGGGGCGGCGTTCTGGGGCAGAGTAAGACGCTCAAGGCGGCAATCGAGCGGCTCGAGCGCGACATTGCGGCTCCCGGCTAGCGCTGCCGGGCGGCGTGGCGGCTGAAATCTCGATCCTGACAAGTCGACGGCGGGCGCCCGCCGCCGCGAATTGCCGCCGTTACGGCTCATGGCACCACCTCAGGATGTCGGGTTTGGCGAGGCGGCCGTGCTGGCCGATGTCCAATGCCAGGAACTTGCGCGAGAGATGGTCGATGAAGTCCGCCAGCTTCACCTGATGGCGGAAATTGATGTCGGCAGCCATCACCGGGTCGGGCTGGTCATTGCTGCCACCGCTTTCGTCGCTGCTCGCTCGATGGCCGCGCCCCGACTTCCGATCGGATGCTGCATCGGCGGCCAAAGCTCGCTCCGGTGGCGGCTTTGCTCCCGGCTCATAAGGGGCGCGGTAGTGGGCCAGCTCCGCCGGCGTGAGGACGCCATCCTTGTCGAGATCCATCGCCGCGAATTGCCGCCGCCCATCGGCGAGAAACTCGTCCCGGTCGATCGTGCCGTCATGGTCGCCGTCGAGGCGCTTGAACCATGCAGAAAATGCCTCAACGCAGCTCGGCTCGCACGCCGCCATTGAGCGGCTCTCCTGCCGGGCTGTAGAGCCGGGCGAAGCCTGAGGATTGGGAATGGTGCGCCGAGCAGCCGCTGACGCCGATGCCTCACCGCCCGTGCCTGGCAGCCATCTCACATCTCTCGATCAACCCGGATCGTCGATCCCTCTGACGCACATTGTAGGCGCCATACCATTATTGTGTGACTGTTGCACGACCCAATTTTAAAATACTGTCTTCGTTGCCGGCGAGGTTGTCGCGCCATCCAAACACAGCATAGAGTTGTGAGCTGATCCGCAACCGCGGATCCCATTGGAGGATGGCCAATGTCACGAAAACGCATGGTGCTGCTGAGCGGCGCGATGACGGGATCGCTGCTTTTTCTCGCCTATCCCGCTGCGGCGCAGAGCAACCAACAGCTCCAAGATCAAATCCGCCAGCTACAACAGCAATTGCAGAACCTGCAGAACCAGGTGAACCAACAGCCGACGGCGCCAGCCGCGGCGCCCGTGGCGGGTGGTCCCCGGGTCACACTATCGCCGAACAATCGGCCCGGCTTCGCCAGCGCCGACGGCCAGAACACCATCGAGCTTACCAGCCGGCTGCACTTCGACATCGCGGATTATCTGAAGGTCGAACCGCAATCCCCAACCGGTCCGCACAGTCTGACCAGCGGCGTCAACGCGCGGCGCGCGCGCATGGGCGTGCTCGGTAAGTTCATGGGCGATTGGAACTATACGCTCATCTTCGACTTCTCGGGGTCGTCAGACAGCGATCTCGCCACTGTCACCGGCTCGCGTAGCACCGATATCGAGAACGCTTATATCAGCTACACCGGGTTCCGCCCGGTGGCGATCGATTTCGGTTATCTCGACGTGCCGTTCACGCTGGACGAGGCGACGAGCTCCAACGACATCATGTTCATCGAGCGTGCCGAGATCCAGAACGTCGTCACCAATATGGCCGCCAACGACGCGCGCGCGGCTCTCGGTGTGCGGTCGAACAACGACCGCTACTGGGCGGGCGCTTATCTCACCGGCCCCGTGGCCGGTGCGACGCATACCGGGTCAAACATGCAGCAGCTCGGCAGCGCGGCCCGTGCCACGTACCAGGTCCTTCAGGGGTCGAACTACTCGCTGCATCTCGGCGTGGATGGCACATATGTCTTCACGCCGCGAGCCACCAGCGGTGGCCCGCCAATCCCGAACACACTCACCTTAAGCGACCGGCCGGAGCTCCGCGTCGATCCGACGGTCTTTCTGACGACGGGCGCCATCCCGGCAAAGAACGCCGGCGGCTTCGGCCCTGAAATCGCAGGCGGATTGGGTAGCGCCTTCTTCCAGGCGGAGTACTACCACATCTTCCTCGACCAGTCGGGCCAGTCGGCAACGGCGCCGACGCCGCGGCTCAACTTCGACGGCTACTATGTCCAGGCGAGCTATGTCCTGACCGGTGAGTCGCGGAAATATATTCCGACCACCGGTGCCTATAGTGGCGTCCGGCCGGATCATCCGGTCGGGAGCGGCGGCTGGGGAGCCTGGGAAGTGGCGGTGCGCTGGGCCCATATCGACCTCAACAGCCACGATACGCCCGGCCTCGCGCAGACCGCTACGGGCGGCGTGTTCGGCGGCCGCGCGAACGGGCTCGCATTGGGCGTCAATTGGTATGTCAACAACAACATCCGTTTCATGCTCAACTACATCCACGACGACACAAGCAAGTTGGCGGCGAATGGCGTGACCCCGGCGGGCGCGCGCATCGACGCGATCGCCGCACGTACGCAGATCGCATTCTGATCCAGTAAAGCGAGCGGGCTCCTGCCGATCCGGCGAGGCTCGCTCGCCGCGGATTAAGCGCCGGCGTCGCGGCGGCGCAGCCAGGCGATGCGCTCGGCCATCAAGGCGATGTCCTGATCGAGCCAGTCGCGGAAAAAACCGGGCGCCTCGTGATGGCGACGCAGCTCTTGGAGCCGTGCGTGCTCGCTCTCTATCGATTCCGCCATGAGTGTAAGCTGCGTGCGCTGCTCGGCGGCGGGAAGATGGTGCAGGAAGCGCAGCTTCAGGAGCAGGGCGAGGCGATTGAACTCTGGTAGCGGCGCGCGCAGCTGCGCCCGCAGCAGCCCTTGCAGCGCGGCGGCGCCGCGCTCGGTGAGACGGAGCGCGGCGTTGTCGGCGGTGCCCTGGCCGTCGATCGCCTCGATCAGGCCCTCGTAGCGCAGCAGCTCGAGCGACGTGCCCATCAACTCAAGCGAGGGGCCCACCACGTGGCTGGTGAAGTGGCGGATCTCTGCGGCGAGATCACCGTAGCGCCGCGGCGCCTCGGCGAGGAAGCCGAGCGCGGCAAGGCGGATGGCTTCGGCGGGAACCAGCGAGTTGTCGCGGAACACGGGCGCCCCTCAGGCCACGCGCCGGATCGGCAGGCGCGACCAGACGTCGGACAGCGCCGTCACCAGCCGATCGATGTCGGCGTCGCTATGTTGCGGCGAAGGGGTGAGGCGCAGCCGCTCGCTGCCGCGCGGCACGGTCGGGTAGTTGATCGGCTGGACATAGATGCCGTGGCGGTCGAGGAGATCGTCCGACGCCGCCTTGCACAGCCGCGCGTCGCCCACCAGCACCGGCACGACATGGCTCGGGCTCGGCATCACCGGCAGCTCCGCTTCGAGCAGCCGGCGCTTGAGACGTTGGGCGCGCTCCTGGTGGCGCTGGCGCAGCTCGGGCGCCGCCTTGACGTGGCGGATGCTGGCGAGCGCGCCGGCCGCGATGGCCGGCGGCAGCGAGGTGGTGAAGATGAAGCCCGGCGCGAAGCTGCGCAGGAAATCGATGATCGGCGCCGACGCTGCGACATAGCCGCCGACGAGCCCGAAGCCCTTGGCCAGCGTGCCCTGGATCACCGTCAGGCGATGCATCAGGCCGTCGCGCTCGGCAATGCCGCCGCCGCGCGAGCCATAAAGGCCGACGGCATGGACCTCATCGAGATAGGTCAATGCGCCATGGCGCTCGGCCGCGTCGCACAGCGCGGCGATGGGCGCGATGTCGCCGTCCATCGAGTACACGGATTCGAAGACGACGAGCTTGGGCCGAGCCGGATCGGCCGCGACGAGGCGGCGCTCCAGATCGGCCGGATCGTTATGAGCGAAGATCTGCTTCTCGGCACCGCTATGGCGGATGCCTTGGATCATCGACGCGTGGTTGAGCGCGTCGGAGAAGACGATGCAGCCGGGCATCTGGCTCGCCAGCGTGGCCAGCGCCGTCTCGTTGGCGACATAGCCCGAGGTGAAGGTAAGGGCGGCTTGTTTGCCATGCAGATCGGCGAGTTCCCGCTCCAGCAGCACATGATAATGCGTCGTGCCGGAGATGTTGCGGGTGCCGCCGGCGCCGGCGCCCGTCTTGTCGATCGCCTCATGCATCGCCGCCAGGACCACCGGATGCTGGCCCATGCCGAGATAGTCGTTGGAGCACCACACCGTGATCTCCTTGCCGAGGTCATGGTGGAAGGCGCGCGGAAAGGCACCGGCGCGCCGCTCCAGATCGGCGAAGACGCGATATCGCCCCTCGGCCCGAAGGGCGTCGAGGCGGCTCTTGAAGAACTGCTCATGGTCCATAACGCGGCTCGCCGTCGGTGAATTGAAGAATTATACACCCGGGATGGGGTGGTCTGTCAGGTCCACAATAGGGATGCCCCTGGAACCTCGGAAGTTCCCTCAATTGTTGCCGGTCAGGCCACTGAGGCCATGCCGGCCCGGCTCACCGCTACCGCCGTGTCGTCGAGCGCCTGGCCGAAGCGGCGGAGCATCTCGTCGATCTGGTCGCCGGAGATGATGAGGGGAGGGCAGAGGGCGATGCTGTCGCCCATCGCGCGCACAATGAGGCCGTGCTCCTGCGCCCGGGCAGCGAAGAGCGATCCGACCGCCTGCTTGGGGTCGAACGGCGTCTTGCTTGCCTTGTCGCGCACCAGCTCGGCGGCGGCGATGAGCCCGACGCCGCGCACCTCGCCGACCAGCGGGTGGTCGGCGAAGCGGCGCATGCCGTTCTGGAAACGCGGCGCCACCTCGCGCACCTGCGCCACGATATCGCGCTCTTCGTAGATCTTGAGCGTCTCGACCGCGACGGCGCAGCACACCGGGTGCCCTGAATAGGTGAAGCCATGCGCGAACTGGCCGAGCTTCTCGCTCTGGGCGACGAAGGCCTGATAGAGCTCCTCGCTGATCACCGTTGCCGAGATCGGCAGATAGGCGGAGGAGAGCGCCTTCGCCATGGTGAGGATGTCGGGCTTGAGGCCGAAGGTCTCGCTGCCCCACATGTTGCCGGTGCGGCCGAAGCCGCAGATCACCTCGTCGGC